>Ga0118677_10006837_pt1 | contig 19144 bp, 11 predicted proteins | sample AliMusrvi5mmetaG_FD_86154 | JGI IMG/M metagenome (GOLD analysis project Ga0118677, IMG submission 86154) | reverse complement strand
GTGCATTTCCTCGCCACCCGCAACGCCGCCGTCCTTGCCACCGGCAAACAGGCGACCATCGAGAACCTGCTAGACGCCGATTGGCGCGCCTTCACCACCCTCACCGAAGCCCACCAACTCCTCTACGGCTTCACCGGCGGCGACATGCTGCGCGAGTTCACCTTCCTCACCACCTGGCCCGATCTAACGGAGCAACAGAAGCTCGACCTGCTCGCCAAGCACTCCTGCCACGAACTCCACCTGTTCCTTGCCCGCAAGGACAAGGCGTTCTTCGACAAACACGTCAAACCCCTCCTCGCCGCCAAACTCGAACCCCAATTCATCGACGACCTCTTGCTGGGCCGCGACCTGGCAAACTATCTGCGCCCCTACGCCTGGCAGCGCCTCAACGCCGCGGAAAAAGCCCTGCTCGCCCAGGCCGTCCCCGCCGCCCATGACACCATCGCCAACGAACTCAAGCTGCGCTGGCAAACCGAAGCCCCAAGCCCGGAAGCCGAAACCATGCTCTTCACCCAAACCCTCGGCGGCCGGGATCTGGCTAACACGGACAGTCTCGGCATCGCCCGCCAGGAACTGAATGAGGAGGCGCAAATGGCGTCTCAGGAACCCGAAAGCACCGCAACCGCTTCTTCAGGCCTCCCCTATGTCCTTGACAACTTGCGTCGTATGATCATCCCCAACATCGCGTTTGAAGATATCACCGTCGAAGAGGCCATTGACTTCCTCCGCATGCGTTCTGCGGAACTCGATGTTCTCGAAACCGACCCGGCCAGAAAGGGCATCAACTTTGTCATCCGCCGCCCTCCAGGCGCGCCCGATTCCGGTGCCCTCCGCATCAAGTCGTTGCGGCTCAGCAACGTCCCCATCGGCCAAGCCCTCAAGTATATCTGCGATGCGACCAACCTCCGCTACAAGGTGGACGATTTTGCCGTCACCCTCGTGCCGAGGACGGAGGTTGGCAGTGAGATGTTCACCCGCACGTTCCGCGTGCCACCCGGATTCGCAGACAAGCTTGCATACGATTCAGCCGGCGATGGCCTACCCGATCCCTTCGCTGATGGCGGCGGTGCGGCAAAACCCGGCTTGAAAGCCCGCCGTCCGGTCGTCGACTTGTTGAAATCGTGTGGAATCAGTTTCGGTGAAGGCGCTTCCGCCACCCTCTCCACAGGCGGGCTCTTGGTCAACGCAACGGCCGCCGAAATGGACAAAATCGAGCAACTCGTAGAGGCCGTTGGCGGCAGTGGACAAACTCCTGGGCAGGCCGCTGCCCTTCCGTCGTTGGACGCGGATGCCAGCGCGGCCCCGGCGGATCCGTTTGCCGCTCCCGAAAGGCCGTGGCTCCGGGAGAAGCGGCCCGCGCCGCCCCCCTTGTTCCAGGACCGCACCCGCCTTTACCGCGAGGCCAACTACTACAGGCATAGTGGCAAGACCGATGAGTCCCTCATTCGGTTCAACCGCTTCTGGCTGGATCTGGCCGCCTGGGATGGCAAGGGGCCGTTTCTCTCGCCGCATTTCAACGCATGCTGCCGCAATGCCAATGAGGCGCTGATGTGCCTGGCGTTGTTAGACCTGCCGTTCAAGGCGGAGCGCCCGGAAGTCACTGTTGACGGCAGCACGCTGCGGGTCAAGGCCCGCGCGCCGATGCTATTGTTCTACAAGGACACCCGCCGCAGCGACAAGGTGGCCGCAGAGTCGCCGCTGCTGGTGCGGCAGTCGTTCTGTCCGCTCGATCAACCCTACCGCACAGTCGCCGGCCAACAGGTTGAGAACCCGATCACCGGGGATTTCCAGCCCGGCGTGCCGTATTCGGCATCGCTCATTGTCACCAATCCCACCGGCCTCGAACGCCAGCTCGATGTGCTCGCCCAAATCCCCGCCGGGGCCATTCCGCTCGCAGGCAAACCCACCACCCTTGCCGTCACCCGCAAGGTGGCGCCCTTTGGTGTGCTCACCCTGAACCTCGCGTTCTATTTCCCGGCAGCCGGGGAGTTTCCGGTCTATCCGCTGCACGTCACCCAGGACGGCGTGATCCTCGCCCACAGCGGCCAGCGCCCCTTGCACGTGACCGACAAACCCGCCCCGGAAGACCGCGCCTCATGGTCGGTCCTCGCCCGCGATGGCTCTAACGAGGACGTCCTCAAGCGCCTCCGCACTGAGAACTTCACACGGCGGCCCGCGGACAACCCGGAGCAGAGCGATCTGGACGAGATTCTCTGGCGTCTGGCTGACCGCGAGTTCTACCTCAAGGTCGCCCAAGTCCTGCGCGAGCGGCTGTATTTTTCACCCGAGGTTTGCGCCTATGGTTTCCACCACAACGATCCGGCGGCGATCCGCACCTATCTGGAAAACTCGGACTCCATCACCGCCCTCGGCGCCTGGCTCGACAGCCCGCTGCTGAACGTCCGCCCGCGCATCCATCACGATTGGGAAACCCTAGAATTTGATCCGCTCATCAATCCCCGCGCCCATCGCTTCGGCGAGGAACCCCGCCTCACCCACGAGGCCGCCCGCGAACACTATCAGGCGTTCCTCGATCAACTCGCCTGGAAACCCGCACTCGACGCCACAGACCAACTCACTCTATCGGTCTTCCTGCTGCTGCAAGACCGGGTCGAGGAAGCGCTCGCACGCTTCGCGAAAATCGAGCCGGCCAAACTGCCCGCCCGCCTCCACTACGATTACCTCCACGCGATGGTCTTGTTCCATCAGGAAAAGCCCGCCGACGCCCGCGCCATCGCCGCTACGCACCTAAGCGCCCTGCCCCCCGGCCTGTGGCGCGAGCGCTTCCAGGCCGTCATCGACCAAGCCGACGAAATCACCGCTTTGGCCAAAACCGATAACTCGAAGCGGGCCGCCCAACCCGCAAGCGTGACCCCCTCGCTCGATCTGACACTCGTGGCGGACGGCAGGCTCGTCATCAGGCACCGCGCGCTGGACAAGGCCACGCTGCGGCTTTTCAGCGTCGATCTGGAAGTGTTGTTCTCGAAGGATCCGTTCCTCAAAGGCGACAGCAGCACCGGCAGTCAGCCATCGATCCGGCCCAACGACCAACGCGAGGTCATTCTCGCCAAGGACAAGCTGGAAACGAGCATCGAGCTGCCGACCGCCTTCCGCAAGGGCAACGTCCTCATCGCCGCGGAGTCCGGCAACACCAAGGTCCTCAAGGTGCTCGACTCCAAGGATCTCGAACTCCGCCTGGACCCGATCGAGCGCACCGTGCAAGTGTTGGATGCCGTCACCTTCAAGCCGCTGCCCAAGACTTATGTCAAAGTCTATGCCGAGGCCAAGGATGGCAACATCAGTTTCCATAAGGACGGCTACACCGACCTGCGCGGCAAGTTCGACTACCTCAGCCACACCGGGGTCGATCCATCGACCATCAAACGCCTCGCAATCCTTATAAGTCACCCGGAGAAGGGCTCGCGGGCCGAGATCCACGACCGGTAGTGGAATTCCACGTGATGGTAAAGTTCAAAAAATGATTCGCTTGACAGCGGAAATGTGCTATTCTTGGGGGTCAGCCCGGAGGAAATCATCTCGGGTCGGGACTGCCGGTCATGCCGATGAGGTGGCAGTGCGATCGCACGGGGGATTGTCCATTGGAGGGCGCGTGTCAAACCTCATGGGGAAAGGAATTGCCATGAAAATCGGGAATCATGCGGACAAATGCCTGTCGTTTATCAAGTGCGATCTGGATCCCCAGGCCAAGCGGTGGTTTCCGCATACCAAGCTCCAGCCCGCCGTGACCCTCTCACGCCAAACCGGCTGTGGCGTCAGGGCGGTGGGCACGATCCTGGCCGAGTTTTTGCAGACCTACGACCCCGGCGGCCCGCGGGAGTGGACGGTTTTTGACAAGAACCTCGTCGCAACGGTTCTTGATGAACACAAGCTCCCCAAGGAGGTCGCCAAATTCATGCCGGAGGACCGCGTCTCCGCCATTCAGGACGCGGTGGAGGAATTGCTAGGCCTGCACCCGCCCCTCAAGACACTGCTGCACCAGACGGCCGAGACAATTCAGCGCTTGGCGGAACTCGGCAACGTCATTCTTATCGGCCGCGCGGCCAATGTCATTACCCGCCAGATGAAGAACGTGTTCCACGTCCGCTTGGTCGCGCCGCTGGAGCAACGCGTGGAACGGATCATGGCACGCAATCATATCGAGCGCAAGGCCGCGCTGGATCTCATCCGCAAGAGCGATCTCGGACGCCGCCGCTATTTGAAGGATCACTTTCACTCCGACATTGACGACAGCCTCCTGTACGATCTGGTGATCAACACCGGGCGCCTTCCGCACCAGGAGGTGGCCCACCTCATCGGGGAAGCTGTCGTGCGCTGGGCAGCAGCACAACAGGCGGACGCAGCCGCGGACAAGCCGGCGCTGAATCTGACCAGTTGACCCGTGACATCGGGTGACACCAGCGATCCGTTTCGTCCGACTTGTCCTAGCGAGGCTCCGCCTCAGACCCAAGACAGCAAGACACAAGACACAAGACGAAGAACTTGACCTAACGACAACATCTTTCACTTTTCAAGCACCAGAACCCGCGCTGCGCCGGGTGTGGAATTGGAAGAAACTTTTGTTTGGAGGCTCCGGGCAGGATGCCCGGGCCACGTGGCGCGGGCATCCTGCCCGCCGCCTGTAACAGCCAAGTTAGTGGGGAGGACTTAGTGCGCATTCGTTCTCTGATGTGCGGATTCGCGATGTGCTTGAAGTTCCACGTCACAAGAAAGTCGATCCGGTACACCGACGCAAGCGCAATGTGAACCGCATCCGGTGACGCGATTGCAAGGACAAGACCGACGGCTCGGAGTTTCGGCGTGCCGCCCTGTCCGGACTCGTACGCAGGGTGGTGTGGGACCCGTGGCTGGCTCTCGGAGTCAGTCACGGGGACCCGATTCGCTCTGTATAACAAGCGGATGCAGTGCGGACGTCAAGGCGGATCAGGCATTTCGGATTGGGCGTTGGTGCCAGCATCGAGCCACTATTCAGTTCGATCCAGCGACACTTTGCTCGGCTTGTTGATTTAGTCGTGCCTTCTTATTAGCAACGTTTGATGTGCGCCCACCGGCGCGGTTGAGTGGATTCTGAAATGAAATGCGGGAGTTTATGCCGGTTGGTGCGCCATGGCTTGTTGCTCTTCTTCATTCACTGGCTACCCATAATCGAGATCATTCTTACAACAGGGTCCAACACGCTTGAAATTGCCCTCTCAGCGAGAAAAAACTGGAGACCAATGCCAATCGGATACAACAATTCGTGATGCTTGAACGTCCTCCACACGGACAGCAGCGTCGCAATCGAGGTGACAACGACCAACGCCAGAAACCAATTGGAATGTCCCAAGATGAGCTTGCCAAGAGATGATGGTTGCTCAGCGCCATCAATATCCAGAAGCAGATGGTAAAATTTGGGAAGTTGGAGTGAAGCACGGATCGCATAATAAGTGCTCACCAACGCCAATACCGACGCCAAATACTGAATCTGCCTACTGGTGGTGTCGGTCTTCATTATCTTGCAGAGACTTTATTGAACAGCGGGCGGTATATGCCCCTCTTATACAGCGTGCGGTATAAGAAGGACATATACCGCCCGGAGGAGGGGCGCTCCGCCTTGCTCGTTCATGTGGACCAATAAATGTCGCCGATGAGAGCTTGGCAAGGCGAAAATCGGGGGAAATGAGAGGAGGGGCCTTTGGGCGGAATTGCTGGTATCGGCCATTGATTGCCAACCACCAATCTGGATTCTTGAAAGGCCAAAGATGTTGTCGTTAGGTCAACTTCTTCGTCTTGTGTCTTGTGTCTTGCAGTCTTGGGTCTGAGGCGGAGCCTCGCTAGCTCATGGCTCATGAGCCGCGCCCATTCGCCGCCGCCGCACGGCTTTGGCGAGGTCGTCGAGCACTTGGACGGTGGTTTTCCAGTTGATGCAGGCATCAGTGACGGATTGGCCGCGCAGCAATTTTGACGGATCAGGGGACGGCGACTGATTGCCTTCGACCAGGTTGGACTCGATCATCACGGCGGTGATCGCCCGCGAGCCGGCCGCGAGTTGTTGGCACAGGTCCTTGGCGACCCGCGGTTGGTTGTGGAAGTCCTTGGATGAATTGCCATGCGAGCAATCGACCATCAGATAGGGCGGCAGGTCGTGTTTGCGCAGCATCGCCTCCACAGCGGCGATGCTGGCCTTGTCGTAGTTCGTCCCGGTTTTCCCGCCGCGCAGGATCAAATGACAGGTCTCGTTTCCAGCGGTGGAAAAGATCGCCGACACCCCTTCTTTCGTGACTGATAGAAAATGGTGCGGATGGGAGGCCGACTGAATGGCGTCGATCGCGATTTGGATCGAACCGCCGGTGCCGTTCTTGAAACCCACCGGCATCGACAGGCCGGAGGCCAACTCGCGGTGGACCTGAGACTCGGTGGTGCGCGCGCCGATCGCCCCCCAGGCGATGAGATCCGCGATATATTGCGGCGAAATGGTATCGAGGAACTCGGTACCGGCGGGCAAACCCATGTTGGCCAGATCCAGCAGCAGTTTGCGGGCGATCCGCAGCCCGTGGTTGATATCGAAGGAGCCATCCAGATGCGGATCATTGATCAAGCCCTTCCAGCCGACCGTGGTGCGGGGTTTTTCAAAATACACGCGCATCACAACGAGGACATCATCCTTGAGCCGCGCGGCCTCGGCCTTGAGCCGGCTGCCATATTCCATCGCCGCCTCCGGGTCGTGAATCGAACAGGGCCCCACCACTGCCAGCAAGCGGTCATCCTTGCCCCGCAGGATCGCCTCCGCCTCGCCACGCGTCGTGGCCACCAATTCCGACGCTTGCTCGGTCACAGGCAAGTAATAGGCCAGCACCGCCGGGGAAATCAGCGGGTTGAGGCCGGCAATGCGGAGGTCATCGGTGCGGTGGCGGGTCACCCGGCCACCTTAGCGAGGGAGCGCCGCCTGGCAAGGCGCAAGTGGCGGCAAAAAGGGGTAGCGACAAGGCAGAAACGCACCTCCGGGGCGTCCGGCGGGGGCGGGGCCGCATGGAAAAACCGGCAGTCCCCTCGTCATTCCACACCCGCAGTTGGCGACGCATTTGCCCGGGCATTTCCATCCGGTGGTTTGGTGATCCGGGCTAACCAGGCCGCTGAAGCCGGCGCTCCGCCCCGCTCAGCGCCACAGCAGGCGCAGGCTGTTGAGGACGACCACGACGGTGGAGCCCTCGTGACCGAGGACGCCAAGCGGCAGCGGAATCCAGGCACCCAAGGCGGACACGGCTAACAAGACCACCACCCCCAGCGAGATGGCGACATTCTGCCGGATGATGGCGCGGCAGCGGCGGGAAAGGGTGAGAGCCTCGAGCACGCGTTCGAGTTTGTCCTGGGTGAGGATCACGTCGGCTTGTTCGAGCACCGCATCGGAGCCGCGCAGGCCCATGCCGATGGAAACATCCGCAGCGGCCAGACTGGGCGCATCGTTGACGCCGTCCCCGACCATGGCGACGCGTTCGCCGGCGAGCCGCCAGGCCTGAATGGCGGCGACCTTGCCTTCAGGTGTTAGACCGGCGCGGGTGTCATCCAGATGCAATTCCCTGGCGACGAGTTCGGCGGCTTGGGGGCGGTCCCCGGTGAGCATGGTGACGCGGATGTGCTGGCGGTGGAGTTGGTCGACAAGCGCGGCGGCTTCCGGGCGCAGGGCGTCGCGGAACAAAATGCGCCCGGCGAGCGTGGCCGAGGCAACCAACACTTCTGTTAGACCAGGCGCGGGATCCGGCAGCGCCTGAATCCAGCCATGCTCCGGAAACAGCGAGCGGCGGCCAAGCACCACGCTCTTGCCATTCACCTCGCCACGCAGGCCTTGGCCGGGAAGCGAGGTGAGGGCGTCGGCCGGTGCCGCGTCGTGGCCGCGGCGTTGCAGATAGGCCTTGGCGACGGCACGCGAGACCGGGTGCTTTGATTGCCGGGAAAGGGCCGCGGCGAGGCACAGGACGGAGTCGTCCTGGCCGGAGGCGGACGCATCGATTGAGATGAGCGCGAGTTCGCCCTGGGTGAGCGTGCCGGTCTTATCCACGGCGAGGCGTTGGATGGTGGCGAGGGTTTCCAAGGCGATGCCGCCGCGAAACAGGATGCCGCGGCGTGCCCCGGCCGCAATCCCGGTCAGCACGGCCGACGGAATGGAAATAACCAGCGCACAAGGCGAGCAGACCACCAACAGCGTCATCGCCCGATAGAAGGCGGAACGAACGCCGCCGCTGGAGTTGAACGCGGGCTGCCCCATGCCGAGATGCCAGACGAAAAACATGATGATTGTTAGGGCGAGCAGGCCGATGGTGTAGCCGGTGCCGAAGCGGTCGGTGAAGCGCTGGGACGGCGCCTTGCTGGCCTGGGCGGAGCGGATCAGGCGGATGATGCGGGCGTGGGCGCTTTCGGCAAGCGGCCGCAGAACCTCCGCGAGCAAGGGACTGTAGGTGTTGAGGGTGCCGCCGAACACGGTGTCGCCGGGGAATTTTTCCACCGCAGCGGCTTCTCCGGTGAGCGAGGATTCATCGGCGGCGGATTGGCCGCTGAGTACGCGCGCGTCAACCGGAAATTGATAATCCGGCAGAATGCGAATCGTCTGGCCGGCCATCAGGCTGTCGGCGGGCACCTCGCGTTCGCTGCCATCGGCCGCCACCAGCGTGGCGGTCTTGGGAGCGTCGCGGAACAGGGAGTGGATTTCCCGTTCGGTGCGGGCCAGCGCGAGGGCCTCGAGGGCGTTGCTCAACGAAAACAAGAACAGCAAGGTGCCGCCCTCCCACCAGGCACCGATGGCCGCCGCGCCAATCGCCACCGCCAACATCAGGAAATGGATGTCCAGGCGAAACTTCTTGAGCCGGTCGTAGGTATCCACCGCGGCATCCCAGCCACCGAGCAGGAAGGCCGTCGCGTAGCAGGCATGGGCCAGATTGTGCAACTCGGGCTTGGGGTCAAAGCCCACCCCTAACAAAACACACAGCCCGCAGCCAGCGGCCGAGGCCAACAGTACCCGCCACGACGGCTCGGAAGATTCAGGTTCCACGCACCCAAGCTAGGGCGAGGCCGGGGCAATGACAAGCCACGAATTTACAGGGGCCCGCCATGATGAGCGGGAGCCCGTCGGAATTGGGCTCCACAAGTGGCACTCTCTGCGTCATTCGTTGATTTCATGCGAAGTGTTCGGCACAGAATCGCAGAAGAAAAAGCCAAATCCTTGTCTTGTGCCTTGGACCTTGTGTCTGCAAGCCTTGCGTCTTGCTGCCGTGCGGACTCACGCCTTGCCAAGCCTCCGCTCACCGGCTAGAATCCATCAGCGATGGCATTCGAACTGGTCAGCGACTACTTACCTGAGGGCGATCAGGAACAGGCGATTGAGAAGCTCGCAAAGTCGATTGCCGCCGGCAACCGGCATCAGACATTGTTAGGAGTGACCGGTTCCGGCAAGACTTTCACGATGGCCAATCTGATCGCGCGCCACGGCCGGCCGGCCCTGGTCATGAGCCACAACAAGACGCTGGCGGCCCAACTTTACTCGGAGTTCAAGAACTTCTTCCCGCACAACGCGGTCGAGTATTTTGTCTCCTATTTCGATTACTATCAGCCGGAAGCCTACATCGCCCGCAGCGATACCTATATCGAAAAGGATTCTTCCATCAACGACGAGATCGAACGGCTGCGGCTAGGTGCGATGGGCTCGGTGCTGACCCGCGAGGACACCATCGTGGTGGCCTCGGTGTCCTGCATCTATGGCCTCGGCTCGCCGGAGGATTATGAGAACATGATGGTGCCCCTGCGGGTGGGCCAACAGCTCAGCCGCGAGGAGTTCCTCAATTCGTTGGTGGTCATGCTGTTCGAGCGCAATGACATCGCCTTTGGCCGCGGCAAGTTCCGCGTCCGCGGCGATGTGGTCGAAGTCCATCCGGCCTATCTCGATGAAACCGCCATCCGCGTCGAGTTCTTCGACGATACCATCGAGCGCATCGCCCGCATCCACACCCTGACCGGGGCAGTCCTCGAACGGCTCGACCACCACACGTTTTTTCCAGCCAAACAATTCGTCACCCCGGGCGACAAGCTCAAACGCGCCGCGGTGGCCATTCGCGACGAGTTGGACGCGCGGATCGCGGAGTTCGAGAAGCAGGGTAAATTGTTAGAAGCACAGCGCTTGCGGATGCGCACCGAATACGATCTGGAGATGATGGCGGAAATGGGGTTCTGCCAGGGCATCGAGAACTACTCGCGCCACCTAACCGGCCGGGAGCCCGGCGCCCGGCCTAACACGCTGCTGGATTTCTTCCCCGCGGATTTCCTCCTCCTCGTCGACGAGAGCCACGCCACCATCCCGCAAATTGGCGGCATGTACGAGGGCGACCGCAGTCGCAAGCTGGTGCTGGTGGAGCATGGCTTCCGGCTACCCAGCGCGTTGGACAACCGCCCGTTGCGCTTTGACGAGTTCATGCAGGTGACCGGCCAGCGCGTGTACGTCTCCGCCACGCCGGGTCCATTCGAAATCCTCAACTCCCGCCCGGAAAACAAATCCTATATCCCCCTCAAGACCCGCGGCGCCGATGGTGCCATCGCCCTCTACGACCGCAAGAAAATCCGCGCGATCCCCAGCGGCAATGAGCAAGCCGTCGCCGACTTCGATCCGACCAAGCGCGGGACGCCGCTGGTGGTTGAGCAAATCATCCGCCCCACCGGACTGGTCGATCCCAAGCTCACCCTGCTCCCGCTCAAGGGTCAGATCGATGCCACCATCGAACTGTGCCGCCAGCGGGTCGAGCGCAAGGAACGCGTGTTGGTCACCACACTAACCAAAAAGACCGCGGAAGACCTCAGCGAATATCTGCGCGGCACCGGCCTCAAGGTGCGCTATCTGCACGCGGACATTGATGCCATCGAGCGGGTGGAAATCCTCCGCCAACTCCGTGCCGCGAGCTTCGACATCCTGGTGGGCATCAACTTGCTGCGGGAAGGACTCGACCTGCCGGAAGTCTCGCTGGTGTGCATCCTGGATGCCGACAAGGAGGGCTTCCTGCGCAACGACACCTCGCTGATCCAGACCGCTGGCCGCGCCGCCCGCCACCTCAATGGTGAGTGCGTCCTGTTCTGCGACACCGTCACCGATTCGATCCAGCGTTTGCTAGACGTCACCGAGCACCGCCGTTCCCGCCAGTTGGCGCACAACGCGGAACTTGGCATTACTCCTCAAAGCGTGAAACGCGCCATCCAACAGAGCCTGCACACGCATGAAAAGGAACTCGAGCATGCCGATCGGCTCAACGCCTCACTGGTGGCCGAAGGCGAGGCTGGTTATGACAAGCTGCGCGTCATCGCCGAGTTGGAAGAGGAAATGCGCGACGCCTCCTCGCGCCTCGAATTCGAGCACGCCGCCCACCTCCGCGATCAAATCCGGGCCTTGAAAGACAATACTCACGCCAAGTCTCCAGGCCCGACCCAGCCGCTGCGCTACCCGACCGGCCGCAAGCGCCGGTAGAACAGGCGTCCACGCCTGTTAGGGAAGACGGCCGTCCCGGCTGTCGCGGCGCGGGGCGGCAAGAGAATTGCATTCACGACAGGCGAGGACGCCCGTCTGCCCTCACAGCCGAGACGGCTGTGCTCCCCTGCTTCCGCACTTCGCCCTTGCCTGGCGGGGATTGGGATTAGCATCAGCCGTGCTCCGCTTTTCCTTGTTTGGCTTCCCCATCACCGTCGAGCCATGGTTCTGGCTGGGCACCATGCTGTTAGACAAGATCTCCCGCGAGGGCATCGACAGCCTGAGCGTCGAGGAGAGGCAGGCGCTGGCCCGCACCAGCGCCGAGTTGAAGGAGCGGAGCCGACGCTGAGGAAAACAGGCGTCCACGCCTGTTAGGGCAGACGGCCGTCCCGGCTGTCGCGGCGCAGGGCGGCAAAAGATTTGCATTCACGACAGGCGAGGACGCCCGTCTGCCCTCACAGCCGGGACGGCTGTGTTTCCTCACGGTATTCCTCGCGATGCTGTTCATGCCACGCGGCATAGACCTTCGGGGAGATTTCCGAGGGTTTGATTTCGGAGCGGCCGCCCCAGAAGACATTGGTATAGGAAACCGGGATGCCCACCGCGGCGAGATGGCGGTCGATGGCGGCCTTGTGCTCTAACACCCGGTCCTTCTCGGTGCCATGCACCACGCCCATGATGTTGACGTCACGGAATTGCGGGCCGCCCTCGCGCCAATAACAATGGGTCATGCAAAAGTGACGGCCCACCTCGGCGCCGGCCTCAATTTCGCGGCCTTTGGGCACGGCCCAGTGAAACAAGCCGTTGAAGCGGGTGACCCGCTCGCCGCTAGAGGAGGGTTTCACATGTTCGAGAAAGGTCGAGAAGCGACCGATCACCTTCTTTGCATTGAGGGATTCGGCCACTTCACAAAACCGATCAAGCGAAACACCGGCCGCCGCCGCACGCCCGTTCCACGGGTTCTCGACAATTTCTTCAAGCGTCAGTTCCTCCTTGAGCGCCAGCAGCACTTCCCACTCCTCTTTCGTTAGATTCACCGGCGTGGTGGTCATCATCACGGCAGGCTCGTCGGCCTTGGCGCCCGGCTCCAGCGACTTGCGGCGGACGTGGCCGACGCCCAGTGCAAACACCCCGCGGGCGGGCATCAGCAGATACTCCGTGGCGCCTGTTAGGCGCAACAGCGCGCGGGCGTGGTGATCGAGCGACTCGCCGACCGGCACCTTGAGTGTGGTCCACAGGCGATAGCCGGAACCGGAGACCTCGCCATCGGTGGAACGAATCACCACATGTCCGGAGAACGGATCCCGCTGCGACATGAAATCAAAGGCGTCGTTGAGCTTTTCCTCAGGGACTTTCCAGGCGACCAGGGATCCATGGGCAAGCTTGGTGGACAACAGCGTTTGGCGGACGCGGCGGACCACCCCCGCTTCCAACATGGCGCGAATGCGCTCGATCACGGTCGCCAGCGGGATTCCCGACTTGTCGGCGACAGCATGGAACGGCTGCCGCTGGAAGCCGGAGATGAGGTCCTCTGAAACTGCTAGAATGGCGGCATTGATCGGATCGGTGTGGGTGGTGGGGGCATGGGGCGGGAGTTATCAGTTATGTGTTATGAGTTATTAGGGAAGAGACAGAAGACCGCTGCGCTGGAAGACAGAAGACAGAAGACAAGAAATGGAGGTGCCTGTGGCTCTTGTCTTCTGTCTTCTGTCTCTAAGTCTTCTGTCTCTCGAAGAGGAGTTGTTCGAGAAAGGCGAGTGCGCCGTCGCGGTCATCGAGGCGGCCTTCGAGCTGTTCGGTTTGGATGGCCTCGAGCAGATCCTTGAAGCGCGGGCCGGGGGCGAGGCCGAGGCGGATGAGGTCGCGACCGGTAACCAGCGGTGGCGGAATCAGCGGTGCGGCGGCGAATTCCGCGGCCTTGGCCTGGAGGAACTCGTAGTTGTCGGTGAAGCCATTGGATGAGGCGCAGTCGACCCGGTGCAACTCCATTTCCAGCGGGAACGTCGGCGTGGCCATGAAGCGTTTCACAGTGGCATTGCGCATTTGCTGCACGGCCATGAATTGCATGTGGCGGGCGACCATCGTCACCACGGCGGCGATGGTTTCGTTAGGATAGCGGAGGCGGCGGAGGATGGTTTCGGCCATGGCGGCGCCCAGGGTGTCGTGGCCGTTGAAGCGGATGCGACCGGCTTGCTCATCAAAGGTCTGGGTGGGGGGTTTGGCTATGTCGTGGAGGAGGACGGCGAGGCAGAGTTGGAGCGGCGCGTCGGGTGCGAGCATCTCGAGCATGATGCGGGTGTGGGTGAACACATCGCCCTCCGGATGCCATTCCGGGGGTTGCTCGCAACCGATCATCGCCAGCACCTCCGGCACGATGTGGCGGATCAGTCCGGAATCCACCAGCACTTGCAAGCCTTCGGCCCGCCGCTCGGATGTTAGAATCTTGGAGAACTCGTCGCGAATGCGCTCGGGTGAAATCCGGGCTAACAGATCCGCGCAAGCCGCGAGGGCGGCACGGGTGTCCGGTTCGATGGGAAAGCCCAGGCAGGTGCTGAAGCGCACGGCGCGGAGCAAGCGCAGCGCGTCCTCGCGAAAGCGTGCGGCCGGCTCGCCGATGGCACGCAGGATGCCGGCACGCAGATCGGCCAGACCGCCAACGAAGTCGATGATCTCGCCGGTTTCCGGACGTTCGAACATGCCATTGATGGTGAAGTCCCGGCGTTGGGCGTCTTCCTGCGGGGTGGCAAAGGTGACGGCTTCCGGGCGGCGACCGTCCTTGTAGCTGCCATCGGTGCGGAAGGTGGCGACTTCAACGTGATGGCCGCCGTGCTTGGCAATGACCACGCCGAAATGCGCGCCGACCTCGTTCGAGCCCGGGAAGAGCCGGACGACCTCGGCCGGACGGGCGGAGGTGGCGATGTCGTAGTCCTTCGGCTCCTTACCTAACAAGTGATCGCGCACACAACCGCCGGCAAACAGCGCCTCGTGCCCGGCGGCGCTCAAGCGGCGGGCAAGGGTGAGGGCGGCGTGGCGGGCGGTCATGGGCGGAGTTTCGACGGTGATTGGCATGAATTCAAGAAGGATCGGTCTTAGATTTGAGCAGGGCATGCATCATTGCCTCTGGCTTGACCGGTGAAACGGGACGAAGATGACCACGGATGAAGAGGATTACGCGGATTGCACGGATTAAGAATTTGGGGTGGGGTAAATTGGAGTGTCGGGATAGCTCGTGCGGAAGAAACCACTGATAAAGACCCAGGCGTCGCCCTGCGGGCTATGCCGGGCAGGTTGATTTCACTGATTGAAGATTTCTTCTCAGTGTGCTCAGTGGCAATCAGTGGCCTCAGTGGTTTATTGCTCCCGAGCCACCCCACCAAGTCACGCTTCCACCCCGCCCCAAGTCTTCCTCTTCAATCCGTGCAATCCGTGTAATCCTGTAATCCGTGGTGGTCTTAGGCCGTCATACCCCAACGCTTGTCGGACTCCTTAGTTTGCGGACAAAATGTCCGCGTTCCTTGCGTTGCCCGCAAGAAACGGCGGCCCTTGCGGACCGCCGTTCGATTGAAACCAAACCAGAAAACCGATAAAAAGTTCGTTAGATCCCCTTCTTGACGACGTCGGAGAGCAGGTCGATGACGCGGTTGGAGTAACCCCACTCGTTATCATACCAACTGATGAGCTTGAAGAAAGTGGAGTTCAACTCGATGGACGAGCCGGCGTCGAAGATCGAGGAGGCCTTGGCGTGGATGAAGTCGGTGGAAACCACTTCGTCTTCGGTGTATTCAAGGATCCCCTTGAGATAGGTCTCGGAAGCCTTTTCATCGCGGCCTTGATTTCGGCAAGGCTGGTGGGCTTGACGGTCTTGACGGTGAGGTCCACCACGGAGACGGTCGGCGTCGGTACGCGGAAGGCCATGCCGGTGAGCTTGCCTTTCACTTCCGGGCAGACCAACGCGACAGCCTTGGCGGCACCGGTGGTGGATGGGATGATGTTGAGCGCGGCGGTGCGGCCGCCCTTCCAATCCTTTTTGGACGGGCCATCCACGGTTTTTTGTGTGGCGGTGTAGGAGTGGACGGTGGTCATGAGACCCTCGGCAATGCCGAATCCTTCCTTGAGCAGGACGTGAACCATCGGAGCCAAACAGTTGGTGGTGCAGCTTGCGTTGGAAATGATGTGGTGCTTGGCGGCATCGTAGGTTTCATCATTCACCCCTTGGACGATGGTGACGTCCTCACCCTTGGCGGGCGCGGAGATGATGACCTTCTTGGCGCCGGCGCTCAGATGTCCCTTGGCCTTTTCCGCATCGGTGAACAGGCCGGTGGACTCGATGACGACTTCCACGCCGAGCGCCTTCCACGGCAGATCGGCCGGGCTCTTGGCACTCACCACCTTGATTTCCCGGCCGTTGACGACGAGCACGTCATCTTCGGCGAGTTCCGGGGAGGACTTCTTGGAAGTGACCGTGCCGTTGAAGCGGCCTTGGGTGGAGTCGTATTTGAGTAGATAGGCGAGGTTGTCGGCGGGCACGATGTCACCCACGGCAACAACATTGAAAGTGGTTCCGAGGTGGCCTTGTTCGACGAGGGCACGGAAGACAAGGCGTCCGATGCGACCGAACCCGTTGATTGCAATGGTAGTCATGGCTGTGTAGGGGGATGCGTTTGTGTTGCGCCGGGCGGCAGGTCCGCCCGCGCGGCGGGATTTTACGCGGAATCCGCGCCACGTCAACCCTGCTGCTGCGAAAAGGCAAATACGCACGGAAAATGGCAAAATCCGCGCAACCGGGGCGGCGGACAACAGTTGGGGAGGATTTGGCGGCGGGAAATCCGGGGGCGGCGGAGGTCAGGAATCCGGCCCGTCCGGGAAGAGAATCCGGGGTTGCCACCCGAGTTCCGCCCCGATGTCGCTGGTGGACGGCAGGGTTTCCGGCACGTCCGCCGGATGGGATGGTTGGTGCTCCAACGATGGCGTTTCAGGCAATCGGTTTTCTCGCCTGGTCGCCACCCCGCGTCGCCTTCGACCCCATCGCGACGCATTTTCCCTTGATTGCTGGCACGTCGGCTCTCATTCAAACTCTAACCATCCGAAAAATTCAGGCAGGTGAAAGTTGGGCTTGGGGGCGTCAACCTCTGCCCAAGTCAACCAATGGGGATGTGAAGTCAGGTCGCCACATTTGTAGAAATTGGCCCGCCAGCGCGTCTTCTTGCCAGGTTTGGCCACCTCCACGTACTTGCTTAAAATGTCCAGGGGGAGGCGGTATTCCAGCGTCCAGACCACGGGTTTGCGCAGTTCCTGCCGGGCATCTTCCTTCAGGGAATGGGCGATGTCCACTCGGGCGCAATCCGCCTTGCCTATCAATCCCGCCTGATGCCGCGCAAGTTGATGATATTGCAACAGGAACACGCCTTTGCAATTGGTCTCGAGATTGACATATGACTTTGTGCTGTCCTCGCCGGGAGTGAAGAAGAATTCCACGCAACTGTCCTGCCAGACCTTGCCGTGGAGTTCGGTGGCCACCGCTCTGACGTACTGGTCGGCCACCCGGAAGATCACATATAAGGCATCCTTGTCATAGCGCATCTTGACTTGCGTGTCGGGAAAATGACCGGGACTTGTCCCCATGTGGTGGCGCAGTCTGATGGCCGCGGTTTGCCGCCAGATTTCCTTGTTCCAGTTGGCGTCGATGACCGGCGGCACCGCACAGGGCAGCACATGATAAACCGCCGGCGGCGCGGCTTGCCGTGCCGTCCGCCCCGCACAACCAGTTAGAACGGGCGCCGCCATGACAAAGCAGACGAACAGATGTAGGTAGGTGCGATGGGACACGGCGGGATCCTGCCCCGCTGATGCGGCGGGTTCAAGCCCTCATTTGACAAAAATAGGATTTGCCCAATTCAGGCTTGCGGTGACGCCGTGGACAAGGCATGTCCCCGGCATGGCGATTTGTGCGGTGTTGTTTGATTTCGATGGAGTGCTGGTGGACACCGAATGGGCGATCTATCAATCATGGCGGCGCTGCTTCCAAGCCCACGGCCACGACCTGCCGCTGTCCATCTACACGCGCTGCATCGGCTCGGATTTCGTGACTTGGTCGCCCAAAACCCACCTCGAGGAACTCACCGGCCTGGGCTTCGACTGGCACGATCTGGATGCCGCCCGCCAGCAGGAAATCCTGCGTGATCTCGCCCGCGAGGGACCGATGCCGGGCGTGCCCGCGTTGCTGGCGAACCTAGCAGTCGCGGCGATTCCCCTCGCGGTGGTTTCCAGTTCGTCGCACTCTTGGGTGGACGGATGGTTAGAGAAACTCGGGCTCGCCGGCCACTTCCAAACCGTCGTCTGCCGCGGCGACGCGCCGCGGATCAAACCGGCTCCGGACTTGTTCCTGGAAGCGGCGAGGCGGCTTGCTGTCGCGCCGCCGGACTGCCTGGTCATCGAGGATTCGCTCAACGGGCTCACTGCGGCAAAAGCCGCCGGTATGGCGGCATGGGTGGTGCCAAACCGGGTGACGGAGGTCTTGGATTTCTCCGCCGCCGACCGGCTGTTCCCCTCGCTGGCTCATTGTGTGGCGGAATTTTCTTCCCCGCGGGAAATCTAACGCCCCGAACCGCGGCCGCGCCGGAGCTTTCTTGCAAGCGGCCTCCGACGCCGCCACATCATTCTGCCGATCCTCGCGGGGATGCCAGTGCGGCGCGGAGCCGTCTTGTCAGGACTCCATTCTGCGGCGGCGGAACATCAGGCCAGTCATGAACATGCTTGATTCCAAAGTGGGCCCGCAGGGATTTGAACCCTGGACCAAGGGATTATGAGTCCCCTGCTCTAACCGCTGAGCTACAGGCCCTAGTAGGGATTAATTGAATTTTTTTCTTGCTTTCCACACCGGTTTTCCACACCTTGCGGGAAACAAAATAGAACACCGCAGAACACGTGAAAACCACACGCAAACAAACCCGCCTCAAGCGGTCGAAGTTGGAAAGCCTGTTTCGTCACGCCAACGGGGTATATTACGCCCGGATCAAGGTCAATGACAAATCCAAGGAGCGGAGCCTCAAGACCACGGATTACAACCTGGCCGCCACGTTGCTCCCCGAAACTCTCCGCGAACTGAGGGGCGCCAGCGAAGCGCATCAGGCAGGCACCCTCGCCCATTCCATCCAAGCCGAGGCGGACCGGGATGATCCGGATTTGAAGCCGGCAACCCAACATTACTACCGCCAGGTCGCCAAGAGCATCATCGACACCCTGCCACCCCACGTTGCGGCGAAGAAACTCCCCCAGGTCACCGTGGGCGATCTCAGGGCGTGGCGTGACGTTTTATGCGGCCAAGGGCAGCAAGACCCGCCACAATGGAGCCCTGGCCCTGCTCCGGCGCGTCTGGAACCGTGCGATCGAACGACGGGAAGCCGCCTCGAATCCGGCGGATGCCCTGAAACGCCTCAAGCCGGATGATCGCCACTGGTATCCGCCCACCAAGGAGAAATTCGCCGAACTGGTCGAATCAATCCGCAGCCAGGGCAAGTCCCACTCCAAGGTGTGAATTTCCACCCTCTGGTCGAAGAGAGGGCCTGCCTTTTGCCGGATTGACACTGCGCGATCCTGCCCGAAACACGGCGTTAATCCAGCACAATTGTTCCACGGCCCGGTTTTTGTTAT
>Ga0118677_10006836_pt1 | contig 19149 bp, 21 predicted proteins | sample AliMusrvi5mmetaG_FD_86154 | JGI IMG/M metagenome (GOLD analysis project Ga0118677, IMG submission 86154) | reverse complement strand
CGACTCACCCCCATCGCCATTCCCGCCTCTTCCATGGTCAGACCATGAACTGCTGGAAGCAGAACCGCCTGGGCCGCGCGAATATCTTCGGCAGTGTTGGCCTGCTGCAGCAACGCTTTGGCGGTGGAAATTTGTCGTTCTGTGAATTTAGCACTCCTTGACATGCAAGAAATGTCGCATATTCGTCTCAACTTGCAAGCAAATTAGAATTAGTGCCTTCACTAGTGCCTTCATTCTGCCCGTGGCCACCATCTACAAACGACAGAACTCCCCGTATTGGATCGCGCAGTATTTCGACGCCGACGGCAGCGGGCTGGCAACAAGCAAGAATCGAGTTCGGAAGACTGCCCCGCCCGCCTTATCTAGGCTGGAAAATTGCAATCGACGATCAATTTGATAGCACCTGAATATATGGCAATGCGAATATGCCAAAGTATAACTATCGCAAGTTTTGGGATTTTGATATGCGGTAACTCCATTTATCGGATTCAATCCCTGCTTTTCGATGCCCGCTAATCTGGAGCGATTTTCTAGCAGAATGCAAACATCGAACAAGAGACCAATCCTGGCAATTCCATGAAAGCTATCCACAATCTCATTGCCTTGGCGCTGATTCTGAGCAGTGCCGCCCATCTGGGCGCAGCCACATTGCAGGGGCCACCCCAGCAAATCGCTTCGTCCGACCAAGCGCGCGAGGGGCTGAACACCCTGCAAGACAACATCCAAGGCGACGGCACCCAAAAATCCTTCACCGACACCGATCCGGGCACCGAAACGCATTTGTTCTATCGCATTGGTGTCACCCCTGGAAATTGATGGTGCCCTACCCGCCGGATCTTCAGGAGCAGGCGGTCAAGACGGTCCTGGCCCAGGCGGAACTGCTTTGCGCGGATTGGGTGTGAGCGGGCACCTTCCGGATTTGCTCACCTCCGCCCATAGGCAAACCGCGGCTTGCCACCATGTCCGCGCCCCGTGGGCGGGCGCAGCCCCCTGAATGGATGTCTGAGCCACAGGCGGTAGGTTCGCTCCACCAGACCCTCCTCACGCGCCATGGCAACGGCATGGGCGAAGTCGGGGGAGGCGTTCACCCGCTTCAAGACCGCCTGCCGGGTGATGCCGGCCGCGGCCGCCGCTTCCCGCAACAGGCAGCCCTCTGCCAATTTGCGAAGGATGATCCGGTGCCGCCAATCGAATTCCATGGGTCGATGCTGCCCGCAATCTGGCACTTGGTCAATCCCGCATGCGGGCGAGGGCGGGGCGGGGGACAACCGGGCGCGGGGAATGGTTAACGAAGCTGAAGGACTTTTTCGTTGCCGCCGAAAATGGGTCATCGACCCGAAAAACCTCAAAATGTGCCTACACTGACTGCCTACAGCGCCAATCCCCGAAACGGCGAAAGCCGCGGAACTCCTTGGAATTCAACGGCTTTCATTGGTTGCGGGAGCAGGATTTGAACCTGCGACCTTTAGGATTGAAATCATTGATAAGCCTTGATTCTACGGGGAAAACTTTCGCTCTTCACGTGTTTTCTCTTGCTAAGTGCCTTCACTAGTGCCTTCATTACGGGCATGGCCACCATTTACAAACGACAGGGATCACCGTATTGGATCGCACAGTATTTTGACGCCAGCGGCAGCCGGGTCAATAAGTCCACGAAGATCGCGCATGAGGGGAAGGATAAGCCGACGCCAACCGCCAAGAGGATCGCCGCCGGGTTTGAGGCTGTGGCGAGGCAAAAGCAGAGCAAACAAAACGACCTCCAGAAAGTTTTCTCCACCGTCATCGAGTCGGCAAGCCGGGCTGCCGGCGAGCAGAAGTTGACGCTGGAAGCGGCAAAGGACTACATCGAGAAGCTACACCGTGCCGCCAACCCGGATTTTGTCCCGGTGAGCTTGAACACCTTGTTCGATGACTGGATCGACGCGAAGTCCCGGAACACCGCAGCGAGTACCCAGAAAAACCATGCCGACGCCAAGCGGCACCTGCTGCTGGCGCTGGGTAAAAAGGCCTTTGCGGCACCGGCCCACCTCTTGAAACGGCGCGACCTCGAGAAGGCGCTGGGGACGCTTCAGGATGCCGGGCTACGGGCGAGCACCATCAATCTATCATTAGCCGTCTGGAAGAGCATCTTTCGTGACGCGGTGAAGGATGATCTTCTCGTGAAGAGTCCGGCCGCCGACTTGAAAGGCCTTTCCAAGACCGACAGTCGTAAACGCGCCCCGTTCAGTCCGCAAGAGGTGAGATCGATTCTCGACGTGTGCAACAATGAATGGCGCGGGTTTGTGCTGGTTGCGGCCCATACCGCCATCCGCATGAAGGATTGTTCCAATCTCCGCAAGAGCAACATCGTGGACGGGTCAATTATCATCAAGCCTCAGAAAACCGAACGCTTGGACAAGGTTATCAGCGTGCCCGTCACATTGACGTTGAAAGCGTGGATCGACGAGCAATCCGACAACGTGCTTTTTCCGACGCTGAGCAAGGCCCAGAAATCCACCCTTTCAATGGGATTCAAGGCGCTAATGGCGCTCGCAAAAGTGCCCGACACCGTCACGTTGCCCACAGGCGAGGTGCGCACGCGTTCTTTCCACTCGCTCCGCCACTCCGCTAATTCATGGCTGGCCAAGGCCGGCGTGGACGTTGCCATGCGCCAAGAAATCCTTGGCCATGCGAGCGCGGCCCAGAATCTCGAATACACCACGTTTGACCCAGAGTCCCGCCGTAAGGCAATGACGCTATTGCCTGATTTGACGGCAGACCCCGCCACCGACGAAGCATCCGAACAAAGCGCCGACAAGGCCGCCAACATCTAACGATCACCAGCATGAAGACACAACCCAAGTCCGATACACCCCAACCAGAAACCACGTCCCGAGGCATCCCGGTCAAGATCATGAACGGGATACTCGCCAGCGTCTCAAATGCGCTTGCGATGGATCTAAGCGAGGGGTACGAGGATTCAATCCCAACATGGCCGTCCGTGAGCTTACCACCGCAGGCACCCCCGCCACGCGACGTATTGAAATTGAAATTGGCGAATCAAGTGTTAGGCATAAACGGAGCCACCCGGCTTGCTCGCGTCCGTGCCAATAAGACGCCAGTCGATAGGAACCCGTGGATTAGGACCGGGTGGATTTTACAAAACTGGGTTGCGTTCTCTCATGTCGGCGAACCGGTTGAACATGCCGGAATGAACCTGGATTACGATGATCTTGGCTTGTGCCACCTCACCGACGAAACAGCCGCATCGGTGATTGAGCATAGTTTCAAGATGGAGGAGTATAGCACAAAGCAGTTTCGGGATTTTCGGAAGAAATACAACCTCCTACAGGTGCCGAAGATCTATCGCATGGCGGGGTTCATGGTGAATGGCTGCTTGAAGATCGAGCGCAAAGGGCGCAAGAGGATATAGCGGGAAGGTTACAATTTTTCATACGTCGGAGGTAACGACGATACGCGCAAAGCCGGATAGCTTCGCGTGTATGCCAAATGCAATCGAACAAATCACCCGCCGCTGGCTGACCTATCAGCAAGCGGAAATTTACAGCGGAATCGGGCAACGCACGATCCAAAGTCACGTTAAGGCCGGATACATCCGCAGCTCTAACGCTTGCGCCCCCGGCAGCACCCGAGGCCGACGCCTGATCGACCGGGAATCACTCGACGCATTCATCGAGGCCGGCGTGAACGCGCCACCAACTCAACTGGCAATGAACGCCAGGAGGGCGGAGCCTGCCCGCGTCTAACGATCTACCAACACCAACCAAACACCAGACACAATGGCAACCAACAGCAAGACACCAATGACAACCGCAGACGTTAACGCCGACTACCAAGCCGACCAGGCCGTGGTGGACATCGCCGCAGAGGCATTCATCGCCGCGTCAAACTCCGCCCAGGCCGCGCTCGAAAAACTCAAACAGAATCCGCTTGGATGCGATCCGCCGACCGCGTGCAACATCGTTAAGGATGCCCGCGGATTCGATGAGCTGAAAGAGATGTTCACACCGCAGAATTGCGATTTCCTCAAGCGCGAGAGACAAGCCGCTTATTTCCCGGCCCGCACCAAGACCATCGTCACGGCGCTTTCTAACGACCTCGACGCCAAGGTTGCACCGCTGCCGACGTTCAAGGAAAAGCTCATGGCCTACTTGAGAGAAATCCCGACCAAAGCCTTCGCGGCCAGCGTCTCACCGGCAGAGCGCGACAAAGTTTTGTTAGAACGCGATGAGCGCGAGCAAGCCGCCGCCATCCTCGAAGGCAACATAATTTTTGCGCGTCGTGCGATTCGGAGATTTGAAGAGTTTCCAACTTCCGCGCATTTCGGTGAGGCCGTCGCCGCGATTTCCATCATTCAAATCTGATTTTCCGCGCCTGATCAGCCATCGGAAACGCGCCGCCGGCCGCGCCAATGCCGGCAACTCTCAACTCACAGTGACCAATGCAGACGACCACCAAGGAAAAGCGCCATCGCCGGACCGGTAAGGACATCAATGATCTGTTTTCGGGTGTTGTAAATATCCTAGGTGAATATAAGGAGCCTATTTCAATCCGCCATCTTTTCTACCGTTGCGCCAATGCCGGACTGATTGAAAAGTCGGAAAAGGCTTACAACTCGCTCCGCTCCCATCTGGTCAAGTGGCGCGAGCAAAGGCTCATTCCGTTCAGCGATTTCATCGATGGCACCAGATACTATTACGGCAATGAGACGTTTAATGACCTAGGGGAATACCTCAGGCATTGTGCCGAGGGATACCGCTTGAACCTGTGGCGGGCGTCTGACTACTACGTTGAGGTATGGACGGAAAAGGACGCCATCGCGGCCGCCGTGCATCGCATCGCCCGCGGATGGAATCTCAAGACGTTTGTCTGCCGTGGCGACCCGTCCATGTCGTCGCTCGACTCATGCGCGGGCACCTTCAACAGCTATCGGGAGGCCGGATACAAACCCGTGATTCTCTATCTCGGCGACTACGACGAAAGCGGCCTGGCGATACCGAAAACGATCCGCGCCAAACTTCTATCGAATCACGATTGCGAGGTTGAACTCATCAGGGTCGGCATCAATGAGGAGCATATCCTCCGGTTTGATCTTCCGACCAGGCCGGCAAAGGGGGACCGGCGAGGTGAGAGCATCGAATATGCGGTTGACATCGACGCCATGCGCCCAGCCGACCTTCGGGAGATTCTGGCAAAGGAAATCGAAACCTTCATCGATGCGGACGAACTGGAGCGAATGAAGGGCATCGAAGAGGCCGAACGTGAAACGCTGGAGAATATCGACATCGAAACCCTGCTTAACCAATGAAACGCCGCCGATCTATCAAAATGCCGGAGACCGTGCTTGAACGTCCGCCGGAACAACGCGGGAAACGCGACTCGCTCAAGGTGTTGTCGATTCTCGACCAGATAGCCAAGGAATCACAAAACCTCAATCAATCCAACACGGAGGCCCGCGAAAGATGAACGATTGCAATGGATATGACATGATCGTCGCCGCCTCACGGTTCGATGCTGAGCCATCGGCAAAGGCGGTTCTTTGTTGGCTCGCCTACTTCGCCGACAGGAAAACCCGGACATGCTATCCATCACAGGAACTACTTGCCGACCTCACCGGACGATCCGTCCGCCGCGTCGGCGCGGCACTCAAGATGCTGGAAGACGGCAAGGTCATCACCCGGATGAAACGGCGCATCGGGAACCGGCGGGCAAGTGACCTCATCACCCTGTCCAAGAAGTTGTTTCAACCGGACACAGTGTCCGCCTCAAAATCGGGTTTTGAACCGGACAAATCGGCATCCCTGAACCGGACACAGTGTCCAGGTAACTATAAAGAAGAGAGGCCGCCTTCCGCTGGCGCGGAAACGGCCCCCAGAAAAAACAAATCCATCCGGCCATGAAGACACCCATTGAAGCGTATTCTGACATCGATCTTGAAGAGGATGTATGCCGGTTCCTGTTGCAGGACTTTCCAACCATAGCCGGGCGGTTCCACGAACTTGAGGCGGACCATTTGACCCAGGACCACACGCGGGCCGTCCATGCCGTCGTGAAGCTCATGCACGCCGCCGGTGAGCCGGTGGACCAAACCGTCGTCATCCTGCGGGCGGGTGACATTCTAGGCGAGGATAGGAAGCCGCTCCTGATCGGTCTAGTCACGGAATACAACAAGCAGGTGACGGCCATGGCATTCAGCGAGTATGTCAGGAGGCTCCGCAACCACTGGAAGCGCCGGACACTCAAGAACGCAACCAATGACATCAGCGTCGCCGACCCGGACGAAGCCGTCGCCAAGATTCGCGAAGCACTCGACGCCGTGGCCGATCCGCCGCCGCCCCCGCCGTCCATGGCGGACGCACTCACGGCTTGGGCTGACAATCTGTCAGATCTCGCCGCCGGGAGGAAGAAGCCCGGCATCGCCACCAGCATTCCGGGCCTCGACGAAGTAACTTGCGGCGGACCGCGGCCGGGCGAATTGTGGATTGTCGGCGGCCAAACGTCATCGGGGAAGACTGCGCTGGAAATCCAGACATGCGGCAACCTGCTCGACGCCGGACGCGCCGTCTATGTCGCCTCGCTCGAAATGCCGGTTCAACAAATCATCGACCGCTTCGTCTGTAATCGCGGTTCGGTTTTCCTCTCCAAGCTGAAAGACCCTGCGGCGCATCCCCTCAACCAACTGGACACGCAGTCCATCGCCAGAGTCATCGGGCGCATGAAGCAATGGAAGATCGAGATTCACGACGAATCCAGCGACATCACCGCCATCCTCGACGCCGCCCGCGCCATGAAAGAACGGACCGGCCTCGACGTGTTGGTCCTCGACTACTTGCAGATTGGCACCACGTGCGGCGACTACGGCACCCGCGAGCGCGAGGTGGCCGACATCAGCCGTACCCTGAAGCGGTTTGCCATCGCCGAGCATGTCGTCGTGATTGCCTTGTCGCAACTCAACGACCACGGCGAAATCAGGGAATCACGCGCCATCGGACACGACGCGGATGTCGTCATGAAGATAGTTGAAGACGGCGTTGTCATCGAAAAGAACCGCAACGGGCAAAGCGGGATTGTTCTCCCGCTGGTACTCGACGGCAGGCGGCAGACGTTCGTTGAGAGAAAGGAGTCGGCGGCATGAACGCGCAACCCGTCCAACACGAGGCCCAGGTCGATCCGCTGGAATGCCCAGGCGTTCGCAGATTGCTATTGAGTGAAGGCGCGTCCCGATTTCTGTCAGAGTGCGGTGAGGCCGCATTCCTGATCGTCGGCAGGGCGAGCTTCCCGGCATGTCCGAACCGTTGGGCAATCTACCTCCAACCCATATCCATGACGGCGGCCAAGGACGCGTGCGGGGTCGCGCTTGGCACCCATCGCGCCGTCCGCGTCAAGGTGCCCAAGGCCGCCGCCGCCACCCGTCCGGGGGACAAACACCCGGCCCAACCGCTAGGAGGCGGCACAACGGCTCATAGCGCCAGCACGGCCCCACCCTGCCATGCGCCACCCCCCGGCGCGGTTAGGAGGCTTCCGCCGCCAAAACAAGCAGAGGGTTAGGGGCGGGTGTTGACTATCCGCGCCCATAATTTTTCAGATTTCGCCCCAACAAATGAATGATTAGCAACATAGTAAGGATTTGCTTGCAACTGCCGCCGGTTTTGGTAGTTTCATCCCGTAAAGCCAACCACTAAACCAATGACCCAACAAATTCGATTCAACACCGCATCCGAACGCAAAGCCTATCAAGACGGCTTGGCCATCGTCGCCCGAAAGCTGGCAGGCTGCACGCGCCCGACTGCGGCAGAGCGTGAGGCCGCCACGCTGGCCGAGGGCGAGGGCATCGTTGCCAAGAAATTAGGCCGGATCGCCTTCATCAAGTTTTTCGGCAAGGAGCCTCCGATCACTCGCACCACGGCCGCGGCCACGCGCACCACTGCGGGCACGACCACCTGCAAGGGCTACGGCCCGCCCGCAGGCCCGCGCCGATACCACTCCTATGTGAATCGCTGCTGGCTCCCCGCAGCCCTATGAATTTTCGTTTGTAGTGTATCTGGTACGGCTCGCCCGTCCCTTGGCTTCATCGCCGGGGGGCGGGTTATCGCTTTTATGCCTCGACCGCCGGCGGCCCGCTGCCGCGCTCACGTTCGGCAAGGATCGGCTCTACGCTCACTGGGTGGTAGCACGGCCGCCGCTTCGACCCCGCCCGAAAGACCACAGGGAAATGATTGCCATCCGTGACCAATTCCGATAGTTTTGAGGCGTCATGAAAATAAACACGCTGCTGCTCTTCGTCATCCTCTGCACGCCGGCATTTTCCGCCGATCCAGTCAAGATTCCCGCACTCCAAGTGGATGGGACCTTTTACATGGATGCCACCATCACGCCCGATCCCGATGGTATTCAAGCCATCATTAGACACAGCAAGGGCATCGCCCGCGTATCCATTGACAAGATTCCGCAGTCTGTTCTCGCCCGCATCAACTATACTCGACCCACAGAGACCTCGGTCGCAAAACAGCCAACTAAGGACACCGATGAACGAAGCCCAGCTCGCCCCGAAGCGGTCCCGGCACCGGAGTCTTCCGCCACGCCGCCTGCTGCAACAACTACAGCCCAACCGGGAAAGATCGACGGAGCGTTTGGCAAAAAGCTTGGCGGCATCTTCAATCCTGCCGGTGCAATTGGAACATCACAACTTACCGATGGAACTCCGATGTATCAATTCAGCCCGGAAAAGCCTTTCCGCTCGTTCACCAGGTATTATGTTCTAATTACACCAACCACTCACAAGATTTATGCCATCTGGGGAATCGGCGATGTTGAAAATACTGAGACAGGAAAAAAGGAGCAAACTCTACTCACGGAACTGCTTGAAAAGAAGTATGGCGTCACGGAAAAGCGAGGGGTAATGGATTCGCTGTTGGATCGAAACAAGATTTCCCACGGTAGTCGATACGCAATGACAAAGGTCACTGGTATTATCGACGTGGCAATCGAGATACGCTATCATGATGGGGATTTGGAAGCCGAAGCGGAGAAAGAGCGACTGGCGATTGAAGGAAAGAAAGTTGATGCGTCTGGCCTTTGAATCCACGACTCCGACGCGACGCCTCTGATCGCGCGTCAGCGGGAGCACGGGCAGGTTCGAGGGCAGGAACGCCAGCGACGGCCCGACGCGACCTCGGCCCGCGTGCGGACCCGTCAGATTCAAACGACCGTTTGAATCACCGCGGTCGATCACCACGATCACCACGATCACCACGATCACCACGATCACCGGCTCGACCTCGACGGCATCGATCTGCACCAGCCGCAGGCACCTGATCTGGACCATCACCGGCCACCGGAGGCACCAGCCGCGCAACCGGACCGAGGGCATGGGCGAGGGGCGGCAAAAAACATCGGAAATGCAGAAATCTTCATTTTGTGCCTTCACTGGGTGCCTTCACTGCCACATCCCCTAAAAGGACTAAGGCCTCAACCCATTGAGGATCAAGGCCTTAGATTGGTTGCGGGAGTAGGATTTGAACCTACGACCTTCAGGTTATGAGCCTGACGAGCTACCTGGCTGCTCCATCCCGCGATTGGAACCATGCGCCTTGCGGCGCGGGACGCGGAAGCTAGTCTGGCCGACAGCCGGAGGCAAGCGTATTTTTGGTTTTTTTCGAAAACCATCTGATTTGAGGACGGGAGGACGGGGATTTATATGGGTTGGGGTCAACTTTTGATGAGCGGGCTTGCGGCGAGCAGGCAAATCGCGTAGGACTCGCGCCGATGAAACGTCGCTCCGCACTCCTCGCCTTGGTCCTGATACCCTTTCTCCCCTGCTGCAACGGGAAAGGGGCCCCGCCCGCATCGGTTGAAAGCCAGCCGGCGCAAGCGAAACCAGCAATCCCAGCAGCCCCCAAAGTCCGCTTCAAGACGAGCCAGGGAGAGATTGTGGTGGAACTCAACGCGCAGAAGGCACCGGTGACGGTGGAGAATTTCCTCGGTTATGTGAAGAAGAAGCACTACGACGGCACGGTCTTTCACCGGGTGATCAACGGCTTCATGATTCAAGGCGGTGGCTTCGCCGTGGAAGAGGGAAAACTGGTGGAAAAAGTTTCCGGTGCTGGGATTGTCAATGAAGGCCAGAACGGCCTCAAGAATGACCGCGGTACCATTGCGATGGCCCGCACCGCTGATCCGAACAGCGCCACCGCGCAGTTTTTTATCAATGTGGCGGACAACGCAGCACTAAACTTTCCTAGCAACGGCGGTTACGCGGTGTTTGGGAAGGTCGTCTCGGGCATCGAGGTGGTCGATAAGATCAAGGCTGTGGCCACCGGCCAGAAGGAATTGACGATGCGCCATCCGGCCACCGGCGAAAAACTCACGATGCCAAGCGGCGATGTGCCGCTGGCCAACGTGGTGATTGAATCCGTCACGGCCGAGTGAGCCGCCATTGTACCGCCCATGCAACTTTGGATTTGCCCGCTGCTCGCCTTTTTGCTAGGCTCGATTCCCTTTGGCCTGCTGATAGCCAAGGCTAGGGGGATTGATATCCGCAAGGAGGGATCCGGCAACATCGGCGCAACCAATGTGCTGCGGGTGATGGGTAAGAAATTTGGCATCGCCTGCCTGTTATTGGATGCATTCAAAGGGGCGCTTCCGACGCTGCTGGCGATCAACCTGATTCGTTTCCACGGTGAGCCAAGCGGGATGGTTATTTTCGGGTTGCAGGCGTACGCCCGGGTCCTGCCAAGTGACCAACAATGGATTGCCCAACTGTTGCAGGTGCTCACAGGTTTGTGTGCCATTCTGGGCCACAATTACTCGCCCTGGGTTGGGTTCAAAGGTGGCAAAGGCATCGCGACCTCGGCTGGAGTGGTCGTCGCCTTGATGCCCGCAGCAATCGTGATTTTGCTGTTGTTTTGGTATCTCATGTTTCTGATCACCCGCTATGTCTCGGTGGCGAGCATTGCCACCGTGGCGATCCTGCCTGTGGTGACGGCGTCGGGATCATGGTATCACGGGCGGATCCAGGATGGCACGTGGAACAAGCCGTTGTTCGCGTTTTCGGTGGTTGTGGCCATGCTTGGCATCTGGAAACACCGCTCCAACATTCAACGGCTGCGCGCCGGCACCGAGAATCGATTTGAAAGAAAACGCAAGACAGAAGCCGCAAAGACAGAAGACAGGAGACAAGAATAAGACGTGCCATGTTCGATCTAGGCTTTTTTATCTTGGAGCGCAGCGGTCTTCTGAGTAACTTAAATTAACATGTTTATTTTCAAAGAGTTATCAAACTAGCAATTTTTCAACCCCGCCCCTCCTGCCGTGCCCTAGAGTCCTTGTGAAGGAGTCAAGTTTCCCAGAACCGAATGGATTGACGATTGACGCTTGTTGATTTTGGATTTTTGAAGTGAGCTTGGTCGTGCTGAATCTCGTGTCCAAGCTCACATCAGAAATCAACGTTCATCAATCGGCAATCATCAATCGTTCGACTGAGCTCACGCCGAAGTCGTTCGACTGAGCTCACGCCGAAGTCCTCTTCACCTCTCGCCTGGTTTGAGGCTCCACCTCGGCAACGTTTAAGTTACTGCCCACACCATACACGCCCCGGGTTCCGGGCTTCTGTCTTGTCCTGACAACTGATAACCGATAACAATCGTCCCCATGCCCCTACCTTTCACCTCAGCCGCGATTCTTGGAGCGGGTTCGCTCGGCACAGCGCTGGCCAAATTGCTTGGGCCGAAGCTCAAGTCCATCGTGCTGGTATCCATCGAGGCTGAGTGCGTCGAAGGCATCAACCGCGATCACCGCAACCCGAAGTATCTCACCTCCATCGAGCTGCAGCCCAACGTCCGGGCCACCACCGAGCACAGCGCGGCGCTCGGCCAACCCCTGGTGATTTTTGCGGTGCCTTCGGCGGCGATTCGTTCAGAGGCGGAAAAACTCGCGGCACTGGGACTGGCGGCGAACGTGCCGTTGTTGTCGTGCGGCAAGGGGATTGAGCGCAACACTGGCGAGCGGCTCAGTGAGATATTGCGCGACGTGTTCCCAAGCAATCCCGTCGGCGTACTCACCGGCCCGAACCATGCCGAGGAAATTGCCTTGGAGTTGGTGACATGCGCGGTGGTTGCCTCCAGCGATATCCAGCTGGCCATGCGCCTGCAAGACCTCTTCACGCTGCCGCATTTCCGCGTTTACACCAGTGACGACGTCGCGGGTATCGAGCTGGGTGGTGCCGTCAAAAACGTCTATGCCATCGCCGCCGGTATGGCCCACGGCCTCGGCCTCGGCGACAACGCCGTGGCCGCCCTGGTCACCCGCGCCCTAGCCGAAATGACCCGCCTTGGCGTCGCTCTCGGCGGCCGCCAGGAGACATTCGCCGGCCTCTCCGGCGTCGGAGACCTGATCGTCACCTGCTTCTCAGAACACTCCCGCAACCACCGCGTCGGCCTCGCCCTGGGTCATGGCCAATCGCTCGACGAGGCGGTCGCCGCACTTGGCATGGTGGCCGAGGGGGTGCCCAACGCACTCTCGATCCACGACGCCGCACGCAAAGCCGGGGTGCGCACACCGATTATCGACGCGGTGTACGCCATTCTCTATCAAGGCAAACCGGCCGCCGTGGCGATGCGCGAACTGCTCGACCGCGATCCGCGACCGGAGTGCAGTTAGGACAGTGTCTTGGCCTTGGTCAGGCGCATGGCAACAAAATAGAGGATGCAGACGACGCCCGCCGTCAAGGTGATCCATAGCGCCTCGTGCTTGACGCTGTGGATGAGCAGGACCAAGTCCACGCCTTCGCCTTTGCGGAGTGCGGCCAATTGTTGGGGATCGAGTTGGTTGCCGACTTTTTGGCCGAGAGCAGCGAGGACCGAGCACCAGATTGCGGAGCCGACGAGGGTGAGGACGCTGAATTTGGCGAAGCCCATGCCGATGAGGCCAGCGGGGATGGAGATCAGGTGGCGGATGACGGGTAACAATCTGGCAAAAAAGATACCGCCGCTCTCATAGCGGTGCATGAAACGCTCAGCCCGCATCACCTTGGCCACCGGCATGAAAACGTATTTGCCAAAGCGCAGCACCACCGGACGTCCGACTAACAGGGCCACCCCATAGGTGATGGACGCCCCCAGCCAGGAGCCGAAGGTGCCGGCCACGATCACTCCCATGAGCGACATGCTGCCACTGCCTTGGGCCGCCAAAATGGCTGCCGGAGGAACCACCAATTCGCTGGGGACGGGAAAAATTGAACTTTCCATCGCCATTAGCAGGATGACTCCGCCATATCCCCACTCATGTACCCAGTGGAACCACGTTTCAATGAATGCCTGCATCATGCGTGGCACGAACAAAGCTCCTTCGCCCGCCAATGGCAAGTCAGAAGCACACCGCAAGGCAAAATACGTCTGCTTCTGGAGTCTGACGACTGTCGTTCCAGCCCCACGTCACCCACACGGAAGGGTTCCCAAATGCGATGTCCGAAACTTTTGGCAATTTTTCTCCGGAATTCCCAGGCAAAGGATTGACGCCGGGGCCGGCTTATGGTTCAACACCTCCCGACAAGGCTCTTGGAACGGTGGCTGAGTGGTCGAAAGCACTCCCTTGCTAAGGGAACGTAGGGGTAACTCTACCGAGGGTTCGAATCCCTCCCGTTCCGCCATCTTGGTCCTGCGGGACCGATTTTGCGTCTTTCTGCGTATTCATGGGGATTCTTGCGTTTGTTTATTTGGTTAGAGACGCAGGTTTACGCACCGTTCACGGCCATTTTGCGTGGAATCCGTGTGGAATCTGAGGCCTTTCTGTCGCGGATTTGGCGGGTTTGAACCCCGTCCCTTGCCCGCATGGCAGGTCGGCATCGTGAATCTGACGGAACGGCTGGCAGAACTCTGCATCACGGTCAGAATCACCACATTTCCCGGCAATTTGCAAGGTCATTTTTCAGCGGTCCCGCATTCCGCCAGGCTTCGGCAGTCGATTCCCTTCCGAAAATCACCCTGCCGGATATTTGGATGAAATTAGGGTGCATTTTCGCGCGTGATGTCGCAACATCTCTTTGCGTACTGTCCCAAATCGGTTAAAATCTTTCCGTTCTTCCGCATGATCCACCCCGAAGAAATATCCGTAGGCCCCATGTCCGATGAACTAGAAACCTCTGTCATAGACAACCGAAAGAGGATTATGTTTATCATGCGCGTCATTCGGGGATCTCCCGCCGCCACCATTTACACACCGCTTTTCACCTTGAAGCGAGTGACCCACGTTGTGGGTGAGAGCAGGCAGATTCACGGCAAAACCAGCTGGTTGAAACCACTGATCATTCTTTGGGGTCTGATGAATGCCGTGGCGGCCGACCAGTTCGGCAATTTCACATACACCGACAACGGCACCTCGATCACCATTACCGATTACCCAACCAGTGCGGTTGGTCCTGTTGAGATTCCGTCAACCATTGTAGGAAAGCCGGTCACCAGCATTGGCAGTGGGGCGTTTCTCAGTTGCTCAAGCCTTACAAGCGTCACGATGCCAAGTAGCGTTACGAGTATTGGATTTCGCGCGTTCGACTCGTGCTCAGGCCTGACGAGCATTTCGATTCCCGACGGAGTCACCAGCATCGGGAATTACGCATTCTTTGATTGTCACAGCCTGCTTAGCGTGACGATTCCCGCCGGCGTCAGCAACATTGGTGGCTTTACGTTCTTTGATTGCAGCGGTCTAACGAGCGTGACGATTTCGAATGGCATCACCAGCATCGGCAGTAATGCATTCAATTCATGCACAGGCCTGACGAGCGTGACGATTCCCGGTAGCGTCACCCATATCGCTGACAATGCTTTTTATTGCTGCACCGGTCTGACAAGCCTTACTGTACCGGGCAGCGTGATCAGCATCGACAGCGCCGCATTTTACAGGTGTACCGGCCTGACAAGCGTGACGTTTTCCAATGGTGTCACCAGCATCGGGGATTCGATGTTTGCGTTCTGCAGCAACCTGACGAGCGTAACAATCCCCGGCAGCGTCACAACCATCGGCAGTGGTGCGTTCGGGTACTGCAGCAGCCTGGTAAGCCTGACTATCCCAAGTAGCGTCACCAGTCTTGTGGGTGGAGTGCTCCAAAATTGCGATAATTTGGCAAGCGTGACGATCCTTGGCAACATCACGGGTATTGGGGACTCGGCGTTCCTATCATGCAGCAAACTGACCGGCCTTACAATACCCAGCAGCGTCACGAGCATCGGAGGCGCCGCATTCCAATCATGCAGCATGCTGACGAGCATGACGATACCCGACGGTGTCACCAGCGTCGGGGATTCGGCATTCTCTCTCTGCAGCAACCTGTTGAGCGTCACCATCCCGAGTAGTGTCACCAGCATCGGCAGCAATGCGTTCGGTTCATGCAGTATGCTGACGAATGTGACAGTTCCCGGTGGTGTTACAGTCATCGGCGATTCCACCTTTGCGGGCTGCAGCAGTCTGACGAGCGTGACAATTCTAGGTAAGATCAATGGCATCGGCAACGGCGCATTCTCGGGCTGTAGCAGTCTGACCAGCCTGTCCATTCCTGACACTGTCACCAGCATCGGTGTCTCTGCATTCTCTTCCTGCAGCAGCCTCACAAACATCACGCTCCCCGACAGTGTCACCAGCATTGGCGGGTTTGCCTTTAGATACTGCGGCAACCTGGTCAGCGTGACAATCCCTAGCGGTGTCACTAGCATTGGAGACTCTATGTTCGAGTCCTGCAACAGCCTGATAAGCGTCACAATTCCCGCCAGTGTCACCAGCATCGGCAGTGTTGCGTTCTCTGGCTGCGGCAGCCTGACAAGCGTTACAATTCCCAGTGGCGTAACGAGTATCGGAAGTTCCGCTTTTCGATTCTGCAGTAGCCTGACGAGCATTACAATCCCCTATGGTGTCACCAGCATCCAAACCTCAGTATTCCTATCTTGCAGCAAACTGGCTAGCGTGTCGATGGCCGACGGCATAACCAGCATCGGCAACTATGCTTTTTCAGGCTGCGGAAGTCTGATGAGCGTGGTTATTCCAGCCAGTGTCACTAGCATCGGCTATTTCGCATTCCAGTCCTGCAGCAGCCTCACCAGTGTGGCGATTCCCACCAGCGTCACCAGCATTGACTATTCCGCATTCCAGTCCTGTAGCAGCCTCACGAGCGTGACGATCCCAAGTGGCGTAGTGAGTATTGGCTCTTCCACATTTCAATCTTGCAGCAACCTGACAAGCGTGACGATCCCAAGCAGTGTCATCAGTATCGGTAACTCTGCATTCGAATCCTGTAGTAAGCTGACAGGTATGACGATTCCAAGCGGCGTGACCAGCATTGGGATCTCCGCCTTTAAGTCCTGTAGCAGCCTCACCGGAGTAACGATTCCAAGCGGTGTCACGAGCATTGGAAGCAGTGCGTTCCAAGCCTGCACCGGCCTGACGAACGTGACGATCCTCGGTAGCATCACAAGTATTGGAGCTTCGGCGTTCCTATCATGCAGCAAACTGACGGGCCTTACAATACCCAGCAGCGTCACGAGTATCGGCAACTCCGCGTTCCAGTCATGCAGCAGTATGACGAGCGTGATGATCCCAAATGGTGTGATAAGCATTGGAAGTTCCGCCTTCTCTTCTTGCACAAGCATGACCGCAATCACGGTGGATCCACTGAACTCTGTCTATAGCAGTTCCGACGGAGTGTTATTTAACAGAAGCCAAACCACCCTAATCCAGTTTCCCGGAGGCAAAGCGGGAAACGTCACAATCCCAAGCACGGTAACGAGTATTGCAAGCACTGCTTTCTCTTCCTGCGGCAACCTGACGTCAATCACCGTGGATTCGTTGAATCAGAGCTATAGCGGTGTGGACGGCCTCTTGTACAACAAGGGCCGGACGATTCTGATCCGGTGCCCGGGCGGCAGGGCCGGAAGTGTCGCGATCCTCGGCGGCGTCACCAGCATCGGCAACTCGGCATTTCAGTCTTGCAGCAACCTAACAGGTGTCACTATTCCCGGCAGTGTCACGAGTATCGGCAGCTCTGCTTTCATTGCCTGTACCAGCCTTACAAGCGTGACGATCCCCAGCAGCGTCACGAGTATTGGAAGCAGCGCGTTCCAATCATGTAGTAAACTGCTTAGCGCCTGTTTTATGGGCAATGCACCAACAATATCGTCTCAGACATTCAGTTCTGCCGCCAGTGGATTCAAGGTTTATTATTTCACCGGGAAAGCGGGCTTCTCCTCACCGACTTGGTTCGGCTATCCTTCGGTCAATATGGGAGCTTTTGCTCCAGTTGCCCCGTGGCTACTCACGAATGGATTCGCCTACAATGCAAACCTGCAAGACGACCCGAACGGCGACGGAGTGAATCTCCTGACGGCATACGCCCTCAATCTTGATCCGAACCAGAACTTGAGCGCCAGCATGCCCCGTGCTATCATAACGACGAATAAAATGAACCTCACATTTTTCTCTGGAAGCGCAGGAGTCACCTACACGGTTGAGTCCAGCACCGATCTTCATAGCTGGAGTACGGCGGGCGTGCTTTTATCGACACCAGACGCAAATCAATTTCGTACGGCAACGGTCGACATGACCGACTCCAGCCGATTTATGCGCTTGGTGGTCGCTTATTGATCTGGTGTGACGCGGTGCCCGTTCAGTGCCCACGCTGCCGCGCCTCAAACCGGATTTCCCCCAAGCACGCCATGGCGGTGTCAATGTCACGCCATGCAGTGCGAAGGCGGGCCATCCGGGATTCCGGGGTGCCCGTTAACGACGGCAGGTTGCGATGTTGCGCCAGTTGCTCAAGGTTGATCCGTGCGACCGGCAACGCTTGCGCGGCATTCGGGTCCCCGGCGGTCGTGGTGACAAGCTGACCTGCGGCATCCAGCGCCGCCCTCAGCAGGTCGCCAATTGCGAACCATCCCTGCCGAAACTCGGTTTCCAGTTGTGACTGGCGGATGCGCAGCCTGAGCGGGTGCTCGATGGCGGTTTGTTCCTCGATGAGCCATTGCCGCTCGGTCGGATAGGAGGTCCGGGCGATCAGACCGGGAATTTCCTCGGCACGGGCAAGGGTGTGGGCCAGCGTTTGCAGTTGGCAGTTGATGGTGGCCAGGCGCTGCAGCATCACGCGGAACGCCTCGATGCGGCTGTCGTTGGTCGCGGTGTCCATGGCGGCGGGGATCAACCTTTGGTGAACACTTTGCGGAATGCCTCGCAGGCGGCGGACATGCGCTGCGTCGCGGCGTGGACCTGCGGAACGGTCGCAAGGACTTCGTCCATGATTGCCAGAGCGGAATTGACGCCCTTAACCCCCTGATACGGGTCGCCCGAGACGACGCCCACCGCACGCCAAGCGTTGTCGAGGTCATTCCGCAGGCGTTGGGTGAGAGCGGCGGGGCCGACCGCAGCCTGCGTGACATCATTCGCCTTGAGTGTCTTCGGGTTGTCCTGATCCGGTTGGATGAACTGGAGCAGGTCACGAAATGCCTGCACTGAGGATTCCGCCAGCGCGGTGAGGATGCTCTCCACTTCAGTGAACGCGGTTTGAAAGGCATGTTCCGCCTGGGTAACGGTGTCGGCAAGATCAGCCCGGAGCCGGGGCTCGCGGAACCGCTTGACGGTGACCGTTTCCTCGGCCCGCGTGAGTTCGCTCAGGAGTTTCCTGACTTCGGACTCGTCGCGGCTATCACCCATGCGGGTCTTGATAGAGTCAAGATCGCGGATGGCGGTGTCGAGGGTGGAGAGTTCAGCGTGAAGCGTTCCGGCTTGTTGGACGATGGAGCGGAACGCGTTGAGTTGGGGAGTTGGTTGGTGATTCATTTCACCAACCGCACCGTGTCAACGATTCGTCGGCTTTTTCGCCGATTCGCAGCCGCCACGCCTCGGAACGCGGCACCGTCCCCGGTGACAGCTCGCCCTGCCCGTCGCGGGTCCGGACAGGGCGAGCGCCGTTCAAGCCGTCAATGGCCCTGGCGACGGCCTCCGCTCCCTTGCGGTAAACCGTGACGGCGAGCAGTTCACCGTTCACGACCACCGCCCAGTTGCGCGTGGCGTATCCATCGGCTTTCCGGTAACGGGTGACTTCGACCTTCATTTCCTCCACTCCTCCCGGCGGGCGCGGGTTTTCACCGAGTTGGGCGACAGTCCGAACTTCTCGGC
>Ga0118677_10006835_pt1 | contig 19149 bp, 12 predicted proteins | sample AliMusrvi5mmetaG_FD_86154 | JGI IMG/M metagenome (GOLD analysis project Ga0118677, IMG submission 86154) | reverse complement strand
CGATACGACCCTCCGTAGTCTACTCAACCACCGGAGTGCTCGCGAGGACGCTCGCGCGCCAGAGATACCTGAACGGTTACAATAATAGATTGTTATTTCGCCGGTACTTCCTCTACCATCAGGTCATCCAGAAAAACCGTTCCGGCTTTTCCGTTAAGCCAAAAGGTGACGCTGATCGAGACGGCGTCCGCCGGCCAGGTGTATGTTGCTCCCGCGCCGGCTGGACCGACGGTGGTTTCCAGTTGTTGCCAGCCGTTGGTCGGGCCTTTGCAACCCAAACGATATTGCCAGGTGCCTTTACCGTCCGGATTGGGCAGGGGGCCGGCGCCGTTCTGCGCGTAGCCGCCAATATCGGCGGAAATCGCCGCTGCGGTGGCGACCCGCAAGCCGATGCGATAAGTTTTACGCGGGTCGATATAAGTGGGACGCTGCACCGAGATGGCGCCGAAGCCATCGTTGGATAGCGTGAGCGAAGCGCAGTATTTTCCGGTATGGGTCGTGTCGCCGGCAACCGGATTGCCGGTCACCAGCGCGCTGGTGATTGTCGTGCCACGGCCTTCCACGGAAGCGGGGAAGAGGGTCTGTTGGCCGGTTTCAAAATCGCCGTTTTCCAGTTGATTGGCACTCGTTTTGACCACCGATTGGTCTGACTTCAGCGTCTGCCCGCGCGCGGCGATGGTGCCGCCGGCGCCAAGGAAGAGCACCGGTTTATCACCGCGCAGTTCGATGGCGCCCACCGTGCCGGAGAAGCTGATGTCGCCTTCCGTATACGTGAACGGCGTGGTGCTCAGGAAGACGTAGTCGATGCCGGCGGCGTGCTGCACCTTGATCGCTTTGCCCGCGACCAGTGTGGTGACGACCGGCGACGCTTCGTTCTTCAGTCGCGGGTAGAGCACGGCGGTGACCCCGTCGGTGTGCGGGAGTTTGGCGATGATTCCGGTCTGGGTGGACTCCATCCCGCGCCAACTCCAGTTCGCGTATAGTCCGGAACCGCTGAAGCAGGTCTTTTGCTCGGTGGTCGGGGTGAGGTTGTTGGGCGCAAGGAAGAAGACGTCCATATCTACGTCCTCGTTGCCTTCCACGTGTGCCGATTGCACGCCAGGCGTCACGCTTTTCGCCGTGCACCAGAGCCGCCAGGTGGCCGGCGCGGCTACCGCCAGCGCGTCATTGAGCACGAAATAGTTCGGCTTCAACGGATCGGCGTCTTTCAGGAAGAGAATTTGCCGCGCCCAGCCCGAGCGCGCGCCATACACGTAATCCACCTTCGGTGATGGTTTGAAGGACTGCACCTGCATCGGCCCGCCGCCGGCCACCACCGACTCGATCATGCTGTGATCGTTGGTTGGTCCGTTGCCGGTATAGCCGAAATCGTCCGCCAGGATGCGTCCTTTGCCCCACACGGTGATGCTGCCGGAATCGTTGTCGTAGTGCGCGTGGTTGTTCCCCTGAATCATGTGCAACTGCGTCTCGCGGTCGCCGGGGAAGCCGCTGCGCAGGATGATGCCCGTTTCCGGGAAGAACTCGCTGCCATAGGCCGGTACCTTCTCCGGTATCGTCGCATCGAGCAGCATGGTACGATAGCCGGTGAGCGCCGGATAGGAGCCGCCGATGCCCGGCTGGCCGTAGGAATTATTCTGGTGGAATTCCCACTGCATCTGCGCGGCGAAGTCGGGGTCTTTATCTTTCCAGAGATAGGCCACGATGCCGAATTCACCGTTCGGCTCGCGCAGGTAGGTATTGCCAAGGGGCGGCTTGTGGCGGAACCCGCCAATGCGCGAGTCGGGGGGCGTGGAAGTTTTGGCGAACCACTCGATGATCTTGCGCATCTTATCGCTGTAGAGATAATCGCCGAAGCCGGCGTTGCGCATCATCAAGAACGAACCGAGATACTGATCGTAGGACACCATCGCGTAGTGCGGCGCTTCCAACCAACCGCCGTTATCATCCGACCAGGTGTTCACCTGGCTGAGCAATTCATCGGCGGCATCTTTGACCCAGCTTTTTGCCAGCGGGTGCGAGGGGATGAAGCAGGCCACCGTTGCCCGATAGCCGTAGTTGGAGGTGGTCATGTTCGGATTGGCGGCGAAACCGCGCTTGGGGTCCCAGTTGTCCGGTCGCGCTTCGGTGTAGCCGAGAAAAGCCGCCTGCGCCAGTATCCGCTCGCGTTGTTCCGGGGTGAGCGCGTCGCCAGCCAGCGCGGCATCGGCCATCGTCAACGAGGGAATCACTGCCTGCTGGTGATGCGGCGCGAATCCCAGCGTCACCAGATGATCCTGCTTCAGATACATATCCACGCTGTCCTGCATCCACTCCAGCGCCAATTGCGCCAGTTTCTTGCCCAGTTCCGGGTTGCCGGTGGCGAGATAGGCTTTGATCGGGCCATCCATGTTATAGCTGGCGATGGGATTGCGCAGGTAGCCGGGAATCTGCTTGTCGTATTCGCCGGTATCCTTGATTCGCGCGCGAAACGCCGCCAACTCCTTCTTCGTCAGGAAGAGGCGCGGATAGTTGTCGTGATCGCCTTTCCATTTGAGCACGTAATCCTTCACCGTATCCAGCGGAAAATTGCCATGCTTGATCACGCTCTGCTGCGGCAGCGGCGCGCGCAACAAGTTCTTCTCCTGCAACGGCGCCAGGCTGGCGGCTTTGTCCGTCACCGCGAACAGCCATTGGCGGTAACCTTGTTTCAGCGGGAAGGAGAGGTCCAGGTCATCGCCATCCTGCTTGAGGTAAAGCTGCGCGGCGGTTTCCAGCTTATGCTTCGCCGGATCGTCGCTCACCCACAGGTCAGGACGCAGCGCGCCTACGGTGAGCATATCCGCCTCCTGGTCATTGTATAAACCGAACCAGTTCCCCCGTCGTACTTTCGACTGCCAGTACAGCCACGGTTCAATAATGAAGAGTGGATCCTTATCGGTTGTTGGCAGTTTCGCGGTTTCCACATCACCGGTGGTGTGCCCGGCCTCTTGCGAGCCGCGGCGGTAGAAGATATGGTCGGCGGTAAAGTTGCGGTTCAGGGTGACGGTGAAGGACGGGGGGGCGTGGGGATCGATGCCATACATGATCTCATTTACCCGTATCACCGGCTCATTGGCCGTGACGATAAACGAAATGTTCCAGAGCGGACGCTGGTTTTGCAGGAAGATACAACTGACGGTTGCCATGGCCGGCCCTTTAGCGACGACATCGACTTGGTATGCCGCCGCCAAAAGCTCAGCAGGCAACTTTGAGGTTCCGACCCATTTTCCGGATGGCAGTTTAATGCCTGCCAACGGTCCCGCGCCGTTCTTCAGCGTCTTCGGCACGCGCACCCCGGTGAGATGGTTGGTAACGATAATCTCAGCAGCGGTTTCTTCGACTTTGAGATCGCTGATCGCGGAATCCGGTTTATCGGTGAAACGATATTCGCGCGTCTCGAATGGGTTCAGGTCGGCGAGAAACCAGATGGCAGCTTCCTTACCGATTCCCACCGGTTGGTATGGCACCGCGATACCGTCCGGTCCCACCAGCGCCTTGCCGGCCTTCGCCGCTTGCGCCTGCTCCGGCGTCATGCTGAAATGAATGCATTCATTCCGCCAGGTGCGTCCCAGATAATCGTGCAGCACGAACGGTTGCGGCTCCGCTGATGCCCGTAAACACTGACATAGCAGCAGACCGGTCAATAAACTCAACAGGGAAACTCGCGTCATAGGTGTTCACCGCCTGAAAAAGAAGTTAGGCATATTTTAGCAGATACCAGCGGTTGGCAGAAGCCGGCAACGGTGTTTTCAGCGAAATACTTGCACTTACACCTACACGGGGCCACGCGCCTTCCTGAGCATATGCGTAGACCACACCTACACTTGCCACTTGCACTGATTCTCTAAATTTTGTGCAAGTGTAAGTGTAAGTGCAAGTGCAAGTGACACGGCAAGTGTAAGTGTTATTGCAAGTAATTTGCGGGAAAGTGGGAACAACAGCCGGGGGGGTGCGTGATGAAATCGCGAAACCTGCTGGCGGCGACCGCGGCGGCGGCGGTCGGAACCTTGATCGGCAGCGTGACGGTGCTGGTGATCCGCAAGTTGACCGAACCGGGTCCGGTGGAACCGTTGCGCGTGGGGGAACCGTTTCCGTCGATGACCGGCCACCTGCTCAGTGGCGCGAAGATGACTATCCCGGACGAGATGCTCGGTAGGGTGGGGGTGATCATCGGTGGCTGGGATTACGCCGCGCGTTTCGAGGTGGAATCCTGGGGGATGGCGGTGCTTGAAATTTATGGTGAACGTCCCGATCTGACCGTGCTCGAAGTGCCGTGGATCAGCGGCGTCGGTCCGGTGATGCGCCGGGTCATCGACGCGGCGATGGAGCGCGGCACCATGCCGGAAGCCCGCCGGCACGTGCTCACCGTCTACGGCGACCTGCGGCGATTGCGCAAACGCCTTGCCGTCGCGAATTATCCCCCGCAAGCCTATATCTACGTGCTGGGCCGCACCGGCCGGCTGGCCTGGAAAACCAATGGAGCGCCCACGCCGGAGAAATTCGCCGCCTTAAAAGAAGCGCTGGCTGATCAGGGTGTCACCAGTTGGGAAGGCCCCAGGCACACCCGCGCCACGGTGGGTGGAAATGGGCACGCGGAGGGGTAAGGGTTTCATTTATTTATTCACAGGATGGGCAGGATTAGCAGGATACGTTTGTTTTGTTGCGTAAACCTTGCGTAATTGTTCAGGCACTTCTGGCGCGCGAGCGTCCCCGCGAGCACTCCGGTGGTTTCGATACGACCCTCCGTAGTCTACTCAACCACCGGAGTGCTCGCGGGGACGCTCGCGCGCCAGATAAAATGGTTGCAATCTTGCTTTCCTGCGCCGGCAGGGATGCCGGCGGTCTATGAGGTTTGGTTATTCGGCGAATACGATGGCCAGATCGATCACCAGTCCGGGCAACACTCCTACCGGCGCTTGTTCTCCGTTCACGTAGACGTCGGGATCGCCGTAGTTGCCGTGCTCGTCCAGGGTGAAGACATGCAGCATTTTTTCCGACGGATAGATCACCCAGTATTCCTTCACACCGGCTCGTTCATATATTCTGTGCTTCACATACAGGTCTTTTTTTGCGGTGTAGGGTGAGATAATCTCGACTACCATCGACGGGCTACCTACGCAGCCTCGGTCATCGATCTTTTCCCGGTCGCAGATTACAGAAAGGTCCGGTTGCACCACTGTGGTGGCAGTCATCCCGTTTTCCGATGCTTTCGGCAAGCGCACGTCGAATGGTGCTAAAACGACGCGGCATGGCGAATTGACCAGAGTATTACGGAATTGCATATACAGGTTACCCAGGATATCCTGATGGCGAAATGAAGGCGCCGGCGTCATGTCGTATAACACCCCGTCGATCAATTCCCACCGCTCATCGTCCGGCAAGCTCAGCAAGTCTGCATAGGTAGAGGCTATCTTATCATGGCGTGCGGGTTCTACCATAATGATGCTCCTGTTCCTATATTACCACTAAAGTGGGCTCGTAGTAGCGCCGCAGCCGCAGCAAGGCGCGTCTCCCCCATAGGTCTCGCAGACGCGCCTTGCTGCGGCTGCGGAGCTGCTACGAGCCCAGTTTGCCGAATCACGAGGTCATGATCGCTTCTCGATGCCGATGCTGACCGTCTCACCGCCGAGTTCCGCCTGCGCGCTGTAGGCGCCGGCGGGAGCGGGGGTGAATTCCACCCGGTCGGCCAGCGTTTCGGCTTTCAGATAATCGCGATGCGGGGTTACTGCGTCGGCGATGGCCGGCGAGGCGTCCAGATAGAGATTGATGTGATCGCTGATCTGCAAGCCGGCATCTTTGCGCGCGTCCTGCACATTGCGCACCAGATCGCGCGCCAGCCCTTCGCGGCGCAACTCCTCGCTAATCTCGGTATTCAGCGCGACCACATAGCCGCCGTCTTCCGCCACCGCGAAGCCTTCCGGCGAAGAAGACTCGATGAGGATTTCCTCCACCGTCAAGCGCAATGGTTGCCCATCTACGGTGATGGTGATGAATCCTTCCGTTTTGGCCGCTTCCGCGGTAGCCTGCGCAGCGGCGCCGGTCAGTTCCTGCAATGCCGCGCGCATCGCGGGCACCTGCTTGCCGTATTTGCGCCCGACCACCGGCAGGTTTGGCTTGAAGCGATACTGCACTAACCCGCTGGAGCCTTCCAGGTAGCGCACCGTTTTCACGTTCAATTCTTCGCGCAATTCGTCGACAAAACGCGCGAGCGACGCGGTTTCCGCCGTGCCGGGGAGATGCACGAGTAACTCCGCCAGCGGTTGCCGCACCTTCAATCCCGATTCCGCGCGTGCCGAACGTCCCAATTCCACTACCTTCAACAGCACCGCCATATCGGCATCCAGTTGCGGATCGGCCAGCGCGGCATCGACGACCGGCCAGTCGGCGAGATGCACTGAATTTCCCGCTTCGTCGCCGGTCAAGTTGCGATACATCTCCTCGCTGACAAACGGCGTGAAGGGGGCCATCAATTTGGCGACCGTCAGCAGGCAGGTGTAAAGGGTGGCGTAGGCGGCCTGCTTGTCTTCATCCGTTTCGCTCTTCCAGAAGCGGCGACGGTTGCGGCGCAGGTACCAGTTGGAAAGGACATCGACGAACTCTTCGACGGCGCGCGCCGCTTCCGTCACTTCGTAGGCGTCCAGATGCGCGGTCACTTCGCCGATGAGCGCCTGCAAGCGCGACAGCGCCCACCGATCGATCGGATTTTGGATATTGGATGTTGGATTTTGGATTGACGCCAGTTCGATGCCGTCGAGATTGGCGTAGGTGACGAAGAAGCTGTAGGTGTTCCACAGCGTGAGCAGGAATTTCCGCACCGATTCGCCGACCAGATGGCTGGAGAAACGGCGAGGATTGCCCGGGGTGGAACAGGTGTAGAGATACCAGCGCAGCGCGTCGGCGCCGTGCTCGTTCAGCACCGTCCACGGATCCACCACGTTGCCTTTGTGCTTGCTCATCTTCAGGCCCTGCTCGTCCAGGATGTGGCCGAGACAGATGACGTGTTTATACGCCGGGCGGTCGAAGAGCAGCGTGCCCAGCGCGTGCAGGCTGTAAAACCACCCGCGCGTCTGGTCCACCGCTTCGGAGATATAGTCGGCAAAATTCGCGTGGTTCTCTTCCACCCATTCCTTGCGCTCGAACGGATAATGCCATTGCGAAATCTGCATGGCGCCGCTGTCGAACCAGGCATCGGCCACGTCGAGGATGCGGTGCATCTCACCGCCGCATTGCGGGCAGGTGAAGGTGATCTCATCGACATACGGGCGGTGCAGATCGAGCGCGGACAGATCTTTGCCGGCCTTTTCGCTCAACTCGGCCACGCTGCCGATGCACGTTTGCTGGCCGCAAGCGCATTCCCAGATGGGCAGCGGCGTGCCCCAATAGCGCTCGCGACTGATCGCCCAATCGACGTTGTTTTCCAACCAGTTGCCGAAGCGCCCGTTCTTGATGTGCTCGGGCACCCAGGCGATCTGCTGATTGCCGTCGATCAACTGTTGCTTGCGCGCGGTAGTGCGGATATACCAGCTCGACTTGGCGAAGAAGAGCAGCGGCGCATCACAACGCCAGCAGAACGGATACGTATGGCGGGTGCGCCCGGATTTATACATCAGCCCGCGCTCTTTCAAGTCGCGGATGATCAATGGGTCGGCTTCCTTGAAGAATCGCCCTTCAAACTGGCGCAATTCCGGCAATACCATGCCTTGCAGATCGACGGAAAACAGCGTCGGCAGGTTGTGCCGCCGCCCGATCTCCAGGTCGCCGTAGGCCGGGGCGATATGTACCACGCCGGTGCCGTCGTCGAGCGAGACGAAGTCATCGGCGATGGCATGATAGGCCCGCTCCCATTCCACGTTCTCGCCCGTGCCGGGGATCCCGCGATAGAGTCCTTCATAGCGGATTCCCGCCAGTTCCGCTCCGGTGAAGCGGCGCAGCACCACCGCCTCCTCGCCCAGGTTTTGCGGTAGCAGCGCTTCGGCAAGGATGAAGAGCAGATCGTCCTTTTTTGCCGCCACGTAAACGCCATCCGGTTTCAGCGCCACCGCGGCATTGGCGGGCAGCGTCCACGGCGTGGTGGTCCAGGCGAGGAAAAAGATCGACTTCGGCAGTCCGGTCAAGGGAGCGGGCAACTCGCCGTCGATTAACTGCACCTTGAACATCGGCCACACCGACGGGTCTTCGGTATCCTCTTTATAGCCCTGTGCCACTTCGTGATCGGAGAGGGTAGTCACGCAGCGCGGGCAGTGCATGGTCACCTTGTAGTCGCGGTAGAGCAAATCCTGATCCCATAACTGCTTGAGGATCCACCAGTTCGACTCCAGGTAATCGTTGGTATAGGTGACATACGCGTCGTCGAGATCGATCCAGTAGGCGATGCGGTCGGTCATGCGCGACCAGTCCTGCATGTAACGGAAGACGCTCGATTTGCAGCGCGCGTTAAATTCGGCGATCCCGAAGCGCTCGATGTCGCGTTTGCCGTTCAGGTTGAGTTCCTTCTCTACTTCGACTTCGACCGGCAGTCCCTGAGTATCCCAGCCGCCGCGCGCGCCGATGACGTGAAAGCCTTGCATGCGCTTGTAGCGCAGGATAATGTCCTTAAACGCGCGCGCCAGCACGTGGTGTACGCCCGGACGCCCGTTCGCCGTGGGCGGGCCTTCGAAGAAGATGAAGTCCGGCCCATCCGCGCGTCCCCCGATAGCGCGGGACACGACGCCGGATTCTTTCCACCAGCCGATCAACGATTCTTCCAATTTCGGAAACGATACCTGCGGGTCTACACTGCGAAACACGTTTACTCCTCTTTTGCTCCATATAAGGAATCGAGCTATATTGTAGCGAAATTCCGCCCGTTCGTGAAATTCCCCTGGGACCGCGGTCATCCTGACCGCTCTACAGTTACTGTGGGCTATATAACCTGGCGTTCGTATTGGCTCGCTCACCCGTCTCGTTGTGCGGTGGTTGGGTAGGCCATGGATGGCCGTATCGAAACCACCGCACAACGAGACGGGCGAGCGAGCCAATACGAATAATGTTGTGCTTAACCAGGCGGTCAGGATGACCGCGGTCCCAGGGCATTGCTTGATTGAAATGTAGGTGGTAATATCTCGGAAACAATTGCATCGTAAGCTGAGATCATCGCGTTGGGTAAGGAGGAAAAAATGGCCACGTTGCGTGAGAAGGTTTGGAAACAGATTGCCGACCAGGATGTGAAATTCGTCAAGCTCTGGTTCACCGATATCCTGGGCTTCCTCAAGAGTTTCAGCATTCCGGTCGAAGAGTTGGATAAGGCGATCGAGGAAGGCATTGGATTCGACGGCTCGTCCATCAAAGGATTCACTCGCATCGATGAGAGCGATATGGTGGCGATTCCCGACCTGAATTCCTTCGCGATCCTCCCCTGGCGCCCGCGGGAACGCGCGGTGGCGCGCATGTTCTGCGATATCATGAATCCGGACGGCACCCCCTACGTCGGCGATCCGCGCCAGGTGCTCAAGCGCAATTTGAAGAAAGCCAAAGATAAGGGGTTCACTTTCTACGTGGGACCGGAAGCGGAATATTTTTACTTCCGCAGCCCCAACGATCCCGAGCCGCTCGACCAGGGAGGGTACTTCGACCTGATTCCGCGCGATGAAGCGATGGATTTACGCCGCGAAACAGTGCTGGCGCTGGAAAGCATGGGGATTTACGTTGAATACAGCCATCACGAAGTGGCACCCAGCCAGCACGAGATCGACCTGCGCTACGCCGATGGGCTGACCATGGCCGACACGCTGATGACTTATCGGATGACCGTGAAGGAAGTCGCTTACATGAGCGGGGTCTACGCCACCTTCATGCCCAAACCATTGGCCGGGCAGAACGGGTCCGGCATGCACGTGCATCAATCGCTCTTCACCGGTGAGCACAACGCGTTCTACTCCGCGGATGCCGAATATTTTCTGAGCGACACCTGCAAGCAGTATATCGCGGGAATTTTGAAATACGTGCCGGAATTCACTGCGGTCACCAACCAGTGGGTAAATTCCTACAAGCGCCTGGTGCCCGGCTTCGAAGCGCCGGTCTACATCTCCTGGGCGCAGCGCAATCGCTCGAATCTGGTGCGCATCCCAATGTATAAGCCGGGCAAAGAACATGCGACCCGCATCGAATTCCGCAGTCCCGATCCGGCCTGCAATCCCTATCTGGCCTTCTCGGTGATGCTCGCGGCTGGCCTGCGCGGCATCGAAGAGAAGCTGGAATGCCCGCCGCCCGTCGAATTGGATCTGTATCATCTGTCGCAACAACAGCGCGACGACCTGGGCATCGACTCGCTGCCGGGCAGTTTGATCGAAGCAATCGCGCTCTGCGAGAAATCCGAATTGGTGCGCGAATGCCTGGGCGAACACGTTTTCCGTGAATTCATCGCCAACAAGCGCATCGAGTGGGATCGCTACCGCACCCATGTGACCGATTACGAGATCAACGAATATCTGCCGTTGTTGTAAGCTGCTGTTGAGTTTGGAAGGGTGTGAGCGCAGCGAGCCCCGCCGGTCCCGGTTGTCTCGATACCACCGGGACCGGCGGGGCTCGCTGCGCTCACACCCTTCCAAAACAGTGACTCATTCCCTACCGAATATCATTCGGCCAACATCTGACACCTGAAACGAGAAACTATTTTCCAGCAGTTGCCAGATGGATTGTTTCCGCGTAGAATAGTGCGGAAGTAATACCGATGATTGAACCGACCGCCCCCCCGCCTTTACCGGCTGAACTCCCTGCTCGGGACAGCGCTCCCGAATTGGGTTCCGCATATCTGGATCATTCCGACGACGCCGTTAAAGACCATTGCGGTGTATTTGGTGTATTCGGACCCGGACTCGATGTCGCGCGCGTCACGTTCTTCGGCCTTTTTTCCCTGCAGCATCGTGGCCAGGAGAGCGCCGGTATCGCCGTTACCGATGGCACGACGATGACGCTGACGCGCGACATGGGACTGGTGTCGCAGGTGTTTACCGAGGAACGACTGGTCAGTATGAGCGGCGATATGGCTATCGGTCATACCCGCTATTCCACGACCGGGTCCAGCCTGCTCTGCAACGCGCAACCGGTGGTGGTCGAGACGAAATTCGGCCCGCTGGCGCTGGCGCATAACGGCAATCTCGTCAACACCACGATCCTGCGCCGCGAACTGGAAGCCTATGGCGTAGAGTTTGAAGGCAGCACGGACAGCGAAGTGATCGCCCGGCTGATCGCCTACGAATCCGCCAATCAACCCACGCTGATCGATGCCATTCGCCTCGCGGTTTCCCGCATGAAAGGCGCCTACTCCATCGTCATGATGACCCACGACACGGTGTATGGGTTACGCGATCCGTGGGGAATCCGCCCAATGTGCCTGGGACGGTTGAATGGCAAATTTTTTGTGCTGGCCTCGGAATCCTGCGCACTCGATGCCGTGGGCGCGGTCTTTGCACAGGAAGTCGGCGCCGGTGAACTGGTGCAGTTGACCGAGGAGGGTGTGGAATTCTCCATGATGGTGGAGAAAACTTCCCCCGCGATGTGCATGTTCGAATTCATTTACGTCGCACGTCCCGACAGCCGCATTTACAATCAATCGCTGCATCTGGTGCGCCGGCGCATGGGACAGGAATTGGCGCGCGAACATCCCGCCATTGCCGACCTGGTGATCGCCGTCCCCGACTCGGGCATTCCGGCGGCGATCGGTTTTGCCGAAGCGTCGAAGATTCCCTATGGGGAAGGCTTGATCAAGAACCGTTACATCCATCGCACCTTCATTCAACCGGACCAACGCCTGCGTGAGTTGGGCGTGCGCATGAAACTCAATCCACTGCGCGAGACGCTGACCAACAAACGCGTGGTGGTGGTGGAAGATTCGATCGTGCGCGGCACCACCACCCGCAATATCGTGAAGATGCTGCGCGAAGCCGGCGCGACGGAAATCCATCTGCGCATCAGTTCGCCACCCTATCGCTACCCCTGCTTCTATGGTATCGATACCTGTGAGCGGAAAGAACTGCTGGCTGCGCGCATGCCGATCGTGGAAGACATTCGCCAGTATCTCGGCGCCGATTCACTCGGTTACCTCTCGATCGAGGGACTGGTGCGCGCCGTCAACCTGCCCAAAGCGATCTTCTGCCTGGCCTGTTTGAACGGCGAATATCCCATCGACATCCCGGCGAACCTTCGCGTCAGCAAATTCTCCCTCGAAGAACTCGCCGAAGAAGAGCAGTTGCCCTTGCTAATCCCGGCGCCGTGAAGCAGATTCAGGATATGTTTGTAACCACGAAATACACGAAAAGCACGAAAAGGGTGTGGGATAGAAAATAGCAGGATGCGATTTTAATGCGGTGTGTGAGATTTGCAGGAAAGATGAACCGCCGTCGTATCCCCATTATGCTATTTTTCACGCCATTTTCGTGTATTTTGTGTTTTTCGTGGTTAAAAAAACGTAAAGTGCATCCCGTCAAAAGCATCCTGACTTCACTGCCCATCTCATTGCATTCTCCGCCACCTTCCTATATAATAGAGCCAATGGAGGGAGTGGGATGTTTACCGCATCAGGTGAGTATCCAATATTGCCTTTGCCCGCGGTCCTATTTCCCGGCACCTTTCTACCGCTGCAGATTACCGAGGATGAGCATCGGCGCTTGCTGCGGGATTACAACGATGAGAATCAGTTGCTGGGCGTCATCCTCAATCCCGGTCAGCACGGCCGCAGCGGCCAGGCAGTGCCCTGTACGGTCGGTTGTACCGCCTCAATAGCCCTCGTACTCGACCAGGATGATGCGAAAGCCATGAACGTCGTGCTGTACGGCGAGCAACGGATGCGAGTGGGCGCCTTCACCAAACAGGACCCCTATTACACCGCGCAGATCGACCTCCTGGAAGAATCGCTGGGGGAACACGCGGAACGCCGCAGCAAAGAGGCGTCGAAACTCTTCCAACATTATCTCGAACTGATTCGCCGCCGGTATGGCGCGCACATGGTCAACCTGCCGCTTCCCGATGATCCTATTCTCGCTTCCTACCTCCTCGCTACCGTGCTCTATCTCCCGCTCGAAACGAAACAACACTGGCTCGAATCCTCCTCCGTGGCCGTGCGCCTGCAGGAAGAATTGGCGTTTTTACACGCCGAATGCGAAAAGATTGCCCTCCTCCTCGCGCTTTCCCATCGGACCCAACACCACTATGTGCTCCCCGACACCGATCTCTTCTCTTCTTTGTTTTCGCAAAATTAAAAATATCCCCGGATGAATTCAAGGAATTTCCCTCCCGGTGTTGAAGAAGAAGAGGTGGTTACGACCTCTCGGCAACCGAATGCTCTGCTGATCAGGCCGACAGGCAGGTCCGTTTCTTCCGTGCGGTCTGATTGCGTCTCCGTGCGGCGATAAGTAACCTCCGGTCTTTGCAGTGGGATTGTTTAGGTATGGGTGGGTGAAAACGGTGAATACGTCTCCCCCGGAACCATCCACGGCAAACACCCCGCGACTTTTTCAAAAGGAGAACAATAGATGTCTGCGATTACCAACGCCCCCGCGGTGAAAATTGCGCTTGTCGGGGTGAGCCGCGATTGTTTCCCGATCAACCTGACCCGCGTCCGGTTGGCCACGTTGTCGGCGAAATGCACGCAACTCGGCCTCAATACCGTGGCGTGCACCACTGTCATCGAGAATGAGAAAGACGCCCTCAAGGCGCTGGACGAAGCCCGCGGTCTGGGCGCCAACGCGGCGGTCATCTACCTGGGCAACTTCGGACCGGAAGGCCCGTTGTCGATCTTTGCCCAGCGTTTCGACGGCCCGGTGATGGCCTGCGCGGCGGCGGAAGAGAGCAAGCAGGATCTGATGGGGGGACGCGGCGATGCGTATTGCGGCATGCTGAACGCCTCCTACAGCTTCGGTCTGCGCAAGCAGGCGGTATATATCCCGCAGATGCCGGTTGGTCTGCCGGAAGAGTTGGCGGAAAAGATCGCGCACTTCCAGACCGTCGCGCGCGTGCTGTTGGGATTGAAATCGCTGAAAATCTTCACCTTCGGGCCGCGCCCGCAGGATTTCCTTGCCTGCAATGCCCCCATCAAGCCGTTGTTCGATCTCGGCGTCGAGGTGATGGAAAACAGCGAACTGGACATGTTTGAAGCCTTCCGCGCCATCGATGAGAAAGACCCGGCTATCGCCGCCATCGCCGCCGATATGGAGCAGGAACTGGGGAAGGGAAATACCTATCCCGACCTGTTACCCAAACTGGCGCGTTTCGAGTTGGCGCTGACGCGCTTTGCGGAAGCCAATTTAGGCGCCAGCCAGTTCGGCGTCTTTGCCGACAAGTGCTGGCCGGCGTTTGAAAAGGCATTCGGATTTGTGCCCTGCTACGTGAATTCCCGCCTCTCCACTCGCGGCTATCCTGTCGCCTGCGAAGTCGATATTTACGGCGCGTTGAGTGAATACATGTGCTACCTGGCCAGCGAGACGCCGGCCACGCTGCTGGACATCAACAATACCGTGCCGTACGATATGATCACCCCCAGCACCAACCTGATGGGCGCGTCAATCGAAGACCTCTTCATGGGATTCCATTGCGGCAACACCCCGAGCTGCTGCATGAAGAACTGCTCCCTCAAATACCAGTTGATCATGAACCGGCTGATGGAAGCGGGCGGCACGCCGGACATCACCCGCGGCACGCTGGAAGGCCAGCTCAAGCCGGGCGCGACCACCTTCTTTCGCCTGCAAGGCAACGCCGACAGCAAGCTGGTGAGCTACATCGCGCAGGGGCAGATCCTCGATCTCGATCCGTGCAGTTTCGGCGGCATCGGCGTCTTCGCTATCCCGGATTTCGCGCGCTTCTATCGCCACGTGCTCATCGGCAAGCGTTTCCCGCATCACGGCGCGGTGGCCTTCACCCACGTCGGCGAGGCGCTGGTGGACGCGGTGCAAATGCTGGGAGTCTGCGACATCAAGACCCCGTTGCCCGCTTCGTTGCCCTATCCAGGTGAGAATGCCTTCGCACTGGCGAAGAGTTTGGCGCTGGCGAAAGCGTAAGAAAAAGAAACAGGGAAATTGCGGATTGGGATAGGATGCTGGATGTAAGATTCAGGATGCAATATAGGATACAGGTTGAGCAGCTTGTTGCTGAAATCCAGCATTCCTACTCTTTCCGCGATTTCCGTTACTATCCGATAAGGAATCTTCAATGTCAAAATACGTTATCGGCCTTGACTATGGCACCAACTCCGTGCGCGCGCTGCTGGTGGAGGTGCACAGCGGTGAAGAGATCGCCACTGCCGTGTATAACTACCCGAGCGGGCAGGCGGGGATCATTCTCGACGAGCGCGATCCCGACCTGGCGCGACAGCATCCACGCGATTACCTGCAGGGCATGGAAGCGGTCATTGCCGGCGTGCTGGCCGATGCGTCGGCGTGCGCGGGCTTTTCCTCCGCGCTGGTGATCGGCATCGGGGTGGATACCACCGGTTCGACGCCGTTGCCGGTGGATCAGCACGGCACGCCGTTGGCGCTGCTGCCGGAGTTTGCGACGAATCCGGCGGCGATGGCCTACCTGTGGAAAGATCATACCGGCCATGCCGAAGCGAGGGAGATCACCGCGACCGCGGCGAAGATGCGCCCGCAGTTCCTCGCCAAGTGCGGCGGGACCTACAGCGCCGAGTGGTTCTGGGCGAAAATCCTCCGCTGCCTGCGCGCCAATCCGGAAGTCTTTGCCGCCGCCTACACCTGGGTGGAACACGCCGACTGGATTCCCGCCGTGCTGTGCGGCACCGATGCGCCGGATCAACTGATCCGTGGTATCTGCTCCGCCGGCCACAAGGCGATGTTCCATCCCTCCTGGGGTGGCTATCCGGATGAGGAATTTCTCGCCGCGCTGGATTCCCGCCTTTGCCCGCTGCGCCGCACCTTGCCGAATACCGCCGGGCACGTGGGGCAGCCCGCCGGTAAATTGACCGCGGAGTGGGCGGCGAAACTCGGGCTGTCGGCCGGCATTCCCGTCTCCGTGGGCGCCTTTGACGCGCATCTCGGCGCGGTCGGTTCCGGTATCGCCCCCGGTGTGCTGGTGAAGATCATGGGCACCTCCACCTGCGACATGATGGTCGCGCCGCTGGCGGTGGAACTGCCGGACATTCCCGGCCTGTGCGGCATCGTGCCCGAGTCGATTCTGCCGGATTACTATGGGCTGGAAGCCGGGCAATCCGCGGTGGGTGATATCTTTAACTGGTTCGTCAACTCCGTCCGGCCTGCCAAGCAGGGACACGAAGCGTTGACCGACGGCGCTGCCGCGCTGCAGGCCGGCGAGAGCGGCCTGCTGGCGCTCGATTGGCACAACGGCAACCGCACGGTGCTGGTCGACCAGCGACTGACCGGCGGCGTGATCGGCTTGACGCTGCAAACGACTCCCGCCGAACTCTATCGCGCGTGGATCGAAGCCACCGCATTCGGCGCACGGGTGATTATGGAGCGCTTCGAAGAATATGGCATGAAAGTCGAGCGCATCATCAACTGCGGCGGTATTTCAGCGAAAAATCCGCTGGTAATGCAGATTTACGCTGATATCATGGGCCGCCCGCTGGGTATCTCGCGCAGCGCGCAGACCTGCGCGTTGGGTGCGGCAATTAGCGGCGCGGTTGCGGCGGGTGCCTATCCCGACTTTGCCGCCGCCACCGCGGCGATGACCGGCGTCCAGCAGCGTGTCTTCACACCCGACCCGGCGCAACGGCAAACCTACGACCGTCTCTTCACCCTCTACCGGCGGATACACGATGCCTTCGGAGTAAAAGGCGCGCAAGACGATCTGTCGGATGTCATGAAAACGCTGCTCACCATTCGCGACGAAGTCCGAAACGGGATACCCGTCGGATCGTAAGGGGTTTCTAGTGTCAGGTTTCAGGTGTCAGCAGATCGTCGAACTGTGCCCGAAGGGCACCAATAAATCAGCCCAGGGTGAAACCCTGTCCTTTATACACATCTCATTTTTGTCGGATAAAGTATTCAAAATATGCATGTTTGAAAGTGCTATCCGATTTAGTGATACCTTGATTTTTGGCTAAAATTGTTCATATTTTCCAACATCAGCCAAGATGTGTATAAGGCTCAGGGTGAAACCCTGGGGGAGCAAATGGTTATTCCGTCAAACCCTGAAAGGGTGCAATACCGCCGATCCTGACACCTGACACCCGAAACCTGAAACCTAAAAAGGTGATTACCAATGACAAAAGTTTCTCCGACCTTTAACTATGCGGCTTTTAATCAGCTTGTCCGTACGGACCCATTGGGGTTCGGGCATGTCGCGATTGCGCTGGGCATCACCACGACTACGCTCCTCAGTCTCGTCTCCGGGCGTCATCAACCGCAGGTGAAGACGTTGATGGCGATCTATGCGCGCTACCCTCAGTTAGCGCTGGAAAACGTTCCCGTCCCGTTGACGCTCTCCACGAATACACCGAGTGAGACGCTCGATCCCATCGCGCAGTTGAAAGCTGACGTGTGGGAGGCGAATCGTCGCCTGGTGGAAGCCGGATTGGTCGTGCTCAGTTGGGGAAATGCCAGTGGCGTCGATCGCCAACGCGGGATTATCGCCATCAAGCCCAGCGGAGTAGATTACGCCCAGATGAAACCGGAAGACATCGTGCTGGTGCGGCTGGATACCGGGACGCCGCTGCCGAATGAAAAGCTCAACCCGTCCTCCGATACGCCGACCCATCTCTATTTATACCAGCATTTCCCCACTATCGGCGGCATCGTGCATACCCATTCCAGCGCGGCGACCAGTTGGGCGCAAGCCTGCCGGTCCATTCCCTGCTACGGCACCACCCATGCCGATGTCTTTCACGGGCCGGTTCCGTTATCCCGCGAGCTCACCCCGGAGGAGATTCGCGACCGTTACGAATGGAACACCGGCACGGCGATCGTCGACTCGTTTCAATACGAATCGATCAATCCGCTGCACGTGCCCGGTGTGCTGGTGCCGCACCACGGTCCCTTCACCTGGGGTGCAACCCCGCAAGCCGCCGTCGAGCATGCCATCACCCTGGAAGAAGTCGCCAAACTCGCCGCCCAGACCGAAGCCCTGAAGCCAACCGCCGACCAGATTCCCGCCGAATTGCTGGAAAAACATTTCTCCCGCAAGCACGGCGCGGGGGCGTACTATGGGCAGCGGAAGTAGTTGGCGGTGTGGGAGTATGGGAGTATGGGAGTGTGGGAGTGCCGGCTTAGTGCAGGCCGGTCGCCATCACGTTGGTGACGCCGTTGTGCATGTTAGCGGTGGGGGCGGTGAAGACGAATATCTGCATGCGGGCAGTCGCATCCGCTATCTGGCCGTTGGGACCAGGGCTTTTATCTGGATTAAACACTGCTACCATAGTATTGCCATTCACTTTAAATGTAACGAATTGTTCATTGCGCTCAATGGAGAACACATCGGTAGCCTGGTATGAAACTGCAGAGCCAATCTGGCATGCCATACCAAACGTCTTACTATCTTTCGGTAGATGATTTTGGTAAAAACGGACAGTTCCGTGATTGCCGATAGCGAAATAGAAAAGCGCCGTAGCGGTATTGCTACAGTTTATATTGCCGAAGCCGATCGCGCAGTCTTTCTTATCCGCAACATTTTCCTTGCTGAACTGCCAACTCAACTTGCCTTGTATAATCCCCATCGTGCTGTGCGTTTGCTGGATATTCGCACCTTCCACGGCGCTGCCGACGTGTGGTTGAGTATATCGATAACCGACCGTCGGCTCAGCGACATTGTTAATCACGGACGGGCCGTAACTGATTGTTGCTTTATCAGCACTCTCCCACTGAATGTCAGCCTCCGGGATAATGATTGTTAGGTCGACATGACCGTCTAAAAAGGAGGCCGCAATTTTGCCATAATGCCGCGGTTCCTCATCTCCCGGCGCATAAAAGATGTTTGGTACCGGCAGCGCCGCCTTATTCCATAACAGCGCGTTGGCTGCCGGTTTGCCAGTGCATCTCGGCGCCGAAGTGCCGGTAATACTGTTAAAACCCGGTCGGATATTTTGAGTATGTCCCAGAAAAAGTTGAAACTTTTTTCCGGTGACTCTCTAACTGAATAGTAATCCTACGCCGCCCGTTGTGTCAAGCGGTCGCAAACCGGAATGTCCGATGA
>Ga0118677_10006833_pt1 | contig 19152 bp, 14 predicted proteins | sample AliMusrvi5mmetaG_FD_86154 | JGI IMG/M metagenome (GOLD analysis project Ga0118677, IMG submission 86154) | reverse complement strand
GTGGTGGACTGGTACGCCGGCCACCTGGTGATCGCCGAGTACGTGCGCAAGCAGACCGGGCCCGAGTGGCTGCCGACCATGGCGCGCGCGGTCGCGGACACGCTGAAGATCCCGCCGGAACGCGTGCACCTGCGCCGCCGCAACACGGGCCAGGGGGAAGGGCCGCGGTACGCGCCGCTGGCCGACACCCGCCACCGCTTCGAGGTGCACGAACGGGACCTGCGGTTCTGGGTCAACCTGGACGACCGGCTGGACACGGGCCTGTTCCCGGACCACCGGGACACGCGGGCCCAGGTGCGGGCGATGGCGCAGGGCCGCGACTTCCTGAACCTGTTCGCCTACACCGGCGCGTTCACGTGCGCCGCGGCGGCCGGGCTGGCGCGGTCGACCGTCACCGTCGATCGCTCGTCGACCTACGTGGACTGGACCCGGGACAACCTGACCCTGAACGGTCTCTGGGGACCCCAGCATCGCCTGGTGCGCGCCGACGTGGAAGACTTCCTGGACCGCGCACGGGTGGAGGGGCACCGGTGGGACCTGGTGTTCGTGGACCCGCCCTCGTTTTCCAACCGCAAGGGTGTGGACGTGGGCTTCGACGTCAACCGCGATCACCCCAACCTGCTGCGCCGGGTGCTGGCCGTGACGGCCCCAGGGGGGGAAATCCTGTTCAGCACCAACCACCAGCGCTTCGAGGCACGGTTCGAGGGACTGTCCGTGGGGTCGATCGAGGAAATCACCGCGACGACAATCCCCGAGGACTACCGCAACCGGCAGATCCACCGGTGCTGGCGGATCGTCGCGCCGAAGGGTCCGGCGACGTCGAGGCGATAGCACCCGGGCCGCGATTGAGGAATCATGCGCCTGCTCACCACCGTCATCGATCGCGAAGCCACGCCGCTGGGGGAACTGGTCCTCGAGCGCTATGACGCCGAAACGGGCGAAGTCGGGTACCAGGTGTCGATCGACGGCGCGTTCCTGATGGCCACCCACGGCTGCGCCAGCGAACGATCGCTGGCCCCGCTGGCGTTCGCGCGGCTCGGCGGCGGGGATCGCCAGGCGGCGGGCTGCGTTCCCCCGCCGATCGACGTGCTGGTCGGCGGCCTGGGCGCGGGACACACGCTGCGGGCGGCGCTGGACCTGCCTGGCGTGGCGCGCGTGGTGGTGGCCGAGATCGGGGCTCGTGTCTTCGAGTGGAATCGCGTGTACTTCGCCGAGGCCAACGGGCACGCCGTCGAGGATCCCCGAGTGGAGCCGGCGGTCGGCGACCTGTACGACGTGCTGGCGGCCCGGCCGGGCGCCTTCGACCTGCTGCTGCTGGACGTCGACAACGGCCCGGGCTGGCTCGCGGCGGCGGGCAACGCACGGCTCTATGACGCCTCGGGCCTGCTCGTCTGTCGCAGCGCGCTGAAGCCCGCCGGCGTGCTGGCCGTCTGGAGCCCCACCCGCAATCCCGCCTTCTTCGAGACGCTGCGGGGGGTGTTTCGCGGCGCACAGGAGATCCGCACGGACGATTTTTCGCATCCCGCGGGTGAAATCCCGGACGTCGCATACCTCGCCGTAAGGGAAACTCCGACCTCGGTGGTACGGGAACCCCCGACCGGCTGCGCCTGATTGCCCCGTTTGGGATCATATGACACTTTTCTGACATTTTCGGTCCGATAGACCGCTCGGCTTGAAATGACGGCCTGTGGCTGTCTGATCCTGCACGCAGCCCTACAGAATCCTTGCAGTTATTGACCTCGTTGTCGCCATCTGGCGGCCGGCCGGCCTGTACCGGTCCGCCACGCTTGCGAGGCGGCCCGTAGCGTTGACACGGCTCCGTAACGGCGCGATTTCATCAATAAACACTGGCCGTTCTTTCCCGCAGGTTCCACCCGGGGCGTGTCGGGGAAGTCCGGGCGAAGGTCCACCTCATTCGGATGGGTGCGGCATGAGCCACTTCGCGACCCCGATGATCGAGGTTCCCGAGATGATCGCGGAATCGGGGGGCACGACCCTCGACCTCTGCTACCAGTGCGGCACGTGCAGCGGCACGTGCCCCTGGAACCTCGTGCGGGACTTCCGCGTCCGCGACATCCTCACCCGCGCCCAGCTGGGCCTGGAGGGATACGAGGGCGAGGACCTGTGGATGTGCGCCACGTGCAACGCCTGCGTGGACCGCTGCCCGCAGGGCGTCGAGATCGTGGACCTGGTCCGCACCATCCGCATGCTGATCGCGGAAACCGGCGCGGCGCCCAAGACCCTGCGCGCGGTGCTGGGCAGCGTGCAGTCGAACGGCAATCCCTGGTCCGGCGATGCCGAGGCCCGCATGGGCTGGGCCCAGGGTCAGCCGGTCCGGCTGTTCGACGGGACTCCCGAATACGCCTTCTTCACGTGCTGCACGCAGGCCTACGACCCGCGCAACGCGAAGGTGATCCGGGCCACCGCGAAGGTGCTGGACGCGGGCGGCGTGTCGTACGGCTTCGTGGGCGGCGGCGAATGGTGCTGCGGCGACGCGGTGCGCAAGACCGGCGCCGAAACCGGATTCGGCAAGCTGGCGGCCCACAACATCGGCGTGCTGAACGACCTGGGGGTCAAGCGCCTGCTGGTGCCGTCCCCCCACTGCCTGAACACGTTCAAGAAGGAGTACCCGGACCTGGGGGGGAAGTGGGAGGTCACGCACGTCGTCGAACTGCTGCGCGACCTGGTGCGCAGCGGGCGCCTGGCGCTGAAGAACGCCGTGCCCGCGAAGGCGGTGTACCACGACCCGTGCTACCTGGGCCGCAACAACGGGGTGTACGACGCGCCCCGGGACGTGCTCCACGCGGTGCCGGGGCTGGAAGTGATGGAATTCGCGCGGTCCCGCGAAGAGGCCGTCTGCTGCGGAGGCGGCGGCGGACGCCTGTGGATGGAGGCCCCTGTCGAGGAGCGCTTCGCGGTGCTGAAGCTGCGCGAGGCCGTCGCGATGGGCGCCGACACGGTGGTCACTGCGTGCCCGTACTGCATCTCGATGTTCGAGGACGCGAAGACCGCGCTGGGCCTGGAGCAGGTGCGCATCGCGGACGTGACGGAGATCGTCGCTGAGGCGCTGTAGGGACCCGAACGGCCGCAGGTTGCCGCCGGCGGCCGACGCTCTTTCCGGGAGGTGCCCATGGAACCCAGGATCGGCGTGTTCGTCTGTCACTGCGGAACCAACATCGCCGGCGTCGTGGACGTTCGCCGGGTGGCAGAGGCCGCCGCCGCCTGGCCCGACGTCGTGTACTCCACCGAGTACAAGTTCATGTGCTCGGACCCCGGCCAAGGCATGGTCAAGGACGCGATCGTCAAGCACAACCTGACGCGCGTGGTGGTGGCCGCCTGCTCGCCGCGCATGCACGAGCCGACCTTCCGGAAGGCCTGCGCGATGGCCGGCCTGAACCCGTACCTCTTCGAGATGGCCAACATCCGCGAGCACTGCTCGTGGGTGCACGAGGACAAGGAGGCCGCCACCCTCAAGGCCATCGACATCGTGCGGACCTCGGTGGCGAAGGCGCGCCTGCTGGAACCGCTGCAGGCCCGCGTGGTGTCCGTGACCCCCAAGGTGCTGGTGGTCGGCGGCGGCGTGGCGGGCATCCAGGCGGCGCTGGACATCGCCAACGCCGGCACCAAGGTCGTGCTGGTCGAGCGCAGCCAGTCCATCGGCGGCCACATGGCCCAGCTGGACAAGACCTTCCCGACGCTGGACTGCAGCGCCTGCATCCTGACGCCCAAGATGGTGCAGGTGGCCCAGCACCCGAACATCGACCTGATGACCTGGAGCGAGGTGGAATCGGTCGAGGGCTTCGTCGGCAACTTCAAGGTGAAGATCCGGCAGAAGGCGAAGTTCGTGGACGAGGCGACCTGCACGTCCTGCGGCGTGTGCCTGGAAAAGTGCCCCAAGAAGGTGCCGTCGGAGTTCGACGAGGGGATGATGACCCGCAAGTCGATCTTCCGGTCGTTCCCGCAGGCGGTGCCCGGCAAGCCCGTCATCGACAAGGAATCCTGCACGTACTTCAAGAACGGCAAGTGCAAGATCTGCGAGATCTTCTGCGAGCCGAAGGCCATCCGGTGGGACGACGAGGACCGGGTGGTCGAGGAGAGCGTCGGCGCCATCATCGTCGCCACGGGCATGGGGCTGATCGACCCGCACGGGCTGGGCCAGTGGGGCTACGGGCGGTTCGACAACGTGCTGACGGGCCTGGAGTTCGAGCGCCTGAACAACGCCACGGGGCCGACCGGCGGGCGGATCACGTGCAAGGACGGCAGTACGCCGAAGTCCGTGGCGATCCTGCACTGCGTGGGCAGCCGCGACCGCAACCACAAGGAGTACTGCAGCCGCGTGTGCTGCATGTACGCGCTGAAGTTCGCGCACCTGATCAAGGAAAAGACCCACGCGACGGTCTACAACTTCTACATCGACATGCGCTGCTTCGGGAAGGGCTACGAGGAGTTCTACAACCGCCTGCTGCACGAGGGGGTCAAGTTCATCCGGGGCAAGGCCGCCTACGTGACGACCCAGGCGCTCACCGACGAGGAAAAGGGCCACCTGGTGGTCAGCGCGGAATCCACTACGCTGGGCCAGGTGCTGCGCGTGCCCGTCGAGATGGTGATCCTGGCGTCGGCCGTCGCGCCCCAGAAGGACGCGGAAGCGGTGGCGCGCCTGTTCGGGATGGGCCGCAGCCCCGACGGCTTCTTCATGGAAAAGCACCCGAAGCTGGAGCCGTTTTCCACGGCCACCGATGGAGTGTACCTGGCGGGTTCGTGCCAGAGCCCGAAGGACATCCCGGACACCGTGGCCCACGGCGCCGCGGCGGCGTCCACCGCGATGTCGCTGATCTCGCGCGGGACGGTGGAGGTCGAGGCCGCGGTCGCGGAGGTGCTGACCGACTCCTGCAGCGGCTGCAAGATCTGCCAGGACGTGTGCCCCTACGGCGCGCTGTCGTTCCACGCCGACACCCACGTGGCCGAGATCAACGGGAGCGTCTGCAAGGGCTGCGGCACCTGCGTCGCCACCTGCCCGTCGGGCGCCATCGTGGGCAGGCACTTCAACGACCGGCAGATCCTGGCGCAGATCGACGCGGCGTTCCTTTGGTAGCTGGCCCGGGCACGGAGGCGGAGTCGGTGGGTTTCCGAAGGAAACTCCCGACGGAGACGAAGACGACCCGGGCCCACGGAACCGCCCGACCCCTTGCGGAGGCGTGAACCATGTCCCATGAATTCGAGCCCCGAATCGTGGTCCTGTGCTGCAACTGGTGCACGTATGCGGGAGCCGACCTCGCGGGCACCAGCCGCATGAAGTACGCGCCCAACGTGCGCCTGGTCCGCGTCATGTGCAGCGGGCGCGTCGACCCGTCGTTCGTGCTGAGGGCCTTCCAGGACGGCGCGGACGGCGTGCTGATCGCGGGCTGCCACCCGGGGGACTGCCACTACATCAACGGCAACCTCAAGACGCTGCGGCGGTACCCGGCCCTGGAAACGCTGATCGCGCAGTTCGGGATCGAGCCCGACCGCATGCGGCTGGAGTGGATTTCCGCCGCAGAGGGCGACGTGTTCGTTCACGTGGTCAACGAGATGACCGAGCAGGTGCGCGCGCTGGGACCGCTGGACTGGAAGCGGCGCACCGCGATGACCGTTCCTGCGGCTGAATCCCACACGGCGGGGTGACGAAATGGGCGAAGAGTTGAAATCATTCAAGGGGCCCGAGTCGACTCCGGCTGCGGCATCGGAGATTGCGTGCGCAATCCCCCTGCCTCCGCCTTCGTGCTCGGGCCGCCCCTCCGGGAAGATCCAGCTGGCCATGTACTGGGCCGCGTCCTGCGGCGGGTGCGACATGGCGGTGCTGGACGTGAACGAAAAGATCCTGGACATCGCGGCCGTGGCCGACATCCGGCTGTGGCCCATCGCGATGGACTACAAGTACAAGGACATCGAGAAATGGGCGGACGGGGAAATCGACGTCTGCCTGTTCAACGGCGCGGTGCGCAACAGCGAGCAGCTGCACCTGGCGCGCCTGCTGCGGCAAAAGTCGAAGGTGATGGTCGCGTTCGGCGCCTGCGCCTCGTTCGGGGGCATCCCGGGCCTGGCCAACCTGCACTGCAGGAAGACGATCTTCGAGGCGGTGTACGGCTACACGGCATCCACCGTGAACCCGGAGGGCACCACGCCGCAGACGCACACGCACGTGCCGGAAGGCGACCTGCACATCCCCGAGTTCTTCGACGACGTGTACTCGCTGGCGCAGGTGATCCCGGTCGAGTACTACGTGCCCGGCTGCCCGCCCACGCCCGAAACGGTGATGACCGCGGTGAACGCGATCGCCACCGGGAACCTGCCGCCGGTGGGCGCCACGATCGGCATCAGCAAGGCCGTGTGCGACGAGTGCAAGCGAACCAAGTCCGACAAGCCGAAGGTGGTGGAGTTCCACCGGCCCCAGGAGATCTTCGTCGACCCCGAAAAGTGCCTGCTGGAGCAGGGTCTGACCTGCATGGGATCCGCGACGCGCGGAGGATGCGGGTCGCTGTGCCCGGGCGTCAACATGCCGTGCCGCGGGTGCTACGGGCCGATGCCGAACAGCCTGGACGTGGGCGCCGACGCGCTGTCCGCGATGACGTCCATCGTGGACGCGGCCGAGGAAGGGGATGCCCGCGCGAAGGTCGGCAAGATGGTCGACCCGCTGGGCACGTTCTACCGGTTCACGCTGCCCGTTTCGATGCTGCGACGGGCGGCAAGGCCGCTGGAGGGGTAGCTCGCCCGGGCACGAAGGCGGAGTCGGCGGGTTTCCGCAGGAAACTCCCGACGGAGACGAAGTCGACCCGGGCGCATTGAACACTCGCCCGGGCACGGACGCGGAGGCGCGCAAAGGAGAGCACCATGCAGACGATCACGGTCGACCCGATCACCCGCCTGGAAGGCCACGGGAAGTTCGACATCTTCCTGAACGACGCCGGCGAGGTGGAAAACGTCTACTTCCAGGTCCCCGAGCTGCGCGGCATCGAAAAGTTCTGCGAGGGCCGCCCCGTCGAGGAGCTGCCCCGCATCACCCAGCGCGCCTGCGGCGTGTGCCCCGGGCCGCACCACATCGCCGCCAGCAAGGCCTGCGACGGCGTGTACGGCGTGGAACCGCCGCCCGCCGGCAAGAAGCTGCGCGAGCTGTTCCTGAACGCGCACTTCATCCACAGCCACATCGCGCACTTCTACGCGCTGGCTGCGCCGGACTTCGTGGTGGGCCCCCAGGCCGATCCGACCACCCGGCACGTGCTGGGCGTGGTCGCCAAGGTGGGCCTGGAGATCGGCGGTGCCGTCATCGGGTCACGCGCCAAGGCCCAGCGCATCCAGGCGATCATCGGCGGCAAGGCGACCCACGCGGTCTGCGGCCTGCCCGGCGGCATGAGCAAGGCCCTGACCAACCCGGACGAGGTCGCCGAGATCCGCAAGCACTGCGAGGACCTGGTCGAGTTCGGCAAGTTCACGCTGCAGTTGTTCGACGACGTGGTGCTGGGCAACAGCGCCTACGTGGACCTGATCGTCAACGGGCCTTACACCATGAAGACCTACTACATGGGCATGGTGGACGACAAGGGCCGCCCGAACTTCTACGACGGCCGGCTGCGGGTCATCGACGAGGACGGCGACGAGTTCGCTACCTTCGACCCCAAGAAGTACCTGGACCACATCGCGGAGCACGTGGAGCCGTGGTCGTACCTGAAGTTCCCGTACCTGAAGAACCTCGGATGGAAGGGACTGCGGACCGGGAAGGACTCGGGCGTGTACCGGGTGGCGCCGCTGGCCCGGCTGAACGTGGCGACGGGCATGGCCACCCCGGTGGCGCAGCAGGCCTTCGAAAAGTTCTTCACGGTACTGGGCAAGGGACCGGTGCACGCGACGCTGGCCAACCACTGGGCCCGGGTGATCGAGCTGATGTACGCGGCCGAGCGCAGCCTGGAGCTGATTCGTGACCCCGAAACCTCGTCACCGGTCGTCCGCACGATCCCGACCGGCATCGTGGGCGAAGGGGTGGGTGTCATCGAGGCGCCGCGCGGCACGCTGTTCCACCACTACAATACCGACGGCGACGGCATGGTCACCCGCTGCAACATGCTGGTGGCCACCGGGAACAACAACGCCGCCATCTGCATGTCCATCCGCGACGCGGCCAAGGGGCTGATCAAGCCCGGCGTCGAAGTCACGGAAGGCGTCCTGAACATGGTCGAAATGGCCTTCCGGGCCTACGACCCGTGCTTCGGCTGCGCCACCCACTCGCTGCCCGGCCAGATGCCCATGGAGGTGCGGGTGCACGACGCCCGCGGCGTGGTCGTGCGCAACGTCATCCGGTGAAGGCAGGGGCGCGATGCCCCGCGAGAGGTGCGGCGATGGGTCGGCGGGTCCTGGTCGTTGGCGTCGGCAGCGCGATCCGCGGCGACGACGGCATCGGGCCGGCGGTCGCCGAAGCGGTGGCACGCGCGGGAGGCCGGGGCTTCGAGTGGACGCCTTTCGACGGGAGCGCGCTGGACCTGCTGGGTGCCTTTGCGGGACCTCCGCAGTATGATTGCTGCGCGATCGTCGACTGCCTGGCGAACGGTCGCCTGGAGGAGGGGGAGGTGGCGAGGCTGCTCCCCCCCGACGACGACGCGCCGGCCGGCGGTTGGCTGTCGTCGCACCATGCCGGGATCCTGGAAACCCTGGCCATGGCGCGGCGCCTGGGCACGGCCCTGCCGGCGGACCTGCGCTTCTATGCCGTGGGCGTGAAGGACGCGACGGCCTTCGGCGAGGGGCTGTCCGCGGGGCTGGCGGCCGGGCTGCCGACGATCGAGGCCGAGATCCTGTCAGACCTCGGCGTGGGCCTGGAGGGAGGGAACCCGTGAGGCGCCCGAACCCGGACGACCCGTCCATCGAGGGCGTGACGGCGCCCGAGAACCGCCTCATCAACCACTTCTTCCACGACTTCAAGGGCGGGCTTTCGACCGTCATCATGTGCATGGACGCGCTGCGGGAAGGCATCGCGGGGCCGGTCAGCGAAGGACAGGACCGCTGGCTGGACAAGGCCGAGCGCAACTGCCAGAACCTGGTGTCCCTGATCGACGATTTCCGGGACCTGACCCGGATGGAAGACGGCTCGTACCAGCGCGAGGTCGAGCCGGTGGACCCGTCGTCGCTGTTCGAGGTCCTTTCGGCACGCGTAGCCGACGAGGCGGCCCGACGGCGGATCCAGACCGCGTTCGACCTGCCCGACGGCCTTCCGGGCCCGAGGGCCGGGAGTCCCCTGGTGCCGCGCATCCTGGACCGGATGTACGGCGTGCTGGTGGACTGCACGCGCACGGCGGGCACCCTGAAGACCCAGGTGAACATCCGGGGGACCGGCGACCGGCCCGAACTGGTGATGACGATCGAAAGCGAGGGCGTCGAGTGCGACGAGACGCGCCTGGAAAGCGTGTTCGACAAGCTGGCCCAGTCCGGGGCGGGGCTCCAGCTGGGCCGGGGCTACACGATGCTGTTCTGTCGGGCCGCGGCTCGGTACATCGGGGGGGATTTGCGGCTTTCCCACTGGCCGGGACGCGGGACCCGGGTGGACCTTCGCCTGCCGTTGGCGGCGCACTGAACCGAGGGAGGAGAACATGGTGGACAGGAAGGCCCGAATCTTCATGGTGGACGACGACACCGACCTCGTGGACATCGTCCGGTCGGTCCTGGAGGCCGCGGGATACGATTTCATGTCGGCCAGCAGCGCCACGGAAGCGCTGGACATCGTCAACAGCGTCGGCCCGGACCTCATCATCCTGGACGTGATGATGGAGGACCTCGTCGCCGGTTTCCGGGTGGTGAACCACCTGCGGAACTTCGACGCGTTCCCCCAGAACAAGGCCTACGAGGGCGTCCCGATCCTGATGATGACCTCCATCCAGCAGCAGACGCGGATGAAGTTCAGCCAGGACGCCGGCAGCCGACTGCTGCCCATCGACGCGTTCCTGGAAAAGCCGGTGAAGCCGCGCGTCCTTCTGGAGAAGATCGCGGAACTCCTGCACCGGTAGCCGGACAGGGCTTGCCGGCCGCCGACAGGCGTCAGGGAACCCGCGGGTCCCAATGGGAGGCCGCCGTGCGAGGGGTGCCCGATATCGACCGCGGGGGAAGCCGGCGGCCGCGGCTGAGCATCCGCTGGACCATCTTCGGCGCCTTCGCGCTGATGGTCCTGGCGGGCGGCACGGCTTCGGTGGTACTGGGCTACACCCTGACCTCCGACGCGGTGATCGGCGAGGCGCAGCGCCGCGTCGAGCAGGACCTGCACTCGGCCTGGGCCCTGTACGACCACCACGTGGAAAACGTCCAGCACACCGCACGGTTCGTGTCGATTCTGCGCCGCACCCGCGACGTGCTGGCGGGGGAGGCGAACGGCGCCGAGGTCGAGGATCTGCGCAAGCGGCTGGAGGCCGTCCGGCAGCGTGCCGGGCTGGACTGGCTGACGCTGGTGGGGCCCGACGGGCGCGCGGCGATGCGGACACGCCCCCCCTACGCGGCGGGCGACATCCTGTGGATGGACCCGGTGCGTCGGGACGCCGTGCTGACCGGGTCGGCGGCGGGCACGGTGCGGATGCCGGCCGCGGCGCTGGCCATCGAGGGCGACGACCTTGCGCGGCAGGCGGCGATCGACGTGCGGCCCACGCCGATGGCATCGACGACCGTCGATCGCAGGCTGGCGGACGGGCTGGTCCTCGAGGCCGCCGAGGCCGTGCTGGACGATCTGGGACAGCCGTTGGGCCACGTGGTGGGAGGCGTGCTGCTGAACCGGGACCGGGCGATCCCCGACGCGATCCGCGATACGGTCTTCCTGAACGAACTGCACGAGGGCCGCCCGCTGGGGACCGCCACGATCTTCCTGGACGACGTGCGGATCGCCACCAACGTGCTGGACGAGGACGGCACGCGCGCCATCGGAACGCGGGTGTCGAAGGCCGTCGAGGAGGTGGTGCTGGGCCACGGGATGCCTTACCGCGACCGGGCCTTCGTGGTCAACGACTGGTACCTCACCGCGTACGACCCGCTTCGCGATCCCGACGGGCACGTGGTGGGCATCCTGTACGTTGGCATCCTGGAGGCCAAGTTCCTGGGCTACCGGACGCGCCTGATCCAGTCGTTCGTGGCGCTGACGGCCGCCGGGATGGTCGTGGCGCTGCTGTTCGCACTGGCCATGGCATGGTGGCTGTCGCGCCCGCTGAAGCGCTTGATCGACGCGGCGCGGCGCATGGCGGCGCTGGACCTGAACACCCGCGTCGAGACCCACGGGGGGGTCTTCAAGGACGTGCACACCCTGAACCACGCCTTCAACCAGATGGCCGACAACCTGGACCGCGAAAGCGAGGCGCTGGTGCGGGCCAACACGGCGCTGCAGGCGTCCAACGGCGACCTGAAGCAGCTGAACCAGAACTACATGGACATGCTGGAGTTCGTCACGCACGAGCTGAAGTCGCCGCTGGCGTCGTGCCTGTTCGGGATCGGGTCGCTGAAGGAGGGCCTGATCGGGGCGCCCAACGCCGAGCAGTCGCGCGTGCTGGACGCGGTGGAGCGGAACCTCGAGTACCTGAACGAGATGATCCTCAACTACCTGAACCTGTCGCGCATCGAAAAGAACCAGATGCGGTTCGAGCCGCGCGTGCTGTGCTTCCGCAAGGAGGTGCTGGACCCGACGCTGGACCAGGTGTCGCGGCAGGTATACGCGGCCGGCATGTTCGTCGCGGTGGACGTGCCCGAGGAAGTCGAGGTGCACGGCGACCGCGACCTGCTGCGGATCGTGCTGGACAACCTGCTGTCCAACGCCGTGAAGTACGGACGGCCGAACAGCACCATCCGGGTGTGGCACGAACAGATGCCCGACGGGACACACCGGTTCCGGATCCAGAACGAGGGCAAGGGCTTCAAGCCCGAGGACGGGGACAAGCTGTTCCGCAAGTTCAGCCGGCTGGACGTGGCCGAACTGCGGGCCAAGCGCGGGACCGGCCTGGGCCTGTTCATCACGCGCCAGATCGTCGAGCGGCACGGCGGCCGCATCTGGGCGGAGTCGCGCGAAAACCAATGGGCGCGGTTCAGCTTCGACCTGCCCGGGGGGGACGTCGTCGCCGACGGTGGAGGCTTGTCATGAGCGTTCCACGCCAGGAGCAGCAGGGCCCCGTCGTGAGGCTTCCCCTGGAAGAGGAACTGGCCCGGCGCGGCGCGTGGCTGATCCGGCTGCGATGGCTGGCGGCGGCGGCCGTGTTCGCCGGCACGCTGATCGCGTGGCTGTGGGCCAGCCTCCCGGTGCCGCTGCTGGCATACGGCGTCGTCGGCGTCGGCATCGTCGGGTACAACCTGCTGTTCCGGCGGATCCTGCGCCACCTGAAGTCGCGGGAGGCCAGCACGGTGGCCTGGGGACGGTTCGCCAGCGCCCAGTTCCTGACCGACTGGTCGGCGTTGATCGTGCTGGTGCACCTGACGGGCGGCATCGCCAGCCCGCTGCTGTTCTTCTTCGTGTTCCACGCCATCCTCGCCAGCATCCTGCTGCCCCCCCTGTCCGCGTATTCGCACGCGGTCCTCGGCGTGGCGCTGGTCGGGCTGCTGGCCGCCGTGGAAGGCGCGGGGTGGCTGCCCCACCGGCCGATGACGGGTTTCGAGGGCGTGGACCACGACGACCTGCGCCAGGTGGTCGTGCGCCTGGTGTTCTTCGCGTCGACGGTGCTGTTCGCCACGCACCTGGCCGGGTCCATCGCACGGCGCCTGTGGTCGCGAACGGTGGAACTGCTGCGGTTGAAGGATTCGGTCGAGGCCGCCTTCCATCGCACGCGAACCCTGTATGACATCGCTCGCGCCGTGAACTCGACGCTGGACCAGTCGCAGGTGCTGAACACGATCGTCGCGCGGACCACGGTCGCGATGGACGGGAAGGCCTGCTCGATCCGGCTGCTGGACGACGAAGGGAAGCTGCTGCACCTGGGCGCCGCGTACGGGCTCAGCGACACCTACATGCAGAAGGGCGACGTGGACCCGGCCCGGAGCCCGGTGGACCAGTCCGCGATGATGGGATGGGCGGTCCAGGTGCCGGACATCGCCGACGCGACCGCGTTCCAGTACCCGGAGGAGGCCCAGCGCGAGGGCATCCGCTCCGTGGTGGTGGCGCCCATGCTGCTGCGGGGGACGGCCATCGGCGTGCTGCGGCTGTACACGGCCCGGCGGCGCGAGTTTTCCGACGAGGACATCAGCTTCCTGATGGCCATCGCATCGCAGGGCGCCGTGGCGATCGAAAACGCCCGGTCCTACCGCCACCTGGAGGAACTGGAGGAAGCGAAGGCGAAGTTCGTGTTCCTGGTGCTGCACGAACTGAAGGCGCCCGTCGCGTCGGTCCGGTCCAGCCTGAGCATCCTCGAGGAGGGGTTCCTGGACGAGGTCGACGCGCGCAAGAAGGCGCTGATCGCCCGCATGGTGCGGCGGATATCCGGACTGCAGGACCTGCTGCGGGACCTGATGGAGCTGGGCAGCATGAAGGGCCGGCTACCGGGTCGCGCGACGGGGACGGTGGACCTGGTCGAGGTGGTGCGCGGGGTCGCCGAGCGCATCGAATTCGACGCGGAGCACAAGCACATCCGGCTGGACGTCGTGGTCCCCGAGGGGCCGGTGTTGCTGCGAGGGGATGCCGAGGACCTGGACAAGGTGGTGGGCAACCTGGTCGAGAACGCGGTGAAGTACACGCCCGACGGGGGCCAGGTCGCGGTGACGCTGGTGGCGGATTCCGCGCGGGCGCGGCTGGTGTGCCGCGATACGGGCATCGGGATCAGCGAGGACGCGCAGGCCCGCGTGTTCGACGAGTTCTTCCGGGCCAACAACGCCAAGCAGTTCGCCGAGGGCACGGGCCTGGGGCTGTCGCTGGTCAAGCGGCTGGTCGATGCCTACCACGGCGAGATCACGGTCGCCAGCGCGCCCGGCGAAGGCACCACGTTCACGGTGCTGCTGCCGCTGGAGTGACGACGCCTTTCGCTGCCGCAGACTTCGCAGTGGTCGCATCCGAAATCCCAGTTTCCCGGATACATCGGACGTGAGGCAACTCGGACGGTTGACCCCCACGCGCTGGACCTTGATACTTGGCCCTTGGCCGGGTTTCGTGGCTGATGGTTCCCGCTTGCCTTCGAGGCGATGATGGGTTTCGCTGCCCTGACCGTCTTCGTGTTCCATGTTCTCAACCTGGCGGGCCGGCTGCTGCACTTCCATCTGTGGCCGCTTCCCCTCTGGGTCGATTCTGCGATCGACGCCGTGCTGACCTCCAACGTGCTCGTGATCCTCGGCGGTGTCGTGTTCGGTCGGTTCATGGTCCCCCTTGCAGTCGTCATCCTCCTGGGGTCGATCCGCCTGCCCTTCTTCCGGAAACCCGTCTTCAAGGCGCTGGTTCTGGTCGCGTTCACCCCGGTGCTCCTCCTGATGAACCTGAAGATGGATGCCACCTTCGAGTGCCTTGCGATCTACGTCCTGCTTCTGGTGCTTCTGTGTCCTGTCCCGTTGAGGCTGCCGCGCCATCGACAGGGGGTCAGGATCGGTGTTCTGGCCTTGTTCCTGCTGCTCCAGGTCGTCCGGATCTCGGAACCGGAGGACACTCCTTTCATCGGGGTTGCCCTCGCGATCGGTGTCCTGGTCCTCGTGGGAAGGCGCCGCGGATGGAGCCGATCATCGCTGTATCTTTCCGGCAGTGGCATCCTCGCCGTGTGCGGCACGGTGCTCCTCATGATTCCACCCGTTGTCTTCGGAGGGCCCTGGGACGCATCGCGAACCGTGGCCCTTTCAACCTCCGGCGAGGTGTATTCCTTCTGCTATGTTCCGGAAACGAGCCAGCTCTTCGCGGCGGTCGCCTCGTCCTGGGAGAACGACTCCTTCTCCCATCTCGAAAGATTCGACCTGGCCCAGGGGGAGGGGAACATCCCGGTCACGCAGATCCCGGTCTTCCAGGATTCCGACCCGGAGTTGCGCCAGATCTCCTGTGATGCCCGGAAGATCTATTTCAGCGACATTCGAACCGGGCGGCGCCGCGTCGGCGTCGCCTCGACCGCCAGCGGGCAGGTGCTGTCCTCGTCCCTGTTCTTCGAGGAGGCCGGGAACACGTTCGTCCATGTCGCGGAGCAGGACCGATTCTTCTTCTTTCCGGAACTCGGGAAGCTCTTCGTGGAGTTCGATGGGGCCAGCGGAAAGGGGATCGCACATCCTTTCGACTCCTCGAACCTGTCGCTTTTCGGATTTCCGGTGCCATCCAGGGTGTCCTTCCTGACGAACCTCGACGCCTACAGCATCGACAGGCACACGATCTATGTGAACCACTTCCTGTCCGGATCGCAGATCTCGGAGATTGACCAGGACAATGCGAATGTTCGCCGAGTCCTTCAGACATACAACGGGCTGAACCACTCCCTCACGGTCGATCGGCGATACGACCGCCTGATTGTCTCGGGACTCTGGGGCGTCGAGTTCATCGACCTGCAGTCGGGGGAGGTCGTCCTGCGTCAAGTGACGGAGTTTGATGCCCGGGCGCCCGTGATCGACGAGGAGAACAGCCTGATCTATGTGCCCACCCGCCACGGCCGCTACCTGTATGTCTTCGACCGTGAATCCATGCGGTACCTCGGCAAGCTGCTGGTCCCGACCTCGGCCAGGAACAGCGTCCTCGCGGGTTCCTACCTGGTCATGTCGTCATTCAACGGAGCCTACGCGCTTCGGCGCGAGGACCTGCGGGAATGGGCGGACCAGCACAGGCTCCGGCAGTGAAGCGCAGATGGCCCCGGGCGGCCCCCGATCGCACGGAAGCGTCCGCGTAGGCTCCGGCGTGGGGCGGCCGCCGAAGTGAGCCCGGCGGTCAACGCGCGGTGCAGACGTCGAACACGCAGCGACCCGATGCGCAGTCGGACGAAAACCTGCAGGCGATCCCGTTGCCGTACTGCTTGCTGCTGCCCGAGCGCGCCGTGCAGACGTCGAACACGCAGCGACCCGATGCGCAGTCGGACGAAAACCTGCAGGCGATCCCGTTGCCGTACTGCTTGCCGCTGCCCGAGCGCGCCGTGCAGACGTCGAACACGCAGCGGCCCGACGCGCAGTCGGACGAAAACGTGCAGGCGACCCCGTTGGCGTACTGCTTCGCCGCCGACGCAGAGGCGGGGGAAAGGAGCAGGCACGCGAACAGCGTGGCCCCGACGATCGCCGAGGGCGACGACCGGCGGCCGCCGGACAGGAACCGGGACACGGGCGGGCTCATCGTCGCTTCCTCCTGCGCCCCCCATTCGAGCGCGCGGGCTGCCGCAGGTCAAGGACCGGCGCCGCGCAAACCGCTACCGCGCACCCGCGACGTCGTTGCGCAGGAACACCACCAGGATCAGGCGCTTGGGGCGCGGGAAGACGCGGTCCAGGCGATAGCCGGCTGCCAGGCGCGGATCGGCGCCGATGCCCGCGGAAAAGTCCCCGCCGAACAGGGGCGTCAGCTCGGACACGGTCAGTTCGTGCGCCCGCGCCAGGAGGTCGGGCGCCTGGTCCTCGGGCAGTTCGGCCTGCAGCGCGATCGCCTCGGGGCGACGAGTGAACAGGAGGTCGCGAAGGCCCGCCTTGAAGCGCTCGCGGGCCTCGTGGGACGCTCGCGGGCCGCCGGCCTCGTCGCCGGTAAGCCGCACGCCTTCGCGATCTCGGATGTCGGCCACCTCGGTCGACACCAGGCCGACGGTGTCCAGGAAGCGGAGGTCCCGGGCGGAATACGGGCACATCCCCATGTCCTGGTAGGCGACCAGCGAACCCGCGGGCAGCCGCGTCTGCAGGTAGTCGCCCATCGCGCGCTGCGATGCGTCCATGCGGGCCTGGTAGGTGGACAGGGTCGGCACCAGATCCAGCTGCCCGGCCAGGCCCGCGCCGACGCCGCCCAGCGCGACGATCGCGACCAGCGCCGCCGCGACGATCCGTCCGATGCGTCGGCGAGGCAGGAACCCGGACACCGCCACGATGGCCGCGGCGGCGGACGCCGCCAGCAGCGGCCACGCCCCGATCACCAGGCGGCCGTAGCGCATTTCGTCGCCGCCCACCCACCACAGGTAGGCGAAGAACGAAAGCCCGAACGCCACCAGCAGCAGCACCGCGCGCCGCCGCAGCACGCCGACCGCGAACGCCCCGGCCAGCAGCAGGCCCGGGCCCGCCCCGATCGACGCCGCGGTGACGACGGCCTCGAATCCTTCGTACCAGGCGTGGCCGGCGCAGCTCTTGACCCGGTAGGTGTTCGGGACCAGCGTGCCGAACCAGGCGTACCGGCCCGCGTGGTAGCACGCCAGCAGCGCGACGGGCAGCACCAGCGCCCTCGCCATCCGGGCGAGGCCGGCCACCAGGCCGTCGCGTTCGAACACCCACAGGAAGGACAACAGCGCCGCGAACCCCAGCACGGCGTGGCCTTCCGGGCGCAGCAGCGCGGCGGTGACGCCCAGCCAGAGCGACGCGGGCACGCGACCGGCCAACGCGCGTTCGACGGACCAGGCAACCAGCGCGGCGAACGGGACCGGCTCCAGGCCGCTCATGGACCAGACGGCGACCGCGGGATGGACGGCCACCACCACGCCCGCGACCAGCGCCCAGGCCTCGGCCAGCGGCGAGCCGCGGGCGCCCAGAAGGCGCGCGATGGACGTGGTCGCCGCGGCCAGCGCGACCGCCGAGCCGACGCCGACCACCCGGGCGACCGCCAGCACCAACGACCCGTCCCCGGGATCGAAGGGATGGACGGCGGCGGCCAGCATCACCCACAGGAAATCGGTGTAGCCCTCGACGTGCTCGCCGGCGTTGAACACCAGACCGAGGCCATCGACCAGGTTGCGGGCATACCGGAACGCGATGTAGGCGTCGTCCTTCACGTAGCCGGTGAACAGCAGAGCGCAGGGGACCGCGGCCAGCAACGCGACGACCCACGTCCGGATCAGGCGGGAGCGCTGGGACATGTCGGCGTCGGGCATCGGCGCATTCCGGAAGGGGCCGGGGGCGATGCTAGCATGGCGGGGCGGCCGGGGCGACGGGACCGCGCCGACGACGCTCCGGGCTCATTGCTGCCCCTTGCACAGCACGGCCCAGGCCTGGCCCAGCGCGATGCCTCCGTCGTTCATCGGGGCGGCGGACGGGGACAGGGGGGTGAGGCCGGCGGCGGCCAGCCCCTCGGTGATCCGCACCAGCAGGGTCCGGTTCTGGAAGGCCCCGCCGGACAGGGCGACCCGCGACAGGCCGGCATCGCGGGCGGCGCCGATCGCCATCGAAAGGAACGCCGCGACGACGGTCGCCTGGAACCGGGCGCAGACGAGGCCCGCCGGCACGCCCGCGACGAGATCATCGGCGATGGCCAGCACCAGGCGGCGAGGGTCGATTTCGGGAAGGCCCGCGGCATCGCGGCCCGGATCCCACGGGTAGGGTTCGACGGCGTCCGGTATGGCCAGCGCGGCGTGCTCGACGGCCATCGCGGCCTCGCCGTCGAAGGACGCGACCGGGCACAGGCCGCACAGCGCCGACACCGCATCGAACAGGCGCCCCAGCCCCGACGAGACGGGAACGTCGCGCCCCGACCGGCACAGGCCCAGCACCGCGTCGATCCGTGCGGGGTCCACGCCGAACCGCGGGGCCACGCCCCCCAGCCGGTCGTCGCCCCCGGCCGCGTGCAGGGCGGACACGGCCAGGCGCCACGGCTGAAGCGTCGCCCGGTCCCCGCCGGGAAGCGGCATCGGGCGCAGGTGCGCCACGCGCGCAAACGACGCGCCGTCCACCCGCAGCACCTCGCCGCCCCAGATCGTGCCGTCGGTGCCGTAGCCCGTGCCGTCCAGCACCAGCGCCAGCGCCGGGCCGGAAACCCGGTGCTCGACCAGGCAGGCCAGCGCGTGGGCGTGGTGGTGCTGCACCGGGACCAGCGGGGCGTCCGGGCACAGGCGGTCGCGCAGCCGGGCGGCCAGCCGCGTGGACGCATAGTCGGGGTGCAGGTCGTGGGCGACGGCGGACGGACGGACGCCCAGCAGGCCGCACAGGTGCGCGGCGGCCTCCTCGAACCAGCCGGCGGTCGCCACGTTGCCCAGGTCGCCCACGTGCGGTCCCAGGAAGGCCTGGTTGCCGCGGGTGACGCAGAACGCGTTCTTGAGGTCGGCGCCGACGGCCAGCACCGGC
>Ga0118677_10006831_pt1 | contig 19152 bp, 18 predicted proteins | sample AliMusrvi5mmetaG_FD_86154 | JGI IMG/M metagenome (GOLD analysis project Ga0118677, IMG submission 86154) | reverse complement strand
GCGGCAAAAGCCGCCCGGTCCCTATCCATCCATACATCCCATTCCAAACCGGCGTTTTTAAGGAGTTATCACGCCGCCACTATCACCCCGCCCCATCCATCGGGCGTGGTGGCTTCCGCGGGCACATCGGTGATCGTCACGTAATCAACATTGGGCCAACGCGCCAGGGGCATCGGCCGCCCTTTGTAAAAAAGCTCCAAACCGGCCGGCACTTTCGTCCGCCCAAATCCCCTTGAACGCAATTCACCGTAATCCGTCAGCCCAATAGCCTTCAAATCGGCCTGTAAAACCCGTCCGCGCGCCGTCGGATCGAGTCGTTTCAATACCGCGGGATCGGTCACGGGCGTGAAGTGATCAATTGCTTTTCCGCCCCGGAGAATCACGCGTGCCGCATCGGTCCCGGAATAGACGATCGGCGCATAACCGGTCCCGGAATCTTCCGGCCCTAATTCCAAAGTGCGCGTCAGCTCATATATGCCGGGTAGCACCTCAATTCGGATGCCATCCGCCGGAAAATCATGCTTTTTTCGAAAAGCCCGCACCGCATCTCGCGCGCCTTCCAGAGTGGCTAAAGGTCCCTCCAGAGATTTCCCGACCCGTTGCCGCGTCCGCCCGGTCCACACATCACGTCCTTTCGGAGAAACATAAAAAACAACTAGACTGGAAACAGGATATTCCCGCACGATTTTCTTACTTTTCATAAGTCCTCTGCAGCTATGCCAATCCTCTCCCAATAGCCGAATCACCTACGTCGAAAAGCCTTCCGTCCCGGCAGCTCTTCGGGATGCTTCGTTTCAAACCGCGCCATACCTTCCCATTTGCCTCTGAATTTTCCCACGTAATAACCTTATCTCTCGACCTTGAAGTTGAAAACAATATTCTTCGTAGGTGGGATTCATCCCCATCGTATCGCACCACCGCCTGGTCACCCCGGATCGCTCTACACAGCCCCCGGATGTTCTAGTATATTATTGCTGGGCGGGATACGGCCCGGATGTCGGCGGCTCAATGGGAGGCGGTGCTTGGTTCTGGTTTTGTCCCTGAACCCCGACCCGTCCGACTGGAGCGGCAACAGCCATAAATGCCGTTGCAAAATTTTGGGCGAGCAAAGCGCCACTGGTTTCCCCGCCGATAGTGGCCAAAGCTCCTTGAACAGAGGAGGTCAGTCCCCCATTGCTGGAAATCACGAGGCTTTCGCCGCACGCAGTCCCCAAGTCAAAAGCAAAAATCACCGCCTGGTCCGGGGATAGCCCGGCCATTGCATACCGAATCACCGCCGCAATCTGCGCCTGTCCCTGCCCTCGCGCATGAGCGGCCTGACCCCGGCCATCATGGTCCGTCGCGATGGCCAAAATAATAACCTTGACCACTTGGGCCGCCTGCGCTGGCGTCGCCTCGGAGATCAAAGCCTTGACCGCCGCTGGAGTTTTAGCCGCCTCTTTAATTTGCTCGGCCGTGGGGGTCGCAAATTCAGCTGAGGCAATCCTCGTCAAAACAAAAACAACTCCAAGACTTAATCCGATTGCTCTCATATTCATATCTGCCTCACTTCCGGCTATCAATACTGCACGCTCATGCCCAGGGTCAAACGCATATCGTCATACGACGAGACCACCGTGGAATCGACTTTTTCATAGATCGCTTCCCCATATAACCGCAGAAATTTATGAGCCGTCAGGTAGTCCGCGCGCAAGCGTCCTGCCACCCCTTTATCCTCCCGATCCATCAGCGAATCCCCCACTTGAACCATCTTAAAATAGTCGTCCTCACGATAGGTGACGTTCGCTGTAAGTGCCAGGTTGGGGGTCGCCTGGTATAAGGGGCCAGCCCATGCGGACCAGTATTCGGTGCTGTTATCCGCGTAGACAGAGGAAACCACAGCGCCGTTTCTCATGCCCAGTTGACCCAAAATCTTGTCTGTCGCCTTCCACACAGCCGATGCATCGTAGTGAAAAAAGGTCCGGTCTCCGGTTTCATCGGGACCGGCAAACTGTTTTACCCCTGCGCCCACCTTATAGGTGATTCGGTCGGTACCCCGAGATTTAAGCCCCGCCCGAAACGCCATCTGGTCGCCGTAATCCGTCGAAGCCGTTGTAGATTGTATGCCGTAAAGGGCCAGGAGGAAGGCATCCGTCTTATCGGTTGCCCGGTAAGACGTTTCAACCTCACCGATGTGACTCTCGGTGTCGTATAAACTGGAGGTCAAATAATTAACCTGAGAAAATCTGTATCCCGTGTTCAAATCCAGTTTATCGGTTAGCTTGTTCCCCACCGACAAACCCGCTTCATCGACCTCGCGCCGGTCTCGGGCACTGGCATCGAGAATCGAATCGGGAGACACGCCCCCTGCGGTCCCTTCTGCTAAAAACCGATCATAGTCCTCGACCAAACGAAAACTCTGGGACAACTCGATCAACAGAGTGTCTTGCTGGCCATACCGAAGGCCAAGCATTTCACCCCAAACCGAAAAGTCATCCTCCGATAATTCACGGTAGTTTCGGGCGCCAACAAAACCCTGGCCGTCAATATCCAGCATGAAGGCTGAATAACCGAGCCGCATCCCGGCATAGGAATCCGCAAACTGGTCCGATTCGGGGTCGTCCGAAACACGGGCGGGATTCGAGTCATGGGTCACCGACAGATCGACATAGGGATGAAAAACACAGTCGCCCATCGTCAGCCCATCGCCCGGATCAGCCGCAACCATGCCCCCGGCTGAAGCGATGCAGATCGCCAAGGCACAGGGAATAATACGAATGAAATAACGACCTAAATACGATCTTCTTCTCACAGCTCGTTTTCTTTCTTTTTCTCGATTTTACGGATGCAACACCAGTTTGGAATTATTCATGGGTTTTGAAGGATGATTTTTCACGAGGGGATGTTATTAAAAAATACGCTCAATTACGTAAACGATATCCTCCGGTCCCACCACAATATCCTCTTCAATCAGCCCTTGAGATCCAACCGCGCGAAGATTGACTTCCCGCACATCGGTTCGCCCTTCCCCGGTACGATGAGTTACCCGGATGGCGGTATCTTTGGCACTGGTGTCAAATCCCCCGGCACGCTGAATAGCCCCGCTGACGGTGAGATTCCGGGTCGCCGGAATAGCGATGCGGCCCGGGCGCTTGACTCGCCCAAGAACGGTCACATACCCCCAGGGCGATACGGCGTCGGGACCGGATTCCACGACAAACTCCACGATGGCTTGTGGATTGACAAAATAACGCCCATACGACGCCTGAAGTGATAATGCCGCCTCATTTAAAGATAATCCCACCATCGGCACTGAACCGACCAACGGAAGCGAGATATCCCCTTTTTCGGATACTCTTTTGCCAACTTCCTCAACCTCTTTCTTTCCACCAACCAGAACAACCACGCTAACCGTCAGTCCGGGACGAATGAGGACCGCGTCATTGTTGCTAGATTTGGAGGTAGAGACCATCACCGGCGACGGCTCGGTCAGGACCGCTGACACACGCGAATCTACGGGTTTCCCCGGGCGGGGCGAAAGACACCCTCCGAGCAAACACATTCCAAGAATGGCGCACCCTGTTAACACCAACCCTCGCATAGTATTCCCGAACTTTGTCATACATTTCATTTCTGTACGTTCCCCGTGTTACAGGGGCAAAGCATTACTCAAATGGTTCGATCAGGCAGGAATCTGGCACCTCTACGGAAACCGCTCCGCCCAGCAATACAACCGAGAGGATTAACCTGCCCCCTTGTCCCCAGCGCTGAATACGACCTTCCGTCCCCATCATCGGCCCCGCGGTAATCCGCACTCGTTGCCCCGTTTTCAAGTCCCGGGATGAAACGGGAAGCGGGTTGATTCCACTGGTGAGCCCCCGCCAGAGATCCCTGATCTCTGCACTCAACTGGCGGACTTCATTGGGGCAGGACGGGCAAAGAATATAGGCTACCGCTGCGCTATTTCCAAGAGCTGTTTTAGACATCACCCCCTCAACAAACACATACCCGCTGAATAAGGGCAACACCGATTTGCGCCGCTTTCGATAACTGATGGTTTCCTTCTCATACACCGGCAAGAAATGCGGAATATCCTTTGATACCAACCAGTGGGCCAATTTTTTTTCCCATTGCGGCCGCGTCCGGACACAAGACCAGTGGCGGTCTCCTTCATAACGATCCGGGTGAAACAAGCCAGTCGGAAAAGTGTAAGGTTGGGTCTTCATCTCACATCATCATATACAAAAAACCACTTTCTTTTAATCAGTGATGCTACGTAATAATGTGTAGGTCGTTCGACCTACACACAGGGATACCCCCTTAAGGGGTCAGGTTATTCGCGCGGCCGGCCCGTGGGTCATGGCATCGACATAGGTTTTCTTGATCGCGAGAATCTCGTCTCGGGCCGAAATGAACACCTCCAGAATATGAGGGTCGAATTGACGGCCCTTCTCCGCGCTCATCATCATCAACGCTTTATCAGCGGAGAAGGTGCTTTCCACTCGATAGCACCGCCAGGAAGTCAGGGCATCAAAGACATCAACAACGGCAACGATTCGGCCCTCCAGAGGGATGTCGGTCCCCCGCAACCCTTTGGGATAGCCACTTCCATCCCAGCGTTCGTGATGCGTCAACGCAATGATTTCAGCCATCTGGATAACGTCCAGACTGGAGCCGCTCAAGATCCCAGCGCCCATGGTGGCGTGCTGATTCATAATGCGCCACTCCTCCGGTTCAAGTTTGCCCGGCTTATGTAAAATCTGATCCGGTATGCCCAGCTTCCCGATATCATGCATTTGGGCCGCAACGGCCATCATCTCCACTCTTTCCGGGGTCAGACCCAGCCTCCGCGCCAATACCTCCACATAGCGACTCATCCGCCGAATATGGGATCCGGTATCGTCATCTTTGTATTCCGCTGCGGCGGCTAATCTAAAGATGGCATCCCAAGAGGCGCTTTTGACTTTGGCAGCGGCAAATTCCAGCTCTGCACGCTTACGCTTGAGTTCCGCATCAAGGCGTTTCAGATGCCGTTGCATCTGCTCCCGATCAACTTTCACATGAACCAAGGTCTTGACTCGCATCTGGAGTTCGGCCATGTTAACCGGCTTGACCAGATAATCATCGGCCCCGGCTTTAAGGGCCTTGATGCGATGTTCGACATCATGTAATGCCGTCAGCATCACAATCGGGATATGTGATGCGTTCAAATTCGTTCGCAGCGATTCGACCACCTCAAATCCATTCAGACCGGGCATGAGAACATCTAACAGAATGACATCCGGAGATCGGGTCGTTGCCAGGTCAATGGCATCATGACCGTTCATCGCAAAATCCAAATGATAACCGAGTGGCAGAAGCATGGTCTCCACCAGGGCGAGATTAACTTCGTCGTCGTCTACGATCAATACGCGGGGAATGGGACTCATGTCGCCACCCATACAGGGGACGTTGATATTCCATTGGGGCCGCCTGTTTTCAAGGCGGGCGCGACGCTCTTTTCATTCGATTCAGAAAAATCAACCCGTGCCCGTATTGCCTTACAAAGAACGCTGGCACTTTCCGATGGCGTGTATTCCGGGACCATGGCGTGCAATGCATTTTTGATTTTACGCGCATCATGTTCGCCGGCGCTTTCCACGAGTTGTGCAAGGCCCTTGAGTGCGGCCTCATGGTGTTCCGGCAGCCATCGCCCATTCCGACGTAAAACCATGATTTTCTCATGTGTTGTTTTGACAATTCCTTCGCCATGCGTGATCAATTCCTCATACAATTTCTCACCCGGCCGCAAACCGGTGTAAATGATCTTAATGTCCCGCTCGGGTTCTTTCCCGGAGAGGCGGATCAAATCCCGGGCCATGTCGGCAATTTTCACCGGGGTTCCCATTTCAAGAATAAAGATTTCCCCCCCTTCCCCCAATGAGCCGGCTTGTAAAACAAGCTGGCTGGCCTCCGGAATCGTCATGAAATAACGGGTCATTTCCGGATGGGTCACCGTCACCGGGCCACCTGCCTTGATCTGACTCTGGAATAGGGGAATCGCGGACCCTGAAGATCCGACCACATTCCCGAACCGAACAGCCATAAAGCGGGTATTGCCTTGAGCCCGTGACTGGAGAAGTATTTCAACCATGCGCTTGCTCGCACCCATGACATTGGTCGGACGCACCGCCTTGTCGGTGGAAATCAGCACACATCGTTCCACCCCATGCTTTTCCGCCGCTTCCATCACGACCTGACTCCCTACAATATTATTGAAAACCGCCTCCCACGGATTCATCTCGACCATGGGCACATGCTTGCAAGCCGCGGCATGAAAAACAACCTGGGGCTTATAATGGGCGAAAATTCGATCAATCAGGGAACGATCCTGCACCCGCCCCATGGCGGGAAAGACATTCAGGAACTTGCGTTCCGTGCGCAATTCCATTTCCATCCGGTAGAGGTTGAATTCAGAGCCCTCGACCAGGATCAGCGCGGCGGGATTGAAACGGATAATCTGCCGGCATAACTCGGACCCAATGGAACCGCCAGCCCCCGTCACGGCAACCGTTTTACCCGTCAGGTAGTGGCCGATCCCCTCGATATCCAGTTTAACGGATGGACGGCCCAGTAAATCTTCAAAGTTTACCGGACGCAGGTCATTGATCGTCACATGGCCGTCAATCAGGGACGTCAGGGAGGGAAGCGTCTTAAAGGGCAGACCCGACTTTTTGCAGACGGCTACAATCTCCCGCATTCGGTCGCCATCCACAGACGGCATTGCAATGAGAACCTCGTGAACATCAAACTGTTTGGCAAAATGCGCCAGACGGCCGACGGGGCCGCGAACTGGAATCCCCAGAAGCGATCGATGGTGCTTGGCATTATCGTCATCCAGGCAACAGACGATCTCATGCGGCGAACGGGGATTGCCTTGAACTTCCCGAATGATCTTATCGGCCGCATCCCCAGCACCGATGATCAGCAAACGGGCCTGATGAAAATCATCCGGCAGAGCGTTTTCCCACCCCCCCGTACGATGCCGCCGATATGAATAGAACAGGCGGATTGCGATCCTGAGTCCCCCGCAGAAAAAGAGTGTAAAAATACTGTCGGCAATAAAAACCGATCGTGGATACCCCTGAAAGCGATTGATGAAGGTGATCCCTGCCATGACAATCAAAGATGACAGAATGGATGCCTTCCCCAGTCGCATCATATCCGGCAGGCTGGTATATCGCCACATTCCGCGATAGACCCCCATCAACACGAAGGTTGCTATCTTGACAGAAATCAGCCATGGCAGAACCACCAGAATACGATGATACTCACTGGCGGGTATGGCGAACGTATATCGAACCGTGTACGCGAGAAGAATCGACACCGCAAATATGATCGCGTCAAGACATAGCAATAAGTAAAAGTTGCGATTGCGAAATTGATGAATCATGGTGGCCCCTTTACAGCATGTTAAGAAACTATCCTCACGAGAGTCCTATCGGCTCCGTTTGCAAACAGATGGGTCTTTAAAGAGAGAGGAGCAATCCCTGCGGCGACCGTTCAATCCAGACGCGCGGATCACCGGGAATATCACCCTGCTTGATCTTCGATTTTATACGGCCGCCTGCCCGAACACCTTCTCCACCGCCTGACAGGTGTCCAACAGGTCCGCCTCTTTCAAGGTGGGGTGAACAAGGAACATCAGGCTGGTTTCCCCTAACTCTTTGGCGACCGGCAGACGCGCCTTCGGGCCATAGCCCGCATCGGTGAATGCTTTCTCGAGATAGATTTCACCACAACTGCCGCTAAAACAGGGGATACCCTCCGCATTAATGGCGTTCATGATCCGGTCGCGATCCCATCCAGGAACCAGCATTCCGGGCCGGACAAAGGCATAATACTTGTACATGGCATGTCCGATTTCAAAGGGTACGGGAGTGACCCGCAAGGCCGGAATTTGCACGAAACACTGCGTCAGAATTGCGGCATGGCGCTGGCGTATCGCCGTCCAATCGGGCATCTTGCGCAACTGGACTCTTCCAATGGCCGATTGTGACTCCGTAAGCCGCCAATTAGTGCCAAACGATTCATGCAACCAACGGAACCCGGGCGGATGCGGGCGTGTATAGACCGCATCATAACTCTTCCCATGATCCTTGAACTCCCACGCCTTGCGCCAAAGCGCCTCGTCATTGGTTGTCAGCATGCCCCCTTCGCCGCCGGTGGTCATGATCTTATCCTGACAGAAGGAAAAGGCGGCCACATCGCCCAACGCGCCAACCCTCCGCCCTTTATAGGTTGCGCCATGACACTGGGCGCAATCCTCAATCACTTTCAGCCCGTTTTCCTTTGCCAGTTCCATGATCGGATCCATGTCGCAAGGCCAACCCGCCAGATGCACACAGATCAGAGCCCGGGTGCGTGAAGTGATCAAAGGACGAATCGTGTCAACGGTAATGTTCTGGCTCACGCGATCCACATCAGCCAGAACCGGTATCGCCCCACGGGCAACAATCGAACTGGCCGATGCAATGAAAGTACGACAACTCGTGATGACTTCATCTCCCGCACCAATCCCGTAGGCATATAAGGCCAGTTCCAAGGCCACGGTACCGTTTGTCAGGGCAATGGCATGCCGGCAACCTGAATAGGCGGCAAATTCACGTTCAAACTCGCGCCCTTCAGTACCGGTCCAGTAATTGACCTTACCGGAACGAAGGGGGGCCATCGCGCCATCAATTTCATCTTGAGCAAAAAAGGGCCAGGGAGGAAACGGTGTTGAGCGAACAGGAGAATGGTCAGTAATCGGTATTGTATTGGATTTCATGCTAATAACGCGCCGCATCCTCTTCCATGCGTTTGCGAAAGGACTCGTAGTTGAGCCCCAGTCGCTGATTGAACCCCATCTGCTGCGTCGCGTAAGGCAGCACGGTCGCTAAAATATAACCTATGTCGCGCCAAAAGGATCCGGTCTCCATGTAAACCCGGTTAATCCGGACTTTTTCCGGATAAATGATAGCGTCATTAAATTTTTTCGGGTCACGCGCCAGGGCGAGCAGAATCTCTTCATCCCGGAACAGCAGGCTGGCGGGACCGGTAATGCCCGGAAGCAATTCCAGAACCATTCGATCCGCACCCTGCAGCTGATCGGCATAACCCGGGACATCGGGTCGTGGTCCTACAAACGACATCCGTCCTGTCAGTACGTTCCACAATTGAGGCAACTCATCCAGCTTCCATTTTCGCAACACGCGTCCGACCGGTGTGATCCGGGCATCCGTTGCCGTTGTAATGGTTCCACCGGCTTGAGTCCCGATCGCCATCGTCCTGAATTTTATACATTTGAAAAGGTTACCCTGTCGCCCCACTCGGGTTTGGATGAACAACACGGGCCCCGGCGACGTTAATCTCACTACGACGGCCACGACGGCCATGACGGGAGACAACAGCACCAGTCCAATAAAGGCGGCGGAAATATCAAAGAGTAATTTGGACAACTGACGTGTATTCATATACTGAAAGGTGAGTCCCGCTTTTATACGACTGTCGCTTTAATTCTTATTTGGAAGTCGGATCCGATAAGCGCCATAACCCGGCCACGGCTCGTGAATGCGTTGCACCGGGGCAATGCCCAGCGCCAAGCGTGCCAGCCCGCTCAAAACACCCAAACCATGGACAAAATGAAATGCCAGAAAAACAGGAGGGAGGGTGACCAGGTGCCGTAAGCACTTATATCGCACCGCCTGTTGGGTTGAAGCAGCGAACGACAAGATCAAATATAATCCCATCATTAAAAGAAAGATGATTGCAAGCCGATGGTTTAAGAACAAACACAGCCCCCCTCCCATCACGCCGGCGGCAAAGACACCGGTAATTCCATGTCGATACGCTCGCGCATAGGGAGCGAGATACCAGAGATAGGCATTGTACGGTCCTTCCTTGGTGAATTGTTTCTTAAGAAACCCCCCGACCGTAGCTTGGTTGTGATAATTGACGACAATCTTCGGATTTAGCCAGATGCGACCGCCACTGGCTGAAATTCTGCAATTGAGTTCATAATCTTGATTGCGAACGAGTCGTTCATCAAAATACCCAACCTTTTCAAAGACGCTCCTTTTGAAAAATCCATAGGGAACAGTATCTGCCGGCCCCGGTTCGGGTTGTAAGCGAAATTCGGCATTGCCCACTCCGAATCGGTGAGTGGTGACCGCTTGTACAACCTGCGCCGGATACGTGTCAGCACCGGGAAGCGTTTTGAAAACACCCCCCACATTGTCAGCCCCTGATGCGATGGACGCCTGAACACATTGCGCAAGATAATCAGAAGGATAAGTGGCATGGGCGTCCAAACGGAGAACATATTCACCACGCCCCCGTCGCAAGGCGATGTTCAAGGCACAGGACTGGATTCGCCCGGGATTAGCCAGCACCTCGACCTCCGGATGTTCCGCCGCAACCTTGTTGATGATCGCAAGGGTCCCATCCGACGAGCCGCCGTCGACGACAAATATTCGCCAGGCAATCTCAATCGGCCGGTTAAATGCAAGAACCGACTGAAGGCATTGAAGGATGAACTGCTCTTCATTGAGAACCGGAATGATGACATCAATACTGTTCATTTTGTCTTTTAAAAAGTTAGATGATCTGGGAGCTTGCTCCCATCTGAAAGCATGAATTCAACGGCGCAAGACACCTGATGCAACGAATTGCGAAACCATCTTTCGTGCGGCATCCCGATAATCATATTTTGCCACCACATCATGACGCCCTTGCTGTCCAAGTCGTCGCAGACTTGACGGATCAGACATAAGGAATTTCATGGCTGCCGCTAATTGTTCAATGTTTCCAGGATCGAACAAAAGGCCATTTTCGTGATCGTGAATGACTTCCGAAATGCCCCCGACCGTGGATGAAATAACCGGAACCCCGCATGCCATGGCCTCATAAATAACCGTTGGCACCCCGTCGCGATCTCCGCAAGGGTCAACGATACTGGGCATGACCAACACCCCGGCTTTCGAAAAGATTGAAACCAAATGATCGTTGTCGTAGGCGCCTTTGATTATGATGCATTCATGCAATCCCAACTCGATAATCAGAGCTTCGAGCCTTTCCTTTTCCGGCCCATAACCGTGAATGCAAACCCGAATGGGCATTCCTTCAGACTTCAGTCGTCCAACCGCGCGGATCAACACATCAAATCCTTTTTTTTTCACCAATCGACCTAGAGCGACAAAATCCACGTCCCGGTCCATCCCCGGAACCGGCTTAAATGCATCCGTTCGAACGCATGAGTAGTGTACAAAGATTTTTTCCGGCGGAGCACCGCTAACCCGGCAGTACGTTTTCTTTCCATCCTCATGCTCGGCCAGAATCAAATGAGACTTTTCAGCTTTGATACGACGAAGCGGATCCAAGACCAACCAGTTTCGGGCATAGATATCATACGCGTGAACTTTGTATGAGAAAGGCAGCCCCGTTAGGATGCCTAAAAACATCGCTACCGTCGTGGTGTTACCTCCAAAATCGGCATGAATCCAAGTGCAGCGTTTCGCAACCGACCGATACAATTGCATGGCGCATAAGAAGGCCGCCAACACCTTGGGAGCCGACAGAGGGTTGAGGCAACCGCGCAATGTGAGCCGTATGATTTGGGCCACTCGGAGAGGGCATTGAAACAAGCCACACAACAGGCCCTCCAGGGCGGATCGCAAGTTCAAATATTCTGTAAGGGGGAGTAAGGGCTTGGCAAAATCATTCATTTCCTTCGCGGCGTCCACCCGCCGACAGGAAAAGATCATAAACGACACACCCTCTTCCCTCAGTCCCATGAGTTCGTTTTGTTCAAAAACTAACCCGCGCCATGGAAAGGCGGGAATCACATAGAGCAAACGAAGCCCCGAACGGCATTCAGGTTCACTGGAAGCGGAACTGTCAGATGATTTCATGATACAAGTCATAACGTGTGCCTGGGGGCCGAATCCGGAGGTCGAACGCCAAATACATCCAAATAATGGCGCGCCGAAGTGCTGATCAAATAGGGCTTCCAACTTTCCATGGGCGGGTGAGGCGTATCGCCTCTAATCGCTTTAGCAAGGGCCGACGCCAAGGCCGTGGCGTCTGCCATGGGAACTAACTGACCATACTTACCCTGTAAGAGGATTTCACTGGGACCGCATGGGCAATCCGTAGATACAACCCGTGCGCCGCAATGAAGGGCTTCGATTATTACGGTGGGCAAGGCCTCCCACCGAGAGGAAAGCGCAACGACCGCTGCGCGCCGCATGAAACTGCACGGATTTGCCACGAAACCCGGCATGTCTACGCTATCCTCTATTTTCAGCTGAGCCGCCAGAAATTGTAACTCAGACCGCTGCTCTCCCTCGCCGAGAATGATTAGCCGCACGTTGGTTTGTATACGTAACCATGCAACGGCCCGAATGAGGGTCGCAAAGTCCTTTTGAGCCGTAAGTCGACCAACCGCTAAGATGACCGGAATATCAGGAGAGTTCAGCCATGGATGATCAGGGGGGGCTCCCGCCCGGCTCAACATATCCTCCCCGATTACCGGGTTATAAATAACACGAATACGATCGGGAGGAATGCCGATTCGCTGGACCATATCATCGGCCACCCCTTTGGACACGGCAATCACCGCGTGGGCCCGCATATAGGTTTTACGAATCAAGAAACTTAAAATGCGCCGTTTCCAGGGGCTTAATCGGACCAAAGCACTTGATAGGTGGATATGGGTAACCACGGCGGTTCTGATTCCGGTACCGCTGAGGACCGAGGCCAGGACGGCTGCGACATTCGCATAATCCAGGGCGGACACCAGCGCGTCAGGACGTTCAGATCGCAGATATCGGGCGAGTGGAAGAATCGTCTTCAACATGCGATTTTGATCCAAATTGACCAATCGCACCCCTGCCGGTATATCCTTGAGAAACGAACCCTGGGCCCGACCCAGTACAAGGTCCACCTGGACCCCTTCGATTTGTAAGAGCCCTTGAGCCAGGTTCAAGGTGATGCGTTGTGCGCCGCCCCCGTCCAACGACGGCAGGAATAACGCCAGGTGAAATGGTTGAGGTTTTGTCATCTCTGATCTACTTCGGCAATTAAGCCTTTTGCAAAATAATACAAGTTGCCGTTAACGGACGGAAAAACCACGGAAGATATCCCTTGTTTCGCCACCAAGACACCGGTTTGTAAAAGGGAAAGAGAAATCGCACCAGCGTGAACGCAAAAACGGCAGGCTGTCGTCTGCGAAGTTTCAAGATCGTGTCGCCCCCCACGATTGCAGACCCCATTATATGGGTGCCTGGGAATAAGGCGTGTAGCACAGCAATATCAGGGCGAAAACCCGTATCGATCGGGTCGGGATGATAGGGATAACTGCAGGGCACCGAAACGCATAAATAACCGCCGGAAGGCACAATGGAGAGGAGAATGGTACAAATCGCCTCGCGGTGCGTAACATGTTCAAGCAAATTTGAGCAAAAAACCGACTTGAACCGCATATTGGAAACTTCTTTCAAAAAGGCAGGATTACTAAGATCCCCGACGATATCCACCCCGGGAGCAGGTTTCATGTCCAGATGTTTGACCATGCGCCCCTGCCGTGCTACCGGAGCAAAAATCAACTCGTCAATCCAAGGTTGATCTTGGGTGCGAAATTGACCCGTGGAACTGCCGACATTGCACATCGGAAACATCTGGTCGGGTGCAAAATGAGCAAGTTGTTTCTTAAACCATATCGCTTCGTGAATAAGCATATTAAGTAATATGTAGAGAGTGTTGGTTGTTAACTTTCCTGAAATTTTCCGTCAGGCCTGACCCGCACATAGCTTTCACCTTGTCACTTGGATCGAGGGGTGCGACGCAACTCTTCTATCAGGTGAGTCCAGGTGTCCATAATGGTTTTAAGTCCAAACCGCTCGACGACTTGGGGTGCACTTGCCGAAAGTTTCTGCCTTTCCGCATCATTCGACATGAGTCGATCCATCCCCACGCCCAGGGCTTCCATATTTCCCGGCGGCACGAGGATTCCATCAATTCCGTCACGAATGAGTTCGGATGGACCGCTCGGGCAGTTATAACTCAAAACCGGAAGCCCATGGGCCATGGCTTCACCCAATACATTCGGGAATCCTTCATAATGTGAGGACAAAACAAATAGGTCCGCATTTCGCATTATTTCACCCGGTTTTGTTGTTGTTCCCGGAAGGAGAACCCGGTTCTGTAGCCCCAGATCTCTGATGCGGTTCTCCAACGCATTCCGCTCCTGTCCATCACCCCAAATCATAAGATCCCATCCCGAATGACGGGCGGCGAGTTTCCCAAAAGCTTGAATCAGATTATCAAAGCCCTTCTGCTTTTCCAGTCGACCCATGGCCAGGACAACCTTGCGCAAACGCTCCCTACCTTCCGACCTTCCCGAATTAGGCAACGGATCAGGCATTAGCACGGGATTGGGAATGACCCTGCCGCGCTGGCGAATGTCTGAGGAAAAATAGGTCAAGGCAGATTGGGTTTGGGCAACTACACTATTCGCCCGTCGGTAGGTCATCCCCCGCAACAGCCGCCATGGATTCTTGAGTGGATGACAATGCGGATCATTGCGCTCACTGACAATGACGGGGACATCCAACGGCCGAACGGCCAACAGCACGAGAATATTCGTTATATCGTTGAAACTCAGAATCACTTCAGGTCTCGTCTGGCACACCGCCATTCGCAGTTCATGGATGCGTTTATGCAGGCGAAACAGCGCAACCGGCGCCCCCCCCAACGGCTGAGATAGATCCAAGCTTTTGAACATAATATCGGAATGAAAAGGATAAAATGGAGTCGCATCATTGTCTAAGCTTAGCAGGTGGATACGCCAGCCCAGGGAAGCCCAATAATTAGCCATAATAGCCATGACTCTCTCGGCTCCGCCAGGCCTGCAACTGCTGGCAATTAATGTTATTCGTGGGGTATTCACCGGGTGCCAGACTTTAAATCAATCGAGGAGACTTCATGAAACGACCCACTACACGTTTAAAGCCTGAGGATAGGTGCGCATAAAAGGCAAAATGCAAGAGGGCTCTAAGTAACCGGGAAGATGAGGTACGGGATATTGGCCCCCATTTCCAAAACAGCCAGTCAGCTAAAGATCGATGGCGTCGCACTCGAGTCGCCAAAACCGTTTTCACCGACACGATTTGGTCCCGATAGGCCGAAAAGGTGTCGATTTCGCTTTCAACTTGTTGTGGCGACCAAGAATTCGAATGATAACAGACCGTCCACACCCCACCCCTAACGGTTCGGAGGTTCCACAGTTGTTGCGGAATCCATATCATCCCATTGGAATCGCAAAAGGGATCGAATAAAAACCCATCACTGATCATATTGATGTTCAATCCACGCAAAACTGACAAGGTGCACTGATCAAAAGAGTGAGAAGGTGCGACCCATACCGTCGGGGATACGCCTTCCCGATGAAACACACTCAATCCCTGGCGCAACTTGGATTCCTGCTCAGGGCCAGGCAACCCAGCGAACTCACTCCTATTGTTGAGGGGCACAAGCCCGGCATCATTCCGGGTATATTTATGCTCAAAGCCGTGGATCGCAATAGTCCATCCCTGGCTTTGCCAAAACCGCACCCGATCCCAAAAGTCATCCCTGGCCTTTTCAACAACAAGCTGCGGGTCCCGGTTGTCGGGTACAACCGCCATAATCGGCTGGATATTCAGACGCAAAAGGGCCGCTTCAATCGCCCCCCAATTTGTCCAATTCATCGTCGGGCAAACATCGTCGAAACGCAATAGATAATGGGCCTGACTATTCATCAAAACTCCAGATTTGAGGCATTTCTGCGCTAGTATCCCAATGATTTTTCAGAAGCGTGTTCATCCCGCAGGATATATCCGAAGAAGTTCTTTTCGTTTGTCACGCAAGTATGCCTCCCGGTCGTATTCCGGAGTAGTCTTTAAGCATCGTTCTGCATAATCATTTACGGACATCATCACTTTTGCCGGGACGCCTGCAACGACGCTGTTCGGCGGGACATTTTTGGTAACCACTGCGCCAGCTCCCACCACGGAATTGGGACCAATCGTTACACCCGGCATAATAATGGCCCGCGCACCGATGAAACAATTATCCTTGATGGTGATACGATTAAAGCGAATGACCCGTTGATACCTTGGTTGATTACGAAACACCACCGTTCCGCCATCGTGCGTGATAAAGGTGACCCCAAAAGAAATCGTTACTTGCTATCCAATGCTTACCAGGTAAGGTTCGCCGATGGTCGGAATGTCCATGAACCGGCAATCATCAGCCGCTATCAATCCTGCGCGCTTGAGCCGATCAATGTCACGGCGAAACCGCCATTGTCGAAGGAAGGAAATGATACCCATAATATTGTCACCTTAAAGATGGCGAAACAGCCTTGGTTTAGCGAGGCATCCCGCTCAATCAATTATTTTGTAAAGCGCAAAGAGCTGATCCCATTTGTTGATCACAGAATCCACACTAAAGCGGTCCACCACATCAGATGCTCGTTGGCCCAGGCGAAATCGTTCATTTTCATCGCTCATTAAACGATCCAAGCCAGCAGAAAAAGCATTTAAGTCGCCATTAGGGGTGAGAACTCCATCAACTCCGGATCTAATAATTTGCCGCGGACCACTCGGGCAATCCATGCTGATCACCGGCAAACCACAAGCCATCGCTTCACACAGGGCCATCGGGAAACCTTCTGTTTCCGAAGTGAGGGCAAATAGGTCACCGGTTGCAAGCACTTGATAAACATCATCCGTGACACCGCAAAGTCGAACCCTTTGAGCCAGGTTCAATTCGTTGATCGTTTTTTGCAGACTTTCGCGCTCTGGACCTTCCCCCCATATTTCCAAGGTCCAAGACGGATGCACGTCAGCGACCCTGCCAAAGGCCTCAATCAAACGGTCAAAGCGTTTAACCGGGCATAAACGGCCGATCGAAATGATGCGCTTGAATGCCTTCGTGTCATTTCGTGTGAATACCGAACCACCGACAGGAGAAGGCAACACTGGATTGGGAATTACAGATGCACGGACTCGAATTCCAGGGGGAAAGAAAGACAAGGCCTCATTGCTTAACACGACCACAGAACGGGCCAAGGGATATAGCCAGCGACGCAATAATTCATTGAAGGGGCCAATCGGTCTTGTTCGTGGGTCGCAATGTTCACAGGCAAATACAGGAATATTCGTCCCCCAGGTGGCCAACAAGACTTTAATGTTGATTCGATCCATAAACGAGACAACCGCGTCAGGACGCAAATTGCGGAGTTTCGACATCAATCGCAACGTTACAGGAATTCTAAAGCGCCAATTGTTTTTTTCGCCGGTTGAGATATCGCTTCCTACCGGATGAATCGTAACGGATGAATGGAGTTCGTAACCACACCGACGGGGGGTTGATTCGAGGGTCACGATATGAACCTCCCATCCCCGTTGGGCCCAAAAGTTGCCAAGTATGGAAAGCACTCGTTCCGCTCCGCCCTTTTGAATATTCCAGATTACGAGGACAATCCGAGTCTTGCTTGAGGCTTTCATTAAAGGGTTCCAGGAATAACATTCATCGGATATTCCATCTCTTTATCCAACGCTCGAGGGCAGCGACAACTTTCGCCTTAATCGTTACGTATAAAGTGCAATTATATTCAACGGCTTTCGATCCGCCAAAACCCTCTTTGAAAGAGTTGATTCGAAGCTTTTCGGCATCTTCGGCCCCCTCATACCAGCCGCCAAAGTCGTAAGTCACAATCCGGTTCGCCTTAAAACGCATCATGTCGTCCCAATGGAGCAGCCGGTTTGCCCGTCCGACCAGATTCCGAAACTCACTGCTGGAACTGGCGCGAAAACGGGACGCGGAATGCAGAAGCCGAACACGGTCGCCACTGACCAGATGAGCGTGGTAGACCAGCCCGTCCTCCGCTCCAGTCGAAGCCCAAGAGAGGTCCAAACAACCGGCCGCAACGAGTTGTCTCAGGTTTTGAACATCGAGTTTTGCAAGACCTTTCTGCTGTGCAAATGTGTCGAATGAAAAAACAAAGCGATCCCAGTCTGCTTTATTTTGGCCATCCCAGGTCACGCATTTGACGCCATCTTTCTCCCTGGCACGGCGTATTTCATAGCGGGTGTCCTTATGGACATTGCTCAGGAGCTCGCTTTCGGCACATCTTAAATCTACGATCAAGGTATGGAAGGGCCGGCATAACGACCCCGGAACGGGCGTTTGGATTTGGTGGTGCTGGACGATATCCACGGAGTGATCATGCAGGGCCTCGTTGAACCACAAATCCACACTGGTTAACCATCGTCCTTTGGTTACGATCATTGTCCGACCTTTTTTGCAGGGTTCAGGGCCTGAAGCATAAGTTCTTCCCAGCGTCCTGAAATTTCGGCAAGACTGAAGCGTTGGAGTATCTCAGGCGCCCGCATGGCCAGACTTAATCGATCCTTTTCGTTGGCCATTAATCTCTCGATTGCTGCGGCTAAGGCTTTTTCGTCATTGTTCGGCACCAGCACCCCATCGATGCCATTTCTAATAATCTCCGATGGTCCGTTGGGACAATCGAAGCTGATTACCGGCAACCCACAAGCCATGGCTTCGCAAAGGACATTCGGGAAACCTTCATATCGCGATGACAGTACAAAGATATCGGATTGATGCATAATCTCATAAGGTGTGCGGGTGGATCCGGGAAATCGCACCCGTCCCCCTAAACCACTCCTTTTGACCAGGTTCTCCAAACGCTGCCTTTCAAGTCCCTCGCCATAAATCACCAGCGACGCCGCAAATGGTCCGTGGTGAAACGAACCTTCAGCGCCGACGCGCGGCGACGTGAGCAGGCTCATCAGCTGGCTGTAGAACGACGTCGGCGCCGTGATGTTCGCGTACACGCGGGCGCCCCAGTCTTGCGGCATGCCGCTGAAGCGGTGCGAATAGTGCAGCACGGTGTCGTCCAGCCGCAGCCCGGTCTCGCCGGGGTCGACCAGAAAGCGCTCCAGCAGGTAGCCGCGCAGCTCCACGGCGTCCCACTTGCTGAAGTCCCAACGCGCAAACAAATGCAGGTAATTCACGTACTTGTTGTTGGCGTAGCCTTCCAAATCGTTCTGGATGAACAGCCGATGCGTCTCGATGACGCCGCCGATC
>Ga0118677_10006828_pt1 | contig 19156 bp, 13 predicted proteins | sample AliMusrvi5mmetaG_FD_86154 | JGI IMG/M metagenome (GOLD analysis project Ga0118677, IMG submission 86154) | reverse complement strand
CGCCCGGCTAGCGGCTGTGGGCGCCGTACTGCTGGTGGTGGTGGCGTTTGCCGACCTGACATGGCATCGCAACACCGACTACCGGACCGCAGAGACCATGTGGCGCGACGTGGTGCAGAAGCGCCCCGACAACATGCGGGCCTGCCTATCGCTCTCGACCGTCCTGCTCTCCACGGGGCAGCCCGCCGAGACGATGGAAGTCACGCGCCGGCTGCTGGCCCGTCTGCCGGACTACTCGGCGACCCGGTTCGAGGAGTTGGAACGCCGATGGCGGGCAGAGCCCTCAATGCCGGTCGTGGAGTACGCCATGGCCCACAATAACGTGGGGGCCGCGTGCCTGGCGCTCGGTCACGCTACCGAGGCCGAGACACACTGCGGGGAAGCCGCACGGGTCGTACCCCGTGCGCCCTGGGCACATTGCAATCTTGCCAAGTCGTTGTATGCCCAGGGCCGGATCGAAGAGGCGGTGAACGCGTGGAGAACGGCGGTGGAATTGAATCCGAAGGACCCACAGTTGCGCACGTTTCTCGCAGTCGCCCTGGCCGCGCAAGGACAGGACCGCGAGGCGATTGCGCACTACCGTGCCGCGCTGGCATCGAACCCAGACGACGCCTTCGTGCGCGTGCAACTGGCCTGGACGCTGGCGACGCACGCCGACGCTGCGCTTCGCGATGGCGCCGAGGCCGTTCGCACGGCGCAGCCGCTTCTGACCATGACCGATGAGCCTGGCGCACGGGCGCTCGACGTGTTGGCGGCAGCCTACGCCGAGGCCGGCCGCATGGAGGAAGCGATCCGCACGGCGGAGCACGCGCTCCATTCATTGTTGCTCCCCACAGCCAGAGTAGTAGATGTGGGCGTCAGCGAAACCCAGATCCGGGCGCGACTGGCATTGTACCGGCAAGGATTGCCATTCCGTGAGAGCGTCGGGCGGCAGGAGCAGGGGAACTCCGACCTGGCAGATGACGCGGGCAATGACCCGAGGTAGAGCCGCGCGGTCGCGTTTCAGTGTTTGGGCGCGGATTCCGGCGGGCAGCGGATGCCGACTACGACGAGTCCGTTCTTCATCAGATTCCGGATGTGAACCATCAGCAGGCCCCGGCTCTCGAAGAAAGTGAGTTTGTACGGCGCGGCAAACTCATCGATGAGATTCTCGAAGGATTTTCTGCCGTCGATACGGTCGTAGACCTGCTGGCCCGCAGGGTCGAGTTGGAAACGCCGACAATCCGGCATGCCCAGCAGTTTGCGGAGCGGGGTCATCCACGCGGGCCGACGGAGCGGGACTTCCAGGATCGGCGTCGTATCCGAGGCGCGGACCTTGGCTGTGACCCGCGCGTTCCGCATGGGAATGGACGCGAGTTGCTGATCAAGGTCAAACGTCTGTTTCTGTTTCATGGCTGCAAGTGCGGATGAATATCCGTGAAGGCGGGCAGGGGCTCGTTGCGGGGGCCGATCTGTTCAAGCGCGTAGAGGCGTTCCTCGGCGCGGTCGTACCACAGCCGCGCCTCGCCGTTCGTCCAGTGCCGCCCCATAAACCGGTCCAGATGATGCTCGCCATGCTGCTCATAGCGCGCGACGACGGCGTCCATGCCCGCGATTGACGCCAACTGCACGGACGACGGAAGGCACGCCTGCGTCCGGAGGAAGGTGGCATAGAAAGTCTCCAGGGACCGCCCGCCCAGAACGAGGTCGGGCAGACCCCACCGGCGAAATGTGGCGCGCGTTTTGCAGTCGGATTCGAACACGAGCGTTACATCGGCCGGCAGGACCGTCATTTTCTCCAGCGTGTACGATGCCGGCAGACGGAAGCGCAGTCCGTACACGGCATAATCCAGGACGGGTCCGTTGTTCGGCTTGAACGATTCCAGAATAGGAATGAATGTATCACGCACGAGTTGTGGCGAGGCCGCGGCGAAGACCCAACGCAGAATCTTCTGCTCCTCGGGCAGGTGGGCGATGGCCTGGCAGGGCTGATCCGCCTTGCGGTGCCCGAGGAGGAATCGGCCCGCCCTTTGCGTCGTCAGGTCGCCGGGGCCGACGGCTCGACGGGTGGCATCCGGCCGGCCTGTGCGGTTCAGGAATGACGTCATCATGGATTCGGAATCGGGCGCGCCTTTACAGGATTCCCACGAAATCAGCCCCTGGAAGCCGCGGCGCGTGCTGAACTCCAAGCGGCCCTCGCGCCGTTCGATGGAATAGGACGTGATCTCCCAATCCTCGGGGACGCGGAAGCGCGCATGATGCCAGGCCACGGCTTGCGTGACGGGGTTCATGGTGTCCCGATGGAGCCGACGTTGATGTGCATGTCGGCGACGTTCTGGATACGCGCTACTTTCCCGCCTTCGATCCACACGATGCGGTTCGAGGCGGCCAGCATTTTGTGGTCGTGCGTGGCGGTGATGACGGTGACACCCTGGTCGCGCGAGAGGTTCGAGAGCAGACGGATGATCTCCTCGCCGGTATGCATGTCGAGGTTGGCCGTAGGTTCGTCGGCGAGGATGATGGCCGGATCGTTCGCCAGGGCGCGGGCAATGGCCACGCGCTGTTGCTGGCCGCCCGACAGTTCGCCGGGCTTATGTTCGAGACGCTCGTCGAGGCCCACGTAGCCCAGGACTTCGGTGGCCCGGCGTGTGGCCTCGGCTTCGGATTTCCCAAGGTAGATGAGCGGGAGCAGAACGTTTCCGAGAGCGGTCAGCCACGGGATCAGGTTATAGGTCTGGAAGACGTAGCCGATGTGCTTGCACCGGAAATAGGAGAGTTCGAGCGAGGAGAGGCGGGGCAGTGAGACGCCGCCGACCGTCACTTCGCCCCGGGTGGGCTTGTCGAGCGCGCCCATCATGTTGAAGAGCGTGGTCTTGCCTGAGCCGGACGGTCCCATGATGGACAGGTATTCCCGCCGATAGACGTCGAGGCCGACGCCCATCAGGGCGTAGACCTGCTCGTCGCCCTTGGTGTAGACCTTGTCAAGATCCCTCACCGATATCAGAACGTCCTGCTGCATGACGGTTGCCTTTTCAATACGAGATCGTGCTGACAGCCTTGGAGAGAAACACGAGTCCGATGGCGAGCATCGTGATCAGCCCGCCGCCGACGAAGAACCCGGACCCGAGCACCGGGATCATCTTGCGCCATTCCTGGCCGTAGCGCTTTTCGAAATAGAAGCGGCCGATGAGCGCGCCGACAAAGGCGGGGATCACGCCATGCGGGAGGGCTTGGCCAAGGCTACCCACGGCGCCGTAAAGCAGCATCGTCGGCGCGGCGAAGACATCGAACAGGGCGATAAGCACCGTGCCGAAGCCGAGTCCGATCAGGACGCGGGTGCCGTTCAGAGCCTCCTGGAAGGGCGAATATTCGCCGATTGTGGCCGAGTAGACGAGGCAGGCATTTTTGGCGTTCAACTCCCACATTTGCTGGGTGTAGGGGTAGACGGCGGAAGGGATATCGCCCATGCCCCAGATGAAGCTGGAGAAGCCCAACATGGCGACGAAGATGATGGGGAAGAGGATGATCGTGCTCTTCCACATGGAACCGAACTTGCAGCCCAGCAACTCCGCGTGCTTGTAGCCGCCAACCATGCCGCCATAGTTGGCGCGCGGGACGGGCAGGAACCAGATGGCGACGCCTTTGTAGCCGGAGAGGATGAATGCCAACTCCTGGATGAAAGGGATCTCGATAACTTGTCCGACCATGCCCACGAGCTTGGCGGTAACGTACGAGATGACGGGCGTGTAGAGGAAACCGAAGAAGGCCAGGACCAACATGACGCGCGGATCGAAATCGATGAGGTAGCCGCTGACCAGGATGTAGGCCAGCACGGAGATGAAGTAGGTGTAGACGATCAGTTTGTTGGGCAGGTCACCGCGGCCCGCGGGCGCGGGGGCGGCCTCGCGGTGGGCGCGACGATTCGCGCGGACCGACCGGATCACTGTGAACAGTCCGTATCCGGCGATGGCGAGCGAAATGCCGATGCCGAAGCTGAAGTAGAAGTCCACGTTATTGGCGAACGAAGTCAGCACCGTTCCGTCGCCCGGCCGCCACGTGGGCAAGCGGCCCGTGTAGTAGAGGATGGGATTGAGGATGAAGTAGACGATCACGCCGATGAAGCTGCCGAGCATGGCGTAGAAGGGCATGATCATGCCGCCGATGACGCCGCCCAGGTCGAAGGAAATGCCGGTGGCCACGGCCGGCAGGAGGCGCTGGGTGAACGGCGTGAAGTCGGCCCACGGGATCGGGAAGACCATAAGGGGCTTGTCGAAGAGCGCGCCGGTCAGGGTCGGCAGGGCCATGTAGACCAGGCCGAAGACCATGCCGATGGCGGCGCCGATGCAGAACATGCGCCACCGGGCGCTGGCGCCCGGTGCGCGAGCCGCACCCTCCACCTGCTCCGCCACCGCGACGATGCCCTGCGCGCCCAGCGGCGCCATGGGAAAGGGGAGGCGTTCAATGTCGTTGGTCAGGCGAAAGAGGCCGTAGCCCAAGACCATGTTCGAGAACGCGCCGAACACCGCCCGGAACAGCATAAGGCCCACGGCGGGCATCCAGGCCTTCTGCAGGAACGTGTGAGGCAGGCCGTCGAGATTGGTTGGCGCGACCCAGTTGGGGATCAAGGAGGAGATGCCGTAGGAGGTCGCGGCGTCGCTGCGGACGAGGAACTGAACAAACAAGGGCGTCCCATAAACGGACTGGCCGCAGATCATGCCGCTCAGGTAGAAGAGGATGAAGATCTGGGGTCGAGAGAGGCGGGCGTTGGCGCGCTTGGCGACTTCGACGAACAGGAGCACCGTGACCCACTGGGCGGCCCCGCCGATACCCATGCCGGCCACCAGTTCCATGTAGAGCGCGCCGGGCACCATCACCAGGGCCAGGAAGAGCGTGCCGAACAATGAAGACAGACTGAACCCGTCCTCGAACTGCGTGGGCACCGTCATGATGGCACGGAACTGTTCGAGTTCGGCGTCCGGCTTTCTGGGTTTGTTCCACCAGCTCATGATGCGCCTGCCTCATCCGTACGCGCGGCGCCCGGGTCCACCTGGATCGTCGCTTCGGTCTGTTGTCGATAGTGCTGCACGGTTTCGAGGGGCAGCGACCGCCACAACAGAAACTGCCGGCGCAACTCGGCGGCGAATTCGCGGTTACCCCGCAGCCAGGCGCCGTGCGTTCCGCCCACGCGTTCCACTTCCACAACGACCTCATCGATGCCCGGGATGTCGAATTTCCGGGAATACATCCGGAAGTGCTGGAAGATGCCGAGATCGAAAGGCGCCAGCGAAATCTCGGCGCTGATGCCGAGGCTTTCGGGCGTACCGTCCGTGCCGCCGGTCTTGAAGAGGCGGACTTCCCGGGCCGCGAAATTCCCGAGCGTCGCGTCGCCATGGTTCTCAAAATGCTCCTTAATGAAACTCAGGATTCCCGAGAAGTCCACGGCCGAGACGGTGAAGGGGAACACGAACGCGAGCTGGCTGCCCGCGGGCGCCGGCATCTTCCAGCGGCGGGCCACGCCCGGGTTGGCCGAGCGGCCCGCCTTGATGGCCGGGTAGATGGTGGACAGCATCACGACGGCCATAACGATCAGGATGGTCAGCACGGATGAGAGCGACGAGAAATTCATATCGGGCGGGTGGAAGACCCCGTGCGAGCCGAGGAAGACGAGCGTGTAGGCCACCATCTGGCTCAGGAGGTAGCCGCCCAAGCCGCCCACCACGGAGTAGACGCACGACTCGGCGAAGAAGAGCGCGCCGACGTTGGGCGGGGACAGGCCCAGTGCGCTATACGTGAAAATTTCGCGCTCGCGGTCGACGATGGACCCCATGAGCGAACTGAAGATGATGAGGCCGCCCAGCAGGAGCGGCACGATCACATCGCCGAAGCCCGATCCCGCCACGGCGCGGGTGAAGAACAGCTTCCGGGCGCCATCGACGGATTTGACGTGCACCGCGCCCTGGAACGCGGCGGCGAGCGACCTGCCCGTGCTTTCCACGTCCGTCTCACCGGACCGCGGGTAGAGCGTGGCAAAGTAGAGGTGCGGCCGGCCAGGGTAGTAGCGGTGGAGCGTGTCCAGGTCGGTCACGGCTACCTGTTCGGGCGAGAACCAGGCAAAGTTGCCGACGTCGGCCTGTTCGAGTTCCGCCACGTTCGAGCGTTCGTCACCCTTTTTGCCCAGGTTCTTAGCCGTGCTGGTGAAATCCGGCGGCACGATCCGGGTCTCGTCGATCGTGGATAGGCCGAGCATCGCCGTCGCGCCGAACTGCCCTGCGAACGTGAACGGCCGGCCCATCAGACGGACTTCGTCGCCGACGGTCACGCCGAGTTTAGCGACCGCGCCGGCCGGCAGGTAGAGCGGGGGATGGGGCCAGGCGTTGGTAAAGCCCGGCAGGAGCCGGTTCAACTTCGCGCAGGCCTGCAGTTCAGCCGGTTCGACGCCGAGCACGGTTTCCAAACCGGCAAGCCTGCCCGTGGCCGGGTTAAGCGCCACCCGTTCCGGTTCGGACCGGTTGCCCATGGCATAGCCGTAGAGCCCCGCCCTACGGCAGACGCGGTAATCGCGGCCGTAGATCTGATCGAAGGCGTCGATCAACGACGCATCCATGTCGAGATAGGAGAACCGATGCAGTTCGATGCGGTCCTCGTCCTGCCCCTTCCCGAGGTAGGTTTCCACGACGCCAAGCCGGGAGGTGAACGAGGCGAAGATGAGAATGGTAAACGTCAACAGGATGACCGTGATGGCCGTCAGGATGGTCTTGAGCGGGCGGTTCCGCATGCCGGCGATACCGATCATGACGGCCGCCATGGCCGTGCTGCTGTCGCTCTCGACACCGTGAACCGTGGAGGCCAGCCCTTGAATGGCCCGGATTTCCTGGCGGATCTTGCCCATAACGATCCGGATGGCGATCACACTGAGCAGGATGATCACGAAAGCCAGGAAGATCACAATCGGCGCAGAAGCCAGGGAAAAGGCCGGATGCGTGACGTAGAGTACGGCGAAGGTGATCAGGAAGAAGACGACAAAACCGATCACCTGCTTGTAGATGTTCGTAAAGCCGAACACGAGTCGTTCCAGGGCAAAGGCGAACGGAATGTTCAGGAGCAGCAGCACGACCACAGCCTTGACGAGGTCGTCGGTGATACCGCGGAGCGGGCCGTAGATGCGGTTCTCCAGGCAGGTCGCCACGATGTTGTGCGCCCGTTTGGCCGCGTAGTCGCGGTTGTCCGCAGCCTTGCGGGCATCGTCAAGGTGTTCGTGCGATTCCGCATGAATTGTTTCCATCGCGTCGCTGACGATATTGCGCTCGCGCAGCACCTTGAGACGGCTTTCGTTCAACAGCCAGTAGTCTGAGGCGCACTGCGCGACGCCGTCGAAGGCTAGGAGCAGCCTGGAATCCAGCGGAATGCCGTTGCCTTCGGGCGCGGTGGCGGTCGAGCCGAGGATGAGCTGACCGTTATCGCCAATCCGTTTGAAACGGCCGTCCTTGTCGGCGAAAAGGCATTGCAGGCCGTTCAAGGCTGTGTTGCAGGAGTTTCGGTAGGGGCTCCCGCTGACGGTGTCGAGGGTGCGGGCCGTGTAGAATTCGGCGCCACCCAGAGGATCCGGGGCAAACCCGAACGAGTATGCGCCGCCGCCATACCCGTAGAAGAGCGGGAGGCGGAGCGTGTCGATCCACCCTGCCGCGCCGTCCTGCGAGTAGCGCTCCACGCGACCTTGCGCATCGTAGCCGAACCCCAGCAGTTGGGCACCCCACGAATTGCAGCAATCCCGGTTGATCATCGGCATGAAGATATAGCCGTCCGCATTGATGCGCGCGGCCGGCATCCGGCTGAGGCCCGCCTGCTTGGAGCCGCGTGCCGCGGACGGCCGCAGCATGATGACGGCCCGGCGCGCCGGTCCCTCCACGTCGGATGAGTTGCGCGAGAAGTCGACGGCTTGGACGCCGTCATAACGGTTTTCGCTCTGCCGCAAGTAAGTGAAGCGCGGATCGGCACGGCTCTTCTTGAAGGGATTGCGCAGAGACAGTTCCGCGCGATTGCCAAGCGCTTCCGCCAGGGCCGCCATCTGGGGCGCCAGGCCCGACAGGTCGCAGTCAGCGCGGATCGGGAGTTCGTCCTCGTCCAACGAGGCTCCCAAGGTCATCAACTGAAACCCGGGGATGCCCATCATCAGCCCGGCGGACGACGGCACGTTGCGCGCGACGGGTACACACAGGGCAAACGGCTTATAGAACGGCGTCAGCGCATCCGTGAACAGCGGAGCCTTCCACCTCCGGTCCCGGATGTCGCTGTAGACCCTGCCCAGTTCGGAGAGATGCATCAGGTAGCTGCCCGGATCCAGGTCCGTGGACGTGGCGAGGTCGGCCGGTTCGGCCACGCTGAACAGCCATGGTTCCCGATCGCTGGCGAAGTCGAAGTCGAAGTGGCCGATGACGACTCGATCCTCGAAGTGTGCCGAAAGCGCCGCCACCGTGCGCAGATGGCCGATCAGCCGCGTCAGTTCATCTTGCCGCGTACTCAGGCTTTCCTGCACGTCTTTGGCGATCCGTTGGAACGCGGTTCGGGACTTTGGGTCGTCCTTCCGGAACTTGAACTCGTTAATTTGCTCGCGCAGTCCGTTCCAGGCGGTGCGTTCCTCCATGAGCCGGTCTGTGATGCCTTGGAGAACGGCGATCCGGTCGTTTAGGGGCCCGGTAGGCAGGGGCGGGGACGCTGTCGCCGCTTTCTGCAGGGACTTTTGCAGGGCCATCCTCTCGACACGGGCGGAGCGTATTTCGGCGTTGATGTCATTGACGCGACCGACCAGGCGTGCCTTGATCCGGAGGGTCAGGGCGCGTGCCGTTTCGTCCTTGGCGTCGAACAAGTCGGTCCGGTCGCAGGCGGCCAGCAGGTTGGTAACGACGCGCCATTCGTCCTGGTGCGTCTTCAGTCGGACGTCGAGGGCGTCCCTGGTGCCCTTGTCATCCACCTTCTGTGCGGCATAGTAGAGGTAGCGGGCGCCCTCTTGTCCGCTGTAGTGGCTGCCGAAGAAGACGACCATGACGCTCCGTTTCAGGGGCTTGCCGGCCAGTCGGCAGGCGACATCCGCCAGCAACGCGGCATTGGCGGCTCCGCGAACCTGCGGGCACAGGTCGGGCAGGACGCCATGAGTATCGAGCGTGGCCGAGAGAATGACCGTTTCCGGTTGATCTTGGCGGAATCGGGTACCGGGCTTGCCGGGGATCTCTGCCCAAAGATTGCGGGCGACGACGTCGCGGAGTGTAACGCGGACGTCGATGGCGGCGGTCTTGCCTTCGGAGTCCAGCAGGCCGCCCTTCCGCGCTGTCTCGCGGTCGATATAGATTTGTGGCAGCGCCACGGGGCCTTCCTCCGTGAGCCCCGCCACGTTCCACTGGCACGCTTTGTCCGTGCCGACGAAGATGACCGCCCTGGCACCTTGCGAGAAGGCGTTAGCCTGGGTGACCCGGGGCGCGTCGAAATCCAGCATCACGACCTCGCCTTCCACGGGTTTTCCGCCCAGGGCCGGGAGCGAGCCGTCGCCGCCCCACACGAGCGGGCCGGCGATTTCCCCGGCGGTGCACAACGGCGTGACGCCGTTGTCCAGTGGATAGACCGGGCCGACCGACCGGCCGTCGACGGTCAGTCGGCACCATTCGGTGACGGGCACCAGCGTATCGAAGGTTTCCTCGTGCGCGTCGAGGCCGGCGGCCTTCAGTTTTTGCGCAACGGCATTCCGACAGGCATCGAGGTTGGTGCTGCCAGCCAGCCGGTTATCATGGGCGCGAAACTCCGCCATGAGGTCGGAGTAGACGGAGGCCGAGGCGACGCCGGCCAGCGCAAGCCACGTCGCGGCCAAGGCCGTTGTTGCGCGCTGTCTGATGTGTTGTCTCGCGTCCATCGGTGGTTCAGTCCTCGCCGTCTCCCAGGCTGGCCTTCTCGATGTGTACGTCCTTGGTGCACTCGATCCGATCAATCCTGCCGTCGGCAATCCACACCATGCGATCGCTCACCGCCAGCATGTTGTAGTCGTGCGTCGCGCAGATGATCGTCACCCGGTCGTTCTTGTTCAGGTCCTGGAGGAGGTTATGAATTTCCTTCCCCGTTTTGAGGTCGAGGTTGCCGGTGGGTTCGTCGCACAGGAGCAGGGACGGATTATTGGCCAGGGACCGGGCGATCGCGACACGTTGCATCTGGCCACCGGACATCTCCTTGGGCCGGTGCGCCCAGCGGTCGGCAAGCTTTACCTTCGCCAGAAGCGCCATCCCGCGGGCGCGGGCGTCATCCGGATGCACGCCAGCAAAAATCATGGGGAGCGTGACATTCTCCAGGGCCGTCATGACCGTGTTCAGGTTGAACGACTGGAACACGTAGCCGATCTTACGGCACCGGAGGAAGGCCAGTTCCTTGGCATTGAGCTGAGCCATATCAACGCCATCGATAAACACGCGACCGGCCGTGGGCGAGTCGAGTCCGCCCACCATGTTGAAGAACGTCGTCTTGCCGGAGCCGGACGGCCCCATGACGCAGACGTACTCGCCCCGGTAGATGTTCAGGCTGATGCCGTTCAGCGCCCTTACGGTTTCCGTGCCCCGACGGAACAGCCGCTCCACGTCGTGGACGCTCACCACGACTTCCTTGCGTTGCGCGTAGGCGGCTTCGTCAAAGGCCATTATTCGACCCTCATCGCTTCCATGGGCTGCATCCGCGACGCGGCCCAGGCGGGATAAATGGAGGCCAGCATGGCCAGGAAGACGCCCGCGGCCATGGAGATTGCGACGCCGAGCAGGACGCTGCCCATCGGCCAGTAGGCGAACACGTACGAACGGAAGGCGAGGGTGTCCTTGACCAACGCGATGGCGAAACCGATCAGCATCCCGAGCGTGCCGCCGACCACGCCCTGCAGGCCGGCCTCTAGCATGAACTGGATCAGGATGTAGCGATCGGTGGCGCCAAGGCACTTCATGGTGGCAATCTCGCGGAACCGTTCCGTGATCGACATCAACATGGCATTGGCAATGCCGACCATGCAGACCAGGAACGAGATGAAAAGTAGAAAGGCCTGGCGTGCGCTAAGCGCGTTGTCGCCCGCATCCGGATCCATCACGCCCGAGAGTTTTGCCGCATACTGCGAGAGTCTGCCTTGGTATCGCGCCTGTGCCGCAACTTCGGCGAGTTGTTGGCGCGTGTAGGCGCCGTCCAGCAGGTCCACCACGCGTGCATCGTCGAGCCGGAGCAGCTTGTCCTGGGTGGAGAGCTGCCGAGGATCCGCGAACGCGGTCCGCCACTGGGCTCGCGTTTCGGGCGTTCCGAGCTTCTGTGCAATGTCCTCCTTCAGCCGGCCCAGACGGAGCTGATCCCGCATCCGGTCGACCAGCGTGGAATTCAGGTCGAAGCCCAGGCCCGTGGCCAGGTCCGTCCACGCGCGGAGCTGTGCGGGCGAGGCCCCGCAAAGCCAGAGCTCGACGGCTGAGTTGCCGGTCAGGCTTGCGGTTGCTTTGGTCATGGCGGCCACGGCGCTGCCCCAGGCGGCAGTGAAAGTCGTCAGTTCCTGCTCATAGTCACCGTAAGCCTTCAAGTATACGGAGAAAGCAGGCAGACCGCCGGGCAGGTTCAGGTCCAGCATGGGCTTGAGGCCAGCCGTAAACGCCTCATACTCAGCCGGGATCGCAAGGCGGCGGAAGATTTCCCGGCCCTTGAGTTTATTCACGAGAATCGTGCGTTTGCCCACCGGAATGAAATCGAAGAACTTCAGGTAGCTTTGCTCCCAGGCGCACTGCTCGGCCAATCGCTGTACGCGGGCAGGCGTCCAGCCGGTGACCCGGGCGTACTCCTCGGTCGGAAGGTTGCACGCATGGAGTTCCTCGCTCAGACGGCGGGATAAGGTGACACTGGTAGGCGCATTGAACAGACGGCTGAGCAGCCGCGTGGCGAGCAACTGATCGGCATTTTCCTTCCCTACGCCCTTGGCCGTGGCGCCGATCAGGGCGTTTTCGGAGAGCAGGAACATGAAGAAGGCCACGGCGAGAATGACGACCGCCAGGGTGAGCACGGAGCGAAGCAGGCGGTGGGAGATGCCTTTGACGCAGAGGTCAAAAGTCCTGGCCAGCGGAAGGTTTGTCTGCTTCCGCACGTCGATCGGTCTATTCTCCAGCATGGCAGCAGGATGTTTACCCGTTGCTTCCCGCACAATCCAGCGTAAGTTCGCACGGCCCGTCAGTTTGCGCCGTGGCCCTTGCCTTGCACGACACAAAACGTGGTTTTAGGCAGCAGCCGTTTTACATCCTGTTGGCGCACCAGTCCGGGCAGCGGCGTCAGGACATTGGCTGCGCCGCAGGCAATGCCCAGGCGGACCGCTTCGAGGAGCGTGTGTTGACGGTGCAGGCCAAAAGCGATGCCGCCGGTCACCGCATCGCCGCTGCCGATTGGATTACAGACCGTGACCCGCGGCGATGCATAGTGCCACGCGGCGGCGGGCGCTACCAGCCATGCCCCGTGTTCGCCGTGAGTTACGAGGGCATGCACGGCGCCGCGCGCCAGCAGTTCGCGCGCGCCCGCCACGATCTCGGAGGGCGAGACGATCGTGGACGCCAGCGTGCTCTCCAGCTCACGGACGTTCAACTTGACCAGGAGCGGTCGATGCACGAGCGCATCCAAGAGCGGCGCCTTCTGCGAGTCGATGATCGTGGGTATCTGCCTGCGGGCGGCGAGCCCGGCCAGATCGCGATACACCGTTGGCGGCGCACCGGGCATGAGCGCTCCGGTCAGCGTGAGCAGGCCCGCGCGCGAAATCAGCCGGTTGAACGTGCGGTAGAAGGTCTGCCACTCGCGCAGCGAGGGCAACGCCGACTCCTCGACGAGTTCGGTGGCGCGTTTCGAGTCGCGCTCGATCAGCGTCACACAGACGCGTGTCGGCGCGGCCGTTTTCACGAAAGCGGAGCGGATGCCCAACGCGGTGAGATCGCGTCGAAACAGGGACCCGGTCGCACCGCCGACAAATCCGGTCAGCACCGCTTCATGGCCAAGCGTCTTCAGGACGTGGGCGGCATTGGTGCCCTTACCGGCGGCGGACTGGCCGACGGAAAGGCAGCGGTTGACGCCGCCCATCTCGATCGAGGCGAAGACGCGGACTTCCTGCAGGGCAGGCGTCAGGCCAACACACAGGACAGGGAGAGGGCTCGTTCGTTTCATAAGCTGGTGGTAAGATAGCGAGCCGGGTGCGTGCACGCCAACGCTAAACATGGCGAATGTCGAAGTCCGCGGCGGGCCAGCGCGAGAGAACGAGAGAACAGGGATGATGAAAACGCCTTGGAGGCCAATCGGTCATGCGGTACACTGGGCTCCAGTTCAGCGCATGCCGTAGCGCGCAGCGAAGAGTGCGCTCGTGTGTTCCGAACGCGGCGGTGCGGGGAAGGGAGTGGGGACCATGATGCGAGGCAAACGGGGATTCACGTTGGTCGAGATCATGATTGTGGTGGCCATCATCGGATTACTGGCGGCCATTGCGATACCGTCATTCATGAGGGCCAGGATGACCTCGCAAAAGAACGCCTGCATCAACAATCTACGGCAGATGGAATCCGCGAAAGAGGAGTGGGCCCTCGAAACCAGGCAGGCCCAAGGCACCACGGCGGACACGACGGCGTGCGTGGGGTACCTCAAGGCCACACCCGTATGCCCGGGCGGCGGAACGTACGACTGGCGGTCAATCGGCACGAACGCGACTTGCACGATTACAAACCACAGTCCCGTGACGGTGACCGCTCCTGTCGGCAATCAGTCGAGCGGGACGCTCTTCTGACGCCGCAGCGTGTTTCCACCCGGTGCTTACACGGGTTTTCCGCAAGTGGAACAAAACCGAGACGGCTGACGCACGGCGGCGCCGCACCGGGTGCAGACAATGGGCGTCGGAGCAGCGGCCGGCGCCGTCGGTTCCTCAGCGAGAAGGCGTCCGCAGAATCGGCAGTATTGGCTGGCCCCGTCATCCAACACACCGCAGCCCGGGCATTTGATCTGGCTGGAACTGGGGTCGGCTGGAGATGTCACCTTGCCGGCAAGCGTATCGCCCGCTTCCTGGAGCAATGGAGGAGCGCCGACGAAAAGGCCGATGAGTGCGATCACGGCCACGACGAGGCTGCATAGGCGGATGACGGTGAAGGGCCAGGGGGCAGGCGTGAGGATGACGATCAGCGGCTCGCTTCCCCGCATCACAATCGCATAGAGGAGGCAGACGTAAATGAGCAGCGTTACATGCTTCGCCACCTTGGCGGCGGCTGCGTCAAGCGGTGCGCTGGAGGGACCGTGCACGAACGCGGGCAGCAGGGCCTGTCGCAGCAGGCGCGCCGCCTCCCGGTAGACCAGAAGCAGCACCCCTGCCATGCCCAGCGCAATGACGAACCGGAGCAACAGGGCGATAGGCATGCGACCAAACAGCAGCAGGTCGGCGCCGGGCAGGTAGTCCAGGAGACCCGCGACGACCACCATCAGGAGGAGCGTAAGCCCTTGCCTGAAGACCGTCGAAAGGTCTTTCCGCAACACAGGATTGTTCAATTCGGATTCCATGCGCGCTCTCCGTCCGGGTTTGGCAGCCCCCACTCCCGCGCCCCAATGGTACAGTGCGCGTCGCTTAGACTTCAACAAGTCTTCTCGTTCCTTGATGCGAAAAAGTATCAAAGACGGGCTTGCCAACAGGCGAGGTGCCGTACTATGCTTATTGTGGATACCCAATAGGAGAATGAGCCATGACCAGAAAGATCAAACGTTACGGATGGATTCCCGACCTGCCCGATCATCGCGACTTCGTCTATGCGGCGCCCCCGAGCGTGCTGCGAGTTCTACCGCCGAAGAAGGATCTCTCGGGCGACTGCCCGCCGGTATACGACCAGGGCGAACTCGGCAGTTGCACGGCGAACGCCATTGGCGCCGCGCACCAGTTCGAGCAGATGAAGCAATCAGTCAGGACAGCCTTTGCGCCCTCGCGCCTGTTTATCTACTACAACGAGCGGGCAATGGAGGGTACGGTTAGCGAGGATTCCGGGGCCATGATTCGCGACGGCATCAAGTCCGTGGTAAAACAAGGCGTGTGCACCGAAAGCGCGTGGCCTTACGACATCCGGCGGTTTGCCCTCAAGCCGTCCAAGCCCTGCTACGCGGCGGCCCAGGCGCATCAGGTTGTGTCGTACCGAAGCGTGGTGCAAAGCCTGAACCAGATGAAGGGTTGTCTGGCGTCGGGTTATCCGTTCGTGTTCGGGTTCTCCGTATACGAGAGTTTCGAATCGAGCGCGGTAGCCAGGACTGGTAAGGTGCCGATGCCCGGCACCAGTGAGAAGGCCCTCGGCGGGCACGCGGTCATGGCTGTGGGCTATGACGACGTGGATGAACGCTTTGTCGTGCGCAACTCGTGGGGCCCGAAGTGGGGCAGGAAGGGCTATTGTTTCATGCCTTACGCCTACCTGACCGACCCGCATCTGGCCTCCGACTTTTGGACGATCCGCATGGTGGAGGCGGCGGCAGAGACGCGCCGCTAGCCGGCTGCCAGCCCTCTCCTTGGTGTGGTATGAGCGTTGCTATTGCCGCCCGCGATAGGCTACTATCAACGGCTGCTTTCAGATTCACACTGATGCGCACGAGGGAGATGGATGGCGACAGTTCCGTGCAAGGCAACCGCCCTTCTGGGCGAGATTGACGTTTTGCTGGTCATGACGGACCGCGACGCCATGCTGTGTCGCGCCGTCGAGTTCATTCGCAATGGCCTCGGCGTGGAGCGTTGTGGTCTTTTCCTGAAGGATCCCGAGTCTGACGTGCTGCGCGGCACCTATGGCACGGATGGCAATGGGCGGACTCGCGACGAGCGATCATACCGAATAGTCCCCGGGAGTAGCGTCTGGCCCCGGGTTGAGCAACTGACAAGCCCCGGTCGCACGGCGCACTGGGTGCCCGAGACCTACGCCCCGCCCCAACGCCTCGAGGAGGAGGGGACGCCTAGCCTCTGGCGGGACTGGAGTGTGGCCACGCCACTCGTGGCGCCCGAGGGGATGCTGATGGGGGTCGTCTTCAACGACACCGCCATCACACACGCCCCGCCCGACGATGAACAACAGGAACTATTGGCACTCTTCTGCGCCCTGCTCGCAAGCCTTCTGGACCATACGCGCGTTAACGCAGCCCTGAGGGCAAGCGAAGAGCGGATGCGGTATGCCCTCGACAGCAGCCATACCGGCGCCTGGGATCTTAACCTGGTTGATCACACGGCCTATCGCACGCCGGAACACGACCGTATCTTCGGCTACGCGGATCCGTTGCCGCAGTGGACCTACGAGATGTTCCTGGAGCACGTGATGCCTGAAGACCGGGCACTGGTGGACCGCGAGTTTCGGCAGGCCGTCGAGGCCCGGAAGGAATGGAACTTTGAGTGCCGCATCGTCCGTCGCGACCAGACCGTGCGCTGGATCTGGGCATGCGGACGGCCGTATGTCGACGCGGACGGCCAACCCGTGCGTCTGGCGGGCATCGTGCAAGACATCACCGAACGCAAGGTGAACGAAGAGGCACTCCGGCGCACGCATGACGCGCTGACGGTGAGCGCCAAGCGAGCCCGGGCGATCGTGGGCGAAGCCGGCCGCCTCCTCGCCATCGCCGATCGTGACGACCTGGTGCGTCACGCCATCGAGTTCGTACGGCGGGAACTGGGCGTCGACCGATGCGGCGTCTTTCTGTTGAACGAGACGACGGGAATGCTGGAAGGGACCTACGGCACGGACGATCAGGGGCAGACAACCGATGAACGGGCGCTCCGCATTGACAAGAGCCTCTGGTCGTGGACGGCCTTGCAGGAAAGGGTCAGGAGCGGCTCGACGGGCTGGATTTTTCATGAGCGCGATTACGTGTATTACAAAGATGGCTCGCGCAGGATGGCGGGCAGAGGTTGGGTGGCGGCCGCGCCGATCTCGGTGGCGGGTGACCGGTTGACGGGCGTGATGTTCAACGACGGTGCCCTAACCCGCGCCCCGCTGGCCGAAGCGCAGCAGGACCAGGTGGCGGTCTTCTGCTCGCTTCTCGGAAACCTGCTGGAACGCCGGAGAGCCGAGGAGGAATTCCGACGCCTCGAACTCCAGATGCAACAGGTGCAGAAGCTCGAAAGCCTGGGCGTGTTGGCGGGCGGCATTGCACACGATTTCAACAACCTGTTGACGGCGATCCTGGGTAATGCGGACCTGGCCATGACCGAGATGGCGCCGGAAGCGCCCGGGCGGGACTGCATGGAGGAAATTGTCGCCGTCTCGCGGAAAGCCGCCGACCTGTGCAAGAACATGCTGGCGTATTCGGGCAAGGGACGATTCGTTGTTGAGCCTCTGGATCTGTCGCGCCTGGTCGAAGAGATGGCCCACATGTTGGAAATCTCGGTCTCCAAGAAGGCTACGCTGCATTACAACACCGGCAAGGGGCTGCCACCTGTCAAGGCCGACGCGACCCAACTCCGGCAGGTGGTCATGAACCTGATCATCAACGGCGCCGAGTCCATCGAGAAAGCCTGCGGCGCGATTTCCATTTCAACGGGCGTGATGGAATGTGACAGCACGTATCTGGCTGGCGCCTACCTCGATCAGACTCTGTCCGAGGGCCGGTACGTTTATCTTGAGGTCGCCGACAGCGGGTGCGGCATGGACAAAGCGACACTAGCCCGCATCTTCGATCCGTTCTTCACGACGAAATTCGCCGGTCGCGGCCTGGGGCTCGCGGCCGTGCAGGGCATTGTGCGCGGGCATCGCGGCACGATCAAGGTGTACAGCGAACCAGGTCGCGGCACGACCTTCAAGGTGCTTCTTCCCGCTTGTACCGAGCCGGCGCTGGAGCAGCGGCTCCCCGGACTGGCGGACCCGGAACAACAGGCCAGGACGGGGACGATTCTCGTCGTCGATGACGAACCGGACGTTCGGTCCATTGCCAGCCGCATGCTGAGGCAGGGCGGCTTTTCGGTCATGGTCGCCGCCGACGGGACTGAAGCCGTGGCATTGTTCCGAGAGCACATGAACGGCATTGCGGGGGTGCTGCTCGATCTGACCATGCCGCGGTGCGACGGCGAGGAGACCTTTCGTCAGTTGCGAACCATCGACGCAGACGTGCGCGTCGTGCTCACCAGCGGCTACAATGAGCAGGACGTGACGCAACGTTTTGTCGGCAAGGGGTTGGCAGGGTTCATCCAGAAGCCGTTCCAGTTCAAGGAATTGCTTAAGACTCTGCGAGGCGTTATCAAGACGGTTTCCTAAGGGAGGTATTCCGATGACCGACCTGTTGTTTAGCTGCCCTCACTGTTCGAAACACCTCGTCATTGACGGTTCCGCCGCAGGTAAGAAGCTGAAATGCATTGAATGCGGACAGCTCATTCAAGTACCGGTATCGGCCTGGGCGTTCAAGTGCCCATCCTGCTCCTGCGACCTGTCGATACCTCCGAACGACCAAAGTGAGCGGTTCCATTGTCCTGCCTGCAAGGAAGCGTTGCCCGTGCCAACGGCCCTCACCACCAAGCTTCCGGCCAGGCGAGCCGGAGGCTGGACCACGTCGCCCGAGTGAGTGGAGTTTTGCGGAATGAATTGTCGATCAAAGAGGCGTCTTCACTTTTGGAGGAATCCGATCAAGGCAGTTACGTTACGGTGCCGTGCTCTGGCGGCTTGGACTGCGGTCGCCGCGTGCCTGGGAGCCGGAGATTGTGCAGCCGATGCCTCAATCGACTTTTTCGACCGGCATCGCGACTACATGGATCTGATCTTTTATGATCCCTCCTATCTATTCGTTCAGTATCTACGCGAGCCGGAACACCATGAACGCGGACAGACCGCGAAAGCCGCTCTCGACTATTTCTACGTGGAGGCTGATGCCGCCCTGGGGCTGACTGCCGACACGGTTCTGTATGCGGACTTCGAGTTCGCCTCTCGACGGTATGGATTTGACCGGCCGGGGAACTCGAATCGGCTGCTGGGGGTTCCCACCTTGTATCAAGTCCAAACCCTTATGGCCGCAGGCCATTTTGTCACCGATGACCTATTGGTGGCGTGGACGTTCTACCCGGGACTCTCCTCCGATTTTAGCCACGAAATCGATGCGCAGGATTTCCAGTGGGCCAGCGGCCCGGTCGTGAGTTATCGACTGACACGCGGCCTTGCGGTGCATGTCGGGCTTCAGG
>Ga0118677_10006827_pt1 | contig 19158 bp, 16 predicted proteins | sample AliMusrvi5mmetaG_FD_86154 | JGI IMG/M metagenome (GOLD analysis project Ga0118677, IMG submission 86154) | reverse complement strand
GGGTGGGGACGATCAACGCCTGGCGCGATGACACCAAGTCGCGGGATGTGCTGGCGCAGGAGTTGCCGGACAACATGTTGCTCGCGCCGCATGTCATCCGCGGCATCTGGGAAGCGACCAAGGGTGAATGCACCATCGCCACTGACGTTGGTCAGAACCAGATGTGGGAGACGCAGTATTTCCAGCACACGCGCAGGAATCAGCTCATCACGAGCGGCGGCCTGGGCACAATGGGCTTTGCACTGCCTGCCTCGATCGGCGCCAAGCTGGGTCGCCCCGACGATGAGGTGTGGGCGGTGGCCGGCGATGGCGGCTTCCAGATGAGCATTCCGGAATTAGCCACGCTGGTGCAGGAAAAGCTCAACGTGAAGATTGCGGTTATCAACAACCACTTCCTGGGCATGGTGCGCCAGTGGCAGGATCTGATACACAACAAACGCTATTCACAAACCCAGATGTGGACGCCGAACTTCCAGAAACTGGCCGACGCCTATGGCATCAAGGGTCTGCGCGCAACCACCCAGAGCGAGATGCGCCAGATTATTGCCGAAGCGCGCGCCACTGACGGCCCGGTGCTGTGCGAATTTGTGGTGGAACCCGAGATGAACGTGTTCCCGATGGTGATGCCCGGCAAGGCGCTCGACGAGATGACTCGCCGTCAACCCGCTGCGCTCGGCACTGGCATGGATGCGATTAAGTAGGAGACCAAAGAAATGTTAGTAGATCACGCCGCCTCAGGGCAGACAGCGCAGAAACATACCCTCGTAGCTTTGGTGGAGAACAAGCCGGGCGTCCTCAACCGCGTCGCCAGCCTGTTCCGCCGCCGCAACTTTAACATTGACAGCCTGGCCGTCGGCACAACCGACGACCCCAAGGTGTCCCGCATGACCATCGTGGTCGACGCCAGCCGCACCAGTGCGGCGATGGTGGAGCGCAACCTGTACAAGCTGGTGAACGTCATCGACGTGCAGGACGTCACCCATTTACCAACGGTAGTGCGCGAACTGGCATTGATCAAGGTGCGCGTGGAGAATACGCAGAAGCGCAGCGAAATCAAGCAATTGGCCGATATGTTTGAGAGTCGCGTGGTGGACGTCAAGACGGACACGTTGATCATCGAGATGGTCGGCGATGAAGAGAAGGTGGACGGCATTCTAAACGTGCTGAACGATTACGGTATTCTGGAAGTCGTGCGCACCGGGCGCGTCGCGATGACGCGTGGCGCAGCGCACGTCGTCCCCGATCAGGATGACGTTGCTTTTTCAAGCAACGGTCATTCACACCCGTAAGAGAACATGAATCGGTGGGCAAGTTCGTTGGAACTTGCTCACTTTTTATTAGCGAACTGGGCGGAGAGTACTCCGCACTGGCGGAGAGTACTCCGGTAAGCGATACTTAACTCAATATCACAGGAAGATCAGGAGCAAAATGGCAACAGTTTTTTACGATATGGATGCGAATCTCGACTTGCTAAAAGGCAAGACAGTGGCGGTCATCGGTTTTGGCAGCCAGGGGCACGCGCATGCGTTGAACCTGCACGACAGCGGCGTCAACGTCATCGTCGGCCTGCCGGAGAACAGCAAGAGCGTCAAGAAGGCGCAGGACGCCGGGTTGACCGTGATGAGCATCCCGGAAGCGGCCAAGGCTGCCGATTTCGTGATGATGCTGGTTCCCGATGTCCCGGCCGCCGCCGTTTACCGCGAGCAGGTCGCGCCATACATGACCGCCGGCAAGACGCTCATGTGGGCGCACGGGTTCAACATCCGCTACGGCCAGGTTGTCCCCCCCCAGGACGTTGATGTGACGATGATCGCGCCCAAGGCGCCCGGCCATCGCGTGCGCGGCACCTATCAGGATGGGGCAGGCACGCCCTGTCTTGTCGCCGTGTATCAGGATGCCAGCGGGCATGCGCTTGAGAACGCTCTTGCCTACGCCAAGGGCATCGGCGGCACGCGCGCCGGCGTGTTGCAGACCACCTTTGCTGAAGAGACTGAAACCGACTTGTTCGGCGAACAGGTTGTGCTGTGCGGTGGCGTATCGCACCTTATTAAGGCCGCCTTCGAGACATTGGTCGAGGCCGGCTATCAGCCAGAGGTTGCGTATTTCGAGTGCATGCACGAACTGAAGCTGATCACTGACCTGTTCTATCAAGGCGGCCTGAACTACATGCGCTTCTCCGTCAGCGACACCGCCGAATATGGCGATTACGTGAGCGGGCCGCGCGTCGTCACTGAAGCGACCAAGAAAGAAATGAAGTCGATCCTGAGCGACATCCAGACTGGCGCATTTGCCGAGGACTGGATTGACGAAAACGCGCAGGGGCGACCGAACTTCAATGCGATGCGCAAGCGCGACATGGATCATCAGATCGAACATGTGGGCATTGAACTGCGCCGGATGATGCCGTGGCTGAACCCCAAGGAGGTTATGCCCGGGCAAGGCGGCGCGTAAGAAAGAGAGAGATTGGGGATTGGAGGTTGGGGATTATCGTAAGTGACTCTCCAATCTCTAGTCTCATCCCTTCGACAGGAGCTATTGCTATGAGTATCAGCGACGTCAAGGCCGGGGTTTCTACCCCAGCATTCGACCGTGATCGCGTATTGTTTTTTGACACCACGTTGCGCGATGGCGAGCAGTCGCCGGGCGCAACCCTGAACCTGGCCGAGAAGTTAGAGATCGGCCGTCAACTGGCCCGGCTGGGCGTCGATATTATCGAGGCCGGCTTCCCGATTGCTTCGCCAGGAGATTTTGAGGCCGTTACGCGCCTGGCGCAGGATATTGGCCAGACAGACACCGCCCCGGTGATTGCCGGGCTGGCGCGCGCGAACAAGATGGACATCGACCGCGCGTGGGCGGCGGTGCAGTGGGCGAAGAAGCCGCGTATTCACACTTTCCTCGCCACCAGTGATATCCACCTGCAGCACAAACTGCGCATCTCGCGCAATGACTGTATCGAGATGGTCGGCGATATGGTGTCGCATGCGCGCAGCCTGTGCGCCGATGTGGAGTTCTCGCCGGAGGATGCTGGCCGCAGCGACCCTGAGTTTATGTGGCAGGTGCTGTTGATTGCGATCAAGGCCGGCGCGACAACGTTGAATATACCTGACACGGTGGGCTATTGCACGCCCGGCGAGTATGGCGCAATGATCGAAGGCATCGTCAAGAACGTGCCGGGGATCGAGAACGTCATCATCTCGGCGCACTGTCACAACGATCTGGGATTGGCGACTGCCAACACGCTGGCAGGCATTCGCGCCGGCGTGCGCCAGGTGGAAGTGACGATGAACGGCATCGGCGAGCGCGCCGGCAACACTTCGCTCGAAGAAGTCATCATGGCGTTGCACACGCGCAAGCAGGTCTATGGCAATCTGAAGACCAACATTGATACGACCCAATTGGTGCGCACCAGCAAGATGGTGAGCGCGATGACGTCGATCGCTGTGCAACCAAACAAGGCCATCGTCGGCGTGAACGCGTTCGCGCACGAGGCCGGCATTCATCAGGATGGCATGTTGAAGAACCCGTTGACTTACGAGATCATGCGTCCCGAAACGGTGGGCTGGACCGAGACCAACCTCGTGCTGGGTAAACACAGCGGACGACACGCATTCAGCGAACGGCTCAAGACAATGGGCTACGAGTTGACGCGCGAAGAACTCGATCAGACCTTCACGCGCTTCAAGGTGCTGTGCGACAAGAAGAAAGTGGTCACGGAGGCCGATCTCGAAGCGCTGGTGGCCGATCAGTATGAGAACGTCAACGAGGTTTATAAACTCGACACGCTCAGCGTGACCACGGGCACGGGTAACGTGCCGGTGGCCAGCGTGCGTTTGCTGGATGAGGAAGGCGAAGCGCATCAGGACGCCGCACTGGGCAACGGACCGGTGGATGCGATTTGCAACTGCATCAATCGGATCACCGGCACTGAAGCGCATCTCACCGAATTCCACGTGCACGCCGTGACTGCGGGCATCGACGCCATCGCCGACGTGACGATGCGGATCGAGATGACCGACGACAATGGCAAGAAGTATCTGTACAGCGGGCGCAGCGCCGACACCGACACGATGTGCGCCAGCGGTAAGGCGTACCTGTCGGCGCTGAACAAGGGTTTGCGCCGCAAGCAAAACGCGCCTGCAAGCAGCAAGTAGCCATAGATGAAATATACATTCATAACCGGCAAGAACGAGAAGGTGAGCCTCGATCGCTCGCTGTTCAGCGGGAAAGTAAAGATAACCATCAATGGACGGCCGGTTAGCCCGTCGCACCACGGCGCTCGTGGCGCGACGGGCACGTTCTACCCGATCCAGAGCGGCACACTGGAGGTGCGGTCGGGCATGTTCGAGCTTGTGCCGCGCGTCTGGTACAACGAGGACTGGGTTGACCTGGTTCCAGCGCTTACCACGCCGCAGTATCTGTTGATCGGTCTGCCGTTTATCACCACCACCATCGTCACCTTCGGACAAATTACCGGCATCATCGTCGGTCTGCTTGCGACGCTGATTTGCCTGCTGATCATGCGATCGCAGCGCCCGGCGAAGGTTCGCGGCGCGCTGTGTGCGACTATTGCGATCGCAGCGCCGATCGCCGGTTTCGCAGTCACAGTAGCGCTGACGATGGCTTTGAATAATGCAAAATAATAAGGTCAACAGGGAGGTTAACAATGTCATCTGAACGTGACGATAAAGTCTGGCTGTCCGCTGATATTGTGAGCCAATATCTGAGCAGCGTGAGCACCGTAATACCATTTAAATCCGAGCAACTCGACGTCATGGTGCGCATGGTCGAGACCGGCATCGGCGCGCAGACGGAAACATTGCGCTTTATGGACATCGGTTGCGGGGATGGCGTACTGGGTGCGGCCTTATTGGGGCGATTTCCCCGGAGCAACGGGGTATTGCTGGACTTCTCTGAGCCGATGTTGCAGGCTGCGCGCGAACGGCTGAAGACGCGCGCGTCACAACTGTCCTTCATCCAGGCTGACTATGGAGACCCCGCCTGGGCGACTATGGTCAGCGCCTATGGGCCATTTGATGCCATTGTCTCAGGTTTTTCGATCCATCATCAACCCGATGAGCGTAAACGCCGCGTCTACAGAGAAATCCATGACCTGCTCGTCCCTGGCGGGGTGTTTGTAAACATGGAACACGTGGCGTCACACACCGCGTGGGGCCAAACGTTGTTTGACGAGTGCTTCATCGATTCACTGGTAAAGCACCATGACCGCAAGGGGTCCGGGCTCACGCGCGAACAAATTGCCAGTGAGTTTTATTACCGGGAAGACAAGAAAGCAAACATCCTCGCGCCTGTTGAAGATCAATGCGAATGGCTGCGCGAGATTGGCTTTACGGATGTGGACTGTTTCTTTAAAATATTCGAGTTGGCAGTATTTGGAGGCCGGAAACGGCTATCAGGAAACTAGAGAGATCATGCCTCAGACCCTTTTTGAAAAAATCTGGAACGCGCACGTGGTTGCGCAAGACCCCGGCAGCCCGGCTGTCCTGTATATCGATCTGCACCTGGTGCACGAGGTGACATCACCGCAGGCGTTCGAAGGGCTGCGCAAGCGCGGCATTCAAGCACGCCGTCCCGACCGCACCTTCGCCACGATGGATCACGGCATCCCGACCTACAGTCGCGACCTGCCGATCATGGACGAGATGGCGGCGAAGCAGATTGCACAGCTTGAGAAGAACGCCGCCGACTTCAACATCACGCTTTACGGGCTGCGCCAGAACATCGAGAAACAGGGCATCGTGCATGTCATCGGGCCGGAACTGGGCTTGACGCAGCCTGGCATGACGATTGTGTGCGGCGATAGCCACACCAGCACGCACGGCGCATTCGGCGCGCTCGCATTCGGCATCGGCACGAGCGAAGTCGAGATGGTGCTCTCGACGCAGTGTCTGCTGCAACGCAAACCCGGCACTGCCCAGGTGCGCGTCGATGGCGCCTTGCAGAAAGGTGTGGGGGCGAAGGATATCATCCTGGGGATCATTGCCAAGTACGGCATTGGCGCGGGCACCGGCTTTGTGTTTGAGTACACCGGCGCTGCGATTCGGCGCTTGAGCATGGAAGAGCGCATGACCGTCTGCAACATGAGCATCGAGGGCGGCGCGCGCGCCGGCATGATCGCGCCCGATGACGCGACCTTTGAATACATCGCGGGGCGCGAATTTGCGCCCAAAGGCGTGGACTGGGACAAAGCCGTGAGCGCGTGGCGCAAGCTTCCCAGCGATGAAGGCGCGCGGTACGACGCGACCTTCACGCTTGACGCGGATGCGCTTGAGCCGATGATCACCTATGGCACTAATCCGGGCATGGGTATCGGCATCACCGGGCGCGTGCCCGATCCCGCGCAAATCGGTGACTTGAGCCAGCGCAATGCGTTGACCAAAGCACTGGGCTATATGGCGCTACAGCCGAATCAACCGTTGCTGGGACAGGCCATTGACGTCGTCTTCATCGGCAGTTGCACCAACTCGCGCATCAGCGACCTGCGCGATGCAGCGGCTGTGTTAAAGGGGCGGCGCGTGAGCCCCACCGTGCGCGTCATGGTTGTGCCTGGATCGGCGCAGGTGAAGAAGCAGGCCGAAGCCGAAGGACTCGACCGCGTGTTCACTGAGGCTGGCGCAGAGTGGCGCGAGGCCGGGTGCAGCATGTGTATCGCAATGAATGGCGACCAACTCCAGCCGGGACAGTACGCCATCAGCACCAGCAACCGCAACTTCGAAGGGCGGCAGGGCAAGGGCGGGCGCACCTTCCTGGCCAGTCCACTCACCGCCGCAGCATCGGCAGTCACCGGCGTCGTTACAGATGTGCGCACACTGCTCGGAGTCCCGTTTGGAATGCTGAGATAATCGGAGGCGCATTTATGGACAAGTACACAGCATTTAATAGCAAGATCGTCGTGCTCCCGAACGAGAACGTGGACACCGACCAGATCATCCCGGCGCGATTCCTAAAAGTCACCGATAAGGTTGGGTTGGGCGACAATCTGTTCTCCGACTGGCGCTACAACGGCGACGGCACGCCCAAGCCCGATTTCATCCTGAACCAGCCCGAGATCAAAGGGCGCGCCATCCTGCTGGCGGGCGATAACTTTGGCTGCGGGTCGTCGCGCGAACACGCGCCGTGGGCGTTGACCGGATATGGGTTCCGCGCCGTGATCAGCACCTCCTTCGCCGACATCTTCCGCAACAACTCGCTGAAAAACGGGCTGCTGCCGATCATCGTGGACAAAGACACGCATGCGCAGTTGTTCAGCCTGTGCGAAGAAGACCCGGATACCGCACTATCCATCGATCTCAACGCACAGATGCTCACTTTGCCTGATGGTCGCAAGGTTCAGTTTCCGATTGACGGATTTTCAAGGACTTGCCTGCTCAACGGCATTGACGAGATCGGCTACGTGCTGACGATGGATGACAAGATTACCGCGTTCGAGTCACTCCCAGGAGTCCGTTAGGACGGGGCGCATGACAAACGCGACAGCGTATACGCGTGACGATCTGGTGGCGGGGTTGCACCTGCGGGGCGTGTGCTACCTCACTCCTACCCCGCACGGCGACGAATTGGCGCTTAGCGATGATGTGCTGATCGCAGGGATCGCGCGCGCCGAGGATGCGCGGCTGCGCTTTGCGCTGGCAGGTCTTTTTCTCGTCCATCCGGATCTGGCAGAACGCGCCGCCGCCCTTGACGCGACGTTTAGCAGCGCTGAACAGGCTGAGTTGCGCAAGCAATATGTGGCTGCGATGTACCTGCAGCGGTTGTGGCGCACGCACCTGCGCCTGCAGTTTGGTGAGACGCCGCTCATCCCCGAAAGATTCACAACGGAACTCGACCTGCCCTCACCCGACCTGATGCACGGCGAATACGGGCTGCGATTATTGTGTGACCGCAGCGTCTATAATGACTGGTCATCGTACCAGCAGGTGATTGATCTGATCAGCAATCAACCGTGTGCGCCCAATCGAGTGATGATGGTCACAGCGACGCCGCAACCTGAAAACCATGCGCCCACCCATTGACCGCCTGCGCGTCCACTACTTCCTCGTTAAACTGGGGATCGAGTTTCACTATCCGGCGCGATTGTACCTGGTCGGCGGCACGACGCTAGTCTATGAAGGTTTACGCCAGCAGTCGCTCGATATCGACATCAGCTACGAGGTTGCGGACGAGCATGAAGCCGAATTTTCGCGCGTGATACGGCGATTAAAAGAAGACATGCAGATCAACATCGAGCTGGCGTCCCCGGGCGACTTTATCCCCCTGCCAGCAGGATGGAAAGAACGCGCCAAATTCGTCGGGCGGTTCGGGCAGGTGGATGTGTTTCACTTTGACCTGTACAGCACCGCTTTGAGCAAGATCGAGCGCGGGCGCGAGGGCGATTACGAAGACATTCTGGCGATGTTGCGCTCCGAACAGATCAACATGGTGGAACTTGAGAGTGCATTTGCCAACATCCTGCCGCGCGTTGAGCGGGAAAGCCTGAAACGCGATCCTGATAAATTCATACGCAACTTCGCCGCGTTGCGCGCGCGGGTGGGTGGATAAGCAGTTTGGTGATTTGGGCGTGACCCGGATCGATTATTTCACGCGGATATTCCTGGCGACTTTTCTGGCGGCGCGATAGTTGTTCAGGCCATCGTGCAATCCTTCCGGATCGTACTGAGGATCTGGATTGGGCGCAAACTGGTTGTTGCGGATGCGGTCGCCCATGTCGTCTCCCAGCTTTTTCATGAAGGCATAGGTTGCATCGTCGCCGAACGCATCCGCGTTAATATCTTTTTCAAGCGCGAACTGGAAACGGCGGAAGTCAAACTTGCTGTTTCCGATGCCTTCAATGATATCGAGCGATTGAGCGCGCACGACGTCGCCGAGCGCCACACCGGGGGCATTTTGTGCCCATTGCAACCCATGCCAGCCGGTTGGGTCGCCATTCTCTTTCTCAAAATTGTCGCTATTCAACCAACCTGTGCCAAAACTCAAGACGCTTACATCCTCCGGCGCGCACCCGCGAAATACGACCGCTTCCTGGGCTACGACATAGGCTGGATTGCCGTAACTGCCGACGCCGCCATCGGTGTAGTAGACGCGCTTTCCCGGCGCATCAAGGCGCGGCCAGACCGGCAGGGCAAGCGGCGCAGATGAGGACGCCAGAATCGCTTCCCATAAACGCCAATCCCCGTTATCCGGCTTGTAGGATTTGAGAAAACGGGTGCGACGCTCAGTGATGTTGACCGTCGTGAGGATCAACGTCTTATCAGGCCCCAGCCTCTTGTTCAACTGTTCCAGCGTCAACTCAGCATCGCCAGTGTTTTGTTCGATAATCGACTTCAAAACCTCAATTAACTTCTCGTTGCCATATAAGGAGGACTGAAACAGAGCGTGAAGGAATTCGTCAGCCTGCTGAATCACCTTGGGAAGTATGGGCGGCGTCAGCGGCGGGAAGACTTCCTGACCCAGGCGCAGATAAGCACTGGCGATGTCTGCAGCCTTCATCCCCATGGCAATGCCCGCCGTGATAATCGCGCCAGTCGATGTCCCTGCCAGGATTTTGATCTGAGGATGTTGAATGAGCGGACCGCCGCCGAGTTCCTCTTCCAACGCAATCAGCGCCTGTGCTACCACCAGCCCCTTGATTCCGCCACCGTCAATCGCGAGCGCCACATTCTGACGAAGAGGTTTCATATTCATAATCGTTTAACGAATCGCTGTATACCCATGCAATACACATAATAAGCATCACACACGTAAGTGTTTTTGTCAAGCGAAAAAGTCATCAGAGTCATCAGGCGTCGGTCGTCTTGTCGGCCCACGCACTCTCATCGCTCCAGCGGCTATTGCGTCGGACGTCAATCGTGGGCCGCCAATAGCGCATTTGGCCTCCCAGCGCAGGCGTGATATCTTGACCAGATGCCAAGTGGAACCCCTTGCTCCGGTATAAGGGCTAGCCTACTTCGCGCGCCCAACGCCAGCCGCTGACACGGTCTTCGAGTCTCCGAATCAACGCTGCGGGTGTGGCGTGCGTGTATTCAAGGCGACCAGTGAATTCTGGTTCACCGCGCGGATATGTCCAGGCAAAGATCGGCTCGTGCGTGATCGACTCGCCCTCAACGCCTCCCGTGACATAATTTATTTCCTTCACGCGGCGCACCTCACGCCCGTCGGGCATGCGGAACACGCCCAGGTTGATGATCAGATTAAGCGCCTGCGCGATTTCGCGCCGAATGGCCAGCAGTGGGACATTGCCCATGCCGCCCTTCAAATACAACGTTTCAACGCGTTGCAAGGTGCGGTAGGCGTCGTCAGCGTGCACGGTGAACATACAACCTTCATGGCCGGTGTTCATCGCCTCCAGAATGGCGATCATCTCAGGCCCGCGCGCTTCGCCGAGGATGATGCGCTTGGGGCGCATGCGCAGGCAATGGCGCACATTGTCGGCCATCGTCACCGCTTCAATCCCTTCGGCTTTCTCGCGGGTGATCAACGCCACCCAGTTGGGAATGTGCGCGAGTTGCAGTTCGGGCGTGTCCTCCACGGTGATCACGCGTTCCTTCTTGCTGATTTCACTGGTCAACACCTGCATGAAGGTAGTCTTGCCGGTGCCGGTGCCGCCGGAAACGCACATGTTCAGTTGTGCCTTCACCGCCGCGCGCAAAAAGTTCGCGGCCTGCTGGTTGATGCTGCCCAGATTCACCATGTCGTCCAACCCGCGCGCCACACTGCGGAAGCGACGGATAGTAATGGCGATGCCCCCATACCCCAGGTTCGCCACCAACGGGTCCATGATCACATGAACGCGGCTGCCGTCGCGCAGGCGGTGATCTCGCCACGGGGTCTTCACAGTGACGCCGCGCCCACCCGCCCCATAGTCGAGTTTGTTATTGATGAACATGCGCAACGCATACTCGCTGCGGAATGCCGTGGTCACTTCCTCGGCCACCTCGCCGGCGTACTGTATGTATATGTGGTTGTGACCGTTGACGAAGATTTCCTCGACCTTCGTATCTTCCATGTATGGCGCGATCGGCCCCCACCCCAGCACATCCTCGGTGATTCGTTTGGCGACGCGCTCGGATTCAGCAGCAGTTTCGTTCTCAGGCCCTTCCACCAGCAATGGCTGGCCGCGCGTCGGAGCGTTGATGTTATAGGCGGTGATCAGACGGCGCGCCACCTCAGTCACTGTGGCATAGTCCTCATCGGTGGGGTTTTCGTAAGCGCTCGCAGCCAGACGCCGGCTGGTTTTCAGTTCGTTCTTAACATCCTCAACCACTAGATCATAGGCGCTGACTTCCTTATTTTTCTCCGTGTTTGCCGTGTTTGTCGCTTTGGCAAATGCCGGTTGAGCCGCCGGCTCTGGCGTAAAGTCACTGGTGCGGTCCCATGCCGGGATTGGTGCGGGTTTGTCACTCTTGCGAAACACAGTTCATCTCCTTTCGTTCACGCCTGGCGGATGAACAATCGCTTGATAGAGAAATTGCTGATGGACTTGTTCTTCGGCTTGAATACTTCCTTCAAATGCGGCAGATACATTGCCCCCAGCGCGCGCATCGCGGTTCCCAGCGGTCCGGGGTCGGTCAGCACATAGGGGGTATGGGAGTTGACGGACTGCGCCGCCACCATCGGATCGAACGGGATGGTGGCTACCAGCGGCAGGCCCAGCATGTCCACCATCTCCTTCTCTGTCAGCCCGAAGCCGGGGTCGAAGCCGGTGGTGAGCAACCGGAAGCGATTCAGGTCGCCGAAGTAGCGCTCCAGGCTTTGCAATGCATAGCGCGTGTCGAGGACGGCGGTCATCAATGGCGGAACGATGACGAGGATGTCGTCGGCCTCACGGATAGCGGCCTCGTGCAGCGGGGAGGAGAAGTCCTGCCCCAGGTCAATCACCACGAAGGAGTACGCGCGCCGCACCTGCTGGATCAGGGTGCGCGCCATCTCAAGGATCATCTTGCGATTGCCAAACTCCATTGAGCCGTTGTCGCTTGGGCGCATCAGACCGGGCAGGAAGTCGAGTTGCGATTCGGGTATCGCGGGCGAGTCCACCAGGTAATTGCGGATCATCTGGAGCGTGATGACCGATGTGCCTTGCATCGGGTAGCGCACGCCGGCGTTGATGATCAGATCGTACAACCCGCGCTCGATCACACGCAAGTTGCGCTGCAGCGCGATTTGCATCTCGCTGGACAGAATGTAGCCCAGCATGGTGTGACAGTCACCCTTGGTTTGGTCGAAGTCGAGTAGAAGGGTGGATTGGTTGCCCATCGTCAGGTGGCTGAGCACGACGCTCAGGTTGACGGCAGTGGTGGTGCGGTGCGATCCGCCGCCTTTGGGCACATACACGGCAATGACCTTACTCTGCCACGATGTTCCTTTTGCGTCGGGGACTGTGTCGCGCGTTGCGAGCGATATTTCGCCCTGTGCGCGGCGCCTGCGTTCGCGATCGATCACCTCGTGCACCATGTTGACAAACTTTGAGGTTTGCACACCGTCGAGCGGGAGCGTAATATAGCCGGCCGCCCCGTTGGCCATCATATTTCGGCCGTCATCGGTGCGCGCATCCGTCCAGCCGATCACCGGAATTGGACGGGCGCGATAAAACAGCAAATCCTGCAGGATCGCTGTGCGATACCCCAGGCAGTCAGGTGACATGAGCACGATATCGGCTTCCAGGCGGATGGCGTTATCGAAGCAGCGTTGTGCATCCTGGTCATAGCTCATTACCTTGATATCGGTCTCGGTCAGCGCATCGCGCAGTTCCTCAACATCCGATGAATTGTGATAACCGATCGACAATCGGAATTTTTTCTCAACGGTCATTCCATTCCTCCTTCATAGATGTTTTGGTTATTTACCGGATGTCGCTGGTTTCGAAGGGCTGGCCGCATCAAACGGCTGGACGGTCGCAGTCCCGCGTTGCGCAAAGAACCAGCGCGCGAAGTCTTCCCATGTGACGCCGTCGGTGGGCACGTTCTCGTTGTCCGCGGTGTAGGCGCGCACCATAATGCTGCGCTTGCCCGAGTTCACCACGAAGTTCAGGACTTCAGCCTGATCGCGGTTTACCTTCACATACAGGCGCTTGACATCGCCGGGGGTATAGGTGGTCTGGCCGGCCGTCTGGTTGCTGCTTGATCCGCTCGATTTGGCCGCGTCGCGCTCCACACGAATCACTACCATGTTCTGCATCACAAGCTTCGAGACCGGAGTCTCGGTATGGGTCAGCGTCGTGCCAGCGGTTGTCCCGCCAGCAGCCGGCGCGGCGGTGTTCGGCGAGATTTCGATGACATCGCGCTTGTCCATGCTGCCGAGCGAGATAAACAGGTCGACGCGGTCGCCGGTCTGCACGAAGTTGCCAACCTCGTTCGGGCTGGTGGGAATCACGGCATAGTATTCCTTCGTGCCGGTGAGCACGATGGACAGGCGCTTCTCGCCTTCCGCCGTGGATTCCGGGTCGATCTGCACCTTGGCAACCGGGAAGCCTTCGTGGATATCGGAGGTTGACACTTTGCCCTCCGCCATGCGCCATTCATTGAGCGTGACCCACTTCGCCAGTGCTTCGGGCTCAATGTTCGAAACGCGCGTGATTCTGAACAAGCTCGAGTTGAGCACCGTTCCAGCGATAATCTCGCTGGCCGCGACTGGCACCTCAGTGACGGATGGGCGGCTCAGTTGCATAAACAAATACACACCGCCTGCCGCCAACAGGGCAATGATCGCTCCAAGGATTACAAATATCTTTCGCATGTGATGACTCCACTTTGCCTAATAACCGCTGCAAATCGCCGCAAGCGCCAAAGGCTGCTCATTTATTGCCTGCAACCTTGCGTTTGACAATCAGTAACCTAGCGTAATTTCGCTATGTTTTCGTCTGTTACGCCACGGTAATGACAACGTCGTCGCTTTGAACATATTATGGACCTGTTGAGAATTTCGATGCCGGTTCGACGGTGCTGGTTGGTATGATCAGCGCCATCAACCGCTCGCGCTCGTTCCGCAGCCGCGCGCTGGCTTTGCCCACGCCGTCGACATCATACTGATCCAGCGCCAACGCCAGGTCATCGAGTGCTTCGGCGACTTCGGAATCCTGGCTCAGCGTCATCTGGTGAGCTAGCGCGGCATAACGTTCCACGATCAGCGCGGCCTGTTGCGCCGCCGCCTTGCGCGCCGGCCCAGGTTCCGCCAGAATGACGCGCGCAGTAGTATCGCCAGCCCATACCGTAAGCGTGATCAGCGCATCCGTCGACGGCGTCTGCCAGCGGGCAAATGCCGCCAGCGCGCCGCCCGTCGAAATGCCATCCACGCGATCCACCACTGTCGCGAGCGAGCACTCGTGTTCAATGACGCCCTCTTCAAAGGTGCACGGTTCCTGTTCGGGTTCGACAGCCATAATCCCGCTCACAGAGCCGCCCACGGAGCGCGACCAGGTTACGTATGACGGCACACCGACCAGCGCAGCGCACACAATCAGCCATGTCCCGGCGGCGGCGACCTTCTTGCCTTTAAGCCCTTTCACGCGCGCGAGGATGACATTGGCCATGTCGCCGGCAAGCAACGCCAGCATGCCATTGAAGGGCGCCACTAGCGCAATCCAGATCGTCGCGATGTGGTCGCCCAGCTGCATCGATCCTTTCGAGAGGACGGCATGTAATAAGATGAGCGCAAGCGCCCATCCCAGCCCGAACAGCATGACGAATAGCGGCGTCCGCATGGCGAACGCCGCCGCAATGGCGATCGCGATGCCGCCCATCGTGAATGGCAACGGCAGATGGAAGCGGCGCAGGTCGCTTGCGCCGGTAGCGGCCAGCAGCGCCCCTTCGCCGGCTGCGACAAGCTGTGATGTCACGCCAGTCACCCACAGCCAACTGCCTACCGCGCACAGCACGCTGGCGATCAACCCGAGGGCAAAGGCCACGTTGCGCCGCAGCACCCAGTCGGTGTCCTCGGTGCCGCGCGGTGTTTTCCAGCCTGTGCGAATGCTATAGGCATTGCCAAGCAGAAACAATACGACATAAACTGCAACGCATAGCGTCGCCAGCACAGCCAGATTCATGCGCGATCCCCCGTGGCAGGCGGCGCCGGAAGTTGTTCGAGGAACGGCACACTCCCAGGTCGCAACAACCCGGTATTAGTCGAGTAGCCCCGAGCGTCAGAAGCGCGCATCACGATAAACCAGTGCGCATTGGCCGGGATGGCCACATGTGGCAGATTGCGCTTGTCCTGCATGCACATCCAGAGCAACCCGGCGTCAAGATGTGTCACGCGCGACAGGGCGGAGATGTCGATCACCTTGTCGCCGCGCTGGATCAGGTGCATCTTCTTCATCGCCCATGGATCGGTGGTGAAGACCACCTGCCGTCCATCACGGGTCAGTAGCGTAAACTTCGGGCTGGGCTCGGTCGTAAGGTCAAGGATGCCCGCGCTGCTATCGATCGACATCGACTCCTGCATGGCATCCGCGACGAGTTGATCCACAACCGGTTTCCAGCCCGCCTCAGCCGTGAGTTGCGCATTCACCTCGCGCACGTGCCAGGCCTTGACGATCATGTCCTGAAGTTCCACCGACTTGTTGAAAACTTTCCTGATCCCATTCAACGCGTTCACCTGGAAAATCGTGACGATCAGCGTCAACAACATGATTACGCCCAGGAAAGTAATCGCGATGTAGATCGGCGTCAAGTCATTGCCAAACAGGCTGAACTGGGTTGGGGTTGCCTCAGCGGGAACTGCGACTGTCGGCGCCGCCGGCGCGATCGTCGACGTTGGCGATGGAGGCGCCGCAGTGCCAATGGCGCCGGCCTGAGCAGCAGGCGCGCCGGGCAGCACCGAAACGGCAACCTCGGCGCTGTCTTCGTACTTATCCCCGCCGGCAGTGACGTAGGCCAGCGTGAGGCGCGCGGTATATGAGCCTGGGTCGTTCGTCAGCAGCGTTGTGCTATAACCATTGCTGCCGGTGGTGCGCAGCGCGTTTATATCGACTTCCTGTCCATTGACGTTGATGAGATGGGCGACCACTTGCAATTGCTCGCCGGGCTGGAGCGCGCCCATCAGTGCTGCGCCCAATAGCACCTGTGCTTGCACCGGCACAACACCCTTGTAGTCGACGCCGGACTGTGGCGCACTGAGTTTCAGCCATGGAATCGGCTGGACATTGACTGTGCGTTGTTCGGCCAACGCCATGCCGCCCGGCTTGGCGCTGAACGCCAGCGTGTACACGCCGGTTTTGCTTGTGTCGGGGAGCAGCGCCGTGTAATACGACCCGGATGCGGTCAACGCGGGTGTCGCCTGCGCACCGTTTGGGAGCGTCACGACGACCTTGAAGTCCGGGACGGTTTGCGCCACGCGATTGGCGTTGAGCACCCGCGCGCGTATCTCCAGTGGTTTATTTTGAGGGTGCAGCCGGGCGGGCGACGCCACATCGAGCGAAAATACCGGTTGCACATCTTGCACATCAGGAATCTGGATAATTCGGGTATCACGTATATCGATCGTCGTCACCTTGCCCGCGCCATTGCTCTTGATTCGCCAAGTCCCAGCGGCAGGATGCAGAATCGATGTGCTCTGAGCCAGCCCGCCCGCGACTTGCTTGACGCCGGCGTCGGCGCTCTTTACTGTTGTTCCATCAGGCCGGATGATTACTGAAGATATGGCTGGATCATTCTTCACCGTGGTAAAGATTGCCTGCGTCAGGTTGGCGGGCAGAGCAAAGGGTTGTTCGCCCGGCGAGACTGCCGTCACAGGAGCGGGTTGATCGGGCAGACCGAACAGACGCCGTTGAATCTTTGCAAAGATGGCGACAAGGTCGCCCTCGGCCTGCGCGGCTTCGTAATAGTCGCCGCCAGTCTTTAACGCGATTTCCTGCCACAGGTTCTTTAAATTTGCGCCGGCCAGGAGTGGGTCGGGCGCCCAGGCATCGAAGGTTAATGCCACTGTGCTGATTGCAATCCCACCGGCCTTTAGAAAGTCCCTTTGCAGCACCTGGCGGACGCCGTCTTCGCAGGCGCGCCGCTGTGGGATCGTGGTCAGAGGCACTGGCTCACACACGCCATCCGAGAGATAGATCACCTGTTTCTTCGCATTCTGAACGCTGCTTTTATCCAATTCCTCTTTCGCCAGTTGCAGCGTGGGCAGGATGTTGGTGGAGCCCATATCCTTGTGGTTATCTTTGATCGCCTGCTGTAGCGCAGCCTGCGCCTGCGGGGTATCGATTGGCTGCAGTGGGAATACCACTTTTGACGTGCCGCCAAACAAGATCAACCCGAACTGATAGTGTGTGCTTGATTGGTCAGTCGCCAATGCGCCGGCCAGCTGATTAATGGCCGCGATGCGCCAGCCTAGGTTCTTCTGAGTCGCCCCATCGCCGATCGGCGGGTCATTTTTCGTCCACATCGATGCGGACTCGTCTAGGATCAGAACGATGTCGACATTGTTCAGGCCCTGCGGGGCAGGTTGTTGCGCCTGTGCTGTGGGATGCGCGATGAGTGCGCTGAGCAATGCGCCAAACAACGCCGCCAATACTCCGGCGTGGCGCGCGCGCGTCCGTCCCATTCGCCGTTGGTCTATCCTTGTAATAATCGTCATAGCTTCATCATCCCTGTCTGGACGCCGCCTGACCGTATGTGGGTCATCACGGGTTTAGCGAGTCGGGCTCCGCAACCGGTGGATCGCACGAACCGTCCTGCACGCACTTGTCGCGCAACACCGACTGAACTTCAACGACCGGCACCCAGACGCCGTCAGGCGTGTCCCAGTATTGGGAGTTGCTGAAAATGCCTCCCGACTTTGTCTTGGTGCGCATGTCATAGCTGGTGGAGCGTCCCATCAACCTCAGGTCGATGCCTGCCCAGTCGGTCACCTGGTCCGCCCATTGATACACATAGTTTCCAGGGGCGACATACCCCGCCGCACAGCCTTCATTCGAAGTTCCCGCCGGCACATAAGTCGACCCGTCGGGGTAAAGTGTGGTGGCGTAGCACGAACCCACTTTGTGCCAGAAACGTTGTGAGAGCGTGACTTGCACTTTCCACTCGTGACCGCAATAGGTTTTCATAACGACGTTATACGAGGGCAGCGTGTAGTTGTCGGCCGGGATCTTGGTGTATGGGTCAAACGCGCGCCCCAATGCCGTCGCCAACCCGGCGCTCGATGTCTGGTAGTTAAACGAAGCCAGGGGGCCTTCCTGCTGCTGCGCGTACTTGGCTGTGCCCGCATTCCAGGCGCGATCCTCAAATATCCACTGTGGTTTTGGCGCCGTCATCCCAAACCAATCCTCACCGCCCTGGAAGCGTTTGCTGCGCATGATCAGAATCAGATCCTTCCAGACGCCTGCATCATAGCCTGCCGCAGTGGGGTTGCCATCGGCATCGATAAAATCACTCAGATTGAAGGGGCTTTGCGGCGAGCTATTGATGCCGCCTTCGCTGTTGTAATCCTTTGGTTGCAGGATGAAGTTCGTATCGACATTGACCATCGCGCGCGGGTACGGGGCTCGCAATACCTCGTTGATCGGGCACGATGTATTGACCTCGGCGCGCACGTTCCAAGTTTGTATCACACCGCTTGGCTTGCACTGCAACAGAATGCCGTTAGCGGTAAGCATTGGCACACATGGCAGGTAGTCATATTGGTCCAGCGCCTGCCCGATAGGTTGTTCACATTGCGCCGCCGACATGCAGTAGGACGCGATCGGCCACCATGTGCCGCCGCGAGACTCGTAGGTGATGCCATAATATCCGTCGGCACAGGAGTGCCCTGCGCCATCAGACGAACCGAGTTGACACGTGTACTCGAAGCGATTCGCGGCAGGTGTATTGGTGGGCTGCAGCACCGGGGTTGGCGATGGCAAGGGTAAATCCGTCGGCATTGGCGTCTGGGTTGGCGGCGCTGGCGTGTCCGTTGGCGCCGGGGTAGCCGTATTCATCGGCGTGGGCGTCATTGTCGGCGATGGAATCGTCGTTGGCGTGGATGTCGGTGTTCTGGTTGGCGTGCGCGTGGGTGTAGGCGTGCGCGTGGGTGACGGCCCAGGCGTGATTGTTGGCGTCTGTGTGCGCGTTGATGTCGGCGTGCGCGACGGCGTCGCCGTGCGCGTCAGAGTGGCGGTCGGCGTGCGCGATGGCGTCTGTGTGCGCGATGGCGTTGATGTGCTCGTCGGCGTGGGGG
>Ga0118677_10006825_pt1 | contig 19160 bp, 10 predicted proteins | sample AliMusrvi5mmetaG_FD_86154 | JGI IMG/M metagenome (GOLD analysis project Ga0118677, IMG submission 86154) | reverse complement strand
GGAGGAGGCGATCCAAAGGCGGTGGAGTTCTCCACAACCGCAAGGCGGAATTGACCACGGATCGCACGGATGCCACGGATAAAGGAAATCCGAGCAATCCGCGTAATCTGCGGTTAAAAATCCTCGCGGCTTGCGAACAACTTGGACTATTGCAGCGGGAAGACCCGAAGAAAGAGCTAGCAAACGGGAAACTCGGGGAGGATTTGGATTTGCATGCAAGGTGATGGTTTCCGACTTTGGTGAAATGGTAAGCATCGCCTTGTTTTCAGCCTTCGCGTCTTCGCGTCTTCGCTGTTCAACTGCGGCATCCTGGTAGATCGGTCCGACCCACCCTGCGAGGCGCGCTTCTGGGATTGGAAATTGGGACCAGCCAAGGCACACTACCTGTAGGGGCCGGCCGATTTGGGAGAACCCCGCATATAGCGCTTTCCGGAGCGTTTTTGGCGCTACGTGCCTCAGATTGCAGCGGTTGGCCTCGTCGCTGGGCTTCGGGACAACGGCGTGATTGGGACCCAGGAAGAACCTGCCGGATTTCGGCGTAACACCTAAGCCTTGAGGGCGTTACGTATCAATCGGTATGGAAGACTTCTTCCATGTTCGCCCACCATTCCTCCGGCGCGCGGTTCGCGAGCGGCTTCTGGCAGGGCATACAGACCGCCCACCACTTCTGGGTTGTGGGATCGGCAGCCATCCTGGCCATGTCAGCGGCAAAGTCGCTGCCGCTGTATTCGAAGTAGCTGAAGAGGTAGTGCTGCCCGTCATCAAGCTGGCGCAAATAGATCGAGTAGTTCCGAATATTGCACTGCTTGATCATCTTCAGCACGTCGGGCCAGACGGCGGCATGGAGTTTCTTGTATTCGTCGAGCTTTTCGGCGCGCAGGCCGATAACCATTCCATAACGTTTCATTTTCTTGTGTCCTTTCGGTTCACGACCCGCGTGGCGGGTGACCTTTCCTGTCGGGGAGATATTCGTGCAGTGCGGGGCGCTTGTGGGGAGGAACGAGTTCGTCCCAGTCCAGCAACGGCTTAATCGCCTCGACTTGGGTCTCGGTGCGGAAACGCAGCGTGACGATTTGCTGCGGGCGGACCGGAAACTTATAGGCTGGGCCGCCGTCGAGCTTCTGCGCACGGCCTCCGGTCAGATCGGTGAACGCGGCGCCGGTATGCGGGAGGTTCAGCATGATTTCCGCGGTCCCCGCCTTTCCGAGCGCCTCGACGAGGCGCAACTCGATATCCGCGCCGTCCCGCCGCATCGCTTCGACGATGACGTTGTCGGAGGTTTGGAGGAACGACTGCGGCTGCGCGGCCTGGCAGGCCGTCGCAATGGCAACGGGACAGTTGTATTCCCAGGCGAGTTGCGGAACGCGTGCGACGGACCAGTCGGCGTCGTGCGCGACGAGTGCATACTCGAAGTGATGCCGGCCCCTGCCGCTGAGCCAGGCATTCGTATAGCCGTAATACTTGTCTGTGGCGTTGAGGAGATAAATGATCGGCGTGCGGTCGTTGATCTCACGGCCAGTCAGCCCGCGGTCGAGGAGCGCCACGCCGCCCTTTCCGGACGAGGCATAGTCGCTCCAGCGCAGCGCGGGCACTATACCGGTGATCACGCCGTCGTCGCGAGAGAAGCCGAACGGGATGCCGCGCCGGATTTCCGACGGCGGCGCCGCCAGGGGGAATTCAGCGACGACCACCGTGAGGTTCGGGATGTCGTTCAGCTCGGTTTCGAACTCGATGCGCGGATGGTCCTTGAAGAGCCGTGTCACGCGTCGGGACGCGCCACCGCCGAAGAAATCGCCGCGCGCCTCGACGGTGATGGCCAGTGGGCCTTCGGTTGCGCTGACGATCGCCTTAAAATCTCGCGAGGTGGCGAGGTGCTGGCGCTTCGGGCGCGCGTCCACAAAGTCGCCTGGATCGCCGTGGCCGGAATGCCTCTCCGCGACGAGAACGTTCCCCGGGCCACCGAGCATTTCACGGCCGGACGGCTTGGCTCTGAGGCTGACCAGGGAGCCGTTCGCAGGGTCAATTCGCGCCGAATAGAACCTGGTCTCGATGGTCGCAGGCAGCGCGACGGTTTTCGGCGCGGCGGCGGCTCCAGTTCTCAACTCGGCAGTCCTCAATCCAGTGGCGGGCACTTCGATCTGGCAGAAGAACGTCCCATCGCCGGCGGCTTCGCTCATGGCGGCGGCGAGAAGCTGGTCGGCCGGGAGTCTAAGACGCAGCGGATCAGTGCGTTTCCAATTTGCCGCGTTGAAGAGGGTCACCGCATTGCCATCACCGGCGAGTTTGCGGGCGGCGGATTCGAGCGTCGCGGCGCTCTGTTTTTCGACCCACTCGAAGCGGTCCTTCGCGTCCCAGGAAGACCCATGCTCGAAGACCATGCCGCCGGCGCTGCCCCAAAGCGTGTTACGATCCATGTTCAGCAGCATCTGCAGCCAGGCCTGGTAGAACGGCTGCGCCGGATACGCGAAGCCGGCCTTGAGGCTCGCAATCGTGGCGAGCGCCTCAGCGGCTTGGAGCGCGTGTTCGTCGCGGCGATACCACGTCTTGACGCGCGGACACTCGATCCAGAAGGAGTCGAAGGTGTAGCTCGTGCCCGTGCGCACCGTGGGCAGCTCGATCCTGCCGGACTTCACGCCGGGCAGCAGCGCATCCACGAACGGCGACAGCCCGCCGTAGCGCATGTCGCAGTCAGGATAAGACTTCTTCCACTGCTGGAGAAACTCGGTGGGATTCTCGCGCCGCGCCGGAGCGAGGGAGTAATCGCCCTGGCCGCCGAGAATCAAGACCGGCGCACCGGCGGGAGTTTGGCCGAGCTTGGCGGAAATCGCGTTCGCCGCGCCGGCGAGCTGCGCTCCAGTTAACGGCTCGCGCGCGGCGTAAACACGGCCAATGTCGTCAGAATAATGGCCCGGCACTAGCGTGAGTACCCGCGTGCCGTCGGGCGACTCAGACCAGAAGATGCTCTTGTCGGCGCAATTGCAGCGTGTGTAGATGAGCGCCTCCAGGCCGAGTTGCTCGCAGAGCTGCGGCATCTGCGCGTGCGTGCCGCAGACATCAATCGCCCAGCAATAGCGCGGGCGAACCCCCATCACTTGTTGCTGCCACCGAAGTCCTTCGATGCCCATCTTCGCCAGCGCCTCGCCGCCGGAAAGGTTGATGGTGGATTCGAGGAAGAACCCGTTCACCAGTTCCACGCGGCCCTGCTTCACGCGCTCCTTCAACTCGGCGAACCGCTGCGGCTGGAAGTTTTGAATGGCAATCAGGTTGTTACATTCGGACAAGGCGAAGCCGTAGTTCGGGTCATCGCGGACCCGGTCGAGGTGGTTGAGGTAGGAATTGGCGCAGTAGTTGCGCTCGACGGACCAGTTGGCTAACCAGCCGCAACTGGCCGGATGGAAGTTCGGCACAACGAAAACCTGCGCGGGCAACTTCAGAGGCGTCCCTTTGTGCTCGATCGCGGTACGCGCAAGATAAGCCGGGTAGTCGTCGGCCGGGATAAGTCGCAGCCATGCGAGATTCATCACGGCCTCGCCCGGTTTCTTCGTGGGCTTGAGGGAAAGCGTCTGCGGACCAGGTTGGGCAACCGTGAGGTTGCCGAGCTTGAGGATTTGGTGGTCGTACCAGGTGCCCGTGTCAGCAACAATGCGGCAGGAAATCCGCTGGTCGCCGAGGGCGATGTCGAATGAGCTACCTTCCGAGCCGGAATCGCAGGAGTATTTCAACTCCACGACGAACTCGCCGTTGTGATCGAAGGCGGTTTGCCACGAAAGCCAGTCGGCAGGATTGGTCCAATAGCAGATGTTGCCGAGGCCCTGAAGAACCTCGAAGCGTGCCGTCTGGCCGTGAATCGTGGCCGCGCTGGCATCGAGTTGGAGGATGCCGTCACTGTGGGGTTTGTTGACAGCCGGGGGTTGAGCTTCTTGCGCTGCGGCGCGACTAGCTGGCAACGAGGCGAGTGCGACGAGCACGGAGGCCAGCGGTAGTGCGGATTTCCAAGTCGGCCGTATCGCGGGCTTCCAAGCCCGTGAGGCAATGGACGCAGCCAAGGCGCGGAGAAGTTGCGACGGCTTGCCGATTGGAAAACTGGTGATACAGCAGCTTGAGGAACCTGCGATACAGGGCGGAACTGGTTGTCTTTTCATTTTGCCGCGTGTGTTCCGAGGTAGTTACCGTAGTCGAGCAGGAGTTTTCCGACGATCAAAAGGCCAAGCGCCAACCCGAGCGTGGCGTGGGTGCGGGGCCGACAACCTTTCCATTCCTTGAAGACGACGCCGATCAGGGTTCCCAGCAGGATCAAGAGGATCATGTGAATGGCCCAGCAGGTTTGCTCAAAGCCGGCGACTTTCATGATGTAGAAGTGGCCGAAGCCGTAGAAGAAGAACTGGCCGTACCACAGGCAGCCGGTAAGGATCGCCATCGCCCAGTTGACAGGCAGGCTGGCTTGCTCCTCGCCTTCGGGCAGAGCGACGATTTCACCGAGCGTCCGATGCCGCGCGTGGAGGAACAGGCAGTAGATGGCCGTGGTGAGGAACGCGCCCGAGTTTGAGAAGGGATAGATCGCATTGCTGCAAAACGTGGCGGCATCAATGCCCAGGACGGTGTGGCCGGCGGCGTGCTGTTCTGCCAGCTTCGCGATGGGGGCGCCTTCGGTGAGCGAAATGCCGTAAACCGCGGACAGAACTCCCGCTAGCAAACAAAGCGCGAGGCCGATGAACAGATTCCGACTGGTCGCGAGCGTGCCGGCAGCCTGCGCCTGGTCACGTTCCTTCCATCGCCCGGCGACGCCGCAGAAGACCACACCGATGACCCCGATGATGATACCGACGACGACCCAGTTCGCGCCGGTCTTGGCGAGGAACGCCGCAATATTCGCCGCGGCGTCTGTCAGCGTAGTGTTCCCTTTGGCGATCGCGTAGGCGGTGCCCATTACGGTTGAAATGCCGATGGCTGCGGCGTAGGTGATGGAGAACCCGATGTAGCGAATCGCCACGCCGAACGCCGTGCCCCCGATGCCGTAGGCCGCACCGAGTAGAAAGCTCCGTAACATCGCCTCGCGCGGGGCTGCCTGGACCACCTGCCAGTAATCCGGGACCGTGAGGAACGCGCCGACGATTGGCAGCAGCAGCCAGCAGAAGGCGGCCTGTGTCAGCCAATAGGACTGCCAGGACCAGCCTTTGACCTTCTTCTGGGGAGCATAGCAGCACGCGGCGGAGGTAGCGCCGATGGCGTGGAAGAATATGCTAGCGGCTAGGGGAGGCACGAGAGAGGGAATCGAGAGCGGTTACAAAGTTAAATCGTTACAAGGGTTACAAGAGTTACATGAGTTACATGGGCGAGCTGCGCTCATTTGACCATCTCCACATCCGCCCGACGCGACTCGGGCGTCACGCGCAGCGACTGCATCTTCCCGTCGCGATAGGCGCCTTCGACGACGGTTTGCTTTGGCGCGCGGAGTTTGAACTCGACGTCCCACTGCTTCGGCCAGGTCGGCAGGAGGTAGATCTTCTGCCCGTCCGTCTGGATCAGCATGGCTTGAAGAGCCTTCATGAGCACGCCGCCGTGGTCCTGGTCGGGCGTCCAGTCGTAGTTCGGCCCCCAAAAGGCGGGGAAGCGCTCGCTGGTGTCGTGGCTCCGGGCGCGACTGATGATGGCTTTGCGCGCATCATCGGTGAGGCCGAGATATGCCATGAAGATGTCGTCCTGCCGCCAGCCGCTATTGCCTCGATCCCAGCGATTTTCCAAGGCGGCGAGCGCCCAGTCGGCGTTGGGCCGGTTGAAGGCGAAGAGCCGAAACGGGAACACGGCATAGAGTTCCGGGTTTTCAATATTGGATTTGTTGGCAAAGCGCTCGGCAGGCGCGAGCGCCTTCTTGCCGTTGACCTCGCGCAAGGGAATCGGCGGAAGCTTGTCGCGAAGGCGCTGCCAGAGGTCGCGGTCGGAAGCTGACGTAAGTTCTGCCGGCAGGGCCAGGAGCCGTTCGGTGAGGGCGATGCAGCCCGCAAGTTCAGGCATCGCGTTGGTGCAACGCCACCAGGTTTCCAGTGCCTGCGAGGGATGCATGACGAGTTTGCCCTGCGTGTTGGTGGGATAATGTTGGTCGAAGAAGGTCAGGATCTCGCGCGTGAAGGGCAGGGCGGTCTGGGCGAGGAACTCGCGGTCGAGCGTGTAATCGTAGTTCTCAAGCATCAGCCAGCAGAGTTCGAGGCCGCCCACCCACTCCCACTTGTGCCAGCCGCTTTCCTGGAGCTTGTCCTGGCGCTGGTCGAATGGCGTCCAGCCATAGGTTTCGCTGAAGACCGCTCCCCAGAACATGATGCACTCCGGGTAATACGCTCCGTCGTGGCCGAGATAGAGCCGCGTGCGATACTTGCAGAGTGGGAGCAATTCGTCGGCATACATGTGGAAGAGGGGACGCAGGACATCGACATCACCGGAGGTGGAGAGGCTGATATAAGGGAGGCGCGTGTTCTGCCACCAATAGCCCGGACCCCAGCGGCGATAGTCGGGATCGGCTTCCGTGGCACCAGGGGGCACAGTGAAGAGCGAGCCGTTGAACTTGATGGGAAACGCGCCGCGTCCTACACAAGCGGTCATAAAACGCTGGAGGTGATACATTTGGCTGACGTAGGCGGCCTCGTCGTGCACGGTCGCGCCGGCGCCATCGGCTACAATCTTGCCATCGACGTAAAGCCGGCAACCGCCCGCAGCGGGATCGGCCACGGCGGCGACGTGGGTCCAGCGTTCGGCGGGCAACGCGTCCGCTTGCTGGAGGATGGTCTGGCCGCAGATAAAGCGGAGACTATTACCGGGGAAGCTGTCGAAGAGAAATCCATCGCTGCCACCCGGGGTGATCTTGTCCACGAGCCGCGCGCCGCTGCCACCGAGCTTTTGCGGTCTCACCCAGGCCTCGATGGTGAGGCCGGCAGTAAAGTCCCAGGCGGCGGAGTTGGAGATGCTCTGGGGCTTCAGATCCGTCCCGGTGAAGAGCAATCCCGGCTCGGCAGGGACGCTTTGGCCGTGTTCCTGTTTTGCCAGCGCGGCGATGTCGGCTTCCGGCAGTGGCCGTGCGAATAGGCTCACGCGCCCCAGTTCCCCGGCGAACTTATTGCCGCCGCCCTGGTCCAAACCAAGGCGCATGGCATGACTGTTCGTGGGCACGATGGATGCGAGGGATTGCGACACATTGGTGTTGGCTGAGGCGCGAACCCAACTGCGATTCCAAAACTCACTCCACCAGCGCTCATGTGCCACGCGACGTGCCGCGAAGCCTTGCGCCTCCACGGCCCGGATCGTGTCATCCATGTCCGCGAGCCAGCCTTTCGGGGCGGAAGGGTGGCGCGTCAGCACGAACACGTTGAATTGATGCGACTTGCCGCGTGGCGACCGGAGGCGCAGATCATCGAGTCGCTGGCCGCCGGTGGCGGTAACAATCGCACCAAACGTCCGGTGAAGCAGCGGGTCGGCTTGCTTGAAGCCGGTCAAACCCTGAACCTCAGCCAACATCTGCGGGCCGACCGACTTGATGTTGTGGTGAAACCAGCCGACGCGGTCGCGCTGGCCGGTGAGCAAGGTATCCGGTTCGAGGATCGTGGGGGCATGCTTGCTCTGCGGCTTACCGGGTTCGTTCATGACATCGCTGCATTGCACCTCGACCAGCTCAGACTGGTTCGTCCGCCAGAGCTCGACGAAGGCAGTGGCTTCAAGCGGGGTGGCGCTGTCGGCGGTGACGTGGATGACGGGATGGTTGGCGTCCACCCAGAGGCGAATCGCCAATTGCCGATTGCCAATTGCCAATTGACTGGCGGCAGTCGGGGCGCCGGTCGTGATTTCGATGCAGCCTTCGTTCAGCTTCAGCTCCTGTCGAAAGGCGATGCCGGTCGTGATGGGATTCGGCTCGAAATGGACGCGCACTTTACCGACCTTGACCGACCGGGCGTTGTCATCCCAGGCGTCCGTCTTGCTGATGTAGAATTGCAGGTCGCCGTCCTTCGTCATCCAGGCGTTGAGCGCGATGTCCCCATTGCCCAGCGGCATCGAGCCGTGGTGATTCGAGCTGGGGGAGTCCCAAACCACGTTGAAGGCGTCGGGCCCGGCGGCAGGCGCTGCAAGTGGAACCAGTCCGGCGAGGCAAACAAGGGCTAATAGGCGGGTGGTAATCATAGTTGTTCCTCAAATTCGCCAAGCTGGATCGGGTAGTTCCCATACTCGCGCACCAGCTTGACGATGTAATCGTAGGTGTGCCCCGATACGCTACTGCTGACCGAGTGGTCGGATTGGAAGATCATACCGCCGCCTTTCGCCGCATTGAGCTTGCGCAGCACTTCACGCCGAATCAAGTCGCGGTCACCCGTTTCCCAAACCTGGATGTCGCTATTGCCGCAGAAGGCGATGCGGTGGCCGTATTGGCGGCGCAACTCCACCACGTCCATGCCCGCCTTGGCTTCGAGCGGATTGTACGCGTCAATCTTCATGTCAATGTAGTCGGCGAAGATGGCTTTTACGTTGCCGCAGCCGTGGTAGATGACCGGCAGGCTGGCAGCGTGCGCGGCCTCCGCAATGTTCACCACCCACGGCTTGAAATACTCGCGCCAATAGGCCGGCGACATGAAGGTGCATTTCTTGTAGGCCACGTCACCCCAGATCACGAACCCGTCGAGCAACCCCGCGCCCGCTTCGATCTGCGCCCTGGCCATCTCGAGATAGAAGGCGCCGATGCGGTTGATGACCGCCCCCATGCGCTCAGGGTATTCGGCCATCCACATCATGGAGTTCCCCTGGCCGATCAGGCGCGTGAGGCACTCGCTCGCTTCAATGATGCTGCCATAGACCGGGAAGTCGGGGCGCAGCGACCTAACGCTCTCGATCCACGCCGGCGAATTGCGCTGGAAGCCGTCGCCCACACCGGCGATTTGGTTGTCGCCCGCCGCGAAGAAACGCCGCCGGTCGCGCGGACTATCAAACTCGGTGCGCTCCAGTTGCTCGAATGAATCGGTCTCCCACGCCCGCATCTCCGGCATGGGGAACTCGAAATGCTTGTGCATGATGGCGCCGAAGCCGGTCTTCACCACGACCTCCTCGGGTGTTTCGCTGATCGTCTCGAAGGGGCGAATCCAGGGGTCCATGTTCGGCACCGTGACGATCCAATCGAGGTCGTAATGGTAATACGGACTGGCGTCGGCGGGCAGACCAAGTTCTTTGCGCCAGCGCTCGGTAAAGCTGCCCCAGAAGAAATCGCTGATCGGGACCCGATCCGGCTCCTCGTGGCGCAGCGCCTTGTTCATGCGATCAAGCTTGCGCAAGGTATTCTCCTTGCGCAGCACCAGTTCGGCTTGGCCCACAGTGTCAAACATGCTCATAGCGTGGCTGCTGTCAGCGCGGCTTGGTTCGCGCCGGTTCCGGGTAGTGACCCTCTTTGGCCGATGTGATTGTAATCGTTCATGGCTCTGCGCTTGCGCCGATTACAGCTTGCCGAGGCTCCGACGTCCAGTCCGAAGCGAGATTTTCAGATGTGGCGACGCCCAGTCTGCGGATATGGAGCTTTATCGTGCGAGATGTCACCAGGCAATTGTCGCTTTGCACGAGGACCGAGGTTGGGTGCAGGACGGATTTCTTTCGAGCCGGCCCGATGTAGTCCTGGGCATGTCTCTGAGACGCCGAAGGCGTCACTCATACCAGCCCAGGGCATTCGCCCTGGGTTCATGGCCCCGTTTTCCCATTGCAGGCCGACGGCCTGCTTCATGGCATTGAGGCGTTTGCTGTTGGTGTGGAGGAAGAATGAATCGCGCCTTCAGCGCTTGAAATCGTGCTCGGGGCGATGAACCCAGGGCGAATGCCCTGGGCTGGTATGAGGCAGGCCGTTGGCCTGAAAGCAACGGCGTTTCCCCGCAAGCCCGGGTAGGGCAGCAGGGTGGATGTCATATGAAGATGTATGAACTTCCCATTTACAAAAGTCGCCCCAATTTTGCCCTATCGCGACTGTTGAAGTAACTCGTCCGGCGCCCACCGACGTTTTGTGGCTACATTGCCTGGGCCGCCCCAATGGTCTGCGCGCCTGGCGCTTCTCGCTCCCTTTCCGCTCTTTCTGTAAAACATGACCTGGATCAAGGCATTCCTCCGGGTCGGTCGGCATAGTGGTCCCAGCAAATGACCGACGGTATGTATGACCGGCGGCAATAATTACAAACGAATAGAAATCAATCGGAGAAACACGACATGTTTTGTTATCAGTGCGAACAGACTTCCAAGGGAACCGGCTGCAGCGACTTTTCGGTCTGCGGTAAGGACGAGACCAGCGCCATCTTGCAGGACCTCCTGGTCCATGTGAGCAAAGGCATCGCCCAATACACCCATCGAGCACGCGCTCTCGGAGCCAAAGACTCCGCCGTGGACCGGTTCCTCCTCAAGGCCCTGTTCTTCACCGTCACCAACGTCAATTTTGACGCGCAAGCCATCAAGGCAGCGGTGCGCGAAGCCGCTCGGATGCGCGATACGGCCAAAGCGCTGTATGAAAACGCTGCCCGCAAGGCCAACAAAACGCCTGAGTCCCTGACCGGGCCCGCGACGTGGGTTCCGGCGCCGACCCTGGCCGGCCTGGTCGCACAAGGACAAGTGGTCTCGGTCCTGTCCCGCAAAGGGCAACATGGGCCGGACATCAACGGGTTGCAGGAACTGCTTGTCTATGGAATCAAAGGAGCGGCCGCCTACGCGGATCATGCCCAAATCCTGGGGCAGGAGGCGGAGGCTGTCTATGCCTTCTTCGCCGAAGCGCTGAGCTACCTGGCGGAAGAAAAGCCGACGGTGGACGAGTTACTGGGGCTGTGCCTCAAGTGCGGCGAGATCAACCTCAAGACTATGGAAATACTCGAACTCGCGCACACCAGCACCTACGGCCATCCAGTGCCCACACCAGTACGCGTTGAGCCGGTCAAGGGGAAGGCCATCTTAATCTCCGGGCATGACCTGAAGGATTTGGAAAAGTTGCTCCAGCAAACGGATGGCATGGGGATCAATGTCTATACGCACGGCGAAATGCTGCCGGCACACGGCTATCCGCAACTCAAGCAGCACAAGCACCTGGTGGGCAATTACGGCGGCGCCTGGCAGGATCAGCGCGATGAGTTCCGCGCGTTCCCCGGCGCCATCCTGATGACGACCAATTGTCTGCAAGAACCGCAGGAGGGCTATAAGGACCGCATTTTCACCGCCGGCCACGTCGGGTGGCCGGGCATCCCCCATATTGCCGACGGCGATTTCACGCCGGTGATCGAGAGCGCGTTGTCCGCGCCCGGCTTCACTGAAGACGGCCCGGACAAGACGATCCTGGTGGGTTTTGGCCGCAATGCAGTGCTCAGCGTCGCTGATAAAGTGATTGATGCAGTCAAGACCGGGGCGATCAAGCACTTCTTCCTCGTGGGCGGCTGTGACGGCGCCAGAGCAGGGCGCAACTATTATACTGAATTCGCCGAATCGCTTCCCAAGGACTGCGTCATCCTGACGCTGGCATGTGGCAAGTATCGCTTTAACAAGCTTGATTTCGGGACCATCGGCGGGATTCCACGCCTGCTGGATATCGGGCAATGCAACGACGCCTACGCGGCGATCCAGATCGCGGTGGCGCTATCCAAGGCGTTCAACTGCGGGGTCAACGACCTGCCCTTGTCTATGGTACTCTCTTGGTATGAGCAGAAAGCGGTGGCGATTCTGCTGACACTTCTCTACCTGGGCATCCGCAATATCCGCCTGGGGCCGACATTGCCCGCTTTTGTAACGCCGAACGTCCTGAATGTGCTGGTGGAGAAGTTCAACCTCATGCCAATCAAGGACGCCCAATCCGACATCGCCGCCATATTGAATAAAGCGGCTTGAGGCCGGGACCCGAATAACGAGGGCTGGTGCACAGAACCCTCTTCCTTAAAGAAGGAAGAGGGTTTATTCATCCAACCCATTGAGCCTGTTTAAGAAAGACCATTGAGACCCGTTGCGGCGGGTTTGGAGTCCCGCCTTTAGGCGGTGCAGCGCAGAAACCGCCTAAAGGCGGGACTCCAAACCGAGTTTTCAAGCAGGCTCCTAGAGCGGTGCATGACTCCGTCGAGCCAGGGCGACGGCTCGATCTCAGCTCACGCTACAGTGACTTCCTTGCTCAGATAGACATCCTGGATGGCGTTAAGCAGGGCAATGCCTTCTTTCATCGGGCGTTGGAACGCCTTGCGGCCGGAGATTAGCCCCATGCCGCCGGCGCGTTTATTGATGACGGCCGTCGTGACAGCACTCGCCAGGTCACCCGCCCCCTTGGACTCGCCGCCACTGTTGATCAGTCCAGAGCGGCCCATGTAACAATTGGCCACCTGGTAACGGCAGAGGTCAATTGGATGGTCGCTGGTCAGCTCGGTGTAGATGCGTTCGTCATACTTGCCATAGCTGGAGCCAGGCGTGTTCAGCGCTTTGAAGCCGCCGTTGTTCTCGGGCAGCTTTTGCTTGATGATGTCGGCCTGGATAGTCACGCCCAGATAATTAGCCTGGCCGGTCAAGTCGGCCGACACGTGGTAATCCTTGTCCTTTTTGAAGGCGCTGTTGCGCAAGTAGCACCACAGGACGGTCGCCAAGCCCATCTCGTGTGCATGGGCGAAGGCTTGCGCTACTTCGACGATCTGCCGCGCGCTCTGGTCCGAACCGAAGTAAATGGTGGCCCCGACTGCCGCGGCGCCCATATCCAGCGCCTGCTTCACGGTGCCGAACATGATCTGGTCGAACTTGTTCGGATAGGTCATGAGTTCGTTATGGTTAATCTTCACCAGAAACGGAATGTTGTGGGCATACTTGCGGGCGACGGCTCCCAGTACCCCGTAGGTCGAGGCCACGGCATTGCAGCCGCCTTCGATCGCCAGCCGGACGATGTTCTCGGCGTCGAAATAATCCGGGTTCTTGGCGAAACTTGCCCCACCAGAATGCTCGATCCCCTGGTCAACCGGCAGAATGGACAGATAACCGGTGCCCCCCAGCCGGCCATGAGTCACGATCCGCTGCAGGTTGCAGAGCACGCGATTATTGCGGTCGGAGACGGCATAGAGCCGGTCCACCACGTCCGGCCCGGGAAGATGCAGGCGTTCCTTCGCGATCTTCGGGTTATTGAAACTCAGCAGGGAATCGGCTTTATCGCCGAGCAGTTGTGTGATTGATGTCATATTCTTACCAGTATTCGCATTCTCAAAGTTTAATTTCAAAAGACAAATGCCGCCTGGACTGACCGGCGCGCTGGCTAATATCGTGCCGGCCACCGGAATAACGGCGCGTGGATTCTACCTTAATCCCTGCACTGCGCTACAGCCAATAGCAGCCAGAACCTCGAATTAGCTCTTACCTGTGAAGTCTCCTCGGTCGATCGTGCAACACTCTGTAATTGCTATACTTGCGAGGACTCCTCTTGCCTACGGCGTTTACTTGAGGTTCAGCAAAAGCACGGGCCTTTCAACGGTCGCCGAGGACCGGGGCGAGGGCGCCCGCATAGCTTTCCAGCCACTGAGCCGATACGCCCCGATTCCCGAGCCTGAGCCATACTCGCTCCCAACTACCTCCAGGCCGCCCGCAGGCCCCCTCCAGGCGTATTACTAGCCTACCAGTTGCCTACCGGTTGGCCAGGCCCAGGCTTGGACCTGGCCTCAGCTAGGCCGGCAGCGGGTCGGTGCGGCACTCCCGTCGCCGACGCCCGCGGCGGACCACCGTTGGGCCCAAATGGCCGGGATGACCTGTGGCCGGATCAGCCCGGCTACGGCAATGCGACGGGCTACTGGCCACCGCTAACGGGGTTTCGAAACATCGGCCCAACTTTCACCATCAGTTGCTCTCAATCAAGGCCGTTCCAGATGTGGGTAATGACAAGGCCTTTAGACCGCAGAAAGGCAGGATGTGGCCAAGGGCCGGCTTTCTCCAGCGAGCCACCGCATTCGGACATTGCTGCGGCCTAAAGGCCGCCCTCCTATGCGGATTGCCCGAATGTTCACCGGTATGCCTACTACCTGATTACTTAAACTTTTGCGGCTGAGCGACTTGTGATGCAGGCTGGGCGTTTCGCTATTCCTGGTGGACTGGTGCATATTTGCAATCTATGCGCCGGCCCGGCATAGTCAGCCTCTGGAATAAACGAATGGAATACCGAATTGGCGATAGAGCAGACTACAGAGCTGCGCTTCGCTAGAGGACAAATAGGCTATCGCGCACCAAATATGGACATTAAGCCCTGGAAGAAAGTCAGTTCGCAACCCGTAGGGGATCATCGGATTTTCACTATCCGCAGCGACCGGGTGATCTCTCCCCGCACAGAGGTGGAGCAGGACGTTTACGTGATTGACTGCGTCAACTGGGTCAACGTCATCGCCGTCACGCCGGAACGCCACTTGGTAATGATCGAGCAGTACCGGCATGGCTCCAGGACCATAGAGCTGGAAATCCCCGGCGGCATGATTGACGCGACGGACGCCTCACCCACCGCGGCCGGTCTGCGTGAACTCCGCGAGGAAACTGGATATGAGGGCGAGAACCCTCGCCTCATCGGCCAGATCTTCCCGAACCCGGCCATCATGAGCAACACCTGCTACACGGTGATGGTTGAAAATTGCCGCTGCCCGCACCCGGTCCAATTCGATCATGGCGAGGACCTGGTTACCCGGCTGGTGCCCATCGCGGACCTGCCACGGCAGGTGGCAGAGGGCAAAATCCAACACTCCCTGGTGGTCGTCGCGCTCTACTACTTTGAGTTGTGGGAGCGCCAGCCCAGCAGAACTTGAAGGACTCCAATTGGGCGAACCTTGAGTCGAGTAAGTCTCCGCATCGCACTCTTGGCGATGTCATGAGCTCACTTTTGCGGAGACCTACTCGACTCAAGGTTTGTCCTGACCCCGCGCCGCAAAGTGCCCATGACCGAGGCCTCCTTGCTGAAGTTTAAGGCGAAGTCACCCGATAAAACCGCCGCTCATAACTGGCCGCCTGAGTGTCGCTAAACGAATAACGGCCCGGAGCCGTTTCGGTCGGGGCCGCGAGTGGGGTCCAGTTGCTCAGGCCGGCCGACAAGGTCGAACCCCCAAAAACGCTGAAAGTCAGGCCAGGAGTATGCCGCCGGGCAAGAGAGTAGCCGTGTGTTCCCCACGTGCTACCCTTATCGAAGCCGTATTGCTCCAGGTGCCGGTGGTGGCGTAGAAGATCTGTGTGTGCCCACCAGCGGTGCTACCACCGGCGACGAGCACGCTGCCGTTGGTCATGAGCGTGGCTGTATGATAGGCTACTACAGTGGGCATGTTGCCGGTGGGGCTCCAATTCCCCGAGAGCGGGTCGTACAGTTCCGCGCTCGGGCGTGCGAAAAGGGTCACATTTCCGCCCGCGACCAGCACCTTTCCGTTGGGGAGAAGCGTAGCCGTAAAATCATAGCGTCCGTTCGTCATGGACCCGGTATAGGTCCACGTTTGAGACACTGGCTCATAGAGCTCGGCAGTGCGCACGGGATTGACGTTGCGGTCCATCCCTCCGATGATGAGCACCTGACCGTTGGTGAGTAATAAAGCCGCGGAGAACCATCGGGCGGAGTTTAACTGGCCAACGACAGTCCATGTGTCGTCGGCGGGGCTATACACCTCGGCGGTCAAGCCGGAGCCGAAGGCGAAGGGGCTGTCACCTCCGCCCGCTACCAGCACGGTTCCGTTGCTCAGCAAGGCGGCTGTGTGAGACTGGCGCGCGTAGTGCATAGAACCGGCGCTGGCCCACGTCCGCGTGTCCGGATGGTAGCGCTCGGCGGTAGCGAGGGCTCCGTTTGTGCCCAACCCGCCCGCGACCAGAACTGTTCCGTCGCGAAGGAGCGTTGCCGTGTGGTAGGCTCGGGCAGTATTCAACGGCGTGTTTACGGAAAACGATCCAGCTTCTATGGAGTGTGTGCAGAACAAGCCAACAGCCGCAACACACCCAATTGTATTCATTGTGATGACTAAACGTTTTGTGCTCATAACTAATGTCACGACTCTATATCTCCAGGGGGCAGCCCGGATTGCGCCCCCGCCGGCAGGTCCGTGAGCAGCGCCCCGACGGGCAGCACCGCAATCGAATCGGGAATCTGGATGGAGCGCATGAAGCTCGTTTCTATGCCCTAGAAATCGCAACATCGCCAGACCACTGCAGCTCAGGGACTCTTGAGCCGATAGGCGTTCTCGCGCCCGGTCGGCGTGAGGAGCACTTCATTGTGTCCGTTGACGGTGGTGACCGGGTTGCCCACGTTCAGCCAATTCGAGGTGCCAAGAGCGGGGTTCTGCTGTAACATGTAACCGGCCCAGGTGGCGGGCCAGGAAAGCAAAAGGATGTTGGTGTGCGTCAACTGAATGCTCAGCAGCGGAGCCGTGGCCTGTCCGGCGAACGTCACGACGCTCATCGCGGGAAGCGTGTAGGCAAAGGTGGAATTTGTCACCGCCACGTTGCTTTGCTTGGCCAAGGACGAACTGCTGGAGGTCACCCAGGGCGTAACGGAATTAACCACGCAGTTGGTCAACGAAAAGGACTGACTAATCGCACTGTTGCCGGGGTTGACAGCGACGATGGCGAAACTGGGCGACGCCGAATCTTTGTAAGCGCTGATCAGCGCCGCACTTTGCGTCGTGTTCGCCCCAATGCGCCGATAACTGGGCCGCACAAAACGGCTGAATTGGCCGACCGCATACAGGCGCTTGGCCGGATTTCCAGAGGCGTCAGTCAGCCCCTGGTTATCGGTCCCGCCCCAGGGAATCAGCCACCAGTAATGCCACGCGTTGGCTTGCGCCACGGTCATGAACAAGTGGATTCGTCCGGCCCAATAGATCGCGTTGGTGATACTGCCGTCAAATGTGTTGCCCGTGCACACCTCCGTCTGCCAGAACGGCTTTCCATAAGATTGCGGCGCGTTGGGCGCCGCAGTTGCCCCGTGATTGAAATCGCTCCCGTCATAGTTGTGATTGCCGAGAATGCCCACCAGCGCCGCCACCGCCGGATCGTTCATGGCGGTCCGGTAGAGGTTGGTCCCGTACCAACTCTGGCTCTCGGGCAGCATGATCTTGGTCGAGCTGACATTGCTGGCCGCCAGGGCGTTGTACAGGTAGGGAATGAAGTCATGAAACTGCTGAGGACTCCAATGGCAGGAAACGTAGCTCACGTTCGCATCCGGCTCGTTCTGGATGGACAGAGCGCAGAGCTTGATGCCGGAGGCCGCCAACTGGGCCACATATCCGGCCAGTTGATTCGCATAGGCCTGGTTGTTGGCCGAAACAAAGTTGCCTCCGTTCGTACTGTTATTGTCTTTGAAGGAAGCTTGGGGAGTCCAAGGCGTGCTCCATACCCTCGCCCCGCGCGCTTGCGCCAGCCGCATGAGGGCGATCTCGTTGGCCCTGGTAAACCCGCCCGGCTGGATCTGCGCGCGCAGGAGTGAGAGGCCCATACCGGTGTTGGTGGAGAAGAACATATCCGCTTGGGCTGAAGTCCAGGTGGCCGGCAGGAAAGCCGAAGAAGCGCCAAAGCCGTCAATTAGCTGGTGTACGTCCTTCCAATCCACCACGCATTGCGGTGCCGCGCGCGCGGCAAGCGACGCGGCGAGAGAAAGACATACCACGGTAACTGGACGAAAGATGCGGAGCGAATCTATTGATGTGCTTATTTGACGTTGCATGGGCAGCGGGGTTAGTAGGAATGCATTTCAGGGACTCTTGAGCCGATAGAATCTGGTCCCCGTGGGTGGATTGACAATGACCGTCTTGGTTGTCCCATCGTCCGCTGGCGCTGTGCCGACTACCGTCCAGTTGGTTGTGGTCAGATTGGTACTCTGCTGCAACGTGAAACCCGTCGAGGGTGAAGGCCAGGAAATCATGACCTCAGTGCCGGATCGACGCACCGAGAGCGTGGGGAGAGTCAGCAGGTAGGCACGGGCAAGGTAGGTGGACAGCTTCCCGCCCGCCGTCGTGAATTCGCCCCCCACATACAGGTCGCTGCCCGAAGCTGCTAATGCCAACACATTATAGTTCATTCCTGAACCGAGCGCCGACCAACTGCTCCCGTTCCATTTGGCAACATAATTGGCCGCGCTGGCGCCCGCCGTCGAGAACTTGCCTCCAGCATACAGGTCGCTGCCCGATACCGCCAGCGCCAACACACTGTTGTCCATCCCCGAACCGAGCGCCGTCCAACTGCTCCCGTTCCATTTGCCAACGGCCACGCTCGAGAAATAGCTCCCCGCATACAGATCGCTGCCCGATACTGCCAGCGCAGCCACATCGCCGCCCATCCCCGAACCCAGCGCCAACCAACCGCTCCCGTTCCATTTGGCAACGTAATTGGCCGCGCTGCCGCCGGCCGTTGTGAAATCGCCCCCCGCACACACGTCGCTGCCCAACAGCGCTAGCGCACGCACATAGCTGTTCATCCCCGAACCGAGCACCGACCAACTGCTCCCGTTCCATTTGGCGATGTATTTGGCAGCGCTGGTGCCCGCGGAAGTGAACGCGCCCCCCGCATACAGGTTGCTCCCCGACACCGCCAGCGCAAACACAGAGGCTCCGGGCCAAACCGCGCTGCTGGCGCCCATCCCCGAACCGAGCGCCGACCAACTGGTCCCGTTCCACTTGGCAATGTAATTGGCCGCGCTGCCGCCCGCCGTCGAGAAATAGCCCCCCGCATAGACGTTGCTGCCCGACACCGCCAGCGCATACACGGTGCCGTTTATCCCCGAACCCAGCGCCGACCAACTACTCCCATTCCATTTGGTGACGTGATTGGCCGCACTGCCGCCCGCCGTCGTGAAATCACCCCCCGCATACAGATCGCTGCCCGACATCGTCAGTGCAGACACAGAGCCGTTCATCCCCGAGCCCAGCGCCGACCAAGTGCTTCCGTTCCATTTGGCAATGCGATTGGCCACACTGCCGCCGGCCGTCGCGAAATTGCCCCCGGCAGCGACGTTGCTGCCCGCCGCCGCCAGCGCCCACACACGGCCGTCCATCCCCGAACCCAGCGCCGACCAACTGCTCCCATTCCATTTGGCAATGCAACTGGCCGCGCTGCCGCCCGCCGTCGTGAAAGAGCCCCCCGCATACCCGTCGCTCCCCGACACCGCCAGCGCCCCCCCCCCGCCCCCCCCGCGCGCACCCAGCGCCGACCCACACGAC
>Ga0118677_10006824_pt1 | contig 19160 bp, 8 predicted proteins | sample AliMusrvi5mmetaG_FD_86154 | JGI IMG/M metagenome (GOLD analysis project Ga0118677, IMG submission 86154) | reverse complement strand
CGCCCATGCCAGCCGTCCCGGTGAAGGTGCCAACAAGTAGCGACGCAGCAGGTAAACGGCCAGCACCAGCATCGCCGTCACCGCCAGATCGGTGGTCGCCAGCCCGCTGTGCGCGAGGATCGATGGGTCCAGCGCCAGCAGGCCGAGTGCCAGCACCCCACCCCAGGCTCCGAACAGCTCCTCCGCCCAGAGGAAGACGACCAGCGCCAACGTCAGCGCGAACAGCAACACCGGCAAGCGCGCCAGTTGTATCATCTGCACGCCGGCGGACGGATGCTGCCATATCGTGGTGCGCGCGGCGTTCCAGATATTCAGGTGCGCCGGATCCCAGTCCGGCATCGCGGTAGTAAATCCAACCTCCGGCCGCCAGGCGACCGGCAACGCTTCCAACAGATTCGCCAGCGGTGGGTGATCGAGCACGAGCCGGTAATCGCCGGTACGCCACACCGAAATGCCGCGCGTCACATGGTTTTGCTCATCAAATGTCGGCGACATCTGCCATTGCGCCAGCGTGACGATGGTCACCAGCCACACCAGCAACAGCACGGCCAGCACTGTGCAAACCACCGGCCGCCCTCGCGCCGGCGCCTTTCGCTCGCTGACCGTCAGCGTGATTGGCTCACTCATGTCGCTCCCTGCTTTCACGAAAAAAGACTGGATCATGCGTTCCCTGGGACCACGGCCATCCCGGGAATAACATTCAATCCCGTCTCAATTTGACACGCACGCAGAACAGAGGTTGCAGATAGCGAAGTCTTCTTCAAGGTAGCAGCTATCCGAACACATAAATCATTCGCTCTCTGGGTATGCTGACCCTATGCCTGCCTTGACCACCACGCATTTCCATTGTGCCTACCTGCTGAGCGCCTGCCTGTGGCTGGCGACTTTGTTGACCGGTGCGGCACATGCGACTGGGAACGCGCCGTTCACGGTCAGCCTGTCGCCGTCTTCCGTGCCGCAAGGCGGCATACTGTTGGTACGCGTGAACGCGCCGGGTGCGCGCGCGGTATCCTTGTCCATGGGTAAACAGACGGTGACCGCCGATAAAAGTGGCGAAGAGACTTGGGAAGCCGCATTGGGCATCTGGATGGAGGAGCCGGCAGGGACACACCCGGTGAAGATCAGCGTGGAGATGGCGGATGGCCGGCGCCAAACGACCATGGCAGCATGCACCGTCACCAAACGCACTTTCCCCATCCAGCGCCTGCGGATGTCGGCGGAACAGGAAGCGCGCTACGCCAAACCCTCGGTGCAGGAAGAATATCGCCTCATCGGTGCGGGCCTTCGCCACATATCCACCCGCGCCTGGCGCGGCAGCTTCAAGCGACCGGCACCCGGGCGCGTTAGCACTCCCTATGGCATACGACGCTTTCGCAATGGGAAGCGGGTCGGCATTCATAAAGGAATCGACATCGCCGCGCCGTCCGGCACACCGATCACCGCGGCGGCAGCCGGCACGGTGGTCCTGCGGCGTAAATTCGGCCTGCACGGCAATACGCTGGTGATCGATCACGGCGACGGCCTGGTCGGGCTGTATATCCATCTGCGTGACTTTTCTGTGCAGGAAGGCGACCGCGTGGAAGCCGGGCAGCTCATCGCCCACCTCGGCGCCACCGGCGCCACCACCGGCCCTAACCTGCACTATGCGCTGTATGTCCATGCCATCGCCATCGATCCGTTGCTAAGCGAGAAGATGCCGGAAGGCTGGTGATCCTTTTCCGTTACGTTTGATACTTACACTTGCACTTACACTTACACTTGCACTTGCACTTTGTATCACCACTTGAACGAAACGGATAAAGCGCAAATGCAACCGCGTAGCAGGTAACGTGGTTTTATCCCGGCCTATTGCTTTATTAGACAAGCATAGCAGACGAAGCACTCTATACATCGGAGAAAAAGCAGGTTAGACTATAGACAGACGCGTGCCGTTCCACGCCTACCGGGATGAGTGCGCGAATGTCGAAGGGAGTGTCGAGCATGGTGAAATACCTGGTTTCCACGGGATTATTGGCCGTCGCGTTCATGACGGCGGTGGCGCAACAGGCGCTTCCCACTCCTCCGCCGCCACCCCCGCCTCCGCGTTCCATCACCGTCACTGGCAGCGCGGAGCGCATGGTGCAACCGGACCTGGCAATTGTCACCCTGGCTGTGCAGACACAGGCGGAAAACCTGGGCAACGCCGTGCAGCAGAATAATACCATCGCGACGAAAGCCACCAACGCGGTGAAACAATCCGGACTCCCCGCGCCGATCATTCGCACGCAGGGATTCGACGTACAACCGATTTATCAACAACCGGCGCCCGGTCACTCGATGCCGTATCCGCCGAAGATCACCGGGTATCAGGTGATCAATCGGCTCGAAGTACGCATTCCCGAGAAGAATGCCGAACAACTGTCACTGCGCGTCAGCAAAGCAATCGACGCGGCGTTGGCCGCGGGCGCCAATCGAGTCGATAATGTACAGTTTACCCTGCAGGACCCGGTGTCGATTCAGCGTGATGTGCTCGCAGAAGCAACCCGAAACGCCGGCTTGACCGCCGCGGCGATCGCCAATGCCGCCGCGGTGCAACTCGGTCCGCTGCTCTCCGCCACCGCCGGGCAAAATTATCCGCAGCCCCTCATGATGAGCGCCACCCGTGCAGGCGTCCCCGAAGGCGTCGCCTCCAGCGTGCCCATCATCGCCGGCATGTTAACGGTACAGGGAACGGTCAATGTCGTTTATGAAATACGGTAGCGGATTATTTGAGCATAATAAGGAAAGGTGAGCGGTGTTTGGAAGGGTGTGAGCGCAGCGAGCCCCGCCGGGTAGCCTCTCCCCCTGCGGGGCTCGCTGTGCTCACATCCTTCCAAACACCGCGCTCACACCCTGAGCTTCCAAACACCATTCTGCACCATCGAGGTAATTTCCATGCGTATGACATCGTTCACGTTGCTGCTGGTTTTCGCGCTGGCCGTCGTGCTACCGGGACGCGCGCAGGAAGTTCGGCAAGCAGTCTATGATGCTGCCTGGCTCGCGCAGAAGCTGCCGAAGCAGGGAGAACTGGTCGATGATCCGGCGGCTGCGGGCGGCAAGGCGTTTCGCGTCACCGCGCCGTTGCACCTGGAGCAGTATGGCGACCTGGGAGTGTTGCACCCGGGTCTCTTCCGCTTTTCGCTGCGCGTAAAGATGTCGGATACGCCACCCATCGGCGCCAACGTCGGGTTGGCATGCTGGAATCCGCATGGCTCGCTCATCTCTTTCCGTGATGAAGCCGTGCTGGGCGCAGACGAATTCGCCCCCCGCGGACGATATCTCACCCTCGACCGCGACTTCCGCGTCGGCGAAAAAGGCGGGCAATACGGCACCTATCTATATGGCGGCTGGACGGGACTGCTCATCGAGCGTTTTACCATCACCGAGATCACCCCGCCCGCGGTGGAGATTGCCCGCGTATGGCCGGAGAAGATCCTCTACCGGCTGGAAGAAACCGGCAAAATTCTCATTTCGCTGCGCAACAATACCGAAATACCGCAGACCGTGCGGTTGAACGTGGTGGTGGAAAGTGGCCTGTCGCAATCCGCCGGGCTCTTCAGCCAGGATGTCACCGTCGCGGTACCCACCGCTGAACAGCGGCAAAAACAAACGGACATACAGGAAGTGGCGGTCCCGCTGCCGCCGCAATCCGAATATGGGCATAAAGTGACCGCGCGCCTCTATCCGGCCGGCGACAAGCCGCAACCGCCGCTCGGGCCGGAGGTAGCGGAATATTTTTACACCAGTAATCGTCCTGTCCAGGTTGGCCAATACGGCGGGGTGGGCATTTCGGAAAGCTACACCTGGAATGACCTGGAGCGCGCCACCGACCATCGCCGGCATTATTTCCCCCTGCTGGAATTCATGTTCTGGGCGCCGTGCGAATTGACGATGCTCACCCCGCCGCCGGGCAAAGACCACTGGTGGTCGGGGCAGACACTCAAGCAACTTTCCACCCAACAGATGAAGGAGTATATCGCGGCCGCGCATGCGAACGGCATGTCCTGCGTCTCCTATGCGGATTACAATATTATCTACAGCTTCCGCGTCACTGACTTTATCCGCGCGCACCCGGACGTGCTGGGTTGGGACACCAATAGCGAGTTGCTCGCCTATGAAGTAAAGAATATCGCCGCGCAGAAGCGGGAAGACGATAATGAGCGCAAGTCACTGGAAGCGCGCGGCATTTACGGCCCCATCGCCGCCAATCCCACCTTGCTGAAGGCGCACGGCGACCAGTTGGAAGCGGCGGAGAAGTTTTTTGCTTGGGATGGCTATCGCTGGGACGATCCAGTCGATTACGACCGCCCGATGACCGACCTGTTTGGCCGCCAGGCGCCGTATCAGGGCTATACCAACGCCGGGATGATCGACTATCTGCGCAAGCGGACGCGTACGGTGAAGCCGGACGCCCTGTTCGGCCACAACATGGACTGGAATCAGGAAGCCCAGCCCGATCCGGCGAAGAATAAACCACCGTATTACACCGAATATCTGCGCGACAGCAGTTTCGCGCTGCAGGAAGCCGGCACCAACTTCGCCATGTCCAACCACTGGCCATGGAAGGTGTGGGCGCAGCAGAACGAGCGCGCCGGGCGCAACGCCTACCGCTACGGCGGCGAACAATACGTGATCACCGACCAGCGCGGCACCGCCTTCGAGCGTAATCTGATGGCCGCGCTGGTGGTGGCCGGCGGCTGTCACCTGGCCTATAGCGTGCCGGACAGCGCCATCCCCTACCTGCGGCTGGTCTGCCGCTACAACGAGTTGTTTTACGGTGATAATCGGCACTTTCCTGACCCGGACGCCGTACTGAAGGTGGATGATGGCGGTCAATTGTGGTGGCGCGACTACGTGCGTTACCGCACCACCGCACCGGGCAAGCGGGTCTATTATGTCCACCTCTTCAACCCGCCCACGGTCGAGAAGATGAATGACGACAAAGCGCTGCTGCCGTGGCCGGTGGCGAATGTGAAATTGAGCTGGCAGTTGCCCGCCGGCTGGAAGCCCACCGCCGCCTGGCACATCACCGCCGACGCGCCCGGCCCGGTGGAAGCGAAGGTCAACCCCACTTCCAAATGCACTTACACCACGCTGGCCACCGGACGTGCGCTAGAACGCCGCGCGCTGCCGCTGACCGGCGCCACGGTCACCGTGCCGACGGTGAACTACTGGAGCATCGTCGCGGTGGAATGCAGTGGGCCGCTAAATGCGCCAGAGCCGAACGAGCGGTTGAAACTGCCGGATGTGCCCCTGCTGCCGGATTTCTCCGCGCCATTGGTAGCGCAACCGGCTTCGAGCAAACCGTTGGGCGCCTTCCGCGATCGGCATTATGACGTGACACGGTTCGCCAAATCTTCCAAAAAGTTCCTCGATGTTATCGACGACCCGGAGGCGAAGAGCGGGAAAGCCGCGCGCATTACCGCGCCCGGCAACTGGGAAATCTATGACTTTCCGGAAGGCACCATGCCGGCGGGGCTGTACCGCTTCACCGTGCGGGCGCGGGTGGAGAAACCGCTGGGCGTGAACGGGAAATTGAACGTGTGGGCGTGGAGTCCGAACGGCACCCCGAAAGCCTTCCGCGTCGGCGCCCCGCTGGATTTGTTCGCGCTCACTCCCGGGCAAGGCTATCAGGACTTCTCCTGCGATCTCGAACTGGGCGACGCGCAGCAACAGACCGGCGTGCAACTGGCCGGTCTATCGGCCGGGCTGGTGATCGACACCTTCTCCATCACGCAAACCACCCTCTACCCGGACAGCAAACGCCTGCAATGGGAAGCCGGCATCCTGTGGCCGGCGCAAAAGCCGGCGCCGAAACGACCGGAGCCGGTCGGAGCGCTGGCGTCCCCGGCGACCAATGTTGCCAACACCGCCCCGCGCATCTGGTATGGCAACGGCCTCTATTCCGAATATTTCCACCTGGAAGAAGCCTTCGCGCCCCTCGGTGCGAAAATCGATCACGCCGATCACGTCGTCTGGCGCGACCGACGCGGATGGGATAGCACGCCGTTCCCAAAGACGCCGGAAGAATTGATGGGCTATGTTCTGGTAGTGCTGGCCAACGTGGATGTAAAATCACTTACCATCCTGCAACGCCAGTGGCTGTGCGGGTATGTCCATGATGGCGGCCGGCTGTTGCTGCTCGGTGGACCCTACGGCTTCGGGCGCGGTTTCTGGCAGGATTCCGACCTGCTGGCTGCCATGTTGCCCGTGGTGATGGAACCCTACGATCTGAAACCGGTCGGCCCCGCTCCGCTGCTCCCGCTCACCCCATGGGCGAAGAGCGCGGCTAATTGGAAGATCGCCCCGGTCACCGTCTGGCTGCACGTGGTAAAACCCAAACCCGAGGCGGCCGTCCAATTTACCGCCGCCGGCCACCCGGCGCTCATCACCGCGACCTACGGCCACGGCAAAGTCACCCTCATCCCTCTCGCTCCCCTCGGCGATGCCCCCACCGGCAGCACCGCCTTCTGGAACGCCCCGGAATGGGTGAAGCTGATGACCGAGTTAGGGAAAGTATTGTTGAAATAACGACGGATGGGAACCGCCGATTACGCAGATTCGTTTTTCTAGCGCGGAAACGCGAAGATTTTCGTGGAGGACATCGAAATCTGGCGCGCGAGCGTCCTCGCGAGCATGGGGTAACCACTGGTGCTCGCGAGGACGCTCGCGCGCCGGACCATCCTGACGCTTTTTCTCTGCGTCGTTCCCTGCGTCTCTACGGTGAACAATGCACTACACGAATTACTATCGAAGGAAGTCATACCGATGACCACCTACCCCACTATCCATGAACCGGCCCGCGATATACCGATAATTCACGACTGCGATCTCTGCGTGATCGGCGGGAGTTGTACCGGCGTGTTTGCCGCGGTGCGGGCGGCGCGGCTGGGTGCACGGGTGGCGATCATCGAGCAACAGAATTGCTTTGGCGGAACGGCGACCGCCGGGTTGGTGCATATCTGGCACAGTTTGCACGATACCGAAGGACAGCGGCAGATCATCGGCGGTCTGACGGCGGAAGTGCTGGACCGCTTGCGCACACGCGACGCGGTGGCGGATACCGGTGAACGGACCAATGCGTATTTTCTCAATACCGAGGAACTGAAGATCGAACTCGACGAATTGATTGTCGAGCATCGCATCACCCCCTTCCTGCATGCGTTTTACGCGGCGCCGGTGATGACGGACGACCGGTTGGCAGCGGTGATTATCGAGCAGAAGGACGGCCGACAAGCCATTCGCGCCCGGCAATTCATCGACGCCACCGGCGATGGCAAACTGGCGCGCGATTTGAACCTGCCTTCCTACCCGGCGGAAACGCTGCAACCGCCGACGACCTGCGCCAAGCTGGCCGGCCTTCACCAACTGGTCGGCTTTGATTGGCAGGCGGCGATTCGTGACCACGGCCATGAGTTCGGCCTGCATGCCGATTGGGGATGGGGATCGCCGATCCCCGGACTATCCGGCATCCAGATGCGCGCCGATACCCACGTCTTCGGCGCGGATACTTCCGACAGCCGGCAGTTGACCGCCGCCGAGATCGAAGGCCGGCGGCAGGTGCGGGCAATGCTGGATGTCATCCGCCGTTATGGTCCCACGCCTGCCCCGGTGTCACTGGTGAGTCTGGCAGCGGCAATCGGCACCCGCGAAACGCGCCGTTTCTGCGCCCGCTATCGACTGACCGGCGATGATGTCCTCTATGGACGCTGTTTCGACGACGCCATCGCCAACGGATCGTACCGGGTGGATATCCACCACGCGGATACCCCCGGCATCACCTTCCGCTATCTCGATGGCAGCGAAGAGGTCATCCCCGAGCGCGGCCGGCCCGCGCAACGCGGTCGCTGGCGCGCGGTCACACCGACCGACCCGACCTTTTATCAGATTCCGTTTCGCAGCCTGCTACAGGAGCGCGTGCCGAACCTGATGCTGGCCGGTCGCATGCTCGACGCCGATAAAATCGCATTCAGCGCCGCGCGCGTGATGGTCAACATGAACCAGACCGGCGAAGCCGCCGGTGTCGCCGCCTGGCTCGCGCTATCAGAAGACACTCCCGTGCAATCCATCGACCCCGCCCGCATACGAGCAATCCTGGCGGAAGGGGGATCGGTTGTCCTTTAAGCGCTTTATGAGCCACGCACCAGCGGTCGACGACCACCAATTCCCTCTTACGCCGCTTTCCCGCGCTGTTCTCCGATGGCCGTGGCGCGTTTGTTTTCGAGCAAGGCCAGCAGATTCTCATACGATTTACTGAATAGCTCGACGCCTTCGATCGTCAGTTGTTCGGTAATTTCGTGCAGGTCGACGCCGGTCGCGGCGAGTTGATCGAGTTGGCGGTGAGCTTCTTCGACATCGGTGGTCAACGAGGAGCTGACTCTCCCGTGGTCGAGAAAGGCATGCAGCGTTTCCTCCGGCATGGTATTGACCGTATCCGCGCCGATCAGATTATCGACGTATAGGGTATCGGGATAGCGCGGGTTTTTCGTACTGGTGCTGGCCCATAATGGGCGCTGCACGTGCGCGCCGTGGGCGGCCAGTTCCTGCCACCGCCCGCTGCGCACGATACCCTGGAAATATTCGTAGGCCACTTTGGCGTTGGCAACGCCGATCTTCCCCTGCAAAGCTTCATTGCCTTTTGCCTGCAGTTGTTTATCGGTCGCGGTGTCGACGCGGCTGACGAAGAATGAGGCGACAGAGGCGATCCCGCCGATGTTCAAGCCGGCGGCCAGGCGCTGTTCCAGTCCGCGCAAGTAGGCTTCGACAACGGCGTGATAGGCTTCCTGCGAAAAGATCAGCGTGATATTGACATTGATCCCACGACTGATGAGCGTCTCGATGGCCGGGACGCCTTCATCGGTGGCGGGCACTTTAATGAAGACGTTGGGACGGCTCAACGCATGAAACAGGTGCTGCGCCTGTCCGATCGACGCCTCGGTATCGTAAGCGATGTGCGGATCGACTTCCAGGCTGACGAAGCCGTCCGTGCCACCGGTTTTTTCGAACACCGGCTGCAGCATATCCGCCGCGGCCCCGACGTCGCTCAATGCCAGGTATTCATAGATCTCTTCCGTCGCCCTCCCCTGCCGCGCCAGGCGGACGACATCATCGTCGTAGTCGGGACTACCGGAGATGGCTTTGTCCAATATCGTCGGATTATCGGTCACACCGCGCACACCCGACGCGATCAGCGCGGCCAGTTCCCCGGAACGCAGCAACTTCCGGCTCAGAAAATCCAGCCAGACCGATTGTCCGCGCGCAGCCAGATCAGCTATCGTCGCCATGGTTTCCTCCTTGATTATTTAACAGGGTGGCTAGGATTTTTACCTTTGCTTTCGCGACCTTTGCGTCTTTGCGCCTTTGCGTGAAATATTTCATTTGGTTTCACGCAAAGGCGCAAAGACGCAAAGGAAGAAGGCGAGATATCCTACGAAATCTCATCGTCGTAATACTTCCGTAGCCACCTCAACGATGTGTTCGACGGAAAAGCCCAGTTTCTCCATCACCACTTCCCCCGGGGCGCTGACGCCGAAGCGGTTCAGACCGATGATGGCGCCGTCCAGGCCGACATAGTGTTCCCAGCCCAGCATGGCGCCGGCTTCCACGGAGACGCGTTTGCGCACGGCGGACGGCAAGACTTGTTCGCGGTAGTCAGCGGATTGCTGGTCGAAATAGTTCCAGATTGGCATGGAGACCACGCGCACTTTCGTGCCCGATTGTGCCAGTTGTTCACCCGCTGCCAGTGTGATCGATACTTCCGATCCGGTGGCGATCAAGATGATCTCCGGTTGCTCGCGGCTGGATTCCCAGAGGATATAGCCGCCATAGCGCAGTCCTTCCGCGGAAGCGTATTTAGTCTGATCGATGACCGGCAGATTCTGCCGGGTGAGCACCAGCGCGACCGGCCCGCCGGTGTGCAGTAGCGCGGTGCGCCAGGCTTCCGCGGTTTCGGTGGCATCGGCTGGGCGGATGAGGGTGAAATTCGGCACTGCGCGTAACGCCATCAGTTGCTCGATGGACTGGTGGGTCGGCCCATCCTGCCCGAGGCCGATGCTATCGTGGGTGAAGACGAAAATAGGCCGCACGCCCATCAACGCCGCCAGTCGCATCGGAGGTCGCATATAGTCGGAGAAGATAAGGAAAGTGCCGGTATAGGGGATCAGCCCGCCATGACGGATCATCCCGTTGGCCGCGGTGCCCATCGCGTGTTCGCGCACGCCGAAATGCATATTGCGTCCGCAATAGCTGCCGGCGGCAAAATCCCCGCCGCCATCGATCAGCGTTTTGGTACTCGGAGCCAGGTCCGCCGCACCGCCCATCAATTCCGGGATCGTCTTCGCCAGCACATTCAACACTTTGCCGGAAGCGTTGCGTGTCGCCATCGGTTTGCTGTCCGGCGGGAAGAGGTCCGCCAATCCCGCGTCCCACTCCGGTGGCAAGGTGCCTTCCTGCTGCCGTTGGAAGCGCGCATGCAGGTCGGGAAACGCCTGCCGGTAGCTGTCCAGGCGCTGCTGCCACTCCTGTTCGGCGGCGCCGCCGCGCGTCACGGCGGCACGCATATGCGCCAGCACGTCATCCGGCACCAGGAAGGTCGGCTCCTGCGGCCACCCCAGTGTCGCTTTCGCCGCTTTGACGTTCTCCGGACCCAATGGCTCACCATGCGCCTTGCCGGTCGCTTGCACCGGACTGCCGTAGCCGATAATGGTTTTGCAGATAATCAGCGTGGGGCGGCTTTTCTCCGCCTGCGCCTCCTGAATGGCGGCTTCGATCGCCGGCATATCGAAACCATCGATCGGTCCGAGTACCTTCCAACCATACGCCTCAAAGCGAAAGGCGACGTTTTCGCGGAACGCAATGGTGGTATCGCCTTCGATCGAGATATTATTGTCGTCATAAAAGACGATCAATTTGCCCAATTGCAGCGCGCCGGCCAGACTGGCGGCTTCGCCGGACACCCCTTCTTCCAGGTCACCGTCGGATGCCAGCACATAAGTGTAGTGGTTGACGATCTCGTGACCAGGACGGTTGAAAGTACACGCCAGCGAGTGTTCGGCGACGCTCATGCCCACCGCGTTGCCGAATCCCTGCCCCAACGGTCCGGTAGTGACTTCCACCCCCGGCGTGCGCTCCGACTCTGGATGACCCGGCGTTTTGCTCTCCCATTCACGAAACTGATAAATATCATCCAGCGTCAGCTCATAGCCGGTCAGGTAGAGCAGCGCATACAGCAGCATCGAGGCGTGCCCGGCGGAGAGGATGAAGCGGTCGCGATCCGGCCAGTTGGGATTACGTGGGTTGAACTTCAGATAGCGGTCCCACAACGTATAACCGATAGTCGCCGTCCCCATCGGCGTACCCGGATGCCCGGAATCCGCCGCCTCTACCGCATCGACGGCGAGAAATCGAATAGTATTGATGCAGCGCTGGTCAAGTTGGTCCTCGTGCGACGCCATGCCGTATCCCTCATTCTTCTCTGCACTCTTTGCATTACTGTAGAATGTTTGCCGTCATCCGGCGCGCGAGATCGATGACATTACCGAAGAGATGTGGGAAGAACCGTGCAATGGGGAGAGGCGGTCTAAACCTTGCTGTGAAGGATAATAGGATGACCTTAATTTGTCTCGCATCAAGTTCATCCTTCCATCCTTTCCATCATGGTTCAGACAACGCTATGGGCCGCCGGCATCCCTGCCGGCCCAGTTGCCACTCACTTTGGACAGAATAGGCCGGCAGGATATTGGCTGCCCGTAGTAATACCCACAGTCCCGCCCATTTTTTTATCGTTTTGTAATATCCGCATAATCGCGCGATAATGCCCATGACGGATAATAATATCGCCTCATAATTTAAAGAAGGAGTCAAGCGGATGCAAACGATCATGGCGATGATTGCGGCGGCGGGGTCGCTGGTGGGGATGCTGTATACCAGCATACTTCACTGGCACGAGAAGACGGCATACGATGACGGGCAACCGGTGTTGCGCATCCGCAAATTGCTGCTGCTCTTCACGGCGATTACCGCGCTGGTGCTGTTTGCGTGCACGCTGCCGTCGCTGCCGCCGTTTGCTTCCGGGATGCGGTTAGGCTGGGGAGTGCTTATCGGCGCGGCGCTGGGATGTTACGCGCTGAGCGAGGCGGGAAGAGGACGACGGGATGCGGACGGCACGCTCAACACCATCGGCATGCTCTCCGCCGGCGCCATGGGACCGGCGCTGGCGTTGCTCATCTTTCATGGGTATCCCAATGAAGCGCTGATCGGCTGCGCGCTGGGCGCGTTGCTGGCGGCCGGCATCGGCGCAGCGCTGGTGCGACCGTTGTCGGCGGTGACGGAGCGGGAGATCGATACCGGCAGTGCGCGCGGGGTGGAGCTATTTGCGCTGGCCACTGTCATCGTCGCGGTGGGCGCGCGGCTGGCCATCGCCCATTTCCCCCGCGCGCACGGCGAAATTCCGGGGGGCTACTGGTCATTACCCAGCCTGTTCGTCGCCATCGGCGCGCTGATCTTCATTGTAGTGGTTGGCGCGTGGCTGCAAAAATTCGATCTCCGCTGGCGACCACTGCTCTGCGGAGCGTTGGTGTCGATCATCCTGGTCGTCGTCTTCGAGGTGTTGCAGGCCAAGCTGCTTCCCGCGTTGCGTTGGGAACTCGCCGGGACGGGCATGCTGGTCTTCGCCTTCGTGCTGGCGGCCTTGCGGCGGGAGGAAGGCGAGGTTGTTGCCTTTCACCCCACCGCGCTGGCATTCGGCGCCGCATTGCTGGCAGTGCTGACCGCTGCCATTGCCTTTCGCGGATTACACGGCTATGGCGAAATATTGGCGCTGTTGGCGGCGTTGCCGCTGGTCGCCATGTTGTCGATGCAGCCCGACAGCAACCGCGCGCCGGAGCAAACGGTAACCCATGAATCGTTGACCGGCACGCTGGGCGTCGGTGCGTTGACGGTCTTGTTATTATTGACGATCTACCGGCTGTTCCTCGAACGCTCCGGACGGGGATTTGCGCTGGATTTCCAACAGCAGTATGACCTGCTCGCGGTACTGCTGGGCGTCGGCTCCGGTTTCGGGTTGCTTGGCTTCACCAGCGGCAGCCTGGCACGTGCCCGCCAGGTGCTGGCAGCGGAAACCCCGCGCTTTGCGCCCTTGATCGCGCGCACCGTGCTGCTGGGCGTGCTGTTGAGTGGCGTGCCACTGGCATTGCTGGGGCTATGGGGTACGCGCGGCGCGGGCGCGTTGCTGGTCGGGTTCATCATCAGCGAAGTGGTGTGGATGCTGCTGGCGGCATGGAGTGCCGGCGAGGCGCGCGTGCTGGCATTGGCCGCATCGCCGCACCTCTTTTTACTCGGCGCGGCGCTGGTGACCGTGCAGTTCACCCCGCTGGTGCTGGCGTTGAGCGTGACCCGCACCGCGAAATTCATCATCGTGGGCATCCTTACGCTCGCTGCCGTCCTCTGGGTGATCGCGGACGCGTGGGGACAGAAATCCTTTGCGGCGGCGTCCGCCGCCACCGCGCTGCCGGATGATGGAGGGCTGTGATGCGGATATTGCAGTACCGGGTCGCGTTAGCGATCATTATCCTGACCTGCGGAATGGCCATCGCCTGGATGCTGGCGAAAGAGACGCCGCGTGGGCGGGTGGTCGGCTCGTTGCGCACCGCCGAAAGGGGCACGCCACTCGGGCGGGTGCGCGTGGTGCTGAACAAGGATGGGGCGTCATTCCCTGGTAAAACGGATCGGCTGGGTAATTTTGCCTTTGCCCAGATTCCCGTCGGCGATTACCGGCTGATCGCCACCACGCGCGCGCATCAGCAACCCACGCAACTCATCACCGTGCATGATGGCCGCACCACGCGTGCCGATGTCGAACTGCAGCCGATGCAGCCGTTTCTGCGCATCTTTCAGCAACAGCGCATCTTCACCACCAGCGAGACACCGCGCTTGCGCTGCCAGGGATTCGCCCCCACCAACGAGTTGGCGGTGTCGATTTACCGGGTGTCGCCGGCGGTCGCCGTCCAGCACTGGCGTGGTTATCTGCCGGACGCGCTCACCCTGCATCATCAGCCGTTGCAGACCGTCAGCCTGTCTACCGTGCCGGAACTGACGAAAATGCGCACCTTGCGCCTGGGGATTAACGGCAAGCGCGATGTCGAAGGCATCTTCCGCCAGGAGATCGCGCTGGGGACGCTGACACCGGGATTATTCCTGGTCGCGGTGGAAGCACTCAACCAGCGCGCGCTGGCAGTGGTGACGGTGACCGACCTGGGGATGATCGTCAAATCGACACCGGACGAAGCACTGATTTACACTGTCGGACTGAACAGCAATACCCCCATCGCCGGCGCGGCCATCGAAGCCCGCCGCGCGGGAAAAACGGTGGTCAGCGGTGTCACCGATAAGGACGGCTTACTCACCCTGCGCCTACCGAAAAGTGAAGGCGGTGGTGAGTTGATGCTGGTGGGACGCGCCGCCGATTCATTCGCGGTAGCGACGGTCTACACCTACTGGCACGGCGTGAACGGTTCCCGCCGGGTGTATACCTATACCGATCGCCCGGTATATCGTCCCGGGCAGCAGGTGCATTTCAAGTCGCTCATCCGCGATCTAAAGGATGACCGTTACCAGGTGCCGGCGCATTTGCCCGCCCAGGTGCGCGTGGTGGACCCGCACGACGATGTCGTCTTCACGGGCCGGCAAACCACGGATAACTACGGCGCCTTCGCCGGCGATTTCACTCTCTCCTCCGCTGCGCTGCCGGGTAGTTACACAATGACGATCAATATCGACGGCGCGCCGTATGAAACGAGCTTCGCGGTGGCGGAATATCGCAAGCCGGAATTCGCGGTGACGGTGAAACCCGACCGGGCGCGCTATACCCGCGGAGAGACTGTCAATGCCGTCATCAGCGCCGAGTATTATTACGGCGCGCCGGTGCCGCGCGCCGGCGTGACGTATTCGGTTATGCGCTCACCATACTGGTATTGCGACGAGTGCACGGCATGGGATGAAGATCTGACTGCACCGATGGGTGAGGAAGGCGATGCCGGCGGGGAATATGGCGGCGGCGAAATTATCTTCTCCGGGCAAGGCGCCACCGATGACAACGGCAAGCTAGCGATTACCATTCCGCCGAAGGTCAATAGGAAAGATAATTCGGATGAGGGTCAGGATTGGCGCTACGTAATCGCTGCTACCGTTACCGATGCCGGCCGTCGCTCACAGGACGGCAACGGCTCGACGCTGGTAACGCAAGGCGACTTCCGGGTGTCTGTCACCCCGGAAGACTGGATGACGCGTCCGGGACAACAGACAACCCTCAACATTCGTGCCGTCGATTACGATGGCAAGCCGGTGGCCAACCTTCGCGGTCGCGTCACCATCGCCGGCTCGACCTGGCAGGACAACCAACAGCGATTAACCGAAAGCGCGCGACTGACCTGGCAGACCGATGCGGACGGCAACGCGCACGTGCCGTTCACCCCGCAGCAGCAAGGCGACTACCGCATCACCTGCCTCACCGCGGATGCACACGGCAACCGCATCACCGCCGTCACCTCGCTGTGGGTGATGAGCGGCGACAGCGGTGATTTCAACTATCCGTATCAGGATATCGACGTGCACGCGGATAAGCAACAGTACCGCGAAGGGGATACCGCGCAGATCGTCGTCAATACCCGCTACGCGCCCGTCACCGCACTGCTCACCATCGAAGGCGCGAAGATCTTTGAACATCGGCTGGTGAAGTTGACGGCGAAATCCACCGTCATCAAGGTGCCGATCCGCCCGGAATTCATGCCGGCGGCGCGCGTCAGCCTTAACTTTTTGCACGGCAAACGCTTCCTCACCGGCGACGCCCGGCTCATCGTCTCGCGCGAACGCAAAGCGCTGGCGGTGAAGATCACCTCCGATAAGGCGATCTATCGCCCCGGCGACAAAGCGACCTACCGGATTGAAACACGCACGCCGGAGCAAAAGCCGGTAGCGGCGGAAGTATCGCTCGGGGTGGTGGATGAAGCGATCTACGCCATCGCGCCGGACAGCACACCGGACATTATCGCCTACTTTTACCCCAAGCGCGATCAGGAAGTGCAGACGGCCTATTCCTTCCCGGAAATTTACCTCTCCGGCGATGACAAGGCCGGCACGACCATCCGCACGCGCAGCTTTTTCCCCGACACCGCCTTCTGGAACCCGGCAGTCGTTACCGACGCGAAAGGGCAGGCGACGCTGAGCTTCACCATGCCGGACAATCTCACCACCTGGCGGGCCACCGCACGCGCGGCTTCGTTAGACACGCGCGTCGGGCAGGCGACGAATAAAGTGATCGTGCAAAAGCCGTTCCTGGTGCGGTTGGAAACCCCGCGCTTCTTCACCCAGGGTGACCGCTTGAGCGTGACGGTGGTGACGCACAATCTCACCGCGAACGCGCTCACCGCCACCGTCGGGATCGAAGGTAACGGGGTGGATTTCGACTCGGCGCGGTCGCGGCAGATACAACTCGGCGCCGGGCAGACCCAGCGCGTCGAGTGGACGGCGACCGTGCCCGCGCCGGGAAATGCCACCGTGCGTGCCTGGGGCAAAGCCGGAGCGCTGGATGACGCGATGGCGCTCACGCTGCCGATTGTGCCGAAAGGTCGCTCGGTGGAGGAAACGCGGGCCGGTTCGACCAACACCGGCACCGATATGCGCTTTGTACTGCGCAAGGACGCCATTTCCGGCACGCCCGCGCTGACCTTACGGCTGACACCGTCGTTGGCCGGCGCCATGCTGGGCGCGCTGGATTATCTGGCCAGCTACCCCTACGGCTGCGTGGAGCAGACGATGTCCTCCTTCCTGCCGGACATTATCATCGCGGAGTTATTGAAACAACGTGGGTTGGATAATCCGGCGCTACGGCATAAGTTGCCGTCGATGGTAAACGCCGGTCTGCTGAAACTCTACGGTTTCCAGCATGACGACAAGGCGTGGGGGTGGTGGCAATACGATAAGTCCGATCCGTGGATGACCGCCTACGTCGTCTACGGCTTGCAACGCGCGAAGGAAGCCGGCTTTGCCGTCAACGAACAGGTGTTGCGGGATGGCCTCAATACGCTGCTGCCGATGGCGAATATTCCCGGCGCAAAAACGCCAACTGCCGCGTCGACGAACTGGAGCAATGTCGATCAGAATACCCGCACCTTCGTCGCTTATGTGCTGGCGATAGCCGGGAAACGCGACGCCGCCGGCGTGATCGCCGACAGCTATAGCGGTCCGCAACATGCAAAGGAACGCGCGACGCTGAACGACTGGGGATGGCTGATGCTCGCGCGGGCGGATGGCGTGCTCGGGCGCGGCGATGCCGGGCGTGCGCTGCTGGAGGAGGAATGGACACGCTACCTTCAACAGCAAACTTCCTCCGCGAGCGGCTGGCACTGGTGGTCGGAAACGGATATCGGCGCCGCACTGCTGTCCGCTGGCGTGGCGCTCACCCCGAACGATCCACGCCTGCCCGATCTGGTGCGCGTGTATGGTGGTGGAGATCTAGCTATCGTCCGTTACGTGCGCCTGCGCAGCGGACTACCTACGCTTTTGGCTGGGCTCCGTGTGGCGGCACCGGCCGCGGTTTTGGGCTCTCTGCTGGCCGAGTTTGGCAGTGGCGGTAGCGCCGGTCTGGGTACTTACCTGATTGGCTCACTGGGCCGCGCTGACCCGGCCCGACTCTGGGGCATAGGTCTGTCTGCTACCGCCATCAGCGGACTGGCTTATTGGTGTGTGGATTTGGCAGCAAGGCGATTTGCCGGCAATACACTCAGTGTCAGCACGCCCGTTGGGTCGCAAGCGGCGCACGCGGGGGAGAGCTGGTCCTTTCGTTCGGGCATGGCCTTGGCGGCCCTGGGCATGCCTTTCCTGTTTTGGTACTTGGTCATCCTGATGTTCCAGGCGCTGGGGGTGTCCGATGTGGTGCTGCGCACCCCGGCGGGCGTGTTCGAGCATTTGTTCCTGGCCGACAACGCGGCTGAAAATTTGCAGCGCCTGGGCGCCGCGCTCGGCGAGACCTTGCCCTACACCCTCCTGGGCATGCTGGCCGGTTTGCTGGTGGCCTTTGTGCTGGCAGTGTGCACCACAGTCTGGCCCGGCCTGGGCCGCACCTTGCTGCCGCTGTCGCTGGTTACGCAGTCCATGCCCCTGGTGGCGCTCACTCCCCTGGTGGTGCTGGTGTTCGGGCGCGACATGGCCAGCATCCTGGTGATCACGGTATCGGTCACTTTCTTTCCCGCCTTTGTCACCATGGCCCAGGGCTTGGCCCTGGTGCCGCCCACGGTGCAGGACTTTGTGCGTGCCTATGGCGGCGGGCGCTGGCGTCAACTGCAGATGATCGCCATCCCCTGGTCGGTGCCCTATCTGTGCGCCGCCGCCCGGTTGGCAGCACCGCGTGCCTTCCTGGGCGTGATGATTGCCGAGTGGCTTGCCACCGGCACCGGCATTGGCAATTTGCTTAACGAATCGCGCGGCATGCTGGACTTCGGAATGATCTGGAGCGTGTCCGTCGTGGCCATCGTGATTGCCGTGTCCCTCAACGGCGCGGTGGTCGCTCTCGAAAAATTCGCCCTGCGACGCTACGCCACTGCTGCTGCGTCCTGACCCCTGCCACCACAATCAACCAAGGAAAACCATGGACCACAAGAGCACCGTGCGTGAACGCGTCTTCAGCGAACTGCGCAAAGTCGCCTATCCGGACAGCCGCTTTCACTACGACTTTGGCGAGTTCATCACCGACTTCCAGGGCAGCAGCGCAGCCACCGACCGCCTGATGGCGCACAGCTTCTACCAGCAGTCCCAATGCCTTTTCATCACGCCAGACAACTGCCTGGAGGAACTGCGCTACCGCACGCTGCAGGATGGCAAGCTGATTTTGCTGACCACCTATTCCATCAAGCGCGGCTTCTGGCTGCTGGACCCGGCCACCATCCCCAAGGACCGTCAGCTGTATGCCGCCACACTGGACGGCATGGAGAAGCACGGCACGCCCATGAGCCTCGCTGACATCCGCGACAAGTTGCCCCGGCTGGACTACATGATTACAGGCACGGGTGCCATCAACGAGGAGGGTGTGCGCTTTGGCAAGGGCCATGGCTTTTTTGATGCTGAATGGAGCATGCTTTACCGCATTGGCA
>Ga0118677_10006820_pt1 | contig 19171 bp, 15 predicted proteins | sample AliMusrvi5mmetaG_FD_86154 | JGI IMG/M metagenome (GOLD analysis project Ga0118677, IMG submission 86154) | reverse complement strand
GTTGATAAATTAGGTGTTGATGAAAGCGAAGTTACGCCAGAGGCATCATTCACCAACGATTTAGGTGCCGATTCTCTCGATACCGTTGAATTAATTATGGAATTTGAAAAGGAGTTCAACATTGCTATCCCCGATGATCAGGCTGAAAAAATCGGAACTGTTGGCGATGCAATCAATTACATCACTGAAAACGCGAAGTAATCCAGTTTTTTACTAATAAAGGGCTCAAAAGCTTACTATGGAATTAAAACGAGTTGTTGTAACCGGATTGGGCACGATAAACCCGCTAGGTAAGAGTGTTGAGGAATTTTGGGAAAACTTGTGCAATGGGGTTAGCGGTGCCGGCCCCATTACTCGTTTTGATCCCTCAAGGTTCAAGACTCAATTTGCCTGCGAAGTTAAGAATTTCGATCCGAGTGAATACCTCGAAAAGAAAGAGGTTCATAAGCATGACTTATATGCTCAATTTGCATATGTGGCAGCGGCTCAGGCGCTTAGCCATTCAGGGCTTGATCTTGAGAAAATTGACAAGGATGAGTGTGGGGTAATTTGGGGTGCAGGAATTGGCGGTTTGAATACTTTTTTACAAACAGTAACCGAGTATAACGCAAGTCCTGAGACTCCCCGTTTCTCCCCATTTTTTATTCCAAAAATGATTGCCAATATGGCCAGTGGAAATATCGCATTAAAATACGGTTTCCGCGGACCAACAATCACCACTGTTACCGCATGCGCATCTGCCACTCATGCAATGATTGATGCGGCAACCTATATCCGACTTGGAAAGGCTAATATCTTTATTGCAGGTGGCTCTGAATCAGCGATCAATGAAGCTGGGGTAGGAGGATTCAATGCCATGCGTGCCTTATCAACCCGTAATGATGATCCCAAAACTGCCTCCAGACCATTTGATGTTGGTCGCGATGGATTTGTTATGGCTGAAGGTTCAGGTGCATTAATACTCGAGGAGTATGAACATGCTGTAAAGCGTGGTGCCACAATCTATGCCGAGCTGGTTGGAATCGGAATGTCTACCGATGCCTATCATATGACTGCACCTGATCCTGAGGGTGGTGGTGCAGCACTTGTTATGAGAAGAGCTTTGGAAGATGCAGGGCTTAAACCTACAGATATTGATTATATTAATGTTCACGGGACTTCTACAGGTCTTGGTGATATTGCTGAACCAAAAGCGATCAAAAAAGTCTTTGGAGATCATATTTACAATGTTAGTATCAGTGCGACCAAATCAATGACAGGTCACTTACTTGGTGCTGCCGGAGCCGTTGAGGCTATCGCAGCAATATTGGCGATGAGGGACAGTATTGTTCCCCCTACCATCAACCAATTTGAGCTCGACCCCGAAATTGATCCGAAAATTGATTTTACATTCAATAAAGCAAAGAAACGCGAACTCAATTATGTTTTAAGTAACACCTTTGGTTTTGGCGGACATAAAGGAACTGTAATCTTTAAAAAACTTTCTTAGTAAAGTGTTAAGAGATTTAAGGTATCGAATAAAACTCTTTTCTTCTCCAAGAAAAGAGTTTTATACTTTTTTAAAAGCAACAACCGGATTTAGCCCGATTAAACTGCGGCTATATGATCTGGCATTTATCCACAGATCAGCCTCTTCCCCTGATTTACTGGGTCAGCCCATTAATAATGAGCGACTTGAATATTTGGGTGATGCCGTTTTGGGCGCCATTGTTGCTGAATATCTGTATAATCGCTTCCCCCGTAAGGACGAAGGGTTCCTTACCCAAATGCGTTCACGCATCGTAAACCGGAGTTTTCTCACTCAACTCACCTTTAAACTTGGGCTCAATCGCTTCATTAATTCCAATACAAATTCGGTAAATGATTCGAGCCATATCTTTGGAGATGTCTTCGAGGCCTTTATTGGTGCGCTCTATCTCGACACCGGTTATAAGGGAGCCAAACAATTTGTCATTAAAAAAGTGCTCAATGTGCATGTCGACATTGAGCAATTAGAGCGGAGTGACAATAATTACAAGAGTCAGTTGATTGAATGGGGACAAAAGAATAAAAGAGTGGTCGACTTTGACACGCGTGAAAATCGGGAAACGGGGCATAACAACCTGCCGTTTATTTCAATAATCCGAATCGATGGCCAAATCGTTGGTAAAGGCGAAGGTTATTCCAAAAAGGAGGCACAACAAAACTCTGCCTGTAAAGCATTGGGCAATCCCGAGATCGGCGATTGCGTGTGATAATATAAGTATTCAGACTGACCTCATATCATCCTATAAACATTTCCGCAATGGAAATTAACGCCAGGAGTAAACCGGAACATAGCAGGGATAAGATACCCGCGCTTAAGGAATAAAATCACTAATTAACAGGTCTCACCTTAAATCAAAGGTTATCTTCTGCCTTAACAAACAGGATTATTTTTTCTTTTAAGTTCCTAAGTTAAATAATGTTAAGGAGAACTGCCCTGATCCATTAATAGCTTTATCTTTGTTTCGATGAGTAGAAGGATGATATATACGTTAAGTGTGGCAATGGCTCTGGCCGCCGTATTTTTGATTGTCGTACAGATGATGACAATCAAACATACCGCAGATTTGCAGGAGAAAAATTTCAGAACTCAAACGTATAAAGCTTTACAGGATGTGACAGATGCCCTTGATATGTTTGAGATCAATCAGTTTTATGCGCTCGACGCTGATCAAAGTGATTATCCCTCCAATTCAACGGGTCTTTTTCCAAACTCAGACCGTGTGGCGCCCCTGAGTGTACTTGAAAAAAGCGGCGAAATCTTAGTCTCACAAAAATTTATCAGTACCGATTCAAAAGGGGGTATTAACGAACATTCGAATTTTTTTTCTCAGACACAGGTTCAAAGTTTCCAACACGTCTACAACAGAAAAAGCGCACAGGATGCTCAAAAGCTCAGGTATCAGAATTATATGAAAGAGCGGTCTGAATTACCCCTTTCATTGCGGTTTCCAACCGAAATTCTTGGACAGGCTCTGGATTCTGCGCTTAAAAGGAATGATATTCTCCTCGATTATAAATTTACGATTCTGACCCAGATTGATGGGAAAAGCACACATATCATGGGGAGTAAGGACTATAAACCAGGAAAGCGGTCAACATTGTACAAAAGGCTGTTATTATCTGATGATCAACCAATAAAGCCAGATTATCTTTGTATTTATTTCCCCGATCAGAACAATAGCTTCTTTAAATCTGCCTCATTTCTGGTCTTCCCCTCACTGCTTCTTACCTTGATGATTATTGGTATTTTTATCGTGACCTTGCAGATCATCCTGCGCCAGAAGAAAATATCTCAGATCAAGAATGACTTCATCAACAATATGACCCATGAGCTTAAAACCCCTATATCTACAATCTCACTCGCTTCTCAAATGCTGAGGGATTCATCGGTATCGCTGTCAAAGTCAACAATGGATCATATTTCCGGCGTGATTTTTGATGAGAGTAAACGGTTGAGTAACCAGGTTGAAAAAGTATTGCAAATGGCAGTCTTCAATGAGGGACGGCTAAAATTGAAATTTACACAACTCGATTTAAATAAACTGGCAGAGACAGTTGCTGCGAATTTTGAGATCCGGGTATCCAATGAAAACGGAGAATTAAAGACCGATTTAATGGCCGAAAATCCGTTTATCAGAGGGGATGAGGTTCATATTACCAATGTAATATTTAATTTGCTTGATAATGCGGTAAAATATAGCAAGACCACCCCATTAATTGAGCTTTCGACTGAAAATAGAAATGGTTGGGCCATTGTTCAGATTAAAGATCACGGAATTGGAATACCAAAGGAGCATCAGTCTCAGATTTTCGAACGGTTTTATCGTGTCCCTACCGGAAACGTTCACAATGTAAAAGGGTTTGGACTCGGATTGTCGTATGTTAAGCGGATTATTGATGTTCATAACGGCAGAATAAAAGTAGACAGTACCTTAGGGAAAGGTACACGGTTTAGATTATATTTCCCATTAAAACAGACTCAAAATTATGGAAAAGAGGACTAAAGTGATTCTCGCAGAGGATGATGAAAATCTTGGGCTTTTGCTCAGAGAATATCTTATCGCTAAAGGTTATGACACCGACTTATATCCTGATGGTGAAGTTGCATATAAAGGGTTTCAGAAGAACCAGTACGATCTTTGTATTTTCGATGTAATGATGCCAAAGAAAGATGGATTCACCCTGGCGAAAGATATCAGAATGCTCAATACCGATATTCCAATTATCTTTCTTACCGCAAAAAGCATGAAAGATGATGTAATTGAAGGATTTAAAATTGGGGCTGACGACTATATGACAAAACCGTTTAGCATGGAAGAATTGCTATTCCGACTTGAAGCCATTTTACGCAGAACCAGCGGAGAAGGGGACAACTCTCAGACAATTTTCAAACTTGGTCGGTTTATCTTTGATGCCCGCAAGCAGACATTGTCGGATGCCAACGATAACACAAAACTCACAACCAAGGAGTCTGATTTGCTTAAATTGCTGTGCGTCAATGCCAATAAAATTTTGGAAAGAAATTTCGCACTCAAAACGATCTGGGTTGACGACAATTACTTCAACGCCAGGAGCATGGATGTTTACATTACAAAGCTTAGAAAACATTTGAAATCTGAGGAAGGAATTGAGATCATCAATGTCCATGGTAAAGGATATAAACTAATCATCTGATCGTTTCACAGAGCGTCATAAAAAATCCCGGATTTCGAATTCCGGGATTTTTTTATGTGATTGAAAAATTCGTAAGATTTACAGTTTTTGCCAATCAGGTTCTGAACATCAAATTGCCAAATTGACAAATTACCGAATTAAACTAATCCTTGCGCGAGCATTGCCTCTGCTACCTTCACAAAACCGCCAACATTTGCCCCTTTCACATAGTTGATATAATCACCCGATTTACCATGTTTTGAACACGTATTATGAATATCATGCATAATCAGGTGAAGCCGTTTATCAACCTCCTCCGTAGTCCAGTTATAGCGCATGCTGTTTTGCGACATTTCAAGGCCAGAGACAGCAACTCCACCAGCGTTAACCGCCTTTCCGGGAGCAAAAGTGAATTTGTTATTTACAAAATAGTTTACTGCACCCGAGGTGCATCCCATATTGGAAACCTCAGCCACCAGGGTACAACCATTTTCCATTAATTTCCGTGCATCCTCTTCGTCGAGTTCGTTTTGAGTGGCGCAAGGTAAGGCGATGTCCACTTTTACTTCCCACGGTTTCGCGTCGGGGAAGAATTGAACTCCAAATTCTTCAGCATAGGGTGCAACAACGTCGTTATTACTTTCGCGAAGTTCCAGAAGATATTCAACCTTCCGGCCTGAGATTCCCTCCGGATCGTAGATATATCCGTCAGGTCCTGAAACGGTGACAACCTTACCCCCAAGTTCGTTAATCTTCAGTATTGCTCCCCAGGCCACATTGCCGAAACCCGAAACACTGAACACCTTACCTTTAACCTCCTGCCCCATCTCTTTAAGCATGTGCTGAACAAAATAAACTGCACCAAAACCTGTAGCCTCAGGGCGAATCAGTGAACCACCCCAACCAAGACCCTTTCCGGTAAGGACGCCCGTAAACTCATTCCGAATACGCTTGTATTGTCCAAATAGGTAACCGATCTCGCGACCCCCAACACCAATATCACCGGCAGGGACATCCGTATTTGGTCCAATATGACGAAATAACTCTGTCATAAACGACTGGCAGAACCGCATGATCTCATTATCGCTGCGCCCCTTTGCACTGAAGTCTGATCCCCCTTTCCCACCACCCATAGGAAGGGTCGTGAGACTGTTTTTAAAAGTCTGCTCAAAACCGAGGAACTTCAGAATACTTAACGTCACACTCCGGTGGAAACGCAGACCCCCTTTGTATGGACCCAGAGCACTGTTAAATTCAACACGATAGCCACGGTTTATCTCGACCTCTCCCTTATCATTGCTCCAGGGAACACGGAAAATTATTGTTCGCTCAGGCTCAACCATCCGTTCAAGAATCTTTGCCTGTTTATAACGAGGATTGGCATCATAAACATCCCAAACTGATTCAACAACTTCCAAAACAGCCTGATGAAACTCTAATTCACCTGGTGTGCGGGCTTTTAGCCCTTCCATAAAACTATCTATTCCGGTATTCATCTTTAATTTTGTTTAAGTTTCTGATCAAACAAATGTTTCATCAGGTCAATCGACAATAGGATTTAATTACATTCAAATTTACAGATTTCTTTAGTATCCAAACGAAAACCGATTTAAATCAACGAAACGCTATCTGGCTATATAACTGATGTTTATGCACATCAAAATAGTGTTTTCTGTCATGTTTTCAAAATTTATGATATATGTCAGAATTGATAACGCATAAAATCAGCTCTGATCAGTAGTCATGCACCAATTGATCCGGATGTACCATATCTGATGTTTTTAAAGATTTCCCCCTGAATCAATCCTTTAGGAACTATTTTTTTGCACAAAACTTTCTTTATACCGGGGATCAGAGCGAATAAAGCATTAATTTCGCCCCTTAATTGAAAATGAACAAATAAGCACGACAGAGATGGATTACAATTTCAAAGAGATTGAAAATAAATGGCAGCGGCATTGGGCTGAAAACAATACATTTAAAACAGAGATAGATCACTCAAAGCCTAAATTCTACTGTCTCGATATGTTCCCGTACCCTTCCGGTGCGGGTCTGCATGTCGGTCATCCGGAAGGTTATACAGCCACAGATATTATTTGCAGGTTTAAAAGGGCAAATGGGTTTAATGTACTTCACCCGATGGGATGGGATGCCTTCGGATTACCTGCCGAGCAATACGCCATCCAGACAGGGACTCACCCTGCCATTACAACTCAGAAAAATTGCGATACTTTTCGCCGTCAGATTCAATCGTTGGGCCTAAGCTACGACTGGGAGCGTGAAATCAACACCACCGACCCGAACTACTTCAAATGGACCCAATGGATCTTTATCCGTTTGTTCAATACCTGGTTTGATATAGAACAAAATAAGGGAAGACATATCAGCGAACTGCCAATACCTGAAGATATTCAGGCAGAGGGGGGTGCTGCGGTTCAAAATTACATTGGGAGTAAGCGACTTGCGTATTACGATAACGCACAGGTTTGGTATTGCCGGAATTGCAAAACGGTATGCGCCAACGAAGAGGTACTCAACGATGGCTCGCATGAAAAATGTGGTACGAAAGAAGTTGAGCGCCGATATCTCAAGCAATGGATGTTACGCATCCCTCATTATGCCGAACGTCTGCTCGATGGATTAGATCAGCTCGATTGGCCTGAAGGGGTGAAAGATATGCAGCGTAACTGGATTGGCAGATCTACAGGGGCAGAGGTGGATTTCAAAATCGATGGCCTTGACAAGAACCTGCGCGTCTACACTACCCGTCCCGATACCCTGTTCGGAGCCACCTATATGGTTGTAGCGCCTGAACACGAACTTGTAAACGAGATAACCACCCCCGACCAGCATGAGGCCGTGAGGGCTTACGTCCTTGGGGCAGCTTTAAAAAGTGACCTTGACAGAACCGATCTTGCAAAAGGGAAAAGCGGCGTTTTCACAGGAAGGTATGCTATTAACCCGATTAACGGAACCAAAATCCAGATCTGGGTGGCCGATTATGTTTTGATGGGTTATGGAACAGGAGCTATCATGGCAGTACCGGCGCATGACACGCGTGACTTTGAATTTGCGCAGACTTTTGATATTCCAATCATCTGCATTCTCGATCCTAAAAACGCACCCGAAGAAGTACGTAATCAGGTACTTAATGGTGAAGCATGCTGGACTGAAGACGGCGCCTATATCAACTCATCCAATATAGAGGTTGGAATTGATATCAACGGTCTTTCAAAAGAGGAGGGGATTGCCACGGTAACCAATTGGCTTGATTCAAATAATCTTGGAAAAGCGACAATCAACTATAAACTTCGCGACTGGTTATTCAGTCGTCAACGGTATTGGGGGGAGCCTTTCCCTGTGATTCACTGGGAGGATGGAGAAGTAAGTGTTCTGGAAGACAGTGAATTGCCATTGCCTCTTCCCGAAGTTGAAAAATATATGCCTGGTGAAACGGGCGAATCTCCCCTCTCAAATGCGGGAGATTGGCTGATCGTTACCGATAAAAACGGCAGAAAAGGGCGTCGCGAGACCAATACAATGCCTCAATGGGCTGGTTCCTGCTGGTATTACCTGCGGTTTACCGATCCCACTAACAATGAAGAGCCTTTCAGCAAGATTGCCGAAAACTACTGGATGCCTGTCGACCTTTATGTGGGTGGTGCCGAGCATGCCGTTTTACACTTGCTTTACAGCCGGTTCTGGCATAAGGTACTTTTTGACCTTGGCATCGTTTCAACAAACGAACCGTTCCAGAAACTATTCAATCAGGGGATGATCCTGGCTTTTGCCTATGAAACAGCATCAGGTTCCAAGGTTCCCTCGGATCAGGTTGAAGAACGGGAAGGAAAATATTTCAGCACCGTTACCGGGGAAGAGTTGCACCAGATCGTAGCAAAGATGTCGAAATCACTGAAAAACGTGGTGAATCCCGACGATGTGGTGACCAACTACGGTGCAGATTCTTTGCGTCTCTTCGAGATGTTTATCGGCCCGCTAGACGCGACAAAACCGTGGACCGAAAATGGCGTAAAGGGGGTATACAACTTCTTACGCAGGGTGGTCGCCTTCTTTGGCGAAAAGAGCAATATTGCCGAAGGTGAAGAGAGTAAGGAGACGTTGAAAATCCTCCATCAGACGATCCGGAAGGTGAGCGATGATGTACGGGACATGAAATTCAATACGGCAGTTTCACAGATGATGGTCTTCACAAACCATTGTTATAAAGTTGGAAAGGTAAATCATCAGACAGCAGTAACCTTTTTCCAGGTTTTGGCACCTTTTGCACCACACGTTGCCGAGGAGCTATGGGAACTTTATGGGAATACCTCAGTGCTGAGTTTCCATCCATGGCCGGTTTTTAATGAGGCTTACCTGACTGAGAACACCTTTGAATATCCGGTATCTTTCAATGGTAAGGTACGGTTTAAGATTGAACTCCCGGTTGATATGCCAACCACTGAAATTGAGAAGGCTGTTCTTACTCACGACCATACTGATAAATGGATTGAAGGGAAATCGATAGCAAAAATTATAATTGTAACGAATAAGATTGTGAATGTTGTTGTGAAATAACAGGTTATAATTCAATATTTAAAAGCCGGCTCTTATGGGCCGGCTTTTTTTGTGTTTTCAAATATGATGATATTGATTGGATGGAATGAATTCCAACCCTATAAGATACCCCGTGCCTAAGGCTCTGGAAGAGAATATGAAAATAGCGTGCAAAAATAATCATTTGAATCCCGCCAGGGATGATTTATATTATAACGCCGGAATTTATTCCGGTGCATTAAACCAATTACCATCCTCAGAGTGCTGTAGGCACGAAACATATCTAATAGTCTGGATCCTATCAATTTCTTTCCCCATCTCCACCTTTACACCATCTCATCGAAAATAAACGGCATCCCGTCGAAAAAACTATGCAGCTGCTTAAAATCAGATTAACTTCGCTTTATCAATCGTAAAAAACGAACTATTATGAAACGAAAATTATTTCTTATCTCAGGGTTTTTGCTCCTATTCATCGGATGCAACAATTACTATATGATTGGTTCGCTGAATCCGTTTTATATTGCCAAAAACATAACCCTTTTACCGGCAATTGAAGGATCATGGCTTGCAAAGCCCATTGAATCCTTAAAAAACTCTTCCGATTCGGCCGCATCAAAGATCTGGGGACTTGCCGATACAACCTCTATCTGGACCATTAAACGCGTAATCACCAAAGAGGTGGTAAAGAATAAAAAGGGACAAGACTCCACCACTTTCAAACCGGAGAATTTTTACAATGCAAAATTGGTCAGTTCTTCAGATTTGGCGATCTACGAATTTAAGGTAGTGCTTTTTACCGTAAAAAATAATCTTTACGCGGACTTTATCCCCAGCGCAAAGGAGGAACTGATGAAGAGCAAGCTGGCCTCCAACAGTTTCTTTGAGGTGCATACCGTGGCACGTGTTAAAATCATCCAAAACAAAGCAGAACTTTCGTGGCTGGGAGCCGACTGCATGAAGGAGATGATCGAAAAAAAGCGGGTGCGGGTAAATTATCAGTGGGTAAAAGAGACTGGCAGGTTTCTGCTTAGCGCCTCTTCAAGTGAATTAACTGGGATGATCGAACGGTATGGCGACCAGCCCCGGTTTATTGATTGGAATGCCCAACAGGCAAGAATTAATCTGAACCATTTAAATTAATGCAGCCATGAAGACTCTAACATTCAACAAATACAGTGTGACACTGCTCCATTTACTTTTCTGGATAGTCTCTTTTAATCTCTTTAATGCATTCTTCAGTCGTGGAGTAGAGTCCGGATATGTTCTGGACGATTTCGAGCTGACAACAGGGGATATACTATTGATCAGCAATGTTATAATCATCGTTCTTCTGACTCCGTTTATCTGGTTTTTTAAACCCCTTAAGACTTGGATAAAATGGATCGTCACTACAGGAATATTTCTTACTGTAGCATGGTACATTGCAATGAGTATCTTACCGAAAGGAGAAAATCTTATTGTGCCGATTATCCTGCTTTTTTTCCTTGATAACTTCCTTTATGTCTTTATCTTTCATATCACCATCGTCGCAGCTGTATATGTCAATGCCAGGATTTTAATCCGAAAATACCTTTCACAAGGGAGGTTCCTGATTTACCTGACCGCTGCACTTATTCTTGCAATAATTTCAGGATTAATAAATTACGTACTATTTAATATGGTTATTGACAAGATTTTTCCTCAGCTTTTCTATATTTCGTGGTTTAAAGTTTGGGAACTTATCCTGATCATAGCCGGCTACCTCGCAATTACGACTATTGCTTTTTTACTTTGGCAATACAGCCGGATGCTGATCACGAACCAGGAGAAAGCCCGCAACGAACTTTCAGCGTTGAAAGCCCAGATTAATCCCCACTTTCTGTTCAATAACCTCAATACTATTTATGCCCTTGCGGAGAAGGGTGACCCACGAACCAAGGAGGTAATCCTTCAATTATCCGATTTTCTGAGATATGTTCTTTATGATACTTCGAGTGAAAAAATTGATCTTGAGAAAGAGGTGGAAATTATTAAGACCTATATTGAATTACAAAAGGAACGAATTACAAAAAATACGACTGAGGTAATCTTTAACACGAAAGGCGATTATACCGGAGCCCAAATCGCACCGCTACTTTTACTTCCTTTAGCCGAAAACTGTTTTAAACATGGAGTAGGAAAGAGTCATGGAACAATTGAAATCACTATTCTATTGTCGAACAACGAGTTGCACTTCTCGACCAGTAACAGCATCGAACGCCGCGAGAATCCCCTGAATCATCAGGAGGGAGGAATCGGGATACTCAATGTAGAAAAAAGATTAAATTTGTTGTACCCCAATAATCATCGGCTGACATTTACCGATGAAGGGGGTCTTTTCAAAGTGGATTTAACAATTGGATTAGCTTAACTGTCATGATCTTAAAGTGTATTGTTATTGAAGATGAACCGGCGGCAAGGGAGATACTGCAACGCAATATTTCCCAATGCCCCGATCTGGTCTGTTGCGGTATATTTGAAGACCCTTTTTCGGCGCAAACCTTTCTGGATCAGAACACCGTAGATTTGATCTTTCTGGATATTAACCTTCCGGGGATGTCGGGAATCAGTTTTTTACGCGCACTTGTAAAACCTCCTCTCATAATTTTTACAACCGCTTATCCTCAATATGCCGTTGATGGTTTTGATCTTGAAGTTGTTGATTTCCTGCTTAAACCATTTTCCTTTGAGCGGTTTTACAAGGCGGTGAACAAGGTCAAAGAACGGCTATTACCCAAACCAGAGCTATTACCTTCACGTAAAATCACCGTTAAGGCAGACAAGCGGATCTATCAGATTGATCTTGGCGAACTCCTCTATATCGAATCGTGCGGCGATTACACCTCCGTTTTCTGTACCGATAAGAAACTCATTACCCATGAAACCCTTAAAAACTGGGAAGAGAAGCTTCGGGGGCACTCTTTTCAGAAGGTGCATCGTTCAACACTTATTAACCTCCAAAAAATAGACCATATCGAAGGGAATATGGCGATTATAGGAAAGCATAAAGTGATTATATCGGAGGCATATCGTGATCAGCTGATTACCATGCTCAATGGAAGAAACATTACCCACATAGGCTGAAGAGGCTATTAGGCTTACAGGCTGTTAGAATGTAGGGGCTTAGAATTCTAAAACATTAACTGGAGAAGATGTTTCGACTGACACACAATCTTTTCGCTAAAAGCCTAATAGTCTAAAGCCTAAAAGTCTAATAGTCTAATAGTATAAAACATAAAAGCCTGCATTTTTTATTTCTTTCTCTCCCTATAAAGCTTAAATTTACAGGCTAAAACAGTTCGGATGATTGAAATTTGTGCGGTAGCCTCAGGAAGTAATGGAAATTGCTATTATATTGGAAATAAAGATGATGCAATCCTTGTTGATGCCGGCATTAATTGCAAGCAGATCCTTAACCGAATGCGCCTCAAAGGGCTTAACCCATCCAAACTCAGAGGAATATTCATTACACACGAACACAACGACCATGTATGCGGAGCTCGCGTACTTGCAAAAAAACTCGATATCCCGGTTTATATGACCAAAGGGACCCATCAGGCACTCTATCTGACAAACAGGCCTGAAGCGGTGAGGTTTGTAGACCCTTCCCAACCGGTAATGCTGATTCCGTTTATCATTCATCCAATCTTAAAGAACCATGACGCCAGAGAACCTACGTCATTTCGTATTGAATATCAGGGAATTAACATTGGAGTATTTACCGATATCGGTTCTCCCTGCAAAAATGTCACCTCTCATCTGAAGGTGTGCCATGCGTTGTTCCTTGAGACAAATTATGACGAAAAAATGTTACTGGAAGGTACCTATCCGCACCATTTAAAGCAAAGAGTCTCATCCGATGTTGGCCACCTCTCAAATCTCCAGGCTGCGGAATTGCTCACTGAACATGCAGGACCTGACTTAAAATGGGTATTGCTGAGTCATCTATCGGGAGAAAATAATACGCCTCAAATTGCCTATGAGGCGCTGAAGCACCTTGAAAACAGGTTCAACCTGGTGGTTACCTCGCGAAAGGAACCCACAGCGGTGATCACCCTCAAACTTTAAACAACAATTTAGACAACAAATCGTTCCTAAAAATGAAATTAACATGAAGATTCTTATTCTGATCGTTTCCGCCATTTTCATTTTGTTCCTTATTCTTCAATCCTTTACAATTATGTCAACCCAAAAAACTGAATTACAAAAATATAGCGTTGTGCATTCAGAAGATGAGTTTGAGATCCGGTTTTATCCCTCTGCCACCTTTGCAACCATTAAATCTGAGGCGAAAACCTACGGAGAGTTGTCGGGACCAGGTTTCAGAAAGCTGGCAGGTTACATCTTTGGAGGAAATGAATCAGAAACAAAAATCTCAATGACCTCACCTGTTCAAATGGACATCAATGATTCGTTATCAGAAATGAGTTTTGTGATGCCCTCTGAATATAAAGCTGAAAATCTTCCAAAACCGAAGGATTCAGGTGTTATAATTCATAAAACTCAGGATGAATATGTAGCTGCAGTAAGGTTCAGTGGCTTTTCATCGGATCATGCGATCCTTCAGCACTCCGAAAAATTAAAGGCCCTCCTTGACAAGAAGGGCATCGTTTATTCCGGGAATTTTCGCTTTCTGGGTTACAACCCGCCCTGGCAACTGGTTGGAAGGAGAAATGAAATCATCGTTTCTGTTAAATGGGAGGATAAATAATGGCTTTAAAAATCGTTGAAAATTTTGTTTTCGACAAGACCAATTTTTCGGAAAATGGCTTACCTAAAGGGGAATATGAAAATTGTATATTCCGTAATTGCGATTTCTCAAATGGCGATTTATCAAATGTGACTTTTATCGACTGCCGGTTCGAACAATGCAATCTTAGTATGGCAAAGATGAAAAATACCTCACTAAAAGGGGTGAAATTTTTTAGCAGCAAGCTCCTGGGGTTGAATTTCAGCGATTGCAATATTTTTCTGTTGTCTCTCACCTTTGAAAATTGCCTGATGAATTTAACCTCCTTCTATAAGCTTAAATTAAAAGGGACCCCATTCAACGACTGCGACCTGCAGGAATCCGACTTTACCGATTCGGACCTGTCACTCGGCAGCTTTGATAATTGCAATTTTGAAAGAGCCATTTTTGAAGGGACAAACCTGGAAAAAGCCGATTTTCGGACCTCCTTTCATTACTCGATAGATCCAACAGTCAACCGGATTAAGAAAGCGAAGTTTTCGCAAAATGGACTGGCCGGGCTATTGGACAAATACGATATTGTGATAGAATAGGATGAGTTAGTTTCTATAGCTTTTTAACCGCGGAGGCACGGAGAACATGGAGAAATACATAGATTTAAATAATTACGATCCGTGTTCCTCGGTGCCCTCCGTGCCTCCGTGGTATTTATGCCTTGAATGCCCCGGTATCGATCCATTCATTCTTGAGCAGCGACCACCAGTCTGTTGCAAGTCCTTTCAGAACGTAGTTATAAGGCAACCAGCCATATCCATTATCTCCCCATTCTGTCCCCCATGAATTCCGGATCAGCAAAGCACCTGTTGTTTCGGAACCTCCCGTATTGGTGTTCTTAATTTTCATGTTGTCGTCATAGCCAACAGCCACGATTGCATGTCCACCAACAATCTTCTCTCCGGCTGTCGGATAAGGTAATTTACCGGTAGATGCACCCTGCGAGTATGAGCTATAAACTGTAAACCCAAACATCGAAGGTAAACCTGCAGACAAATTAGTCTTAATTTGAGTGAGCAGGTTTGCGGGGGTCGTCCCAGGAGGATCGAGTCGGTAATAGCTGATTGTCTGATAATTTTGGGCATAGGCATAACAAAACGCGGAGGGTTCTTTATCATAATCAGCAACAACATAGGGCCAATATTCTTCAGGGGGAACTCCGAACAGGACTAATGCCCCCATCGTCGAACGGAGGAAAGCGCCGGTATCGCCAGTCCAATGTAGCATATTGCGGGTAGCCTTATAGAGGAATAGCCGTGATCCGTCAATATGTTTTCCAAAGGCACGCCGTTCAAAATATTCCACCATTCCTACACCCGCATTTGCAGTACAGGAACCCAGTGAACCCTGATTTTCGATTGGCGAACACCATTCCCTTAAATCCACCGAGACCGGAAGAATCCCTTTGAGGGGTTTATCTGTGCCAATTTTACTCAGCATTGCCTTAACCACCCCTTTTTCGGCGGTGTAGTCTCTAAAATCCGGATAGTCAGGCAACCACCCCAGACCCAATTTTCCATTCATTTCATTCATGTTTTTGTCTTCTTTTATTTTGGCTGATGAGTATAAATATTGAAAGGCTTTCACCAGCTTTAAAAGCCTCAGTATGAATTTCGATTCCTTAATTGCAGTTTAAAGAACAGACATACTTAACACGCAATTTAATATATACGTTACCTGAATAGATTTAGTTACAAAAAATATAATTTAACTTTGCCGACATAATTCAAGATTTAACATTCATTCCACAATCAAAATATATAGTTGTGACTAATAAAATATTTCTTTTATTGATCCCTTTTATGATGGGGATACCAGCCTTTGGACAAATTCCGGAGATGAACGATCTGGTTATTCTAAAAAGGGCTCCGGCACCATTTATGTTTTCAAGGACCACCCTTACCCCGGAGGATTTAAAATGGACGATGGACTATTCAACCAGCTATGGTGAACGGGTCTCAGGTCCGTTCGGGAATGAAGGTGTCGGTCAGCAGGTTGGGATAAAAGGTTATCTGGGAAAACAATTTACTTTTTATGCGAATGCCGCTTTTGGGTTCACTAGTGACAATGCTGTAACAAGTTCACAACAGGCAGAAATTATACGCGACATTATTGGAGGAAAGAAAAACCAGGGTTTGCGTTTAGGGATCGGATTAGGGGCAAATAAAGATTTTAGCAATATTGGATCAATCCTGAGCCGGGTGACCATATCGTACGATGCGCCACGGTGGAAGGCTGGCGGTAACGTTCTTTTTGAAAAAGCGTTCGCTGCTAACCGGGATAAAATCGATATTATAACTAGTGTTGGGTTTCATCATATTTTATTAGGCAAACTTTACGGCGGATTTGAAGCTGTAGGCCAAGACCTGGAAGGGTTGTGGTCAAATGAGGTCGAAGGTGGTGCCAAAATACTGGTTGGCCCTTCCTTGAATATGACCACCAATAATTCAAGAATCTCATTCTCACTTTCAGGGGGACCGGTATTCTATGCTTCCCGGAATCAGGTCACAAATCCTGATGCCATCCGGGAACTTCCCTCACAATCAGGCCTTACCTTAAGGGCAAAGGTCACCTTTAATCTGGCGCAATAAATTGAGGTTAAAGACAATAAATAATTTCAGGTACTAAATGCGTTGCCGGAAGCTTTATCAGAAAATAAGTGGCATAGTTAATTTCAAGCTAATATTTCTCCCCATATTATAAATACCATTTTTGCCGGAGAGATTATTTGGGTACGGTTCAAAGTACTTTAGTCTGCTTAAATGTGATTGATAGGCGACATCTGTGATATTATTTCCCAGAATATTAATGGTCACAAGCACTTTTCCATGACTATTGGTAATGTCAGCCCCAATTCCAGCATTGTAAAGGAGATAACCTGGAGTTGGAGTCTCGGTATTATATGCGGCATATACCTTGTCTTGTTTGGCAAAGTATTCCATTCCGATTTTTGCATACAAGGAGGATATGTGTTTGAACTTCCTCTTTACATTTGCACGTAATTCAGAGCTGGTATGAAGAGGAGGAATAAATGGCAGATACTTTGAGCTATCAGTCACGTGGATTCCATTTCCTCCCTCGTTTAAGGCATAAATTACCGAAATAGAATTTTCGAAATGGAGCCAATCCAGTGGGTGCGGATGAATATCGAGACTTGCCTCCCAACCATAAAGTTGCGCCTTTATCTGGCTAAATTTAAATGTTTGGTTACCTTTAACCAGGATAGAATCCTGTCCCTGGTTGTTTAATAATTTCTGATTAAAAATGTAATTTGAGATATTGTTATTGAAAACTTCAATTTTGCCTATTACATGACTTGATGTGAATGAAATCCCAAGATCTTCCTGTAAACTGAATTCGGATTTAAACCCAGTATTGCCAATTTGATAAATCAACGTCCCGGGATGGATTCCATTGGCAGATAATTCAGCGATGTTCGGTGCACGAAAACCACGTGCAACATTACTTTTTATTAAGAATTCATTTGATATAGTGTAAGTTGCACCAATACTTCCGGACATACCTGAAAAAGTATGATTAAACCTATAAAAAGGCTGGTTAGTGCCGTCAGCAGAATTAACCTGAATATCAAAACCAGTTTGAGAATTGGGACCGGTGAACATGGCTTTGTTTGCAAAAATTCGTGCATCATATCGAATGCCTCCGCTTATATCCAATTTATCAAATGTCCTCCGAACAAATGCAAAAGGACCAGCATCGATTAGATTATAATCCGGGATGATAAATTCTGTACCTTTATTTGTATTATTCTGGTACATGCCATTTATTCCAAGGGTCATTTCCCAATCCTTATAATCAGGCAAATGATACTTAATATCATAAGTTGTGGTATTTAGGACCAGGTAAAGTCCTGCTATATCCGGATATTCAGGATGGCTGAACTCCCTACGTATATTTTGTTGAAATCCCAGAATTAATGCCAGTTTACTCTCCCCAATTATAAAATTATTTGTTGAATACAATTTATAATGTTGCACATGTTGATGAAGAGTCGTGATCTTATATGAATTTAATTCAGCTCTTGAAACTATTGGTCTGAAAAGGTCACCCTCCGTGATTTGTTTGGTGAATTTCCGGGTTGTTGAATCACGGCTGCCGTCAGGTATTTCCTGCAAATCATCAAAAACTGAGAAATTGAGATTTGAATAGCCCCACCTTTTATTCAATCCAATATTGCCACTTAAATCTGTTTCTTTAAATGCTGTACCATAAACTCGTCCGTCGTTTTTATTTTGGTAATTTGTCGCCAGTTTATGAGAAATCACTCCACCCCAAACCAGACCATTATTATTTCCGGACAGCTTGACTGAGGATTCATAAAGTCCGTTATTTGTTTGGTAGTTTGCAAGCAACTGACCTTTTATTTTTCCGTCAGGGACAGGCATTGCAGGAAGTAAATTAACAACTCCGGCCAAGGCATCTGAACCATAGGTTAAACTTGCTGGTCCTTTCACAACTTCAATTCGTTCCACTGCATTTTCATCTATTTCCTCGCCATGTTCATCTCCCCATTGTTGACCTTCCTGTCTTACACCATCAAACAACGTCAATACCCGGTTATATCCTAGGCCGTGAATGAATGGCTTTGATACATTCGGACCTGTTGTCACTGCACTCACACCTGGGAGTTTTGTAATCGCATCAATAATATTGGTATTCAGATTTTGTTGTAATTCCTTGCTATCCAGAGTCGCCATAGGAACGGGGTTTCGTTTTATCTCTGTTGATTTTGAGATACCTGTAACAACAACTTCATTAATGTCTGCAATTGCTTGCTCAAGAGCAAAATTCATCGAATTGGTCGTTGATAAATCAACCTTTTTAACGATTGTTTTATACCCCATAAAAGCAACTTGCAGAAATACTTTTATTTTAGGCAGATTGTCAATTTTATAGATCCCGGTTGTATCTGAAACTGTACCTGTCTTAAGTTCAGGGATATAGACAGTTGCTCCGACAATGCTTTCTCCGGTTTCCTGATCTGTTATTATTCCTGTTATCCTGTTTTGTGCATTTGCATGATGATAAACAAATATCATCATACAAACGAAAAATACACTTCTCATTTTATTACTTTTTGATGTTTGACAAATTTTACAAAACCACAAAGAATTCTTTGGTTCAAATTTGTCTGATTGGAGGGGCTCGTAA
>Ga0118677_10006816_pt1 | contig 19176 bp, 13 predicted proteins | sample AliMusrvi5mmetaG_FD_86154 | JGI IMG/M metagenome (GOLD analysis project Ga0118677, IMG submission 86154) | reverse complement strand
CACCTGTGTATCTTTTCCGTTTAGTTTTACTCATGGTTCTGCTGTTGTCTCATTCTCAGCAGAACTCGAAAAGTCTAACTTAGCCAGTGGTCCGAATTATGGGGTCCATTTCTTCCATCCATGCGTCACGCGCCTAGCGCCCCGAGGGGAGCCTGGCTGTTCTGCATTCTTCCAGGATGCGGACGGATTACTATGGATCTGCAAGAGCGAGGGCCTTTGGCACGGCGGCGAGAAGACCTGGACGCGAGTCACCAGCACCGCGCCGGAGCCGGGGACTTGGCCGCAGGGAATCTATCAGACTCGCGAGGGAGCGCTTTGGGTCATGCAGTTCGACCGAAACCGCAGCAGCTTGCAACGGCTGGCGCAAGGTCAGCTTCAGCCATTTCTCACGCCCGAGCTGCCCGCCGATTTGAAGCTCACGCGCTTGTTTGAAGTTCGCGAAGGTGATCTTTGGGTCGGGAGCATGACCGGGTTGTTCCGGCTGGAGCCGAAGCGGCTGCGGGTTTATTCGCGCCGCAATGGTCTGAGAAACGATGACACATTAGCGGTCGCCGAGGGAGCCGACGGCACGATGTGGGTAGGCACGGCCGAGGGCATGAGCGGCATCCGCGATGGGCAGGCGGTGAATCTGCCGGCGCCCGGCGACGGAACCGGATGGCAGAGGGTGGCCGTGCTGCTGGCGGATCGGCACAACGCGTTGTGGGCGGGTTGGCGGGAGCGGTATCTGGTTCGCTTCGAGCAGAAGCAATGGCAGAAACTTCTCGCCCCGCCGGAGTTCGGAGAGTCGGGGGACTTGAAGGCGTTGCTTGAGGATTGTCAGGGCCGGGTTTGGATTGGAACCGGCAGCGGTAGTGTGTTCTGCCTTCACAATGGCCAGTGGACTGGTCTTACGGCAACCGGTGGCCTTTCCAGCCTCGACGTGAGGGTTATCTACCAGGACAGAAGAGGGAATCTGTGGTTTGGTGCCTATGGTGGCGGACTGAATCGTCTTCAGGAAGGGAAACTCACGGCCTATAAGACAGACCGCGGCGAGCGCAATAACCGTGCCTGGTGGATTCACGAGGACGCAGATGGCGTGTTCTGAGTTGGTTCCGACGACGGGCTGAACCGGTTTGTGCCGCCAGGCGTTGAGCAAAGCAGAAAGCAGAAAGCAGAAATGAAGAAGGCCGGTCGGCTGCTACGGGGCAGAACGGAGGGTGCTTCTTCACCTTCACCACGCAACAGGGTCTGGGCGAAAACGTGGTGAACAATATCCAGGAGGACGAGTTTGGCTGCCTCTGGCTGAGTGGTTTGCATGGCATCTACCGCATTTCGCGACAGCAGTTGAACGAGGTGGCCGCCGGGCGGCGGTCCAGCGTGGAGTGCCTCGCTTATGGCGAGGCGGACGGGATGCTGAGCAGCGAATGCAATGGCGGGGAAAATCAGCCCGCGGGATGCAAGGACCGGAAAGGCCGGATTTGGTTTCCTACTATGCAAGGAGTGGTCGTGGTTGATCCGAAGGAGATGCGGCGGACGGAATCGGCGCCGCCGGTGGTGATCGAGCAGGTGCCGGCGAATGGGGAAGTGATCTTCGGGGATGGCATGCAACTAGAGTCTAAAGTCCAAAGTCCAAAGCCTAAAGTCCGTGGTAGTTTGCTGCCAGACCATCAACTCTCAACTCTCAACTATCGACTCGCCCCCGGTCACGCCCGGGTGCTGGAGATTCACTACACCGCCAACAGTCTGGTAGCGCCCGAACGGGTGCGGTTCAGGTACCGCTTGGTAGGCTCCGACAGCGATTGGCTATGGGACGATCAGAACCGCCGGGTAGCGTTTTACACCAACCTGCGCCCCAGGGATTACACCTTCCAGGTCTCGGCCTGCAATTCGCACGGCACGTGGAACGAGCACGGTGACCAGTTCTCGTTTTACGTGGCGCCGCACCTTTACGAAACCTGGCCGTTCTACAGCGTTTGCGGTGCGGTGATCGTGTTCGCTGGCCCGTCGCTGCACTATCGGCGCATCCGCCGATTGCGCCACGTTCAGCGCCTGGAGCAACAGCGCGCCTTGCACGAGGAGCGTGCCCGGATCGCCAAGGACCTGCATGACGAGCTGGGCGCCAACCTGACCGGGTTGGCCCTGCAACTTGCCCGGCTGCTGGTGCAGCAATTTCAACAGTCCGGCCAAAGGAACGATGAAATGGCGCACCTCACGCCCCGTGAAGAGGAAGTGCTAAGTCTGGCGGTCAAGGGATATCGGTCCAAGGAAATTGCGGATGCCCTTTCGCTCAGCACACAGACCGTCCAGACGCATTTTCGGAACCTCTACGAAAAGCTGCACGTGCGATCTCGCGCGGAGGCGGTGGCGCGGTACCTGGGGCGATAGTTACGGGCGCACGCGAACCAACTGGCCCGCGCCGCGCGCCAAGCGCAGGTCGGCACGCTTGCCGCTCGCTCGTGACCAGCGGCCTGTCGCCGGGTCGAACAGCTCAAGCCGCGAGGGACCGCGGATTCCTACGACGACTTCGGCCTGATAGTCCAGGTTGACCACCATCACATGTGTCGGGGTAGGGGCCTTCTTGCGTTTGGGTGTAGGGCCGAAGTATCCCAACAGCACGCCTTTGACGGGTTGGAGGTTGGTGTAGCTCATGCCGGGCACCGGTGGATCGAGTTGGAAGCGGCCATCCGCGGGCACCGGTTCGGTTCCCTGCGGAAGCATGCCTGCGTGATAAACAGCCAGTGAACGCAGTGGCTGCAGTTGCTGCGCGATCGACGCAAATTCGCGATTGAGCGTCTTCAACGTGTTGTAGAGCGGAGTGACGGTGCCATCGGCATGGGCGACGGCTCCTGTATGTCCCGGGCAACAATAGACGTAATACGAGATCCCCTGCGCGCCATAGGCTAGCGACGTGTAATCGAGGTAGCGCACTTCATCACCGGTAGGCACCCGCATGGAAGCCGCCCAGGTGGCGGCCTGAACGATGTTGAGAAACGGCAGGCCGGCGTCCAGCGCCGCGCGCCGGATCATCCCCAGGTTGAGGAAATAACCATCGTTGTCCCCCTTCACTGAGAATTGGTAGTGATCGTAACTGATAAGGCCGGGCTTCACGACGTCCACGTATTGCCGCAGATGCTCGCGGTAGGCGGTGACGGTGTCGCCTTTGGTGCCAAGCTGCTCGTTGTTCGCATACGTGGGGAACAGGTTGATATAGGCCAGATGGGCCGGATCACGTTCGCGCAGATAGGCGACGAGCTTGCCCAGCGCTGGAAAGTTGGTCGCGCTGGGCTCGTCGGTAATGAAATAATCGTAAAGCGCGGGGTGTTGGCGAACGCGGGCAATCAACGCATCCAGCTTCTCGCGTTGCGCGGGATCATCGAGCGCGGCCGGTGTGAGCAAACCGTCCGTGAGTTGGCCGCGCAAGCCGTGCCGATGCACCACATCCAGTTCCTTTTCCACGCACCAGACCAGGTTAAACCCACCCTCGGCCATCTGGGCCGCGGTCGCGTCGGTCATGGACGGCCCGGCCCAGTAAGTGACGATGGGCGTGCCCACTTTCCAGGGGACCGCCGCGGGCGCAGCGGCGACAGGGCACGAGGGATAAGTCGCAAACAGCACTCCGACTAGAGCGCCAGTTAAATTGAGATAGTTCATGGCATTTGTGACAATGGAGTTAATTATGTTCAACGTACTGTCAGCGGCTCCGGCCGAGGCGATTCCTCAACCAACTTGAGCGCCTCGGTGACGAGAATCTCCCCGGTGCTTTCGCCCAGACTGGTCCGAGAGATATAGGAATATTGCTTGAAACCGTCAAAATCCTCCTTGGTCAGGATGTATCCAAACGCATCGTTGGTGAGGCCGAAGAGCAAATTGTTTTCCCCGTGCATCTTGCGCTTCAGGTAGTAGCCGATGTTGGGCAAGGCTTCTCCCGGGATGGTGAGAATTTGGGCGTTGCCGATGTTAATCAAATTCAGTCGGGTGGTGATGCTCGCAGCATCTCCGCCCGGGCTGCCGGGCAGGGCCTTCAGCAGTGCGCGCATCAACGGGGCATCCACCGGCAGCGTCAAGGAACGTGCGGCGCAGTAGAGCTTGGGCGACGCCTGTTCCGGCGCGCCGCTGACGATCCGCAGCGCTTCATCGGCCAGCAGGCAGCCGATGCGCTGGCACTCTTTCCAAGTTCGGGCCTCCTTGCCGCCCGGCAGGCGGTTATCGGCGGTGACCATTCCGCCCTGGGCGCTGTTCAAGAAGATCCCCGTCCCGCCGCCCTTTTCCGTCAGGCGCTCATACAAAGGCCCGATAAGATCCGGGCTGCAAATGCCGGCGTCGCTCCCCAGCACCTCGGGATGGATGGCGTAATTGACCAGCGTGGCGATCGGTTTGCCGGAGGCGTCCAGCGCCTGGATGACATGACAGCGCGGATCGTACAACTGCTCCGCGTAATAATTGTAAGCAATCTTCCCCTTGGCCTCGCCCGTGGCGATCTTCAGCCGCACCGGTTGAAGGTTGGTGGTCGCTTCATGGATCGCCTCGGCCATTCGGACGCACACCATTTCCACATACTTGTCGTCTCGCGCCGTTCCGCCGGTGCCGTCCGGGAACCCATAGCAATCCGGTGCGCTGTGGGTGTGCGTCGCGCCGATCAGAATGTTCGGGGCCGGAATCTCTTTCACCGCCGCACGGACCCTGTTGCCCAGCGCCGAGGGGAATCCCAGGAAGTCCGCGCTGACGATTGCTACCGCGGTGCCTCCTTGCTCCAGCACCAGCGCCCTAACCGTGAGATCGCCTTGCCTTTGTTTGACCGTGTGCGAAGGCCCAACCCCGCCGCTGACCGGCAGCAAAGGATCAGGATTGACTGTGCGCACCGCAATCCCCGCACGAAGGTCTGCGAGAGCATTCAGACTGGAGGCGATGAGCCAAAGCGACAAGGTAAGTAATCTAGCGTTCATGGCAACAGGGCGTAAGATAGCGAAGCCGGGCTGCGCCGCAACAGGCGAATAGGTTGCGCCAGCAATTCTCATTATGCGGATGAATCGTGGGGTAGGGCGCGTCACTCCGTGCGCGCCGTTGCTCAGGAGCACCCCAGGACCGGCGCGCACGGAGTCACGCGCCCTACCAAACCGACAAAATGAGAACTGCTAAGGTTGTGCTGCGTGAGCATTGTGGTTCAGGACGGCCAACGGCGAACCCCTTGACGGATGATATACAGTGTCACCGTTCGGCAACGTCAGCCACGGCGCCCGGTATGTGGCAGGGACCTGAATCCCGGCTTCGTTGCCGGTGCCGGATCATCTGACGACCTAGACAACAAGCAAACTACTCGACAACTAAATCCATATGAAACCCATAATCACAGCGACCATATTGATCACTGGCCTTCTGGCGGCACAAGCTCAGGATCGATTGCCCCGTGAAGAAGCGCTCAAGTATGCCTGCTACGCCAGCGTCGATCTTAAAGCGATGCTCGGCACTCCCATCCCGACCGACCCGGACATCAAGCGGCCGGTGGTGGTTAAGCATGACAATCACGGCGGCATGGTCCTGCCTGAGGTCAAGCTCAGCGCCCAGACTTTTGCGACCGCTGGCGAGGCGGTAAAGCCGGTAGGACAGCTTTGGCTCGTGAACCTGGCTCCGATGCGTGACGGGCAAGTGGTGTCGTCGGATACCCTGCGCATGGTTCACGTGCGTGCCGGCGACCAGGAGGCGGATGCGGCTTGCTGTGCCTTGGGCGTGAGTAAGAAGGCCGACGGCGTCCTGGAATTGCTCGTTTACGGTAAGGACAAGGAACCTCTCGTCCGCGTGCCAGTGAAATCCATCTCCACCCCCCAGGAAAACCCCATTGAGATGTCCGGGGAGGCAAAGGAGAACAGCGGCGTGGTGATCTTGAAGTTCGTCCGGAAGTACGAGGCAAGCATCAACCTCACTGAGCCACAATAAACCGTGGCCGGCTCGCTATAGGAACATTCCGCGCCATGAAAGTGCTGCGGCTTCTTCGCAATCTTCTCATCGGCATCGCAGCCCTGGTCCTTGTCGTGCTGCTTTGCATCGGCTCAGTCTGGCTATACTTGCACCCTCGCGTCCAGGTGAATAGGGGAATAGTGTATGGCCAACGTCAGGGCCAGGATCTGACGCTGGATGTCTTGCGTCCGCCCAAGCCTAACGGAATCGGGATTGTGTTGATGGCGAGTGGGGGATGGAAGTCAGAGGCTGGCTCCTTTCGGACTTGGATTGCCGCTCCGCTTTTGCGTCACGGCTACACCGTCTTCGCCGTCTATCACATCCCGCAGCCCGAGGCCACGGTGATGGAGATTACCGAGGAGGTAAATCGTGCGGTGCGCTACATACGCCATAATGCAAGACAGTTCGGCGTTGACCCTCAGCGATTGGGTGTCACCGGCGGCAGTTCCGGCGGACACCTCAGCCTTATGCTGGCGACCCGTGGCGGTCCAGGCCCGGCGGATGCCACCGACCCGGTTGACCGCGAAAGCAGCGCCATCCAGGCCGTCGCTATCTTCTATCCCGTCACCGACCTTCTGAACCTGGGAAACTCGACTGAAAACCTGCGCGATGGCGGCCCCCCCAAGAGCTTCGTGAAGGCATTCGGTCCGCAGGCCACTAACCTTGCTGTTTGGAAGGTCATCGGTCACGAAATGTCACCCATCTTCTACATCAGCTCGAATCTGCCTCCGTCCCTGATCTACCACGGCGATGCCGATACGCTGGTAACGCTGGACCAGTCTGAGCGGTTCCAGGTGGAAGCCCGGAAGCAGGGCCGCATTGTCGAACTCGTGGTCCACCACGGCGGCAAGCACGGTTGGTTGTCCATGCCTTGGGATATTCGCCGGTTCGGAGATTGGTTCGACCATTACCTGCGCCAGAAGCCAGCGTGAAACCCGCCAGCTCCAATATCATGAAGATCAAACCTCTCCTTTGTGCCACGCTGGTCACCCTGTTGTCCTCTCTGGCCGTCCCAGCTCAAGATTCCCCGTCTCTTCCCTACGACCAAAAGAAGGACGTGGTCTATGGCGAAGTGCATGGCACAGGATTGTTGATGGATGTCTTCACACCCAAGGGCAAGGCGAACGGACTGGGAATCATCGACGTGGTTAGCGGGGCCTGGTATTCCGACCGTAACAAGATCCGCGACCACATTCTGGCGCAGGTGTACTCGATCTTTTGCTCCCGCGGGTACACGGTATTCGCAATTCGTCCAGGCTCGCGCACCCGCTATACCGCGGTGGAAATGCAAGCCAACGTCAAGACGGGCATTCGCTACGTCAAGCAGCACGCCTCGGAGTTCAAGATTGATCCTGAACGCCTGGGGATGACCGGCGCCTCAGCGGGTGGCCACCTGGCTACTCTGGCGGCAGTCACTGCTGAGGAGGGAAACCCCGATGCCAACTCACCCCTCCGATACGACACGCATGTAAGGGCCGCCGCCGTCTTCTTTCCCCCTACCGACTTCCTTGACTGGGATGGCAAGCCGGCGAATCTCAATACCCTGGGGAGCTTGCTTTTCCTCGGGGGCACCAATGGCCACTCGGATGCCGAAATCAAAGAGCACGCTCTCCAGATTTCTCCCGCGCGACTGGTGAAGCCGCCCACGATCCCATTTCTCCTCATCCATGGCGATGCCGACCCGCTCGTGCCGCTACAGCAGTCGCAGAAGATGGTCGCGGCACTCAAGGCGGCAGGTGGCTCCGCTGAGTTGATTGTGAAGAAGGGCGGGGGACACCCCTGGATGACCCTGCCCGAGGAGGTGAAGATTATGGCAGACTGGTTTGATCAGCACCTCCCCGACGCGAAACCGACTGGCGCCGCGGGGCAGCAATAAGCGCCGGCAGTTACTGCGGGCGCCCTTTCGGCACGAACTTATACGGCAGCACGTCGGGCACGACGCTGACCTGCGTCGTGAATTTGAAAGGCGGGGACCCGTTGCCGCCTTTGAAAGTGAGTTCGACAAAGAACGCCGTCCAGCCTTTTGACGGCTTGGCAACCTCTGCCAGGTAGACGCCGCCGCCCTTGTCGCTCAGTGCCGAGCCTTGCCATACGGGGCCGAGGGTCTCCAGCCGAAAGTCGCGGGCATCGGGATTCGTCGCTTGCCAGAGCTTGAGCGCCGAGGGCGTGTCTTTAGTAGTCACGCGTATGGCACCGTCCTTTTCGAGCGTCCACGAGAATTGTGGCAGCGGAACCTTGTTGATTACGGCGTTATAGCAGGCCTCGAGGGTTTCATAGGCGTCTGAGCCTTTCAGCGAGTGATCGGCGTTGGGCACGTAGCGGAGATATTTCACCCCTGGCAGGTCCTTGAAATAGAACTGGGACGAATCCGGCAAGAAGAACTGGTCGCCGGAGGCGTTCACAATGAACTTCGGCATCGTGAACCGGTGACGATATTGGTAAGGCTCCACGATCTTCATCAACGCGGCGTATTCCGGCGTGCCATTCCATTCCATGATCTTGAAAGCACTATAGTCTCCAATCGATGGCGCCCAAAAGCCATAGGCGGCGTAATGGTGCGTCATTGAAGGCTCGATGTTAAGCACGTCAATCACGATGGGGATGATCCCCACCACGCGCTTGTCCACTGCCGCCGTGGTCCAGGTCGTCCAGCCGCGCTTCGAGCCCCCTGCCACGACAAAGCCGTCCACTTTTACCTGGCCCCCTTCCGGGCTGGCGCAGAACGCGTTAACGGTGTCCATCGCGCGGACCGCCGCTTTGGTCATTGGCAGGCGGGCGGGCCATTTAGGGTCCCCCGTTCGCAGAAACTTGTCCCAGGTATAGGCGATCAGAGAGTCCTCTTTTCGCCCCTCGGTTTCACCGGCGAAAACCAGCGGTTGGTTAGGGACCATCTTCAATTCGGAAACGACTGATTTGGTCGCAAGGGCAATCCGGACCAGGTTGCCGTCGGCGCCCTTGGGTGCGCGGCCGTCATTAGCGCCGCCACCAATGAACAGCAGCGCCTTGGAACTAGTCACGGCGTTGGGCCTGACAATGGTCATCCAATGCTTCCAGACGGGCCGGTCCACCTCGTTGGTCGTAAGCCAGGCCTGGGAGGTCATCTCCAGAATATACGTGGTCTGGTCCTGGCCTCGGACCGTGTTCACCAAATGGTAGCTGTAATTCGTGTCCGGCTTGGCCACGTAATTATCGAGCGCTGTGCGTTCATCTCGCGCCGGTTTGGGTGCAGCCCCCCCGCTGGGCTCCAGGGCCTTGCCCTTCTCGACGTGTGAACAGCCCGCCAGGGCCAAGCCGACAATGATTACCGGTAAGGCCCGATGCCAGCGGCTAGCAAATTCTCCCACGCGTGGTTTGATCATATCTTTCCGAGGACGATGGTTTCCGAATATAAGCAAGCTTCGGAGGAAAGCTGCATTTGCCCAACAGGTCAACCCCTTATTCACCCCTTATTCAACCATCACGCTCATCGGCGCCAGTTGATTCTCCCCGAGCCCGTTTAATCGTCTGCCCTTTTCATTTTCTTTGAAACGCCGTGGCCCTGGATACGTCTATATAATGCGACGCGGAAACGCCACCACCCGAGTGCCGGACGGGTGCGCGCAAAGCCTACCAGGGAAACGAAACATCCTACGGATACCCTACGGATACCCTACGGATATCCTACGGATATCTTACGGACCGGTCGGCCACCTCCTCCACAGCTCTTCTAGGGCGGTGCCCGGCTCCCCCGCCTTCCTTGTTTGACACCCTGCCTGCCCTCAAGGTAGAAAGAATGCGCGCCGGCAATTGCTGTGGTTCTGTGCTCGGCGCTCTGATCTCATGATGCGCACAAAGAATACTGCTCAAACCCACGCCTTGGCCGCCACTTTGTGCCTGCTGGCGACCAACCTCGTGGCCAACGCCGCGCAAGCCCTCCCAGGCGAAATGGGCATCCTGCCCAAACCCGTAAAGCTGGAGGTGGACGCAGGCGCGTTCCCCCTTTCGGCGCAATGCAACATCCTCTACCAGCAGAATTCTCCCGACGCCAAGGCCGCCGCGGAATACCTCGCTGAGGCCTGGCGCAAGGTCACGCGACTGCCTCTCCCGGTCAAGGCGGCCACCGAAGCCAAGCGCGGCTCCATATTGCTAACGACCACGGGCGCCGAAGCCTCCCTGGGCAAAGAAGGCTATCGCCTGGAAGTGACAACCGACGGGGCAGTCATCAAAGCGCCGCAGCCCGCGGGCCTGTTCTACGGTGTGCAGACGCTCCGCCAACTGCTCCCTGCCGCGACCTTTGGTTCCAGCAAAGTCCCCACCGGGGAGCCGCTCGCCATCCCCTGCGTGCGAGTGGAAGACTACCCTCGCTTCGGCTGGCGGGGCATGCATCTGGATGTTTCGCGCCACTTCTTTGATGTCCCATTCGTCAAGCGTTACCTCGACCACCTGGCCCTGCATAAGATCAATGTCTTCCATTGGCACCTCACCGATGACGACGGTTGGCGGGTGGAGATTAAGCAGTATCCCAAGCTGACCCAAGTGGGCGCCTGGCGCGGACCGAAGGAGGCGCTGCCGCCTTCCTACGAGTCCGGCAACCAGCGCTATGGCGGCTTCTACACGCAGGACCAAATCCGTGAAGTGATCCGCTACGCCGCCGCCCGCCACATACTGATCGTGCCCGAGATCGATGTTCCCGCGCATTCCCGCGCCGCGATCGTCGCGTATCCCGAGCTGCTGTGCACCGGCGACCCGTATAAGTTCAAGAGCGCGCAGGACGTCACCGCCAATGTCCTTTGCCCGAGCCAGGAGGTGACCTATAAACTCCTCGAAGGTGTGTTCGGCGAGCTGGCGGACCTCTTCCCCGGCCCCTACATCCACGCCGGAGGGGACGAGCGTCCCGCGGGTCCGTGGGAGCAATGCGACCGCTGCCAGAAACGCATGAAGGACGAGCACCTGGCCGATGGACGCTTCTTGCAGGACCGGTTTCTGAAGCGGCTGCAAGGCTTCCTCCGCACGCGCGGCAAGACGATGGTCGGGTGGGATGAACTCGAGCAGGAAAGTGTGCTGGATAAGGACTACGTTGTCATGGCCTGGCAGAGTGTCGAGGCGGGCGTCGCCGCCGCCCGGAAGGGATATCCCGTGGTCATGGCCGCGTCACCTTTCAACTACTTGGACCTCGCGTGCAGCGAGGACCCCGAGGAGCCGGGCCTGCGTTGGGCGGGGGTGGTCCCCATGGAAAAGACCTATTCGTTCGACCCCAAACCGGCGGGCCTTTCGCGGGACGTGGCCAACCGGATCATGGGCGTGCAGGGCTGTCTGTGGGCGGAGGCGCTGGTGACGCCCGATCGCCCGGATTACATGCTTTATCCGCGCCTCTGTGCTCTGGCGGAGGTCGCCTGGACCCCGCAAAGCGAGCGCTCGTGGCCCGACTTCTGGGCTCGGCTCACCCAAAACCATCTGGCGCGTCTGGACGCAGCCGGGATTGCGTACCGCATTCCGCCGCCCACCGCACGTCAGAGCGGCTCGCAGATCACCATCCTGCTGCCCTACGTTGGCGCCCAGGTGCGTTACACGCTGGATGGCTCCGACCCCGGGCCCAGTTCGACGCTGTACACCCAGCCGTTTGAATTGCCCAAAGACCGGCTCCTGAAGATGCGCACCTTCCGACCGGACGGCCGCGCCAGCCGGACGATCACTGCTCCGGAGCCGGCAAGAACAGGACAATGACCCCGGACTAACTCTTGTGATGTCTGAGAATTGCCAGCGCCTTTCGTGGCCAGTAAAAAGCGGCAGAGGACTCTCATCCTTGCCCTGAAATATGAGTGCTAAACTCCGGACCCTCCCCTTTTGCAGACGCCTACGGCCTGGCCCAAGGTCCGCTAGGACCGAAATGTCTATAGTACACGCAGCCGTAATGGGGATTAGCTCCGCTAGGAGCGGCATGAGGGCTGGGGTGGCACATGCCGCTCCTAGCGGAGCTAATCGTTCCCGGTGGGGCCGGTGCTATAAGCATGTCGGTCCTAACGGACCTTGGCCCGGCAAGGCTGCGATAGAGCTAAACTGGCTTCGAAGTTCAAATGCCCGAGTTGCGGGCGACAATGAGGGACGACTGCCGCTTTGGCAAAGGCACACGTGATTCCAAGACACCACCCTATTTGCTATGCTAACTACCCCCAAATCTCCACCTCAGACCTCCCCCCGCAGCCAAGCCTCCGACCCACCGCGTTCCCGCCGGTTGATGTCACTCGACGCCTTGCGAGGCTTCGACATGTTTTGGATTGTCGGCGGCGAAGAACTCGTGCATGGCCTCTACAAGGCTTGGCCTTCCGGCCCGTTGGGCCTCATCCATAATCAGCTAAACCACAAAGCCTGGGCGGGCGTCGCGTTCTACGACCTGATCTTTCCGCTGTTCGTCTTTATTGTGGGCGTCTCGCTCGCCTTCTCGGTCCAACGCATGATCGAGCAGGACGGCATGGGCCGGACCGTCAAGCGAATCCTCGTGCGCAGCCTGGTGCTCTACATGTTCGGCCTCCTGGTCTATGGCGGGATCTCCAAGGGTGTGGACCACATCCGCTGGGTGGGAGTGCTGCAGCGCATTGCCATCTGTTACCTGTGCGCCAGCCTGCTCTTTTGCGCCTTCCGGCTCAAGGGCCTGATTGTCGCATGCGCTTCACTCCTGCTCATATATTGGGCCCTGACCAGCTTCGTGCCGATTCGCGATTTCAATCTCGAGACCGGGCATCTGAAAGCCGTCCAACTCGAACCAGAGAGCCCCGAGACCCGCGTGCAATTCCTCGCTACCACGAACTACGTTCGCGGACGATTCGACGATGGCCTTAACCTGTCCCAACAAATCGACTTCCTCCATCTGCCAGGGCGCAAATGGGACGGCGCCTATGATCCGGAAGGCATTCTTAGCACCCTCCCCGCCATCGCTAATTGCCTCCTCGGCGTCTTCGCTGGGCTCCTGCTAAAGGGCGCGTCCCTCTCGGACCAGAAGAAGGTGCTTTGCCTCCTCGCCGCCGGCGTCGGGAGTATCCTCGCCGGGTTCCTTTGGGGCCTTCAGTTCCCCGTAATCAAGAAGATGTGGACCTCGTCTTACGTATTGGTCGCCGGCGGTTACTCCTGCCTGGTTCTAGCCGCCTTCTACCAGATGGTCGAAATCTGGCAATGGCGCAAATGGTGCACTCCGTTTCTTTGGATCGGCATGAACCCGATCACCATTTACCTCGCCTCCAACTTGCTGCCCATCGAGGACCTGGCCAACCTGTTCGTCGGCGGCCCCGTCAAAGCTTACCTCGGCCCCTGGAGTGGCTTCGTGGTCGCGCTCCTCGGCATGGCGATGTTGCTTGCTTTAGTCCGGTTTCTGTTCCAGAGAAAAATCTTTCTCCGGCTGTGAGACGGCAGGATTAGACGTTGCGTTGGGCTTGCCTCGGTTGTTGGCGTGTTTGTTTTTGTCCACTGGACAATATCGAACGACATGTGCGTCTGTTTCGACTACAAGGTGCTCCGAATAGAATTATGTCGTAACCAACTACAGCCCTGCACCCCATGAAAAACCCTCTCCCCTCGCTCAGGCTTGTCGCCGCCACGTTGACAGTCAGTTCGCTGCTTTGTCTCCCTGCGATTACCCGCGCAGATCCGGTGGCGCTCTACCTTAATAGCAGCCTGAGCTACCTGGATGCGAATGGCGTCGCATTTGGCCTCAATTTCGCACCGCAGGCGGCTGGGTCAACGCGAGCCTACTATAGCGGCATCATTGCGGCCGACTATACGGCAGGCGTCTTCACCTTCACGGGCGGCAGCCTGATCACGGCCCTGAATAACCCCGCCGGGCCGTTTTCAAGCGTCCCGTATCCTGGCGGTCCCTGGGCGGGCAACTACGGCGTGACCGCTGGTCCAACCTTTATTCCTTCGTATAACTTTGTTGCTATTAACGGAGTTTACAGCGGCCTCACGCTGGACCTGACTTCAGGCACCGCGAAGAATGGGGTGGCGCCCACCGGCGTTACGGATAATTGGACCGGCGGCACTCTCACTTGGGGCGCGGCTAGCGCGGTGGTGCCTGCTGGCCCATACACTCCCATTGGTGGTGGCGCCGTTGCGATGGCCGGCGTCTTCGGGGCGAACACATCCGCCGCCCTGGCTACTTTTGACGGGACCACGCTGACCGTGCCGATTGCCTTTCACACGACGGGATCGAACCGATCCGAGGATTGGTCTGGTGTGCTGGTAGCTACCATTCCCGAACCCTCCACCCTGGCGCTTGTCGTCATAGGCGTTTTGGGGCTTGTCGGCTTTCAGACCCTTCGCTCGCGCCGCGACCATTGAGCCGTCTCAAGGTCGTTAGATCAGTGTTTCGCCGAAGGGCCGACCTGGGAAAGTCGGCCTTTTGTCTGCCGCATTGACAACCAGTAGTTTGTGATCAAAACTCCAAGCAGAATCAACCTACCAGTGAAAGGAATAAAGCAATGAGTACGCCCGCTACCCCCATTCACCTAAACCCGGCGCCACTGGTGCGGCGGCTGGCTTCTTACGCGGCACTTGCCGGCTTGATGGCCATTTCGACCGCCCTGCCGGCGCAGTCCTATGATTTCGACACGGGAACCGACACCGGCTGGCTGAAGTCGACCCACCCCCAAACGGTTACGTACCCCACTGACGCGTTGGGAGGTTACGCCTACCGGTTGCAGGGGACTCCTGCGACCTCGGGTTCGGACACCAACGCCCGCGTGTTCAGCTTCTTCACGAACAGGATGTACACGAACTTCTATGCCTCCGTGGATGTGGTCGCCTGGAATACCAACCAGGATTGCGAGCAGATCGTTGGCCTCATCGCTCGAGCCAACAGCAACCCATCTCTAGGCAATCCTACTTTCGATCCCGACGCGCCCAACGGCATCCTTTTCAACATCCGCATGCACGACTATCGAGATTACACCGGGCCGACGAATAACGGCCCACTGGGCTTTTCCGATCAGATGACTATGTGGAGCATGATTAACGTTGGCTACGCATCGCTCGGGCAGCCCGTGGCCGTGACTGCCGGGAATCCTCCGACTGCGTCCTTCCGTTGGGTGCCGGGGCATGCTTACCGACTCGTGCTAAGCAGTACCAACGTTGTCGGCAACCCGAAGCAGTGGTTCACTGCCAGCATCTATGACGTGAACGACCTCACCCTGCCAGTGTTCACGATGACGGGCGATGACACTTACCCCGGTAACAGCATCTACATCCCGCCGTATGGTTATGCGGGGGTCGTTGCCTATAAACTCGCTGGCTCCGTAGCTTCGCCGACACCGGACTATGACCCTACGGTTGACGCCACCTTTGATAATTTTTATGTCGGCGAAGGCCCTCCGACCTCGGTTCCCGCCCCAGCGATACCGCACGGTAAGATCGGTGCGCCGCAGGTCGTGAACCGCATACCCGTTTCCTTCAAGAACTTCCATCCCGCGGCCAGCGGCATCACGTTCAATGCCACGACCCTGACCACGACCAACGCCATAAATGCCACTGCCGTAAGACTCTACCTCAATGGCATGGACGTGTCCGCGGGGCTGGCCGTTTCCGGTCCCGCCACGAACGCCAGCGTCACTTACTTCGGCCTGGCGACGAACGTCGTGTACGATGCGCTGATCGTGCTCCAGGACGCCCTGGGCCGCCGCACCACTAACCAATGGACGTTCGATACGTTCACCGATGCTTACCTGGCTTCGTCGGCTGTGAAAGTCATCGAGGCCGAGGACTACAACTTCAGCGACGGTCAGTTCATCGACAATCCCGTGCCGTCTGGTTACTACAACTACAACCCGTTGGATGAATCCGGGAGCTTGGTGAACTACGGCGTCGGTTATGTGGATCAGATAGGCTCGAACGTGAAGGTCGGCGGCACGGACTTCTTCGATAATGACTCGGGGCCTCACGCATACGAGTGTCAGTTCCGTCATTCTGATAGCGTCGGCACTCAGCAAGGCAACTTCGCCGACCTGGTTAATGTCAACGATACCCAATACCAATATAGCCAGAGCTACGACACCCAGCGCAGCAAGTATTCCAGTGTGAATCCGACCCTGCAGGAGTACATCGTGGAGCGCACGGAGGGTGGCGAGTGGCTTAACTACACCCGCGTGTTCGATGGCACTAAGAAATACAATGCCTACCTGCGGGCTGGCTGCGGTCTGGCGCAACCCGTGCAGTTGGACCAGATCGTCGGCACGGACCCAGATGCCACCACAAACTTCCTGGGCGTATTCAATGTCCCCAGCACCTCCTACAACGAGCATTATCGCTACACCCCCCTCGTCACGACCAACGGCGCGCTGGCGGTGGTCGATCTCAGCGGCACGAACACCGTGCGGCTGACGATAGCCAGCCCGCAAAACCGCGCCACCAGGAACGGCCTATCGTTGAATTACATGGTGTTGGTGCCGGCCGCGCCACAGCTCCCGCCGCAGCTCTATTCGTCTGCGACAGTTGACGGATCATACGCCGTGGAGCCGACGGCGGTATTGGATGCAGGAAAGAAGCAGTTCAGCATTCCGCAACAGGGCGGCATGCGGTTCTACCGCATCGGCTGGAATACCCAGGTCAGCGTCACCGGGATCGCCCTCTCCGGCGGGAATGTCATCTTGAGCTACCAGTAAGCTTACGCGCCGGGGCCTCGTCCACGGCTTGGCTTTCAGGCCCGCACGATATTCACTGCTGAGCCCGCCGGTGCTGACTGTCGAACTGGGGTGTAGCCCCCAGGCTGTGTCCAATCCGGGCTTGAGAGCAGCCGCCCATGCTATCAGGCCAACGGCCTGCCTCATACCAGCCCAAGGCAGTCGCCCTGGGTTCACGGTCCTGGTCCCAGGTCCGTTAGGACCGACATGTTTGTAGTACGCCCGGCCAAAAAGGCGATTAGCTCCGCTAGGAGCGGCATGTGGGGCTAAGGTATCGCATGCCGCTCCTTACGGAGTTAATGGTTCTTCGTGCACCCGGGGCTATAAACATGTCGTTCCCGATGGCTTTTGGCCCAGCAGCCCAGCGATAGAGCCCGCGCTCAGCGGTCATCCCCCTGTCGAATCCAGGCCTCGTTGAAATGCGCGTGTTTGATGGACTCGCTCGCTGGCCTGCCTTCCGAGTCAATCCGGGTCTCACTCTTCTTCTGGTGGATGCTGTAGCTGACGTGAAGGCTTCCATCCCGTGCCTGGATGATGGAAGGATAATGATATGAACCGGCACCGGCCTTGATGTCGTCGTCCGTGTCTCGCTGCAGGTGCCGCGTCCACTTCCAGGTTTTGCCTTCGTCGTCAGAAAGCGATACCCCCAGCCGGTGACGTCCATTCTCCAGATCATTATTGATCAGCAGCCAGGGCCCGTCCTTCAACACAAGGACTTCTACGCCTGCACCGGGGTCCGGCCGGTCAGAATCCACCACCGGGCTCCAGGTCTCGCCGCGATCTTTGGATTCACTCATCTGGATACGGTGTGGCGGGGGGCCGTTATCCCGCATGAAGGCGACCAGCGTGCCGTCCCGTTTCCGCGCCAGGCTGGGCTGGATGTTGCCGAAGCCCACGAGTGGCGTGCTGGTGAACCATGACCCGCCCCAATCATCCGTGAGGGCCATCAACGAGAAGTCGAACCCATCGGAATAGAGCGGTACGATGAGTCGTTTGCCATCCAGGATATAGGGGTGGGCCCGAGTCATCCAACCGAGGCGGCAGGAGAGTCTGTCGGCGGCGAGCTTGCGATTCTTCTTAATCCACTCCTCGAACTCCCCTGGCTTTGCCGCAGGGGGCGGGCCCGCGGCGAGCTCGGCGAGGGCAGTGTTCACGAGCGTTTCGAAATTCGTGCCCGGCGTCACATGCAGCACGTCGGCCTTGGCCCAGCGCGGCGCTCCGTCTCTTTGATAATCCGAGGAGATGCGATATTTCATGAGCGCCGTCTCCCAGCGGTTGGCCAGGATAACCGGCCACAGCAGCCAGAGGCGCTTCTGCGGGTCAATGAACATGGCCGGATTGGTGTCGGGATACCCGGGTGTGTCGGCCATCAGGAAAGGCGCGGTCCATTGCTTGGCTCCCTTCCTCTGGCGCGCACCGAGCACGACCACATCGTCCGCAGTGCGTTCGCCCGAGCCGTGATACCAGCACACCAGCAAGCTGCGGTTCGGACACTCAACAATGCACGAACCGTGGTTGTGCCAGTGTTCAGGAGGGAACAGGAGTTCAGATTCCAGGAACGGCTTGTCCTGGCCAGCCGCCCTCACGCCAGTCGCACCGCAAAGCTGAGCTGCCAGGCATGAGAATATCAACCAGGACCGCATCACTTTGGCTGAGACCTGCCTCATCTGCCTTCTGCGGGGTGGTGATTGGAGACGAGCTTCTCGACGCCAGTCGTCAGTTCCGGCAGACGGCGCTGCACAAGTGCTCGTTCCCCGGCGCGGAACCGATGAAACGGCTCGGCCATGAAATCGCCGCAAATCCCCTGGCAGTCTAGCGCGCACTTAATTCCTTTGATGACGGCCGAGGCATGGTGCCCTATCTGATAGAGCGACTGGCTGATCCGCATGACTTGGGCCTGGAGTTGTTGGGTTCGGGGCGCATCGCCCGCGCGGGCGGCGAGAGCGCCGAGGAGGACGACGAGTAAGCATACAACACGTTTCATATCCATATTAGACACCGGCAACCTTCAGATTCCTCTGGTAGATGCATGACGATGATTGGGTAGTTTCTAGTTGCTAGTTTCTAGTGAATTTTCTAGAACCTAGAAGCTAGAACCTAATTTAATTATAAATGCTTCTTACATGTTCTTGCCGAAGGATTTGCTTCCATTCGAGCAAGCTCAATGTCTTTCTTGCAAACTTCACATTTACCAAATGATTCCCTACCAATACCTTTCAACGCGTGCAATATTTTTTCTAATTTTGATTCAAGCACTTTCATCATTGAACTCTTTGATTCAAAGTCTTCAAAACGATCCGCCATATCATTTTGGTCAGTTTCGATATAGCCCATATCTTCTGGGGTGGCTTCCCACTCACCAGTTTCTTTATTTAACTTTCCTAAATCTTTCATCTGAGAAACTAAAACATCTCTCTCCTTTTCTAATTTATCTTTAATTTTCTTTTTATCTAATGGCATACGAGAATGATAGCACCAAAAATTTAAAATGCAATACATTTACTACTTCTTAATTTGACTCGAAGCTAGGCGCAACATCACTTCAGCAACTGCTTGCTCAGAATTTGTAATAATTAATGAGTCATCTTCTGCATAAACATACATC
>Ga0118677_10006815_pt1 | contig 19177 bp, 8 predicted proteins | sample AliMusrvi5mmetaG_FD_86154 | JGI IMG/M metagenome (GOLD analysis project Ga0118677, IMG submission 86154) | reverse complement strand
ATACAAATTGTGGTTATAATTACCTGAAAGTATTATTGTATCTTTGTGTCGCAGGATATTGTATGGGCTTTTTCTGTCAATAATAAGTTGCTGAAAATCATTTGAATAACTAAATTAATATAATATATTTTTTCTTGTATTTCAACACTTTAAATCTCTTTCAAATCTCGTAATCTTAAAAATCACACAAATGAAAACACAAAAATTCGCTTTTTTATTAGTCATTTTTTGTCTAATTCAAATTTTGACACTAAGTGTTAATGCTCAGTTTGTTACTGTCGGGAGTGGCAGTTACCGTACTACATTCCCTGGAACAGATGTAGCCGGCAGAAATGAATACCCTTCAGGAACACCATATTTAACTGGGAATGCTTTAGGAAAGCCAGTTCCAACCAGTGATTGGTGGTCGGCATTGGTAAAAAATGGCACTGCCTCAAACCTATTCAATTATCCGTTCACCATGAAAACTACTACTAACGGACTGGAAGTGAGCTATATTCCTAAAGGTGTAATTGATGATCTTGTACCTTTTCTGGTTGGAGTTACCGGACTTTCAACTTCAACTACCAATGTTTCTGATTATTCTGATTGGACGGTAACTATGGATTGGAGCGATGGTACGCATCAATTTCAGGCTACTTCGGGAATAGGAATGCCTTTTCTTTATTTTACAAAAAAATCGACTGATGTTGCTCAAGTTACTATAAACTCAGGAACGGTGGTTATTGCCAACGAAATGCTTGTTTGTACAAACGTGAAAAAAGGTGCCAGTTTTGCCGTTTATGCTCCAACTGGAAGTACGTGGACACAAAACGGATCGGTTTATACTTCAACATTAAATGGTAAAAATTATTGGTCGATGGCGTTCATTCCACTTACAGCTACCAATGTTGCCGGTGTTGCCACCGAATATAAAAAATATGCGTATGTTTTTCCGGTAAAAACAACTGCTACATATAGTTACAATGAAAGCACTTCAGTAATGCGCACTGATTTTAATGTCCAGACCGAAGTAAAAGAAGGAACCGAAACCAATATGTTGCTCGGATTACTTCCTCATCAGTGGGCTCATTTAGCTCCCGGCTCTCCTTCACCAGACAAATACAGTTATGCAATTATACGTGGCGAAATGAAAACCATGGCAGGTAACAGTTTCAGTGTTGAAAATACTTTTCACGGTGTACTTCCAACCCTTCCTTATGTTGATAATTACAGCAAAGGGTTTGTGCCAACTACGTTAACCGATAAAATTGCCGGACTGGAAAACAGCACATTGGCTACCTGGACTGACTCGTATAACGAAGGTCAGGTTTTCAATCAGCTTATGCAAACTGCCCGCATTGCCAACGAAATGGGCAATATTGCTTCACGTGATAAAATTCTTAATACCATTAAAACCCGCCTTGAAAACTGGTTTAAAGCTGAAAACGGCGAAGTGGCCTTCTTGTTTTATTATAATTCTACTTGGAGCTCAGCAATTGGTTATCCTGCAGGTTATGGACAGGATAAAGGGCTTAATGACAAACAGTTCCACTGGGGATATTTTATAAATGCGGCAGCTTTTGTAGCACAATTTAGTCCGGGTTGGGCTGCTCAGTTTGGTGGAATGGTTGATTTAATTGTACGCGATGCAGCAGCTTACGATCGAAATGACACGATGTTTCCGTATTTGCGGAATTTCAGTCCGTACGAAGGGCATAGCTGGGTGGATGGTTTTGCCAATAATCCCCAAGGAAATAATATGGAATCAAGTTCCGAAAGTATGAATTTCAATGCTTCATTGATACAATGGGGACAAGCTTCAGGCAACAAAACCATTCGAGATTTGGGAATTTACTTATATACTACAGAGCAAACCGGTATTGAGGAATATTATATGGACATCCATCACCGCAATTTCCCTTCAACACAAAATTACAGCCTTGTTTCTCGCGTTTGGGGAAACAGTTTTGATAATCAAACATTTTGGACAGGTGATATTGCTGCATCTTATGGCATAGAAATGTATCCTATTCAGGGCGGTTCACTTTATTTAGGTCAGGATACCGTTTACGTGAAAAGACTTTGGGACGAAATAGTGGCAAATACCGGCATTTCAAGCAATCAGGCGAATCCAAACCTTTGGCATGACATGATGTGGCAATATCTCGCTTTTAAAGATCCGGCAAAAGCCATTGAAATGTATAATTCTTATCCTAACCGAACCATAAAATTCGGTATTTCGGATGCACAAACATATCATTGGTTACATGCCATGAATGCCTTGGGGCGTGTTGATGCAACAATAACAGCCAATTATCCCATTGCAGCAGCTTTCAAAATGGGGAATCAGATAAATTATGTGGCACAAAACTATACTAGTTCGCCTCTTACTGTTACTTTTTCCACAGGATACCAATTGCTAGTTCCTGCCGGAAAAATGGTAACCAGTCTGGATGGACGCTATTCAGGTACAATTACATCATCATTTGATCAGGCTTTCGTAGGCGGAAGTGTCGCACTGAATGTTACAGCTTCGGGTGGTACGCCAACCAAAGTTGAATTTATGGATGGTATCGTATCATTGGGTACTGTAACAACAGCTCCATTTACTTCAAAGGGAACCAATTTGCAACTGGGAATTCATAATTTCTACGCTAGAGTATATGACGGTGATAAATTCAGTGTGACCAACACAGCTCAGGTTTTAGTGGGGAATGAATTGCCTTACGGTGGAACAGCTTGGGCTATCCCGGGAACTATCGAAGCAGGTAAATACGATATCTTTGAAGGTGGAAAAGGTCAGAATATTACTTATTTGGATGTTACAACTGCCAACGAAGGCGATTTCAGAATGGAAGAGTCCGTTGATGCTTCTACAGATGTTACAGAAGGTGCTGTTGTCGGACATATTGCATCGGGTGAATGGATGAATTATACTGTTAATGTGGCACAAACAGGTTTATATTCATTTGCATTCCGCTATGCTTCAGGCAATTCAGCGGGTGGCGGTCCGTTCCATTTGGAAGTGGATGGTCAGTCTATTTCGTCGGATATTTCTGCACCTTACTCTACGTCATGGACAAGTTGGGTAACAAAAACAGTTGTTAATATTCCGCTCATAGCAGGTCAACATGTATTAAAAGTGGCATTTACTTCCGGTGAATTAAATTTCGGAAAAATGACTTTTGCTCGCACAGGTGATTTGACTTATAGTTATCCTACTGCCAATGCAGGAACGAATGTGAAAGTGGTTTTGCCGTCAACTTCTACAACACTTGATGGTTCGGCAAGTACCGAATCGGCTTCAAAAATGTTGACTTATAAATGGGAACAGGTTTACGGTCCTAGTGTTGTTCAGATTTCGGACAATTCAGTTGCCAAGCCAGGTATAAGTGGATTAGTTGAAGGAATGTATAAATTCAAACTAACGGTTACAAATACCGATTTGCGCTCAGCTTACAGCACTGTACAGGTGATGGTTACCAGCACGGTGAATGTGGCTCCTACGGTTTCGCTTAATTCACCGGTAAATAATTCAACTTTTACCGAAGGAAAACCCGTTACGCTTTCAGCTACAGCAAGTGATTTTGACGGAACAGTTTCGAAAGTTGATTTTTATCAGGGAACAACTCTGATTTCAAGTGCTACAACTGCGCCATATACAGCTACCTGGAATCCGACAGTAGGAAATTACGTGATTACAGCTAAAGCTACCGATAATGGAGGTGCAGTGAGCACGTCGCAAGCTGCAAATGTTACTATTTCGCCTGTCATGATGTGTACAACAACAGTTGCTTCACAAGGCTCATTCTCAGTTGGATATAAATGTACTTACGAAACTGTGGGAAGCAATGTGACAATAACTTTTGAATTACTTGATACCGACAAGCAGGGAGTTGTTGCTTATTTATGGAAACAAACTCCATTTACAGAAACTTCGATGACAAATACCACCGGTAATATATTTACTGCTACGGTAAGCGGTCTGACCGCCGGAACTGTAATTTCCTATGCTGTAAAATTTGCCTATTCAGGAGGTATGGCGGTAACCAATTATATCAGTTATACAATAGGTTCAAATTGTTCTAGTACCGGTATTGAAGATATAATTTCAACCGAGCCTTTCTTCTACCCGAATCCGGTTCAGGACAATTTATATATCGTCCTTCCAGAAGAAAATAATCGGTTGATATTGTTTGATATTCTTGGTACTAAAATTTTTGACAAGAATGTGACAGGCAATTATAGTCTGGATATGAGTGAATTGAAAAAAGGAATATATTTTCTGAAAGCAGAAAACTCCAAAGAACATATGACCGGAAAATTGATTAAAAAGTAAGGTGCTACAACTTTTAGTGTGGGTTTTTTAAAAATAGCTATAAATAACATAGGACACAATAGTTCTAAAATTTAATTTAAGAAAAAGTTCACAAAGCTTTATTTTGAAAAAATAAAGCTTTGTGAATCAATCTACAATATATCAACAAATAAATCATTGTTTTATTTACTATGTAAACCAAGTCTTTTTAAATTACAATAAATTATGTGAACTACGTATTGAAATAAATGCAACTTAATTAACCCACACGAAAAGTGGCGGAATAAAAAATAAAACTTATTATTTATGAGACACAATGTATTATTTATGGCTTTATTATTAAATTTGGCATCTGTTTCGGCATTTGCACAATCGAAAACCCACCTTGAAATAAAGGATGGATGGTATAACGTTAACGGAGAAAAGTTTTTCATCAAAGCCATCGGTTATGAGATAGGTGCGCGTCCGGGTCAAAATCCTTATCAGGGGGCGAAAGTTGAAGATTTGGACTTGCTAAAATTCGATTTGAAAGTGATAAAGGAAGGCGGCTACAACACCATTCGTACTTGGAGTCAGTTATCGGAATCACAACTTAAATTAGTCCAAGCTTCGGGTTTGAAGTTAATTATGGGATTAGAAATTAATCCAGAAAAGGATTTTGGCGATCCGCTTTTTGTCGAAGAATCAATTGCTTATGTAAAAAAAACAATGGCTTATACAAAAAAATACGATTGTATAATTAGCTACTTGGCAATTAACGAAGTACAAACAGACCACATGTACAAAACCACTGGAAAAGCGTTTGTTGATTTAATGCAGAATATAACAAGTATTGTACATAAAGAACATCCTGGCGTACCTGTTGCCATATCAGCAAATGCAATGATTAGTGATTATATTAATCAAAGTATTTTTGATACCTATGCATACAACTGCTACGATCACAACGAAGCACAAACTGCTACAATGGGTTTTAAAGATTTTATTAAAGGGCTGTGTAAACTTAATGGGAGCGATAAGCCATTTATTTGTACAGAGTTTGGATATTCAATTTCACACAAAGGGTATGGGCGTTACGGAGGACAAACCCTTACGCAGCAAAGCAATGGGTTGATTGCCAATTATCGTGATTTGATTGATGCCGGAGCAGTAGGCATGTGTCCGTTTTATTACGCTGATGGTTGGTGGAAAGGCGGAGCACCCAAGTTACATAACCCTGACCAACCAGAAGAATGGTTCGGGTTTTGGGGTTATAGCGATGTGAATGATAAGTACGGTACGCCCCGTCCGGTTTGGTTTGCCATGCGTGATTATATGAAAGCACTGGTTATCAGTCCTAAAAATAACGACATTTATCAATCAGGGAAAATCCCCTTAGAACTTTATACAGACAAAGAAGTACGAAAAGTGGTGGTGAAACTTCATGATAAAGTGCTGCTCTCCAAGAATCTGACCAAAGAAGGTTATTTTGCCGATCAGCTAATATTATCGCCCAATGGAATTGAAGATATGGAACTTGCTTTTGAGTTTTATGACAAAGCAGGAAAGCAACTGAAAACAGAATCGATAATGATTTTGGCTTCTGATAAACCATTTGAATTACCCACACTGAGTATTGAAGTAACACCAGATAATGATTTAAATGGTGGAAAGTTAGCCAGTGTGAAAACAAAAATCGAAACCAAAGAGCCATTTAAATTGAGTGATGAGTTGAAAGTTAGTTACAATACACATATTGGTTGGGAGGTTGGACCTCAAGCCACTGTTTCAATAAAAGATCAACTAGATAAGAAAACCATTCAGAGCGAAAGTTTCTTCAGGATTCCGGATAATTGCTGGTTTGTAAATGCTTCGGCAGGTGTAACGGTTCAATATGGCAAATGCAGTTTCAAAATTCATGACCAAAAGTTAATTTTCCGTGGCGATTGGGGCAAAGAAGTTGGTCGGAAATAGCGCTGTTTTTTCCAAATAACTCCGTCAATAAAAAAATTATGTATGAGTTTAAAAATAAGTAAGTTCGTTTTACTTTTGGTAGTCAATATTATTATAGGCTATCATATTACTAACGCTCAAACACCCGAACAAGATTTGTCTAAAGGGAATTATCTGTTAATGCAAAAACCATTTCAGACAGAAGCTTGGTCATACCCTAATTTTTTAGTAAATGGAGTCTTGGAAGATAGATTTAATGCTGGTTTTTATACTGCATCAAATTTTACATCATTTGGAGTAACTCATTCTGGTTCTGAATTGGAAGATTACCCTATCGAAGTACAAGATAAGCCTTGGTCCAGAATTGAAGAAGTTCATCATGGATTATCTGCATTTGAGCTTACAAAAATAAATACTTTATTCAGATTACAATTTGAAGATGATAATTTAACCCCCACCGATACGAGTTTAGTTAAATATGCCAATTTATGGTTTAATGATAAACGAAGTAATCCTGCATTTGATAAAACTATTTTAAGTGTAGATTTACCTTTCCATGGATATGGTTCTGATTATGCCGATTTGCAAACTAAAATGATAAGTCTTTTAAAGCCTGATTTAATTATGTTTAATAGGTATCCATGGGAAAAGAGCGACCTATACAATCATGTACAATTACTCTATGGTTGGTATGGAATGCTTATTTACTGGAGAAATATTGCATTAAAAGGGATTGATGGGACAGGGAATTCCCCTATTCCTTTTGGAGCTTTTACACAAACTTGGTTTGCATATCAGACAACGCCTCCATCGTACTCACAAATGAGACTCAATCATTTTGGGTCATTGGCATTTGGTGCTAAAGTATTATCAGCATTTGTATATAATAATTACCCTGGTGATAGTACTAATACGATTAAAAGTATTTTATTTAAAAATGAACTTCCTACCACGCAGTTTTATCAACAAACTGAAATTAACCGTCAGATAACTAATTTAGGGCCAGCACTATTGCGATTGCAAACATGCGATATCAGGTTTATCCCCAGAAAATCTACGTCAACTTATCCAGGAGGTACTGATATTGCAACACTTAAATGGGTTGAAACAGACAAACCTCGCCCTGACACTTATTTAACGGATATAACAGCTACTCGTGTAGATCCAGTCAACGGAGAGAATGGAGATCTATTTGTCGGTTATTTTAAGCCCGTACATAAATCTTTAGATGGAACAAACACGACCAATGAAAATTATTTCATGATCGTAAATGCACTTTATGGAAATGATACGGTGTCTACTTTCCAAAACATACGTATGCACTTTAATTTTGGTGACAATGCAACTATAAATAGCTTATTACGAATCAGTCGTTTAACTGGAAAGATAGAAGTCGTTCCACTCTTAAAAGAAAATACTGCCGGAAATGAATACTATTTCGATTTATTACTCAATGGTGGAGAAGGTGATTTGTTTAAATACAACGATGGAGTGCCTTTTGTTGGTTTTCCAAGTCCAACTTCCTTAAATGAAAATACCTCAGTTGGTAGTGATGTTGTGCTTTTTCCAAATCCGGCCTCAAACCAAATAAATTTGAAAGTAGAAAATAAATTATTTGGCTCTTTTTATACAGTTTATGATCATACCGGAAAATCGGTTTTATCAGGGAGTATTAATACCCAGAATACAATAATTGAATTAAGTAGTCTATCCAATGGAATTTATTTGTTCTATGTTGGAAATAGTAAGAAGCTGATATTTAAAGTGATAAAGGAATAGTTATCTACATAACCGTTAGAATCTACTAAATTGCTTTTTTAGAGGTTTGTAGGATAATGAAAATAGAAAACAGGCATTTTAATTACCCAGGTATCAAACCGAAAATTAAACGGTTTGACGTATAACCTAATAGAATAAAAAATATCAAAGCACAGCCTTATTGTTAAAGAAATACAAAAAAATAACTGTTAATATAATTCAAGATTTATGAAATATCCATTTTTTCGCTTTTGTATAATTGTTTTTATTTTATTAATTAGCAATTTTATATTTATCCCAAAAGTACATGCCCAATTCACAATTAATGAGAATTTTCACGGAAATGTAGTTGGAAATAATATCATGATGGGCGGAGCTCCGGCCGCTTTATTAACTTCGGGAAGTTCTGATCCTGTAAATGCAGGATGGCTCAGGCTTACTAATGCAGATCAGTTTCAGAAAGGGTATGCATATATTAACAAATCTTTTCCATCAACATTAGGTATATTAATTGACTTTGAATACAAAACATGGAGGAACGTTGTTGGTGAAGGTGGCGGAGATGGTTTTTCTGTTTACCTTTTTGATTCATCGGCTACGTTTTCTTTAGGAGGTTATGGTGGTTCTTTAGGTTATGCGCCTGATGGAAATGTTTTAGGTTTAGCTGGAGGATATTTAGGAATTGGATTTGACGAATATGGTAATTTTTCAAATCCTACACAGGGTCGAGTTGGCGGTCCGGGTTTAAAACCCAATTCAATTGTTCTTCGGGGTCAAACCACTACAAGTGCCTTAACTTCCAACAAATATTTAACGGGAATAGAACTTGATGCTAATACAAATCCTATTGGTTATGCTTCACCTGTTTTTACACGACCTGCAGATACTGAATTTTACAGAAGAGTTAAAATATCTATTGTTCCAATAGGTACACTGACTAATCCGAAATATACAATTACTGTGATGTGGAGAACAAGTCCTACGGGAAACGATGTTACTCTATTGACATATGATACAGTTGATCCAATCCCTGCTAATCTGAAATTAGGTTTTGCAGCTTCTACGGGAGGAAGCACAAATTACCATGAAATACGAAATTTGTTAATTACAACCCCCGGAGGAGTTCGAATAGATAAAAGTGTTGACAAATTAAACGCAAAAGTTGGAGACAAGCTTACTTATAAAATTGATGTATATAATTCTACTGTTTCTCCAATAACTAATTTATTATTATTGGACACGCTTAAGAGTACCGTTGGAAGCATACTTGCTTCAAACATGATGGAGATAAACAGTATTACTTTCAATAACAACAATAATATTGGAAATACTGCTTCCGGATTTACAACCGGCGTACCTGTAACTGCCGGATTTACAAATCCGTTTAAAATCAACTCGTTGAACATGGCTGCTAATACTGTATCAACTTTTACTGTAGTTGCCACAATAAAAGGTATGCCGATTGGAGGTATTATTAAAAATACAGCAGTAGTAGATATTTCTAAGACAGGAATTGACGACAAGGATTTAACAAATAATACATCGACAGTAATTACAAGTATACCAAATACTGATTTTATTGTAAAAAATAATTTTGATGAAAAATGTGCCGACACAACAAATGGAAATACGCTTACTTTGCTTGTGTCAAACATAGGGAGTACTAGTAGTGTTGTGAATAACGTTGTTACCGTTAAGGATACCATACCATCAGTTTTGACTGTGATGAGTACTACTAATATCGGTTGGACAGTATCTCATACAGATAATATTTATACATTTACACGAAGCGATGCATTAACATCAACATCGAGTTATCCAACAATATCAATAAAAGTAAAACCACCTACGACAGGAGTTAAATGGGGAAATAGTGCAACAGTTAGTTATGCCGGCATTGAGGCAAACACCAATAATAACAGTGATAAAGACACTCTCTATGCAATACCTATAGCTCCAACAGTGACATCGCCAATAACATACTGTAATGGGTCAACTGCTGCAGCTTTAACTGCTACAGGTAATAAACTTTTATGGTACACGAGTGAAACCGGTACAGGAAGTCCGGTTGCACCAATTCCAAGTACAGCCACATCAGGGAGTACTACTTATTATGTCAGTGAAATCAATGGGACTTGCGAAAGCGTACTTATACCAATAGTGATTAATGTTAGTGAATGTTCTGTCAACATTATAATTCCAAATGCTTTTACGCCTAACGGTGATGGTTTTAATGATACGTTCGGACCAACAACCGAAGGTATTAAAGAAATTAAGATGAATATAAATGACCGAAACGGAAGACTTGTGTTCAGTATCGATAGTATAAATGGGCAGTGGGATGGATTAATGCAAACCGGTGAACAAGCGCCTGTGGGTGTGTATTTTTATAAATATAATGCAAAAGGCATAGATAATAAATCATATATCGATCAGGGGAGTGTAAGTCTGTTCAGGGAAATGATAGACCCAACTCCTGTTCAGGTGACTCCAAACCCTGTAAAACAAAATGCAAAATTGGATTTAAGCAATGTAATGAATGGTTCTAAAACCATTTCAATTTACAATACTTCCGGTAAACAGATAAGAACCTGGAATACTTCGGATGATATACTTAAACTTGATCTATCTAATTTTGATAAAGGACTCTATATTTTAAAAATTACCGGTAATCAACAAGTACAATTTGTAAAATTTATAAAAGAATAAGAATCATGAGATTATTAAACATTAAAACAATTCTGATATTAGTTGCATCTTTCTGCTTTTTAAATGGTTATGGGCAAATAAGCTCCATAATAATGGCCGATAAGTCCTATGAGAAAAAACAATATATACCGGCCATAGAGTATTATACTAAGGCGTTAGAGAAATCGGATATAGACAAAAAAACGCGTAATGTGATTACCTATAAAATTGCCGATTGTTACAGACTGGTCAATAATCCTAAAAAAGCAAAACCTTTCTATCAAAAGTTGGTCAAAAATAAATATTCCGAAGAAAAACCGGAAGTATTGCTTTACTATGCCACGGTTCTTAATATGTTGGGAAGCTATCCCGAAGCACTTCCAGTATTTAATCAATTTCTAAAGAAAGATCCGGGAAACAAACTTGCCCTATCCGGTAAAGCAACTTCCGAACTTGGTATCAATGATAAATCAAGTAATCGAAAATGGGTCGTAAAAAACATAAAAGAGTTGAATTCCCCTTTTGATGACTTTTCTGCCATTTATGGTGACAATAAATTTTCGACAATTATTTTCTCTTCTAATCGTAAAGGTACGGTTGGCAAAGGAAGCGATAATTGGACAAACGGATATTTTTCAGACCTTTTTATTGCTTCCAAAACGAAAAATGGTCTCTGGATTGATATTAAACTTTTGGATGATAAAGAAAAGATAAACACTGCATCCAATGAAGGAACTGCTGTATTTGACACTAATTATAAAACACTCTATTTTAGCCGTTGTGATAAAATGAGTAAAGATAAAATGTATTGTCAGATACTTCAGTCGGAGAGATCGGGAAAAGATTGGACAAAATCTGTTGTTGCTTATTCAGATCCATCAGCTAATGTTGGACATCCGGCAATTAGCTCTAACGGATTAGAAATGATTTTTTCTTCTAATCGCCCCGGAGGTTTTGGAGGGAAAGATCTTTGGAAAGTTACACGCAAATCAGAAAAGGAACCGTTTGGCAATCCAATAAATCTTGGACCTAAAGTAAATACGACCGGTGATGAATTATTTCCATCGCTTCATAATGACACAATATTATATTTTGCATCAAATGGAATGACTGGCTTTGGTGGATTAGATATTTATAGCGTTGACATAACAAAAAATGGGAAAATTTCCAACTTAGAACATCTTCCCCGTCCGATTAATTCACAGGATGATGATTTTGCCATGAACTTTGAACCAAAAAGCGAAAAAGGATTTTTTAATTCCCGTCGTGCCGGAGGTAAAGGCGGCGACGATATTTATTCCTTTGAACGCATTGATATTAAAATATCAATCAAGGGATTAGTTACCGATGAACTATCAAAGCAGCCTATGCCAAATCTACAATTTCGTTATACAACAGGCTCGAAGGATACATTAAACCTGACAACAGATGCAAATGGAAGCTTCTTAATTGCGGGTGGAAAAGTGAAACCACAATCATTATACACGTTGTTGTTTTCAAAAAATGATTATTTTACGAAAACAGAACAAGTGCTTATCGGAAGCCCGCAAAATGATACAACCTATCAGGTAAAACTGTCATTAACTCGTATTCCAGATAAACCGATTGTATTGCCTGATATTTATTTTGAAGTAGGTAAATGGGACTTACAAACACAATATCAAGATTCACTGATGGTATTGGTTGATATTTTGAAGGATAACCCCAAGTTGGTAATTGAACTTTCATCACACACAGATTCAAGAGCTTCGGATGAATATAATGATAATCTTTCACAGAAAAGAGCAGAAACTGTTGTTAATTTTATCACTGAAGAAGGAATTCAGAGGGAAAGGTTAGTTCCAAAAGGATATGGTAAACGAAAACCACGCAAATTGTCAACTGCTATCACTAAAGATGGTTACACATTCCCTGCAGGCATTGTTTTGACAGAAGAGTATATTTTATCCATTAAAGATTTAAAAAAGAGAGAAGCTGCATATCTACTTAATCGAAGAACTGAATTTTCTGTAATCAATAAAAACTTTAAATAAATATGAAAAAATTAGTTTTAATAACAATAAGCTTATTTATTATATCTCAGGCATTCAGTCAAACTCAGCTAACACAATATTTTTTAGATGGGTTAATTTACAATCCGGCCTACGCAGGGTCAAGAGATGCTTTATCTACAAGTGTTTTTGGACGGCAACAATGGTTGGGATTCGAAGATGCTGCAAATAATAAAGTTACTCCATTCTCGGTTGCATTTAATATGCATGCTCCTTTGTATTCTATTAATAGTGGAATAGGCGTAAATGTAGTGTATGATAAATTAGGTTTTGAGAAAAATATTGGCCTTAAACTAAACTATGCCTATAAATTTTTAGTAAACAATGAAAAAGGAAAGTTGGGAGTTGGTTTGGGAATATCTCTATTAAACAAAACTATCGACTTTAGCCAACTTGTTGTAGAACAATCCGGTGACCCGTTATTACGGGTTAATAAGTCCGTAAGTGCGATGTCACCAAACGTTGATTTGGGACTCTATTATCAATATGAATCAACTTTTGATATCGGACTTTCGGGAACAAATCTATTGGAATCACCAGTTAAAATCGGGAATGTAATTTATACACAAAAAAGGAATTTGTATCTTTCTTCAAGTTACCGGATTACATTAATTGATTCACGTGAGCCTCTTTGCCTGATACCTTCTGTACTCGTTAAATCAAATTTCATAAATGCGCAAGTAGATTTGAATGCAAGAGTGGAATATAACAATTTTCTTTGGGGTGGAATTTCTTACAGATATCAGGATGCAGTTGCTTTACTTGCCGGTGTAAATTTAAATGGATTTCGTATTGGGGCATCTTATGATATTACTACTGGAAGTTTATCTGGAGCCTCTAAAGGAAGTGTAGAGGTTTTTGTCGGATATGATATTAAAATTAATCCGGGTGTCAGATCAACTAATAATTTTAATACCAGATATTTATAACATCATTCATTCCTGTTTTAAAAACTTCGAAAAAGTTGGCATTAAATTTAGGAAATATCATGAAAATTCGTTTTCGTTTAATTGTTTCATTTGTTGTGCTAATAAGCATTTTCGGATTTGTACAAATAGCAGATTCGCAAATAAATATTAATGAAACATTTAAAACGAGCAGCATAAACCCTTCTATTATTTACGGAGATTATGCCTCTTTTACTGCCGGCAATGTGGATCCACAGGGCGATGGTTGGTTTAGGCTTACAAGTTCTGAAGTAGATCAGCATGGTTTTATGTATATTGACAAAAATTTACCTTCAAATTTAGGAGTAAGAATAGATTTCGAATATAAAACGTGGAGATATGCATTGCCGGATTTTAACGGTGCTGATGGATTTACAGTATTTCTTTTTGATGCCGATGTTCCTTTCCGTCTCGGTGGATATGGCGGTTCATTGGGTTATGCACCCGGACTTGGAGCAATTCAAGGTTTGGCTGGAGGTTATGTAGGTATTGGTTTTGATGAATTTGGAAACTTTTCAAATCCTGGGCAAGGCAGAAATGGCGGTCCTGGACTTCAGTGTAATTCTGTTACGTTGAGAGGTCCAACTGATAATGGAGTAATAACCACTAATCCGTATTTAACATCGATTCAACTTCAACCGAATGTACTTTCAACTGTAAATTCGATTGGTTACCCGAATATGGTACCAACAAGACCATCTGATGGCCTGTTTTACAGGAGAGTAAAAATAAATATTATACCCACCGGTAGTTTGACATTGCCAAAATATACGATAACAGTAAGTTGGAGAACTTCACCGAATGGCAATGACATAACACTTTTAACGTATCAAACTAATATAGCTCCACCAGCAAACTTAAAAATAGGTTTTGCAGCTTCTTCGGCAGGACATGTTAACTGTCACGAAATAAGAAATTTAGTCATAAATACTCCTGTAGGATTTAGTGTATACAAAACAGTTGATAAAAGTAATCCGAAAATCGGTGAAGAAGTAACTTATACCATTAATGTTCTTAACTCAACTGCTGCACCTGTTAATAATTTATTGTTTTCAGACTCACTCAAATTGGCTGGCATACTCAATTCAACCAATTTTAAGCTGAATAATATTACTTTCAATGATAATGGTACAGTTGGTAATACTGCCTCTGGATTTATCAGCGGAACGCCAGTAACAACTGGAATTGCCAATCCTTTCAACACTTCATTGTCTATGCAACCGAACAGTTCTGTAGTCTTTAAAATAGTCGGAACTATTGTATGTCCTGATAAATCCATTGAAGGGTTAACGTTGGTAAACTCTGCTTGTCTGGATCCGTCCCAAACAGGGATTTTTATTGATGACTTAACCGATAATTCTTCCACAGCTGTATCAAATATTGCTATAACAACTCCTGATTTAGAAATACAAACATCTGTAAATAGTCCTTGTGCAGATCCCGCAAACGGTAATACTTATACAATATTAGTCACTAATATTTCGAATGTAGATATCAATAAAACCAATCCTACTCCAATAATCGTAACTGATACCATACCAACCGGTTTTACTGTTACAAATGCTTCGGGGATAGGTTGGACGGCTTCACATATTGGTAATATTTATACATTCACCAGAAGCGGGGCTTTATTTACAAGTGCATCCTTTGAACCAATTGTTATAACAGTTAAACCATTTTCTGGAGGATTAACATGGACAAATACAGCGTATGTTAATACCGTTATAAACGAGACACACATAGAAAATAACAAAAGTGGTGTTACAATTGCCAAGATCCCGCCCACACCTCTTTTAAATTCTCCTATAAAATATAATCAGGGAGATATTACAAAGCCTTTATCATCAGGGAAAAACCTAATTTGGTATAACTCTTTATTTAGTAAAGGGAGTACAACACCACCAACACCAATAACAGATACTCCGGGAACAACAAGTTATTACGTAAGTCAAAGTAATGGAAATTGTGAAAGTTCACCAGCAAAGATTGATGTAATAGTTTCAGCAAGTACTCCAGTCACAGCTTGTGAATCCTATACAGCGGCTGATGGAAAGATATATACTACTTCTGGAATTAAAACAGTTGTAGGCAAAAATACTGCGGGCAACGACAGTATCTATCAAATAAATTTGATTATTAAACACAGCACTATAAATACTGCACCGAATATAACCGCCTGTGATTCTTACACAGCTCCAGACGGTGCTATTTATACTACATCGCAGGTTTTAACTAAGGTTATTACCGGTATAGCGGGTTGTGATAGCACGATAAATACGAATCTGACCATCAACAAAAGTCTAAGAGATACGATAAACGTTACAACTTTAAATTCATATACTGCTCCCGATGGGCAAATTTATACCACACCCGGTATAAAAACAGCCATAATTCATAATATAATTGGCTGCGATAGTATTATTTCTATAAATCTGAAAGTCAATACAATTTCAACTATCACTGTAACGGGATGCGATACATACACCGCTCCCGATGGACAAATTTACGATACACCGGGTACAAAAACAGCGGTGATTCCAAATTCTACTGGTTGCGATAGCATTATAACAATAGTTCTTATCATAGAAAAAGGAACAACAATTCATCAGACTAAAGATTTATTTCAAGGTGAAACATACGCTATTAATGGAAATGTGTATAATCAGGCTGGGGAGTATACAGATATTCTTGTTTCCAAAAATGGATGTGACAGTGTCGTAGTTACTACACTTAAAATAATTGATTTGCCTAACACCATAACCCCTAATATGGATGGGAAAAACGATATATTTTTGGAAAGCAGGCACGTCAAAATATATAACAGGAATGGTATTCTTCTTTACGAAGGGAATAATGGATGGGATGGAACACATAATGGGATTCCCGTTACACAAGGTACATATTTTTTTGTATTATATTTAGCATCAGAATCAAAAACCAAAGAAGGCTATATAACTGTAGTTCGATAACGCTTTTCTTACCATGAAAAGAATTTGCATATTGCTCATATATATTGCCTTTACGTTTTTTGGAGTTGCACAGTCAAATATCCGACTGAACAACTATTGGGCTGACATGCATTTTATTAATCCGGCATCTATTTACGATAAATATGATGCTGAATTCAGCATAGCCGCACGAAAGCAATGGCTTGGTATACAAGGCGCTCCAACAACATTTTTTGCTTCGGGAACAACTTATATTGAGAATTCTCATACTCAGTTAGGATTGTCCCTGATTCAGGATAAAATTGGTTATACATCCATTAGTAATGTCAATCTTTCGTATGGTTATGCCATAATGTTTCAACAAAGCTGGCAATTACATCTGGGAATAGCAGCTAATTTTCAACTGCTTAATTACGACATTCGCAATGTTAATGTTTTTGACAATACTGATAATAATTTATATCTGGGATTGCAATCTAAAAATGCCTTCAATGCCGATATTGGTGCAGAGGTAACCAATGAATTTTTCAGAATAGGAGTGGTTAGTCAGAATATGGTTTCACTTTTCCCTTCAACTAATCCTATCCAAACAAACACAAATTACATGTATGCAAGATATTATCAAAATACGAATGGCATTATGAATTTAGGCGGAGGGGTTTGTGCAATTCAATACGCTGATATTTACCAAATGGAGTTTAATCTGACAAGTTATTTTAAATTCAATCAGAATAATGGACTGACTGAAAAACCAGATTTATTTGATATCGGATTATTTTACAGAACAAAAAGTGAGTTGGGGATGATTTTAGGATTTAATCTGAGTGAATCTCTACATGTTTCTTATAGTTATGATTATCATTTCGGGAGTATTAGCTTAGGCTCTTTTGGAACTAATGAGATAATGATAACATATAATTTAAAGAGAAAACCTATTTGCCATAATTGCTGGTATTGACTTATGAAATGAGTAATCAATAATATTTATTGAAGTCTTTTCTAAAAGCAATATTGAGATAATCAGACTTGGAATGGAAATAAAACGAACATCCCGATTCATCGGGACTTGTAACTACTTAATGTTGGATGCCGTTAAATTAGTTGATTTTTTACCAATTCCCCAGTGATTCGTAGTTTATATGCGTTTTTTCGAGGGATTGAATTAATGAAATCGCTGAAAAAGACAATGTTAGTGTCAATGCGGCTTTATGACGAATGCGTTATGCCCTGATGAAAATGTGTCGCATTGTGTCCGAAAAAGAATTATATTTAAAACTAATTTTAAAAACTGTAAAATGAGTTGTGGAAATAATTCTGGCAAAACCAGAAAAATTGCATTGTACTTACTGTTCTCAATTTATACGTGTATATTTTTAAATATTCACGCTCAAGAAATCTGTAAAGGAAGTTCTGTAGATTTAGTTCCACCAAATACTGCTGCCGGTACTATTGTTGAATGGAAAGACCCGTCAGGAAACACGTTGACACGTTTAGATGAGAAGGGTATTAGAATTACAGATTTAACCCCCAACGTAACACCACTTGTCACCGCCACTTATACTGTAAAACAAGTAGATGCAGAAAATCTTATACCAAATGGGAACTTTGATCCACCACCTACTAATCCTTCAAGTTTGTCCGGATATCAATATATTCCTGGAAAACTAACTTTTGAACCGGATTATGCAAGAGGTTTCTTTACTATACAGGATAATCCGCAAGATATTTTTGATAGCACAAGATGGAGTCCAACTGCCGTTGATCCAGGTTGGAGAAATAATTGGTATTGCTCTATTGGTGATCATACTACTGGACATGGTAATATGTTTATAGCTAACGGTGGTGCAGGCGGTACTACTGTTTATACTAACACTATTAATGTGACGAAAGGAACTGTGTATTATGTCGGGGCATGGTTCGCAAATATTAATGTGACTTTTTTCAATCCATATAATATGGATATTTATGTGAACGGAGAGAAAATTGGAAATTTATCCGGTGCCCATAATGACAATTGGTATCAGAAGTATGCCTTTTGGACTGCCACAACAACTGGGCAGGTCAATTTAGTGTTTAGAAATACTCAAACTGCAAACGACGGCAATGACTTTGCAATTGATGATATTGTATTTTCTCGTGTGGTTGAAAGTACTGTTACCGTAAAAGTAAAAAATCCAACAAATTCAACTACTACTGACAGCATAAGTTCAGGCAATAATTATGTGTTTAATGGCAAAACCTATAATACAGCCGGCACGTATTCTGAAACATTCCTTAATGCTGAGGGATGCGACAGTGTGGCGACTTTAATACTAATAGTTACTCCAGCAAGTACTCCAGTCACAGCTTGTGAATCCTATACATCGGCTGATGGAAAGATATATACTACTTCTGGAATTAAAACTGTAGTAGGCAAGAATACTGCTGGCAATGACAGTATCTATCAAATAAATTTGATTATTAAACACAGCACTATAAATACTGCACCGAATATAACCGCCTGTGATTCTTACACAGCTCCAGACGGTGCTATTTATACTACATCGCAGGTTT
>Ga0118677_10006814_pt1 | contig 19183 bp, 24 predicted proteins | sample AliMusrvi5mmetaG_FD_86154 | JGI IMG/M metagenome (GOLD analysis project Ga0118677, IMG submission 86154) | reverse complement strand
AATATAAAATGAAAAACAATACAAATATTTTTAATGAATTAATGACACGCGACGGCTTAGGTTTCTTTGAAAACACTATGAAAATTCTGCCCAATCCGGATAAGATACTCAGAAAAACAGGCAAGACAATTGAAGCCTACCGCAGCCTGAAGAATGACCCTCATGTCTGGAGCTGCATACAATCACGAAAAAGCGGGCTGCTGTCCCTCGAATATTCTATAACTCCAAATGGTGCTGCAACAAATATAGTAAATGAAGTAAATTCAATATTTCATGAACTGGATATTAACCGGATTCAAAGAGATATTCTCGAAGCTCCGTTTTTTGGTTACCAGCCCCTTGAAATTTTATGGAAAGTTACCGATGGTGACAGAAAGTTTATTGTTCCCGCCGATGTTGTTGCTAAACCGCAGGAATGGTTCTTTTTCGATTCAAAAGGAATTTTTAAGTACAGGCTGCCGGGAGAAATAGATGGTGTTGAGGCTCCTGAATATAAAATCCTGAATGTGCAATATGAAGCTTCATATACAAATCCTTATGGTGATGCATTGCTATCAAAATGCTACTGGCCTGTGACATTCAAAAACGGAGGCCTGAAATTCTGGGTTAATTTTACAGAAAGATATGGTATGCCTATATTAATAGGTCAATACACACGCGGTGCATCACAGGATGAAGCTCAGGAACTGGCAGATTCGCTTGCCGGAATGAACCAGGATGCCGTCATTGTTACACCCGGTGATATTTCAATTGATTTGAAAGAAGCTGTCAGGACAAGTTCGGCAAATCTTTACAAAGAACTGATTAAATTCTGCAACAGCGAAATATCGAAAGCTATTTTATCACAAACTTTAACAACTGAAATTGACATGGGTTCGTATGCTGCTGCCGAGACACATTACAAAATCAGGCGTGAGGTTATTTTATCCGACATCAAACTTGTCGAAGGAGTAATGAACAAGCTAATCAAATACATTGTTGATTTAAATTTTGCTCCACCTTATCCAAAATTCAATGTTATTATCAATGATTTTAACGCTAAAACGTCCATCCTGGGAGTCATTTTTGATGTTGAGCTTCATCCCAGACAATAGTTTTATTCGTGATAGAAGCAATTCATATGTATCGGTATCAAATTCGAAGACGTTAATCAAAACACCATCAAGTCGGAAACGGATACGAATCATGGTTTCTTCTGGTTCAATGTGGATATCTGATGCACCTAGGGCTAGTGCTCCAGCGATCATTGCTTCCATCATTTTTGATATTTTGTAAGCCTTTTTAAGGGAAAGAATTTCTTTAACGATAGCCGAGACATCATTGATGTTCTTGATACTATTCATGTATTCTACGACTTGATCAGAAGAAATATCAAAAGTTCCCGCTGTCGAAGCGACAGAAGATGAAATATCTTTGTATTTGTCCCAAGCTTTTTCTAGGCTGGCGGTTGTCGCCATGGCTATTTCGGTTTTGTAACCGGCGTATTCTAATTGTTTGATGATAATCGCAGCTTTTTCATTGGCAGGGGAAAGAATAGCGATCTTCAATTTTTTCGCAACTTTATCATAAACAGCAAGCATGGCTTCACGAGCAACTTTCTCTTCAACGATCTTCAAGGCTTCGGCGTTAATAGGAATTTGTTTGAGATCAATAAAGTTTAAGCCATATTTAGTGGCTGCTAGGGTGCGGACTAGATCTTCCTCCTCTTTTTTGCGAAGGTCATCGAGTCTTTTTTCTTGTTTTTCTTCATCACCAAAATCAGGCATGAGAGTATAATAGCATATAATAGCTTGTGGCTACTAGCTATTATATGAGGAAATTGACATTGACATTACATTATATTAGGCGTATAATATAGTAGTAATTTTGAATAAACAATTTTAGGAAAGGAAAAGGGTTTATGAAAAAGATCTTTGCTAGTTTGGGTTTGATGGTGTCGATAGTATTTTTGACTGCTGGTTGCGGAACTATTGGACCGAATGGTTTACCACTAACCAGTCATTCGTACAATTATGAATACCATTCCGGTCCGTACGGCGCAGTTGCCACCGAAAGTGTTCAAAATCAGTACGGAGTATATCAGCCGGTCACTATCGTTCAACCAGTTCAGTTTATTGTTGTTCCCGTTCATAAAGAGGAACATCATCGACATTGGTGGAATAAAGATAATAACCGTTAAGTGTTGAGCGCGTTTCGAAAGAAACGCGCTGTTTTGTTGTCTAACTTTAATTTGTGTATTAGTATTGTTTATTATGATAAGTAGAAGTTTGGAGGAAACACAAAATATTGCCAAGGATTTCTTAATAAAGATTTCTGAAATAAAAACTGATAAGGCTATGGTTGTTTGTTTGTACGGTGATCTCGGTTCAGGTAAAACCACTTTCACTCAAGCTTTAGCTAGAGAATTAGGTATTACAGAATTTGTGACCAGTCCAACTTTTGTGATTCAGAAAAGATATCCTCTCATTTCTGTCATTCCTGCGCAGGCAGGAATCCAGTTTTTTACCCTAATCCATATCGACGCCTATCGTTTGGAAGGGGGAAAAGAAATTTTAAATTTAAATTTCGCAGATGATTTGAGTAATCCTGAAAATCTAGTTGTTATTGAATGGCCAGAAAAAATCAGCGATGCTTTACCTGAAGGTGCTCAGAAAATAAACTTTAAATTCCTGTCAGAATTTGAGAGGGAGATTGATTTTTAAGGTTTAAAAAGTAAGCCGGGTTTCGCTTCGCGAAACCCGGCTTTGTGCTATAATCTCGATATAAATGTCCAAAACAAGTAAAAAACTGGTGTTATTAGATGTTCATGCGATTATTCATCGGGCCTACCATGCTTTGCCAGAATTTGTATCAAGTAAAGGGGTGCCGACCGGAGCTTTGTATGGTTTATCGACCATGCTTCTTAAAATAATTGGAGATATCAAACCAGACTATATTATCGCTTGTTACGATTTGCCAAAGCCGACATATCGACATGAAGCGTATAAAGAATATAAAGCCGGACGAGCCAAGACTGACGTTGAGCTTGTAGAACAGTTGAAAAAATCCCGAGCGATTTTTGAAGCCTTTAATATTCCTATTTATGATAAAGAGGGTTTTGAAGCCGACGATATGATTGGAACTTTAGTGGAGAAAACTTTGGATGATAAAAATCTTGAGGTAGTGATTGCCTCTGGAGATATGGATACATTGCAGTTGGTGGTGGATGAGAAAGTGCGCGTGTATACTTTGAAGAAGGGAATAAAAGACACTATTATTTATAACGAAAAAGCCGTCGTGGAGAGATTTGGTTTTTTACCAAAACTTTTGCCTGATTATAAAGGGTTAAGAGGGGATCCATCAGACAATATTATTGGTATAAAGGGAATTGGAGAAAAAACTGCCGGTACTCTGATTCAAAGCTTCGGATCAATTGAAGATATTTATAAAAAACTTAAGAAAGATAAGGCAGCTTTCAAAAAAGTTGGTATTACTGATCGAATAATTAATCTTCTTGAAGAAGGAGAAGAGGAGGCTCATTTTTCTAAAATGTTGGGAACAATCAGACGAGATGCCCCGATTGATTTTGTGATGCCAGATAAAACTTGGACTGAGAGTTTGGATGAAGAAAAAGTTTTGAAGATATGGAGTGAATTAGAGTTTAGAACGCTAGGTTCAAGGCTTAGGGAAATATTGAGTCCTAAAACCAAAGCGGAAGCGGAAAAACAGGAAGAAAAAAAGAATGAACAGCTTTTTGCTGATAGTGAATTAACACCAGATGAATTAAAGGAATTACAGATTGCTCTTTGGCTTATAAATTCAAATATTACCAATCCGACAATTGAGGATATTATCAACATGTCAGGTAAGAAAGATTTGAAAGAGGCAAAGAAAGCTTTGTTGGAAGAGATAAAAAATAAAAAATTAGAGAAAGTTTTTAATGATATTGAGATACCATTGATCCCAATCATTAAAAAAATGGAGGAGAAGGGTGTTGTAGTTGATAAAAAAATTCTTCAAAAACTATCTGCGGATAATCATATTATCTTATCTAGCTTGGAGAAGAAGATTTGGGAATACGCTGGCGAAGAGTTTAATATAAATTCCCCAAAACAAATGGGCGAGATCTTGTTTGTAAAAATGGGTTTAACCGCTAAGAATCAAAAGAAAACTGCTGGTGGAAAGGTATCCACCAAGGAATCTGAACTCGAAAAGATGCGTGAATTACATCCGATTATCGGATTGATTTTAGAATACCGAGAATTGCAAAAAATGCTCTCAACTTACATTGATAACATTCCTTTAATGGTGGCTGAGGATGGGCGCCTTCACGCTAAGTTTTTACAGACAGGAACTACCACAGGCCGAATGTCTTCACAGGATCCAAATTTACAGAATATTCCAAATAAAAGTGATTTGGGTATGGAGGTGAGAAAAGCTTTTAAAGCTGACAAAGAAACCAAGTTGGTTGCTTTTGATTATTCTCAAGTTGAATTGAGGATCGCCGCATTTTTGTCAGGAGATCAAAAACTGCTGGAGATTTTTAGGAAAGGAGAGGATGTTCATACTGCCGTAGCTTCAGAAGTGTTTGGTGTGCCACAAGATAAAGTAGATAAAGAAATGCGCCGACGAGCCAAAGTAATTAACTTTGGAATTATGTATGGTATGGGTGTTTCCGCTTTGAAACAAAACTTGTCGACCGAGACCGAAGAAGTATCTCGAGCCGATGCTCAGAAGTTCTACGATGATTATTTTAATAAATTTAAAGGACTAGCTTCTTATTTAGATTCTGTTAAAGCGGATGCTATTCGAGTCGGTTATACGGAGACCCTCTTTGGACGAAGGCGATATTTTGAGGGTATAAAGTCCAAAGTTCCTTTTATTAAAGCTATGGCTGAACGTATGGCGATCAATGCGCCTATACAGGGTACTGAGGCGGATATTATAAAATTAGCGATGATTAAGGTAAATGAGTATTTAACCAAAGAAGATCTTTTAGAAAAAGTCAGTCTACTGCTTCAAGTTCATGACGAATTGGTTTTTGAAGTGCAAGAAAGTTTGGTGGAAAAAATTATTCCAAAAATCAAAGAAATTATGGAGAATGTTGTTTCAATTGAAAAAACTAAAGGTGTAGTCTGCAAGGTGGAATATAAAGTAGGGGATAATTGGGGGGAGATGAGATAGGTGTCAGGTTTTAGTTGTTAGGTGTTAGGACAAACTCAAAGGAAAGACCTTTGAGTTTTAGTATTTGACAGAGCACCAAAAAGATTGACGAATATAGTAAAAGATGTTACGATTGTGGGTATAAAATTAGTACCTTAAAAAGACTAGAAAAACGTAAATTCGCCACAGCTTTTAGTGTTTATTTTACTTCTGTCATCCCCGCGTAGGCGGGGATCCAGGTCTAAACGAGTGAATATTAAAAGCTGTGGCGATGAGTCCAGCAGAAACAAGAATAGGCACGCTTGAGTAAATCAGGCACGCCAAAAAAAGAAAGGACGGGTTAGTAAAATGGCTAACGGGTTCGTATTGGGAGCAAGTACATCGGAGAAATTGCAGATGGCTTTGCGTCGTAATGAAAAAAAAGTGACTGGGCATGAGCAGGAAATCCTGGAGTGGCTGGCAACGAATGATAATATCGTTCGTGTTGCTAAGGTGGCTGGGATTGGTCTTCAAAATCTTTCAGAAGAAGTGTCTAGGAGGATTCTTGAGTTAGTGAAAACTGGGATTGCTATTCCAGCTATCACAAAACCTTTCTTCGTTTCAGACCATTTCGAGGTTAATATTGGTAGTAATGTTAAAAAAACCTGGAAGGCAGGGGAGGTGAAGATCTCGTATGTCGGGGATCATTTCAAAAGTTGTTTCCTCGTCCAGACGGTGGGCGAACAGGAAGGTTATGTGTTGTCCTCGTACCAGCCCAAGAAAAACGCTTACGACAAAGCTGTTCGTGCCGAGCTCCGAGCTAGTCATGAGACTGACTTAGCCGGTTTATTTTCTCTCATGCGGCAACAGCCGGAAGGAGGAAAAGGTGTCTTGCTCACTAACGGTTATGTGAACGTCTTCTATATTCTTGACGCTACTGGTGTTTCTCGTGCAGTACGAGTTCATTGGAGTGACTGGGGTTGGGATGTTCGCGCGCGTGATCTTGGCCTTTTTCAGTGGAGTGACGAGCGGTTGGTCTTTGCTTCTATTGGGTAGCTTAAGGATTTAGTCCTCACGATGGCTCGTTTACTCGAAGTAACACATAAGTGTGAAAAGAGTAAACGAGCTTTTTTATGTAATTTCCTTTACATTTCCTCATTAAAATTTTAAACTTGCCATATGATTTATCTTTTCTACGGTACCGATAAAACAAAAGCTAGGGCTATGGCCCATAAAGCTGTGGAGGCCGCGCAGAAAAAGCATTCAGAAGCTTCATTTTTTAGATTGAATAACGAAAATTGGAGCGAGGAAAAACTGCCAGAGCTTATTGGTGGACAAGGTTTGTTTTATTCTGGATCGATTGTATTTGCTGATTCACTTTTTGATGAGACTGAAATTGCTGAGATTTTGATTAAGAAAATTAAAGAGATTAGTGAGTCCCCAAATTTCTTTGTATTTTTGGAAGGAAAGTTAAATAAAAAGGAATTGGAGAAATTTGAAAAGTTTTCACAAAAAATTGAAGTTTTTGATTTGGCTGAAAAGAAACCTAATAAAAAAGAGGCTTTGGCCGCAAAAGGGGAGAAGATAGACTTCTTTGAATTTACTGATGCCCTTGGCGCGAGAGATAGAAAGGGTTTGTGGACTTTATATCAGGATGCCTTGGATAATAGCGTGCCATCGGAAGAAGTTCATGGAATTTTGTTCTGGCAAATAAAGGCGATGCTCAGTGCTCTTAAATCTAGTGATGCGACGGAGGCCGGACTCAATCCTTTTGTATATGGAAAAGCTAAGAGTTATGCTAAAAATTATGGAGAGGAAAAACTAAAAGAAATGTCCGCAACACTTTTTGAAATGTATCACGAAGCGCATAGGGGTAATTTAGATTTTGCAGTAGCGTTGGAGAAGTTTATTCTGGAGTTGTAGAAGATTAAGATTTAGCTCTATTATTTTTTAAATAAGTTGTGTTAGCCTTTTGCTCTTTCTTAATATAGCTTTAATCTTCTTAATCTGGTAGAATTTTGGTATGGAAAAATTAGACACAGTTATTTCTGGTAGTTTCAGAAAACACATGGAATTTATAAAACATGTAATAAATAGTTTTAAGGAAGCTGGTGTTAATGTTTTGACTCCAACCACAACTGAAGTTGTTGACCCTAGTGAAGATTTTGTCATTTTATCTACTGATGATCCGGATTTGGCACCGCGAAAACTTGAATCTAACTTTATGCGCGAGATAGCCAAAGCAAAGTTTTTATATGTGGCCAATGCTGGTGGATATGTTGGTCAAAGTGCCGCAACTGAAATGGCTTATGCAGCTTTAAAGGGGGTACCGATAGTTATTTCTGAGGTGATCAAAGAAATATCAAAAGATATTCCACCCGAAAATCATGGGTTATTTAGTGGAATCGCGTCTGAAGTCTTACCAGCAAATGAAATTTCAAAGGATTCTATTGAAGAATTGAACAAAAAAATAAATGAAGTTAAGTTGGGTTTGAGTGAGAGTCAAAAGGAACAGATGGAAAAACTTGTTAAGGTTCTACTCAAAGGACTTAGTTCAAAGCCGGTTTGATGATTTAGATTTTACGGCGGACTTGGAGTTGTAAAAAAAATAAACTCTGCACTAATTTAGTGCAGAGTTTTAAAGTTTCCAGTTTTTTTATCGAAGGATAGAATCAGCTGATTCTGTATTTGAAATGTTGTCCACAACCTCGTCCACTGACTGCTTAGATCGGATAGCTCTTGCTGTAGCAAGATGCAGGACGGCGATAGGGAGAGACCATCCTGTGACTATCATTGAAATCTCCGCTGTTTCGCGAAGCTTTTCGGCGTCAGATATACTGACATCACCAAGTATTGTTGAGGCAATTTTTTGTGCCTGATTAAGTGAGAAACTCTGTCTGAGTTTGTTTACACACTCACTGCAAGCTGTTGTCCCATCAACAAATCCAATATGAATTCTGTCGTGCTCCTTGCAATAAGTATGTGATTTCTTCATACACTCTTCACAGGCTAGCGTACAGAGACTGCCGTCCTTCATTTGTATTGGCAGAATAGCCATTACTTTTGGGTCTTTTTTACCACAGACTTCGCATTTCATTTTTATCTCCTTTTGTTGAAAGTACTTAATGTGGTTTTAGTCACATTGGTTTAATAGGTTTGCTCCTGTTTAAAGATAAGGATATACGTATTCTGGGAGGTGTCAAATACAAATAATGTAATATAGGTTTTATATTTTTATTGTGGTCACAGGTTTTTGCTTGCATTTACTAATCGGTGGGAATATCTCCCTAGACTAAATTTTTGCTGTCGCGCATAAAGACAATAGGAAATCTTTCTCTACGAGAACAGTAGAGGTTTCCCATTTTTTCACAATAAGAATTGCTCAAAAATATGGGAGAACCTTTTCGATTCCTACACGGAAGTGTTACCTAGCACTTCCTCGGGCGCACAATTTAAAAAACTCCTTGAGGGAGTTGTTTAAATTGTGCGCCCGGTAGGAATCGAACCTACGACCATCTCCTTAAAAGGGAGCTGCTCTACCGACTGAGCTACGGGCGCATATGTGGAATAAAGTAACAGAAAATTCAAGAAAAATCAACCCAAAAACATTTTAAGCTGATTTTTTAAATAAAAATACGCTACATCATTGGAAGGTCTACTGCCCAAATTCCAGCACCGGTTAGGAGTAGAGAGATACAAATAGCAGAGATTAATAGATAGAAAACAATATTTCTTTGAATAACAGTTTCTTCTCGGTATTCTATAAAAAGTTCACTAATCGATATAACAGCAAAAACAAGGGCTACAAGTTGAGTATAAGCTCCAGCTAAGAGTAGTAGGCCACCAACTATTTCAATTATTCCAAAAACAACAACGAACAAGCCAGCCGGCTTGATTTTAAGGATTTCTAAAGAGGTAATCCAACGAGGTTTTTCAATTCCAAGTTTTAAGTATCCTAGGTTAACAAAAATAAGACCTAGAACTAATCGCAAAATAAATGGAGCAATAAGTCCAAATGAAAATAATTGTGGAAAAAGATTATATGTGTTCATATCATTAGTATAACATTTTTTATTATTTTCTGTCATTACCACTTCGGTGGAACGACAGCACTAAGACTTGTCTTTTTATCGAAAAACCTATACTTTATGTATATGTTGATAAAGAATATCAAAGTTACAAATAATGAAGTGATTGTAATCCTCCCAGACATTCGCAGTACCTTTAATGTCGGTTCTATTTTTAGAACCTCAGATTCGCTCGGGGTAAATGAGATTATTCTTTGTGGTACCACCCCAACCCCCATCGATCGTTTTGGAAGGGAGAGAAAAGATATTGCTAAGGTTTCTTTGGGGGCAGAAAAAAGTGTTACCTGGAAGTATGAGGAAAATACTATTAATGTTATTAAAAAACTTAAAAAAGAGGGTTATCAGATAATTGCTATTGAGCAATCACTAAAATCTATCGATTATAAAAAAGTAAAAATTAAAAAACCAGTCGTCTTTATTGTTGGAAATGAAGTCGATGGTATTAATAAAAATATTTTGAAATTAGTCGATATTATTGCAGAGATCCCTATGAAAGGGGAAAAGGAGTCTTTGAATGTCTCGGTTTCTTTCGGAATAGCCTTGTACAGAATGCTGAACATATAAAAATACCAAGGTTGAACCTCGGTATTTTTTACTGCACTATTATTGTCTGATGATAGCTTTTGGGTATTTGCCTGACGGATTGAGAATTTGCTGCCTGGCTCTTGTTCTCGAGTGTCATTTGTTGTTGGAACTTTTCAGCACCACCGGTAATGACCCAGGCTACAAATAATATTCCGATAACTTTTACGAGCCAAAGCATGTCGTTCATAGAAAAACTATCTTAATTTAAAAAGTTATTTCTGGCAAGTACAAAAATACCCACTCATATTTCAGAGGGGTATTGTGCATAATTAAATTACGTCAGGCCCAGATTTAGCGCTGTTCCAAAGAAATTTACCAAAAGCGTCAGCTTTTTTGAGGGATACCTTCCGAGGCGGTCTCAAATCCTGAAGGTCACCACCACAGTCTACGCACTGCTCATAACCCTGGACTACCCGAATTTTTCCTTCTTGCGCCAGTTGGCCACCGGTCTTTCGACACTTAAGACAGCCGTAGCTCTGGTCTTCAAGCTGGGCCTTGGTCTGTTTGGCAGGTTTAAGTACTGGGTTTAAAGGATTTGCTTTGCAAATCCGGATGAATTCAGCTTTTTTAATTTTGTTCACAAGAACCCCTTTCTTATTTTGGTTTAAACTCTCGATTCAGATTAACCTTGTTTTACGCGCAAGTCAATTATTCCTGGCAAGTCGGGCAGTAATGCGTCCCCCGACCAGCATGCTTAATCTTAAGAATTTTTTCACCACATTTTTTACAAGGCTGATTTTTTCTTCCGTATACATAAAGGTAAGGAACGAAACCCCCAAGTTCTCCATTGCTTCGACGATAATTTTTTGAAGATGTTCCTTTATGTTTGATTGAAAGCTTAAGGACGGCGACGATTTGTTTTTGTAATTCGGTTACCTCTTTGTCTGTAAGAGTTTTAATTTTTCTATCTGGTCTCAGGTGGGCCAAGAAACAAGACTCGTCGGCATAAATATTACCAATACCAGCGATCAATGTCTGGTCCAGTAGGATTTTTTTGATGGTATTGTTTGGGTGCTTATGAAAAAGATCAATTAAGAATTTTGAATCGAAATCTTTTGACAAAGGTTCAGGCCCAACTTTTGCAGAAATATCTTTCAAATCGTTCTCGTTCGTAAGACGAGCCCAGCCAAATTTGCGCAAGTCGTTGAAATAAAGGTGTGAACCGTCGTTCAAACTAAAAATTATTCTAGTGTGACGCCCGGGAGTTTGGACATCGCTTGTCGGATGCCCACCTGAAACCATTCTCCCTTCTTTTGGGACAAAAATAAGTTGGCCGGTCATTTTCAAATGAAAGATTATATTGTCTTCCGAAGCAAGTCTGATGATGAGCATTTTTGCCCGACGTTCAAGTTTTAAAATTTTTTGTTCAACAATCTTTTTTGAGAAAGAAATAGGGGATAGGGGAAAAACGGACTTAGGCCATAAGACTTGGACCTCCGATATTACTAAGCTGGATAAGAGCTTATCTAACTCGCGTTTTAATGTTTCGACTTCTGGTAATTCAGGCATATTTAGAGTCTAATGTTTAATGCTGAAAGTGTAAAGTCTTCAAAAGAAAAAGCTCGAGTTGAAACTCGAGCTTTGATTTTTAAGATTTCACCGGACTTCTCTCTTCATCGATAATATCTTGTATTGTTTGTGCCAGCATAATTTTTTTGGCAGGCAGAACCACTTTATTGGCCACCGCTGTTCTCCACCTCATTTGCTCTTCTGTGAATGGCGACCGACTGTGAGTAAAAAATTCTGTACCGTCTTCAGCTACTATTACCGCAGTATGAGCTTTTTGTAGAATATTCCGTGCTATTTCCGTCATCATTACCTCCTTTTGTACTTTCAACTAAGGTTACCATATTTATTAAAAAATGAAAGGACAAAGTTTATATATTTGCTATAATACGTTTGTGAAAAATAAACAATATATTGTTGGAGTCCTATGCCTAATTACTATGTTTATTATCCTTATAAATATGGCAATTGTTGCCTCTCCTCAATACGCGGCAACTTTTTTTGCGCAAGGTAAAACGGTGGAACAAGTAGTTACCAAATATAATAACGCTCCTAAGCAAGCCAAGGTCAAATTACTTTTAGTGCCTGGCCATGAGCCAGATTTTGGTGGAACAGAATATAAAGGGATCATCGAAAGAGATTTGAATGTTGCTCTGGTAAATAAAATTGCTGAAGATTTAAAAAACAATAGTAAGTTCGAAATAATTATCGCAAGAGATTTTGATAATTGGAATTCTGATTTAAAAAAATATTTTGATGCTAATATGTCAGGAATCGAGAAGTGGAGGAATGATCAGGAGAAAGAGATGGAGGCTTTGGTTAAAGATGGGAAAATTGAATTGGTTACTAATGTTGAGCACAATACAGTCCCAAAAGGTCCAGCCTTGCGTTTGTATGGAATAAATAAGTGGGCTGATGAGAACGCTGTAGACGTTACCTTGCATATTCATTTTAATGATAATCCTAAAATAAATGGAAAACCCAAATATAGTGGTTTTTCCATTTATGTTCCAGAAAGACAGTATTCAAATTCAACTTCAAGCATCGAATTAGCTAACGGTTTAATGAAAGAGTTGGGAAATATTAGTGGCGTCAGTACTCTTGAACAAGAATCTACCGGGGTTATTCAGGATCAGGATTTGATTGCTATAGGCCGGTATAATACCGCTGATTCATTAGTTGCTCTAATTGAATATGCATATATTTATGAGCCAAAATTAAAAACAAAAACACTCCGGGCTGATTTTATGGATAAAATGGCTTCCTCAACTGTGACTGCATTGACGAGGTTTTTTGAAAATAGATAGGCAGGATCTAGTTTGTAAGATAGAATAAGATGGTTAACTTATTAGCGACGTAGAGTGAGAGAAATGAAAAAGTAATCTTTTGCATTTCCGAGCCGAGGTTGAAGAAGTGAATACATGGAACTTCTTCAAAGTCGGAACGCGACGGCGTGAGACGGGCTCGCAGGATTTTTCAGTAGAAAAATACCTGTGAGACTAAACAAAAGGTAAATATCCCTTGTTTCCAGAGTTTGCTCTGGGTTTAATACCTTTTATTAATAACTAACAATATAAAATTATATGCCAACAGTAGAAGAATTAAAATATATCAAAAGCTGGTCGTGGGGAGGTTTTTTTGTTCCTTGGATATTCTTATTTATTAATAAGCAGAAAAAGTTGGCATGGAAAATATTGATTTTATTTGTCCTTATCCAAATTGTTAGTTTTCTCCCATTTTTTAATATATCAGGAACTTCTCTATCGATGATTGGAAATCTTAAGTTTTTGAACATTATCTATTTTGGAGTTTGTATTTGGATTGGAGTAAGAGGCAGGGAGATGGTCTGGGACAACAAAGTATATCCTTCTGTTGAAGAACTAAAAACAAAACAGAAATCAGTGACAAAATTCAACTGGATATTTTTATTGTCATTCTGGATTATTTGTATGGCGTTATATATGAGTTTTGCTGTTAAATATATACAAAATCCAGCTGCTTTAGAAAATCAGATAATGGAGATGGCATTAAGTGATGCGAAATCAAAAGACATAAACCTTAATCAAGATGAATTTAAAGCTGGATATTCTTTTGCCACATCTACTGATATAGAAATTTCGACTTCTACCAAGGTTATGCTATTTAGTAAGACGGACTCATATAGGAAAGGCTTCTTATACAGCTATTCTATTTTCTGCATGGATAAATATGATAATGAAATGGCGTGTACGAAAAAAATCTTAGAAGCGGGTATTGTAAGATAAAAACAAAAACCGGACTAGTGTCCGGTTTTTTTCTATTCTGTTTTTCCAAGTAGTTTTTTGATTTCTTCTTGGGCTACTACAGCATCACTCCAAGGCTCTTTTACACCATTGGCACGCATTATATAAGGATCAGTACCTTTACCAGTAATCAAGATTATATCTCCAGCTCGAGCCAGTTTAATTGCTTCGCTAATCGCTCGTCCGCGGTTCATGATTATTTTGGCTCGATTGTCTTTTATTGAGCAAGCCATTTCTTCAACTATTAATTTTGGATCGTCATCGTAAGGGTCTTCATCGGTGAGTATTATTTCCTGGCAATATTTATCGGCAATTTTAGCCATAGCATCCCTTTTCCAGGTATCACGTCCACCACCGCAGTTTCCCAAAACACAAATCTTTCTTTTTGAGGCAAAGGTTTCATATAACGCCTCTAAAGAGTCAGGAGTATGAGCATAATCAACTATTACTTCGAAATTTTGGCCGACATTTATCTTTTGAACTCTACCCCCAATTTCGCTGACACTCTCTAACCCATACTTAATAGTTTCATCGTTAATGTTTTGAGACTTGGCGTATGCCGCAGCTGCAAGCATGTTCATGATGTTAAATTTACCTGGTAGTTTTGCATAAACCGTTTCAAGCCCAAGGGCGAAAGTCGAGCCATTGTCGTGTAATTCAAAAGGTTTGGCATTTTCGATAGAGTAGGAGATTTTTTTATCAACATAAAATTCTAAGAATTTTTGACCCTCTTTATCGTTGATATTAGCTATCATCACCTTGTCTTTTTTAGGAGAATTTTCTAGAGCTCGGGCAATGCTTAGTTTGGCCTGCAGATATTTTTCATAAGAACCATGAGATTCAATGTGTTCTGGTGCAAGGTTGGTAAAAATAAGGGCATCAAGATCGATAAATTTATGTCTGTATTGTTTTGCTGCTTCGGAAGATATTTCTACAATGGCATAATCGCATTTAGCATCTACTGCTTGGCGTAAAAATTTCTGAATAAAAAATCTTCCCGGCATGGTCATTTTGTAAAGATTTGGTTTTGAATCATTACCAATTTTAAAGCGTAGGGTTCCGGCTAAAGCGGTTTTGAAGCCGGCTTGCTCCAAAATAGCATTTATAAATTCTACCGTTGACGTCTTGCCTTTGGTACCAGTGACCGCTACGACTTTGATTTCTTTAGAGGGAAAGTGATAGATAAGGGCGCCTAAAAGGGCGAGTGAATAATGGTAAACAGGTTGAAAGAAAGTAAAAATTTTCTTAGGAATGAGTTTTTTTATTTGTCTTAACATTCATTGACTTTAGCAGAAAAAAGAGTAATTTGGAAGTTGAACATAAGTGTACAATAAAAAAGGAGGAGTAGATGACGGGAAAAGAAAGAAAGCAATTGACTTTGGAACAAAGGGTTATGGCAGCTAAATGTCTAAGCCTCATTATTTTGAAGGCAATTCAATCCGAAGCTTTGGTAATTACATTCATTTGGCATACATCCAAATTGTGTAATGTACTTACTGCAAACTACAGTGGGCCTACCATTGCCAAAAGGTTTAATCTTAATAGAAAGCCTTTTATTGATTGTGTCAGGGCCGAAACATTATACAAAGATATTATCTCTTTGATATGTGGCTGGAACAAGGAAAGACTGAAAAAAAGCAATGCCGGAGTCTGCGGCCGTCAGTTTTTTGTTGTTACGGTTGGTAGTACAAAGATGACTTTCTCTTTTAATATATTACCAGTTCTCGATGGTCAGGCGCTAGTTTTGACCAGAGTTAGCTGAGGTGATCTTTTTGGTAAAATCAAAACCGAACGTTTAATGCGTTCGGTTTTTTATATTTTAATATTATTTCTTACCCAGATGTTTTAATGCCGCTCTGATTCGTCCACTAGTATCAGTTATGGATTTATCTATTTCTTGCAAAGCTTCACGGGCATCTCGGTGTGAGTATCCAAGTGCCTTAAGGGCTTCAACCGCATCAATTTCTTCCTTAAGACCAAGAGCGATTTCCTCATAACTGCCAATCTTACCTTTTAATTCCAAGACAATTTTATCAGCCATTTTTTTACCAAGACCAGAAACTTTTGTAAGGTGAGCGGTTTCTCCAGTGGAGACAGCTTTGCGTAGGGAAGAGACGTTGGCAACATTTAAAATCCCGATTGCAGTTTTTGGGCCAATACCGGATATTGTATTTAGGAGTTCAAAAAAGTCTAATTCTTCTTTATTAACAAAACCATATAAATCCATAGCGTTTTCACGAACCGCTAAATATGTCCAGACTTCAGCTTTGTTTTTGTCTTGGGATTTACCGATAAGTTCTGTTGTTCCATATACCTTATAACCAACTCCATTTACATCAATAATCAGGAATTTATCAGTTTTATATATAATTGTGCCGGTTAGATGTGAAATCATAAGCTTAAGTATAAGCTACTTAAGCTTAAAATAAAAGTTTAAAGATCAAAGTGTAAAATTCAAGCAAAGAATCCGGCATTTGCTTTATATTTCGTTTTGTGTTAGTTTATCGTAATCAAATTACATTTTTAATTTTGATATTTTAATTTTAAATTTAAAACATGCCAATAACATCATCTGCGATAAAAGCTCTACGAGCTTCAAAAAAGAAGAAAGTCTATAACACCCGAAGAAAGGACGCTATTTCAGAAGTAGTTAAGAAAATCAAGAAACTTGTTTCTGAGAAGAATATCAAGGATGCCGAAGCTTTGATTGCTACTGCTTACAAAGCTATTGATAAAGCTTGTAAGACAAACTTACTTCACAAAAATACCGCTTCAAGAAAGAAATCAAGATTGTCTGCAATGATTAAGAGAGCTAAAGACACTAAATAATACATTAAAAACCATCCGAGAGGGTGGTTTTTTGTTTACACACAATGTATTTTTTGCTAGGCTTGGATTAGGATAGAACAAACTAATGGAGGAAAGAAAAATGACCGAGGCAACAAAACTATTTCCCAGATACCTTATGAAGATTGACGGAAAAAGAAAATTTCTTAGTTTAGGTGAGGCTGCTGTTGCGTATGACAGTGGTTTAGTAAGGGTATCGTTTGGTCGCTATGTCCTTCACGAAGATTTTACAGTTGTTCCAATGAGTGAAAAGGACAAGCGCCGTATCTCTGACGCAGCAGATGAGTATAGTGCTAATAAATAAATATCAGCAAGTTTCTAACCCGGAGATAATTTCAAAGGGTTTTTTAGTAAAAAAGCGCCGTACCTAATGGTCGTGCGCTGTTGCTGAATACAGTATTTGTTAACTGCTGGATTTAACACCGGCAAGTACTTTACCAAGTTCCCGTGCTTTTGCTAGGCTAAAATTTCCCTTTTGATCTCTCGGAAATCTCGAGTCGCAGGAAGGATCACTTACGGGGACGTGTCCGCCGCCCTTCAAAGATACATATTTGATTTTACCTTCATAGATTCGCTCAACCTTTGCCATTGTAATGTACTCCTTTTGCTAAGATATTAAGTCTCTCTAAAAAGAACAATCCTTTGTAATAAGCCTAGCACGGTTGTTTACTTAAGAAAAGTAGGCATGAAAATACCGCGTAGTATTTCCTCAGGGGTATATTATTGGTGTCACGAATATTTTTCTGCTGAAAAAATGGCAGGAGTATCTCCCTTGCTTTAAAATTTTCGTCAAAAATTTTAAGCTGGGCACCGGCTCGCGATTCGGTCTGCTGACCTCATAACGCTGCGCCGTTCGATTCCTGCACGCAAGCAAAATCATTTGCTTGCTCAGGGGCACATTGTTGTGGTCATGAATGTTTTTTAGCAGGAAATCTTTCTCTACGAGAACAGTATAGGTTTCCCATTTTTTCACAATAAGAATTGCTCAAAAATATGGGAGAACCTTTTCGATTCCTGCACGAAACTGCTACATAGCAGTTTCTCAGGGGCACAAATTTAAAAAGTCCAGATAGAATCTGGTCTTTTTAAATTTGTGCCCCTGGCAGGAATCGAACCTGCATTTCTCCCTTCGCAGGGGAGTGTCCTATCCGTTGAACGACAGGAGCATGTAGAGAAACACTAGCATAAAAAGATAAACTTATGAAGTTTTATTTTCAGACTTTAAATCTTCATTTACTACAATATATGTACCAATCCAGGAACCAAAAGCAATTGGAATAATATAGAGGTAATTTTGAACATAATTTAGGACACCAAAAGCTATTAAAAAATGCATAAGTGCTCCCACAGAAGCTGCTATTGCTGGTTTTTTTCTGGTAACCGCTAGTGTGTAATAGGCATACATCCCATCTACTATAAGATAAGCAAAAAAAATTATAATTGCAATTTTAGAATCAAAACTATTCCAAAGATCCGTAATATTCATTTTAAAAACCAAGATACTCCATTACTTTATGTGAAGCCGGTTCTGTAAGTATGGCCTCCGTAAGATAGTCTGATAGCAAACCGTGAATTTCATCAGGGTTATTTTTTTCTATCGGAATCATAATCAACTGTTGAAGGGTTTTTTTAGATTTTAATATGAGTTTTGGTTCGCCCATTTGAAGTTCCAACCAAAAAGATTCTAGAGTTTGGTAAGGATGGAATTCGTCGTTAATGAGGACTCCTCTCTGAGTAATCTCATAGGTCACCATTTCAGGTTCTCGTTTAACAAAATAAACCAAGATTATGGCTGATAAAAGTATAAGAATACCAAATAGGGAATTATTATAGACAAAAGACAATATTACAATACATAGTGTAATGATTCCAACAGCCCAAAACCAATCAACGCTTCTTTCATAGCTATGATATTCAGGCGCTTGCCATTTTAAAGAAATATTTATCATTGGTCTTTATTATAACATTCGATTTTAAAAAAGGAAACGAAATCAAATAGTGGATAAGTTTAACTCATAATGATTTCTCAAAATCATCAATATCTTCGAAAGAGGAAAGAACTACGACCTTATGCTTGTGTGGTTCCAGAAGTTCAGCATGGGTCATCCGTCCTTTTTTATAACCAAGCTTATATCTTTTGTAAAATACATGTCTCATCAAACGGAGTAATTCTGGCAAGGTCTCATCTTTTCTTTGAAAGTGTCTCTTTACCAAACTTAACCATTGAGGGAAAATACTATTATATTTTAAGTATATAATCATATCAGCCGAATCAAGACCAGGTTCTAATAAATGTCGCGTCGTTCCTTCTATAATCCACTTATCATTGCTACATATTTTTGATATAGACTCTATACTTTTTTCTTTATTGCGTATTTTATGAAACTTTATTTCATAATAATGGTCATCTGTTGAATGATGTTTAATCCCTAATTTTTTTGAAATTTTTTTTGCCAAGGTCGTCTTTCCACGACCCGCATCACCGATGATTATGATTTTTTTTAGATTTTCCTTTTTCATCGTATTGCTTAATAACAAACAGAGAGGGGAGGAGATAGGTTTAATTTTTTATAATTTAAAACCCATTGGAGAACAATGGGTTTTAACAAAACTATTTTTTAGCTTTCTTAGGCTTCTTGGCCTCTTTTTTTTGTGAATTATTTCCTTTTGCCATTTTTATCATACCTGTTTGATCAGGTAAGTAATTAACTTGTCGAATAATACATTAATTATATCATGAAAGATTAAAATTGA
>Ga0118677_10006813_pt1 | contig 19183 bp, 18 predicted proteins | sample AliMusrvi5mmetaG_FD_86154 | JGI IMG/M metagenome (GOLD analysis project Ga0118677, IMG submission 86154) | reverse complement strand
CCCCCAAACCCCGCACCGCCCCCGAGTCGGGCATCAGCGACTACCCGGAAGTCGCCGCCATCTACCGCGACCTCGCCGCCCTGGTCGGCCAGCCAATCCGTCCGATTCGCCGCGAAGCGATGGCGGTCTATCTGCGATATTTCGAAGAGCGTTGCGCCAAGTCCAAACCCGTCATCGAACGCGCCCGGCAGTTCATCCCCGGCGGCGTCCAGCATAACCTTGCGTTCAACTACCCGTTCCCAATCGTGGTTGACCGCGCGGAGGGCGCCTATCTCCAGGACCGCGATGGCAACCGTTACATTGACTTCCTCCAGGCCGGCGGACCGACGGTGTTGGGCAGCAACTATGCGGCGGTGAAGCAGCAGGTCTTGGCGCTGCTGGACGAATGCGGCCCCGTGACTGGCCTATTCCACGAGTACGAGCTCAAGCTGGCCGAGTTCATCTGCCAGCACATTCCTTCGGTAGAGATGTTCCGCATGCTCGGCAGCGGAACCGAGGCCGTGATGGCCGCCCTGCGGGTGGCACGGCTCGCCACCGGACGGAAGAAGGTCATCAAGATGGGTGGCGCCTACCACGGGTGGAGCGACCAGATGGTCTATGCGCTCCGCATCCCCGGCACCGGTGGGTTCGAGGCGCACGGTATCCCCTGGGCCTACCGCGCTCACACCCAGGAAGTCGCGCCCAACGACCTGCACGCCCTCGAACGCACCCTGCGGTTCAATCGCCTGCGCGGCGGCACCGCCGCGGTCATCCTCGAACCCGTCGGCCCTGAAAGCGGCACCCGCCCGGTTGACTTCGGATACAACCAGGGCGCCCGGGAGTTGTGCGACAAGCATGGCGCGCTGCTGATCTTCGACGAAGTGGTCACCGCGTTCCGCCTCGGGTTGTCGGGTGCGCAGGGCTATTACGGCGTCCGGCCCGATCTGACCGTGTTCGGGAAAGTGGTGGCGGGCGGCTACCCCGGTGCTGGCGGGCTTGGCGGACGCCGGGATCTGATGAGCTGCCTGGCGGCTGGAATCGGGGGCGGCCAGAAGCGCGCTTTAGTCGGCGGCACACTGGCGGCGAATCCGCTCAGTTCCGCCGCGGGCTATCACACCTTGGTGGAGATCAAGCGCACGGGCGCCTGCGCCAAGGCGGGGGCGGCCGGCGACCGGTTGACCCGCGGTCTGCAAGCGATGATCACCCGCTACCGCCTGCCCTTTGTGGCGTATAACCAGGGCTCGATCTGCCACCTCGAGACCTCGGCAACCATGTTCGTGAAGGTGAATATCTCCCGGCCGTGGACGATTCCCAATGCCATGAAAGAGATCAAGACCCGCAAGCACATGATGGAGGAGATGGGGGCCGCCTATCTCGCCGAGGGAATCGTGACCTTGGCCGGCAGCCGGATGTACACCAGCATGGCCGACACCGACGCAATCATTGATACCGCGCTGGCCGGGTTCGAACGCGTGCTCCGGCAGATGGAAGGAGTCGCGGGACCGAAAGGCTAAAGGCTAAAGGCTGAATGCTAAAGGCTCGGCAGATGGAAGGAGTCGCGGGTAACCATGTAACATGAAAGGCTAAAGGCTAAAGGCTAAATGCTAAAGGCCCGGCAGATGGAAAGAGTCGCGGGTAACCATGCAACTCATGCAACCATGTAACTCATGCAACCATGTAACTCATGCAACCATGTAACTCATGCAACCATGTAACTCATGTAACCATGCAACTCACGTAACCATGCAACCATCGGAGCATGTCATCGCCCATGACGTCGGCACCAGCGGCCTGAAAACCGCGCTGGTCAACGTTCGCGGGGAAATCCTCGCCTCCCATACCACGCCCTACCCTTCCGTCTTGCCCCAGCCAGGCTGGTTTGAGCAGGACCCGGCGGATTACTGGAAGGCAGCCGTCACCAATACCCGGCACGTGCTCCAGGAGAGCGGGATCAACCGGGACACGGTGATCGGGATGGCGTTCTCGACCCAGGCCCAGGGCATCATTGCAGTAGATGCTGCGGGCCAAGTGCTGCATCCGAACATCGCCTGGGTGGACAGCCGGGCGGAGGAACAAGCTGTCGCCCTGATGCGCCTGGTGGGCGGACGCGCGATCTTCCGGTCGATCATCGGCATCGAGATCAGCGGCAAGGACTGCGTGCCGAAGCTCAAGTGGCTCATGCGCCACCGGCCCGAGGTGTATCGCGCCATGGAGCATGTGCTCGATGTCAACGGCTACCTCAAGTTCCGCGCCACCGGGCGGCGGGTGACCGAATGGTCCGGTGCCTGTTCCTACGCCTTCAACCTGAAAAAGAAGGACTGGGACCGGATCCTGTTCCGAGTCGTCGGCTTCGACCTGCGCAAGCTGCCGCCGCTGGTCCGCTCCATCGACCGCGTCGGCACCCTCACGCCAGAAGCGGCGCAGGAAATGGAACTCCCGACCACAGTCGCCGTCTATGGCGGTTGCGACGACACGCAGAGCGCGGCGCTGGGTACGGGCTCAACCAGCGAGGGGGCGGCGCACATCTACCTCGGCAGCTCGGCCTGGGCGGGCGTGACCACTAAGCGGCCGCTGAAACACCGGCACGGTGCGGTCTGCTTGCAGAGCGGCGACCCGGCGATGAATCTGGTCGTCGGCATCACCGAATCGGCTGGCTCCAATCTGAGCTGGTTCCTTGACCGCTTCTACCCGGTCGAGCGCGCCGACCCAGCCACCGCCGGCATCCAGCAATTGATCAATCAAGAGCTGGCCAAGGTGCCGCCCGGCTCGGATCACCTGCTTTTCACACCCTGGCTGATGGGCGAGCGTTGCCCGGTCACCACTACTACCGCGCGCGGTACGATCTTCAACATCGGCCTCGAGCATAGCCGCGCCCACGTGTTGCGCGCCCTGCTGGAAGGCATCGGCCTCAACCTCCGCTGGACGCTCGAACAGTTCGGCGCCGACTTCGGATTCCCGGCGGCGACCCTGCGCGCCACTGGCGGCGGCGCCACCAACGACCTGTGGCTGCAAGGCATCGCCGACATCACCGGCCGTGCCGTCGCGGCCGTGGAGCAGCCGATATTCTCTGGCACACTCGGGGCGGCGGCCTGCGTGCTGGTCGGCAGCGGCCGCTTTAACAGCTTTGATGCCCTCGACCAGTTGGTCCGGGTGCGCCGGACGTTCCAACCCAACTCGGAGCTCAAGCCGATGTTCGACGAGCGGTTCGCCGCCTACCGCGAGGTGTATCACGGGCTTGCAAAGGCTTACCGCCTGGCCAACCATAAGCGCTTCTCGAACTGCCGATGAACGCGACCATGAGTCCCATCAGTCCCATCAGTCCCATTCCGCAACCATAAGCGATTCTCCAACTACACGATGAACGACTGGACTCAATTACGGCAAGCGGTAGTGGACGCAGGCCGGCGCCTGCTCGCCGAAGGCCTTGTCGCGCGCACCTGGGGCAACGTCAGCGTCCGCGCCGGCCCCGAGCACATGCTGATAACGCCCAGCGGCCGCGCTTACGAGAGCATGACGCCCGAGGACATCGTCCCGGTCAACCTCCGCACCGGCGCCCACGACGGTCCGCTCAAGCCGTCCTCTGAGGGTAAGCTGCACGCCGAGATTTATCGCACGCGATCCGAGATCCAGGCTGTCATCCACACCCACCAGATGAACGCCTCGACCGTAGCCGCCGCGCGCCGCGAAGTGCCGCCGATCCTGGACGACATGGTGCAGATCATCGGCCCCACCGTCCGCGTGGCTGATTACGCCTTGCCCTCGACCAACAAGATCGTGCGGGTGACCGTCAAGGCCTTGCGCGGGCGCATGGCCGCCCTGATGGCCAACCACGGCGCCGTTTGTCTCGGGCGCAATCTCGACGAGGCGTTCGTGGTCTGCCAGGTCCTGGAGAAGGCCTGCAAGGCATTCATCGAAGCCGAATTCCTCGGCGGGGCCAAAAGCATCAACCGCATCGAGGCCTTCCTGATGCACCAGGTCTATCTGCGCAAGTACTCTGCCCTGAAAGACGAGAACCCGCGGGACCGATAAACAAAGGCTAAAGGCTGAATACTGAAGTTAGACATGGATTTGCACGATTTGGCACGGATAACTCTCATGGTTACAAAGTTACGTTGGCGTCATTTCGCGTTTACTGAGGAGTCCGCAGCATACACTACACCCAAAGCTGCCGAGGCTTCTCCCCCTCCCCTTCCGCAGGGGAGAGGGCTGGGGTGCACTGCCGTTGAATTAGGCTCATAATGCTCAGAACACCACTTTTTTGACCCGTTTTTGAAAATGATAAGACCGGTGAAATGAAGGCCTGCGACGTCTGGGCACTTTGCGCTTCGGACGCACGGATACCGGACTGCCCTGAAAGAGTCGCATCAACTTGTTAATCACGGTGGGCACGGGAACGTCCCGGTACAACAAGTCCAGCACTGGATGCTTCAAGGCAGGATAGGAGTTGGAGCGGTTGACTTGCCGGGCCTGGGTTTCGGGCGTGCTTTGTTCCCGCAGGGCGGCTTGAGTGGGCTCGCTGAGCACGCTTTCCAAATTGGCTAGCAGCCGGGGTCCCCGCCAGCGTTGGATGGGGTAATCCGGGCCATAGACCGTTGGCAGGACGCACGCTTGGTTCAATTTGGTGAAGGCGCCTTCCCTTGAGCTTGGCGCGAGCATGCGTCACCGCTCCACTGGTCAGCAGTTCGAGGGCTACGCGAGACAAGGGGACGAGCCGTCCCCACCCCGGGTCATGGGCGCAAAGCGCGGCAAAATGTCGGGATGATCTCATCATGGACCAGATGGGGACGCCGGGTGAGGGCACCCAGCCTACAAGATGGCGGTTTTGCGTCGGCTTTAGGCCGGGTGACCCCACCCGGCCTGCTCCTTATACGAATCTTTCACACGGCGGCGAGTAACTGCGACGCGGCAAAAAGCTCCTTTTGGAGCGCCATGTTTATAGCCACAGATGCCCCCGGACCCGCCAAGGTCCAGCGGAGCGGCATGGCATCGCGCTGACGGCCCCACCACTGGAGGGCTGTGGGATGCAAAATACCATTCGAACAAGGCCTCACTATTGCAACCTCTGGGGCGTGTGGGTAAGGGTTGCCCGTGTCGCGCAAGCGGCGCATGGATTATCCCGGGGCCAGGTATCATCGGCCTTTGCCAAGCCTGCGGCTCGCCCGGCGTGATGAACCTGAATCAGGATATGCCCTGGTCCGGTGAGATTGCCGCCGCGCTCTATGCGGCCAATCCGACGATTGCCTATTTTGCATCCACCCGTGCGTTTGCCCTGCTCAAGCACGACCAGTCCCAGCAAGTTGCGATCGGCAGAAGACGGTCAGGCGCGGGGAACCCGGCCCTCTGCCGACTGGCTTCGTTGAGCCCGGGGAGCTTGGGTTGCAGGGCTGCTCTATCGCGTCATGACAAGCCCAGAGAGAGGGGCGGGTCTCGGAAGACCCAAAACTCTCTACAGGAACTCAGTGGGTACATTGGAATCCCACCCGGGAAAGGTTGGCCACCCCCCGGAAGCGAGTTTTGCGTAGTCGTCCGAGAGGGCGGCACGAAGCGTAAACAGCCAGTGCTGAAGCCGTGTGATTGAGCCTCGAAATAACCAGATGCTGGGGCTTTCGTTGTTAGAGCGACGGGAGCAATACCGGAGCACCGTGAAGGCTAGGTGCCGAGGACCGGCCGGGGTCTGAGAACAGGGCCGAGGCACACTGGGGTTTCCTGGGAACATGGGAGACCCAAACGCGTCCTTGGGACTAAACGCCGGGAAGGAGGAACCGGCTTAACAACCTCCGGGCCTGGAGGCAGCGGGCTTGCCCGCCTCCAGGAGCGAAGCCGCCAAGCCAACCCAGGGTACTCCGTCGCAATGTGACGAACAGAGGGACGGAAGAAGCGCGGTGGGAGTCTTAGCGGCGGCATAGTACCGCAGACAAAGCCGGCGAACCTCGACCGTCGAGGGAGCCGGGGAGTAGGGAAGGCCGTTGCACGAACACGGAATCGTTGTTGGGAAACATGAAAGATACACAGAGATCACAAAACGTGTGCACGAAACAACAACGGATAGCGGAAACAGCTCGTCAGCGACCGCAGGAGCGGATGACGGCGCTCAACCACTATCTGGATGTCGAGTGGCTGACCGAAGCCTTCCACCGGGTGCGGCGAAATAGCGCACCGGGAGTGGACGGGCAAACCGTCGCCCAATACGAAGAGCACCTGGAAGCCAACCTTCCCGGATTGCTGGACCGCGCCAAGAGCGGAGCCTACCTGGCTCCCCCGGTCAAGCGGGTGTATGTGCCGAAGGACAACGGGGAGTTCCGACCCATCGGCATACCCACGACCGAGGACAAAGTGCTGGGTCGGGCCATCGTCATGCTGCTGGAGCCGATTTACGAGGAGGCGTTCTACGACTTTTCGTATGGGTTTCGGCCTGGACGCTCGGCCCATCAAGCGCTGGAAGCCTTTTGGCAACAGGCCAGCCAGGGGGGAATGCGCTGGGTGCTGGAAGTGGACATCCGGAAGTATTTTGACAGCGTCTGCCGGAAGCGCCTGTTCGAGCTGATCAGCCAACGGATCGGAGATGGAGTGGTGCTGAGACTCATCAGCAAATGGCTCCACGCCGGAGTAATGGAAGAGGGGTTGGTGCATTACGAGCCCGAGGGCACCCCGCAAGGCTCGGTGCTCTCGCCGCTCTTGTCCAACATCTACCTGCACGAAGTATTCGACCACTGGTTTGCGGAGGTCGTGCAGGAGCGGATGGAAGGCAAGGTGTTTGCGGTGAGATATGCGGACGACCTGGTAATTGGCTTCACGCATCGGAGCGATGCGGAGCGGGTTTACCGGGTCATCTTCCAACGCTTCGAGAAGTACGGACTGAAACTCCATCCGGAGAAGACGCGCCTGCTGCCGTTCGCCCGACCCGAAACGGTCGGACCGGACGGTGAGGGGGCGGCGGAACCGGACACGTTCGACTTTCTGGGCTTTACCCATTACTGGGGTAAGTCCTGGAAAGGCCACTGGGTTATTAAGCGCAAAACCGTAGCCCAGCGGCTGCGACGCACCCTCAAAGCCATCGCGCACTGGTGTCGCATCAACCGTCATCGGGGGATGTTCGACCAGTTCCGCGAATTGGTACGGAAACTGGAAGGCCACTACGCCTACTACGGCATCACCGGCAATGGGCCGAGCCTACACCAAGTCCGTACCGAGGCGGTGAAGTTGTGGCACAAATGGCTGTGGCGGCGAAGCCGAGCCCCAGGTGGACTAACGTGGGAGCGGATGAACCGGCTGCTCAAGGAAACCTTCGTGTTTCCCTACGCCCGAGTCGTACACTCCATCTACAACGCCAAACCGTGAGCGGAAGAACCGTATGCCTTAATTGGGCTAGTACGGGACTGTGGGGGAGCCGGTGGGCAACCACCGGCTCTACCCGGAAAGTCGGTTAGTATCTGCCTAAAACCGAAATCCGAAAACCGAAGGAAATCTGGGGGCGGTGTTTCGGGCTTCTGCTCGCTGGGAACGGGAGAACCTTAGAAAAGCCCTAGCGCCGGGGAGAGTGGGCATTATTCGCGGCCGGCTACCGGCCCACTGGCGATTACTGAAATGTCGGCTAGAATGTAATGGTGAAAATGATGGCTGCGTTTTGTGTGTTAATGCTGGCGGTGGTCGCGGTGGTCGTGGCGGGCTGCAAAGCCACCCGCGGCGGCTACGAATCAGCGCCTTACAAGGTGGTGCGCCGCGATGGCAAGTTCGAGCTGCGCGATTACCCGTCGCTCACCGTGGTCGAGACCCCAATGGCAGGCGGCGGCAGCAATGGCGCCGACGGCAGTTTCAATCGTTTATTCCGCTTCATCCCCGGCAACAATGAGGCTAGCCAGAAGATTGCGATGACCACCCCGATTTTCATGTCCAGCAATGAAACCAATAGAGCGATGGCGTTCGTCATGCCCTCGGGCGGAAAGATGGGGCAGGTTCCCAAGCCGAAAGACGCGACGGTGACGGTGCGGGAGGTCGCGGCGGGACGGTATGCCGTCCTGCGCTATAGTGGTGGGCGCAGCCCGGAAAAAGAGGCCGATGCGGAGCGCCGGCTCAAGTCGTGGATGGAAGCCGAGCGGTTGCCGGCGAAACCACCGCCGGTGTTCGGCTACTTTGACCCGCCCTGGACGCCGGCCTTTCTGCGCCGCAATGAAGTGATGCTTTTGACCGACTCCGCGGGGCCATGATTTCGGGGCCGTGATTTCAATTTGCCAGAGACCGCCGCGTGGGGCACACTGACATAGATAAATCTTGAAGCGGAAACCTAAGAACGAGGTTTGATATGGCGGCGAGGATTCCTATCACCTTCTTCGCACCGGCCAAGCGTGAGCCGATTAAAGTGGTGCATCGGCAGGCCGGGCGGCTGGGCCGCGCACCTTTGACCCGAAGCCTTCTTAACGCCTCACTTAACTACCTGTTTCTGCTGAATGCGCAGCGGCAGATCGTCATGGCCAGCGAAAATGTGCTGGAGCTGGTACCCGGCAAGACGATGGAGGACATCGTTGGTCTGCGTCCCGGCGAGGCGATGGGATGCATTCACGCTAACGACTGCGCCAGCGGCTGCGGCACGACCCAGTTTTGCCGAACATGCGGCGTGGTGCGGGTGATTCTAAACGGGCTGGAGGGGCGGCGCGATATGCAAGAGTGCCGCCTGACGCGCGTCATCAAGGGCCGCGAGGCTTTCCTGGAGCTGCGCGTGCTGGCAACTCCGCTGGTGCAGGATCGCCAGCGATTTACGCTGCTGGCGGTGGAAAAGAGCGGCCGGCGGCGATAGCGCAGCGGGGAGCGGGCTCTCTATAGTAAAGACCGTTGCCAGCTCCAACGGCACGGTCCAGTTACGAACAGCGAGGCGGGAAGACGGGAAGAAGTGTTGCGTGGTCCGTGTTGCGTGCTCCGTTTCTGACACGCAACCCGCAACCGTTAATCAGGCACGGCTCTCTTGGGCGCGCTTCGCGTTCACCAGACAGTATTCCAATCCCTCCACCACGCCCTCGCCGTGGGACAGTTTGCTGACGAAGCCCTCCTGCTGACGGACTGCCTGCTTGACCGCTTCGACGGCATTGTCCGGAGCGGCCAGCCACCGGGCATAGCGTCGCGAGAGCATGGGCAGGTCGTTCAACCAGTCGCCGGCGGCAAACACCACCTCAGGGTTCAGACCAAGCCGGCGGGTGATCTCCGCCAGGGAGGTGCCTTTGTTGAACGCCTCATGGCCGAAGCGCGCATAGACGTCATTGCGGACTACCGTGAGATGGGGAATGCTGTGGGCATACTCGTTGAGGTATTCGTGGATGGCATTGGCATCGCCATTGTTGCCGGCGACGAGACAGAAGGGCGAGTAGGCATCCTCGTACAACCGGGCATGGAACCGGGCGCTGATCCAGGCGACGATGCGGGGTAGGTCAACCCGGACGCGGGCAAACAGCTCGGCGTGCGCGCGAACGCAGGCGTCGTTCCACTCCTCCAGGCCGACGTACTGCGAGTTGACGTGGCAGTGAATCTCGCGCTCGACCAGCACCAAGTAGTCCGGCTCCACGGAGATCCTCGCGCGGCCCAGCACTTCCATCAGGCTAGACATGTCACGGCCGGTGTTGATGATCCATTTGGCTCCGCGGGACTGCAGGCCGCCAATAAGCGTTTGCACCGCCTCGGGAATCGGCGGGCTCTCGAACTCGGCGAAAAGCGTGCCGTCGAAGTCAGTTGAGATCAATTGAATCGGCAAAGACATAGTGCGCTGCACGCGTAAATGGTGAGAGGACACCCGGCGGTCCACCGCCGGTCCACCGCCATGACTCGCTTGCGCCAGCACATCATGATAGACTAGGCTGGAATGTCAAAAATGTTATCACTATGAAGAGCGCCTACGAACTCGCGATGGAACGGCTGGGGAAAGCCTCGCCGACCGTCAAGCTGACCGGCGAGCAAAAGAAGGAGATCGCCGAACTGGAATCCAAATGCACCGCCAAGATCGCAGAGCGGGAGCTGCTCCTCAAAGGCGAGATCGTCAAGGCGATCGAAAAAGGCGATGCGGAAGCTCTGCAGCAACTGGAAAGGCAACTGCTTAGCGACCGCAAATCGCTGCGGGCGGATTGCGAGGAGAAGAAGGAGAAGGTGCGGGATTCTGGCAAATGAGTTGCATGGGTTACAAGGGTTACATGGTTACAAAGGCGCCGCCCATGTAACTCCTGTAACTCCTGTAACTGATTTAACTCATGTAACTTTTGTCCCCCGACGCTGCCAGAGGTCAAAATAGTAAAGCGCGACGACTACGAGGGAGTGCTTGATTTTGCCGCCGGCCACCAGTTGGGGCAGGTCAGCGATGGGGACTAGCCGGGTTGCCAGGTCCTCGCCGTGGTCGAATTTCACCGGGTGCAGGCAGCGGCAATTCTCCACCATCACCGTGAAGCAGGTGTTGCTCATGATGGCCGGGTTCGGGAAAATCTGGCCGATGAGGCGCGGGTTTTCGCCTTCATAACCGGTTTCCTCGCACAGTTCGCGCACGCCCGCCGCGACCGGGGAGGTGTCGCTGGCGTCGATCATGCCGCCAGGAATTTCCAATTCAACCGTCGTTGACCCATGTCGGTATTGCTCGATCATCACGAGCTGCTGGTCGGGGGTCACGGCGATGACATTCACCCAATTCCCGCAATCAATGACATAAACATCGTGGGGCTTTTGCGTGCGAGGCGAGATCACCTGGTCGCTGCGGATGGTGAAGATGTGGAAATTGCCGAGGGGCTTTGAGCTGAGTTTCTGCCAGGGCCTTATGTTCATGGGTAAATGGTGCTGGGTCGCCGGCTATTGATTGCCGGTGACCGAGATGTGTTGTGTGCCGTGGCTCGAATCCATAGGCCGGAATCCTACCGACTAGGATACAAACCAGAAGCAAAAACTATATCGCGTGAACCTGCAAATGGAAGTGGCGCGGGGCATGATTTGCCGTAAAATCCGTGCGCCGTTGTTTCGGCCGCTCGTGCGGTGCCAGTAAGGGCGCGCGCCCGTCCCCGCGGCATTCGCCTTTGGCAATTAAACTGAAAACGAAGACTGGATAAACTATGACATCAATCGCACAACTGCTCGGCGACAAAGCCGATGCTCTGCTCAACTTCACGAACCCGAAGATCTCAAAGGAACGGCTGCACCTACCGGGGCCGGACGTGGTGGACCGCCTGTATGCCGTCTCTGACCGTAACAATCGCGTGCTGTGCAACCTGCAACGCATCGTGGAACACGGACGGCTGGGCGGCACCGGGTATCTCTCCATTCTGCCGGTGGACCAGGGGATCGAGCATTCGGGCGGGGCGAGCTTCGCCAAGAACCCCGATTATTTCGATGCCGAGAACATCGTCCGCCTGGCGATCGAAGGCGGCTGCAATGCCGTGGCTTCGACCTGCGGCGTGCTCGGGGCCATCGCCCGCAAATACGCGCACAAGATTCCGTTCCTCGTGAAGATCAACCACAACGAACTGATGACCTACCCGAACAAGTTCGACCAGATCATGTTCGGCACCGTGAAGCAGGCTTCCGATATGGGCGCTGCGGCGGTAGGGGCCACCATCTATTTTGGCTCCGACCAAAGTGCGCGGCAGATCGTTGAGGTCGCGCAGGCCTTCGCCCACGCCCACGAGCTGGGCCTGGCGACGGTGCTGTGGTGCTATCTGCGCAACAGCGCGTTCAAGCAGGACAAGGATTACCACACCGCGGCGGACCTGACCGGCCAGGCCAATCATCTGGGCGTGACCATTCAGGCGGATATCATCAAGCAGAAGCTGCCCGAGAACAATGGCGGCTTCAAAGCGCTCAACGCCGGGGGTGTCAGCTACGGTAAAACGGACGAACGCATGTACACCGAACTGTGCAGCGACCATCCGATCGACCTGTGCCGCTACCAGGTGGCTAATTGTTACATGGGGCGCGCCGGCCTGATCAATAGCGGCGGCGAGTCCAAGGGCGCGGGCGACCTGGCAAACGCGGTGGTAACCGCCGTCATCAATAAACGCGCCGGCGGCATGGGGCTGATCTCCGGCCGCAAGGCTTTCCAGCGTCCGATGAAAGAGGGCGTCGGCCTGCTCAACGCCATTCAGGATGTCTATCTGAGCAAGGAAGTCACCGTGGCGTAGGCTGCGTGCGAGCCACGGTCAGGGCTCGACGGAGTCTCGCCCGACCGTTCGTGTTAAGCGAAGAAGCCCTCTTCCGCCTGTGAGGAAGAGGGCTCTGTCTTACAGCCCTTATTATTCGAATACCGGCCCTACGCCGCTTTATTCAAGATAGCGGCGATGTCGGACTGGGCGTCCTTGATCGGCATGAGGTTGAACTTCTCAACCAGCACGTTCAGGACGGCCGGCGTGATAAAGGCAGGCAATGTCGGCCCCAGGCGGATGTTGCGGATGCCCAGATAAAGCAGCGTCAGTAGAATGGCCACCGCTTTCTGCTCATACCACGAAAGCACCATGGAGAGCGGCAGATCGTTGACCCCACAGTTGAATGCCTTGGACAATGCCACCGCAATCTGGATCGCCGCGTAAGCGTCGTTGCATTGCCCGATGTCCAGCAGGCGCGGAATGCCGCCAATGGTCCCGAAGTCGAGCTTGTTGAAGCGATACTTGCCGCAGGCCAACGTCAGGATGACGCAATCCTTGGGCAGCGATTCGGCGAACTCGGTGTAGTAATTGCGCCCCGCTCTGGCGCCGTCGCAGCCGCCCACCAGGAAGAAGTGCTTAATCGCGCCGGTCTTGACCGCGTCGATCACTTTATCGGCGACGCCGAGCACCGCATGATGGCCGAAACCGACCAGAATGGTCTTGTCCGGACCGTCCTCGGTGAAACCAGGCGCGGCCAGTGCGGTTTTGATCACCGGGGTGAAATCGCCGTTCGCAATATGTGGAATGCCCGGCCAACCGACGTGCCCCGCCGTGAAGATGCGGTGCTTGTAGCCTTCCTGAGGCTCTTGCAGACAGTTGGTGGTCATCAGAATGGCGCCGGGGAAGGCGCGGAACTCATCGCGCTGATCCTGCCAGGCTCCGCCGTAATTGCCCACCAGGTGCTTGTACTGCTTGAGCTGCGGATAGCCGTGCGCCGGCAGCATTTCGCCGTGGGTATAGATGTTGATCCCCATGCCGTCCGTTTGCTTGAGCAGCTTCTCCAAATCTTTCAGGTCATGGCCGGAAATGAGGATGGCTTTGCCCTTGACCGGTTCGACGCGCACGGGTGTGGGCACCGGATGACCGTAAGTGCTGGTGTGGGCGACGTCGAGTATCTCCATGGTCTTGAGGTTGATCTCGCCGCACTTGAGGCACATCCCCAGCAACTGGTCCACCGTCGGCTTTTCTTCCGCCAGGTAGCTCAGCGCTTCGGCAAAGAAAGCATAAACCACCTCCGCCTCCTGTCCCAGGATTTGCGCATGATCCGCGTAAGCGGCTGCGCCTTTGATTCCGTAGATCAGCAGTTCCTGCAATCCGTTGATGTCCGGCCCGTGCTTGTCTTTGCGGGACAGGATCGAAACCATCCGGCCTTCCGTGACCAAACCGGCCTGCGTCGGCGCCGGAACCCAGGTAGCCGGGCCGGTCAGGGTCTCCGGCACTTGGCCGGCCTGGCGGGCGGCGTTTTCATACAGCGCTTTGGCGGTATCCCGCACCTGCGCCGCTTCGCGCAGCGCCACGCCGATGGCTTCCGCATCAAAATTGACGTTCGTGACGGTGATGAACAGGGCTTTGAGAATGAAGCGGTCCACGGTGGCATCATGGACGCCGAGGGCGCGGGCCCGATGGGCATATTGAGCAATGCCTTTGCTGGCATGGACCAGGAGGTCCTGCAAGATGGCGCTATTCTCGTCTTTGCCGCATACCGTGAAGTCGGTGCAGCCCGTACCCTTGGAAGTCTGTTCGCATTGATAACAAAACATGTCTGGTTTCTCCGGTTGAATTCTATTCGTTATTATTTCGCCGCCGGTCATACATACCGTCAGCCGTTTGCTGGGGGGACTATGCCAGCCGCGCGCGAGGAGGGCCTTGACCCAAGTCACGTTTTCGGCAAGAGGCGGAAATAGGGTAGGAGCCCCAGAAGATCGGCTATCGACCCGGCAACCTGCAACTCAGACTTCGTCGCTGCAGCTAACTCGGATCCGAGGCCTTGGTGGGAGCCTCGTGATACTCTTCCGCCAACAGGGCATACCAAATGGAGTTCGTCCATTCTCCGTGCAGCCACTTGTTCTTTAGGAATTCCCCTTCGCGCCGCATCCCAACCTGCTCCAGGAGCCGGCAGGCGGCGGTGTTGCGGCTGTCGCACAAGCTGGTGACCCGATGCAGCTTCAGGCCCTCGAAACAGAACCCGAGCACGGCCTCGGCGGCCTCCAGGGCAAAGCCCTTCCGCTGGAAGCTCCGGTTCAGGCCAATGTTGAAGGTAACCAGCAGACGTTGCGGGTCGGTGAAGGTCAGACTCAGATAGCCGATGAGCTTACCGCCGTCCTGAAGCTGGATGGCCAAATAGAACGGGTGGTCGGGCGTGGTCAGCTTGACGTGGGCGTCGCTCTCCAACCAGTGCAACACGCTGTCCTCGTCCAGCGGCACGCCATCCTGATATTGGAAGAACTCCTCGTCGGCCATCAATTCCAACAAATCCTTCCAGTCACCGGGGGCCAGACGCCTTAACACCAGCCTGGAGGTGGTGATGGGCAAGGGAATCTGGTTTCCGACCTCGCTGCCCACCTCCGGCACAAGGAAGCTCTCGGGGCAACTGGGACAAGCCTGGAGCGACCCGATGCTTTCGTGGGGGAAGGCTACCGGCTCGTGGCAATGGGGACACTTGAAATCTATGAAGTTTTCCTCCGTGATCATATAGCTCTTGGGGGTGCTGGATTACCGCGGGAAACAGGCGCGGTCAGCAGGTCTTCCCGAACGCCTTCGGCCGCTTAGTCTTTTAAGGAATCCATGTCACCCAAAGGCCGGGTGAACGTGGCATTGGCCGGTTTGACGACCAGCGTGTCGGCGGTCTTCTTGACGCTCTTGGAGATTAATGCTGCCGGCAGGGCGACGACGAACACCGCCGAGCCGACCACGGTCGCCACAAAGCAAGCCGGGCGAACCACGAGGGCATCGGCCGCCGTCTCCATCGGCCCGCCGTTTTCACCCGCAACGCTCGAAGTGACGCCGCAGAGGCCAACGGCCAGCACACAGATACCAGTTAAAAGTTTGGCTCTCACATCATCTACATTCAGCGAGGCTGCCCGCCTTGTCGAACATATTTTCAACGATTCACATCCCCATGATCTGATAGCCGCAATCCACATAGAGAACCTGGCCAGTGATGGCGGCGGCCCCGTCGCTGGCCAGGAACAGCCCGGTCGCGCCCAGTTCATCGGGCAGGACGTTGCGTTTCAGCGGCGAGCGGGCTTCGTAGTGTTTGGGCATTGCGTTGAGACCGCCAATGCCCCGCGCTGCCAGCGTGTTCACCGGGCCGGCACTGATGCAGTTGACCCGGATCTTCTTCGGGCCCAGATCGTAAGCCAGGTAACGCGTGCTGGCTTCGAGCGCGGCCTTGGCCACCCCCATGACGTTGTAATGCGGGACCACCTTCTCCGCGCCGTAGTAACTCATGCCAATGATGCTGCCGCCCTCCGTCATGAGGGGCGCGGCGGCTCGCGCCAGCGCCACCAGCGAGTAAGCGCTAACGTCGTGCGCGATCCGGAACGCCTCGCGGCTCGTGTTCACGAACTCGCCTCCCAGCGCGTCTTTCGGCGCGAAGGCCACCGAGTGCAGCAGCAGGTGCAACTTGCCGAACTTTTCCCCGACGGCCTTGAACACGCCGGCAATCTCCTCGTCCTGGGTGACATCGCAGGGCAGGATCAGGGTATCGCCGCCAAACGCGCCCGCCAGTTCCTCAACGTTATCCTTGACCCGCTCCCCCTGGTAAGTAAAGGCGAGTTTCGCGCCCGCGCTGTTCCAGGCCTGCGCGATGGCCCAGGCGATCGAGCGTTTGTTGGCCACGCCGAAGACGATTCCTAGTTTCCCAGCTAGTAAAGACATGCGTTGGTTAAAGGTGTTAAGTGCTTAATGCGTGTTAGTGTAAGATCGGTGTAGAAACCTGTAGGCCAACCCGGGGCACCTTGCAAGGGCTTTTGATAGGGCGTTTATGCCCCCTTACGCCAGATGGCGAGCAGGCCGCCCATACCGAGGAGCAGCAGGCCACTGACGGCCACGGTCCCGCTGTTGGCGTATTGCGGCAGGTAAAAGAGCGAGGCCGCGGCCACGGCGGGGCCGGCAAGGTTCCCCAGTCCGATTGCCGCCTCATGGATGCCGCCGTGCTCGCCTTTGGTGTCACCAAGGTCCATGGAATAATACAGGGAGGAGTAGTAGATCAGCCCGATAACGCCGCCGAAGATGATCTGCGCCAGCACCAGCAATGCCAGGTTGGACGCCGTCAGAATGGCGGCAAAGGCGGCGATCATTACCACGTAAGACACCAGCAGCCACCGGAAGCGGTAATGCCAGCCGTCCCAGTGCCACAGCACCAGAAAGGCTCCCACCCGTGCGAAGCACCAAAGCGAGCAACAGAAGCCGGCAACCATGGTCGAAAGCTCCAGGCGTTTCGCCACGCCGGGAATCACGGCAATGATAGTATTGATCGCGATGTATGCGAAAGGATTGGCCAGCCACGCCAGGCGCAGAAACACCTTCGTTCGGGCCGCGGGATGCGGATGCGCATCGGGCGCCGAAGAGGCCGGCGTTGTTACTCTGGCGGAGGCCTCCTGCCGGGCCTGGGATTCCAGCCACAGCGTTAGGCCAAGCTGGATGACCACGATGGCCGCCGGCACATAGAACATGCTGCTCGGGCCGAGTTTCTCGAGCATCGCCCCGCCGGAGAAATAGGCTACCGCACCGGTCCCGGCCCACGTCAGGTTATAGATGCCAACCATGCGCTGGACGCCCGCCCGGGTTTCCCCCTCGCTAACCAGCGCCTCAAGTGTCGGCCAGGTGAAGCACATGCCGACCACCGTCACGGACATGACGACGATATGGCCGGTAGCGGTGTGGAGCTGGCTGCCGATGGCCAGTGCCACGACCATGATCGAAAAGCCGGTCTTAAGCGCGGCGAAGTAGCCGAAGCGCTGGGCAAAGTTCCCGCCCTGCCAGGCCATGACCGCGTAAATGGCCCCGTTCAGCGCCGCCAGCAGCAGATTGGCCTGGTTGCCATAGCCAAACCTGGTCTGCATGAAGAAATAGAAGTAGTAGAAATAGTAAACCGTCGCGAAGGAGTTGAGGCCTTCGAGGATAAAGTACCCGGTTTTGAGTCGGCGCGAGAACATGCGTGAAACGTGATGCGTGAAGGGTTGCGGTAGGATTCGAATCTCCTACCGTTCAGTTCTCAGCCCACAACCTCCCGGAGCGCGGCGCGGCAATACCACTTCACCGCATCAGTCATCGGTGGCTCCAGGTGGTCGAGGTCGGCGGCGGAGCACCAGCGGATGTCGTGATGCTCGGAGGCCGAGAGTCTCAGGGTGCCGTTCTTGGGCCGCGCCCAGTAAATCATGCCGATGTGCTCGTGCGTTTCCGTGATACGGTGGATGTCCAGGAACCGCGGAGCGATCAGCGCGCGGGTGCCGGGTTCCGTGGTAGGCGGTCGTTCGCCGAGCAGTTCGACTTCCAGCCCGCTCTCTTCCTTGGCCTCACGCAACGCGGCCGTTTCCGGGTCTTCGTCCAGCTCGATATGTCCGCCCAGTGGTAGCCACTTGTTCAGGTTGCGATGGTGAATGAGCAGGACCTTGCCCTGATGGACAACGAAGATGGCAGCAGTGAAGTCAATCTTTTCGTGAATGTGAGCCACACCCTACTGTGCGGAGAAGGCTGGCGGGCGTCAATTGGCAAACCACTGGAGAAATGATCCAGCGCCACGTCGGTGTCCATGAAGATCTTCTCATTGGACGCGAGCCGGCAACTGCGCACATTCAAATCAACCTCGTAGCAGCCGACGTGAGTCGGCTCAAACATCCTAATATCCACAGCATCGAACGCGAGTCAGGGAATCGGCGGACGCTTGATGTCACCCGCATCCGGCGCGTGTGCGGTCAGGTAAAGCTTCCAGAACAAGGGCCAAAACTCTTCTTCCAACGGATGCAGTTCTGGATAGCCAGGCACAGCCGCACCGGCGAACGGCCAATCCTTCGGGTGCTTGACCAGTTCGGCAACGCGCGCGTTGTCAATGACGTAGAAACACACTTTACTGAACGCCTGTTTTCTCCGCTGTTCCTCGCGCAAGACATGGTCGTGGGGCTGGTGTTGAAAGCGATGCGGACGGAGCAGTTTCCCGACATGCTCGCTCAGAAACTTCATGCCGTGCCGCTGATCGCTACTGCGCCGCAGTCCCATCCAGACCAGATGAATGTGATCGGGCATCAAACAGTAGGTCGGGCAAAATAGGCCTTCGCGTGCAGCGGCATGGAGCAGCACCTCTCGAAACTGCGCGTGAAAAGTCTCGTTGAGCCAGCCTGTGCCGCGCAGGGCCACAGTCATCGTCCAGTGAACGACCGCGTCACCTTGATAATACTCACGCGGCAAGCGTGGAAGGTAGAAACTGCGATCAGTTCCCCGACCGAGAAGACGATTGCCGTCATCGTGTTCACCTGCGGATTGCATGACCGGGAGAATAGCGCCGGCTCACGAAGGCGGCTAGGTTCTTCAATCGTAGCATCGAACGTGAGTTCGATCATTATTTCCGGTGAGCGGCGCGATCGGAGAATCAACGCGCGGGAAGAAGATGGAGCGGACTGACGTCCGCTGCTAAAGGCAACGAGGCGTGGCGACGGCGGGTGGAAGTGCTCCGGGCTCATCTTCCCCAATCTGGGGCTAGTTATTGAGCGATATGAGCAATAAGAATAGGGGTGGTATGCAGTTTATAGTGTTGTCTCTAATATATTGTAAGTGCGCTTGCCTCCCGCCCCCACTTTCGCCACGCTGGCTTCGGCATGTTCATCAAACGCAATCGCACCCAGCACGGCGGCAAACCCTACCAATCCATCCTTCTGGTCCAGGGTAAACGCGTCCCCGCCAAGCGTCCGCCGGGTCGCCCCGCTGCTGGCAGGTCTGCGCTCAAGACGGTCGTAATTCATGAGACCCTGGCCAACCTTTCCCGGTTGCCCGCGGAACTGGTTGCGCTCGTCGAAGGTTTCTGTCAGGGCACCCTCCCCGCCGCTCTACCC
>Ga0118677_10006812_pt1 | contig 19186 bp, 15 predicted proteins | sample AliMusrvi5mmetaG_FD_86154 | JGI IMG/M metagenome (GOLD analysis project Ga0118677, IMG submission 86154) | reverse complement strand
AAGCTGTTTAACTATTGAAAAACACAATGGCAATCCCTAGAAGTATTCGCAAGGTTTTTAAAAGCAAACCAACCATTGAAGGGGCAGGTGTAAAGCTGAAACGCGCTTTTGGCTTCAACGAGGCTCCTCTTTTTGATCCTTTTCTGCTCCTCGACGATTTTCGGTCAAACAACCCTGCTGATTACCTCAAGGGATTTCCCTGGCACCCGCACCGCGGTATTGAAACAATCACCTATATGCTTGATGGTAATGTCAAACATGGCGACAGTATGGGACACAACGGTGTCATCAGCTCCGGAGCTGTTCAATGGATGACTGCCGGCAGCGGAGTCATTCATCAGGAAATGCCTTTTGGAGACCAGCATGGAAAAATGGGAGGATTTCAGCTCTGGGCAAACCTGCCCGCTTCACAGAAAATGAATCCTCCACGCTACCAGGAGATTACAGCGGATCGTATTCCGAAAATCCATCTTGAGAATGGTGTTGAAATCCATATTATCTGCGGAAATATAGGCCAGACCAAAGGGCCGGTCAACGACATTGCTATCGATCCGGATTATCTCGATATCACTGTACCTCCAGGTATTTCCTATACCCATACCCTTGCGAAAGGGCATACCGCATTTGCTTACATCATCGCAGGAAAAGGGGTGTTCTGTGGTCAGAATGAGCCTTACGCCAACGAAACGCTGATTCTTTTCGGTGATGGCGATACTATAGCTGTAACTACAGAAGATGAACCGCTTCGATTTCTGCTGATCTCCGGCAGGCCGCTCAATGAGCCAATCGCATGGCAAGGACCTATCGTGATGAACACTCAAGCGGAACTCTACATGGCATTTGAGGAATACCAGGACGGAACATTTCTGAAGCAATACAAATAATACAATTCGCCACCCAGAAGAGTACAATCCATGAAGACAATAACGTTAAAAACATTAACACCTTTTACTCTCTTATTAGCATTGTTTTCAGCTTTTTTACTGCTACAGGAAAATGTTTCGGAACAGGCCTACAAGGCCGCATTTGCCTCACTGGACGTATATCGATCGAGCCGCCCTGATGAGCGTCCACGTTTTCTTGCTGTTGTTGACTATTCAAAGCCTTCTTATCTGAAGCGTATGGCTGTAATTGACCTTAAAACAGGGGATAAGTCATTTTACCTGACATCGCATGGAATTAATTCAGGGGATCTTTATGCAACACGATTTTCAAACACCCCGGCGTCAAGCATGAGCAGCCTTGGACTCTACAAAGTCCTTGAAACCTATAATGGAATTCACGGAAAAGCCATGCGACTCATGGGTCTTGATCCTGAAATGAACAGCAATGCGTTCAGCCGCGATATTGTATTGCATGCGGCGGATTATGTTTCACTGAACTATATCCTCATGAATCTTTTGACGCTCAACAACCCGAAAATAGGAAGGAGCAATGGATGCTTCGTCGTATCTTTACAGGATATTGATGAAGTTGCTCAAAAGCTCAGCCAGGGAGCCTTTGTCTACGCATGGGCAGAACATTCTTAGCATAAAAAAATCTCCATATACGACGAAAGCCCGGAAATCCGGGCTTTCGCAGTGCAAGAGACTATAACTCTTTTCAGAGCGAGCCAATAATCGAATTCAATGTCGCACTTGGACGCATGGCTTTTATTGTAAGCACTTCATCTACATGATAGTACCCGCCCATATCCACCGGCTTACCCTGAGCTGCAATCAGCTCTTCATTGATTTTCGCCTCATTATCACCAAGCTGCCTTGCAAGTGAAGCAAAACGTGCCTGCAGTTCCTGATCTGCGGTCTGCTGAGCCAATGCCTGAGCCCAGTAGAGAGCGAGGTAAAAATGGCTTCCCCTGTTATCAATCTGGCCGACCTTACGTGCCGGTGACTTATCGTTGTCAAGGAATTTTCCTATTGCCTGATCAAGTGTCTCTGCCAAAACCTTTGCCTTATCATTACTGAACGCCTGAGCAACGTGCTCCAGTGAAGCGGCAATCGCTGAAAATTCACCCAGAGAATCCCATCTCAGATAACCCTCTTTCTGAAACTGCTGGACATGTTTGGGAGCTGATCCACCAGCACCGGTTTCAAACAAACCACCACCATTCATCAGAGGAACAACGGAAAGCATCTTGGCACTTGTACCGAGTTCAATAATCGGAAAAAGATCGGTAAGGTAGTCACGCAATACGTTGCCGGTAACGGAGATAGTATCCTTGCCTGCCCTGAACCTTTCAAGAGAGAATTGCATGGCCTCTACCGGGGTAAGGATACGGATATCCAGACCGGCAGTATCGTGATCCATCAAATACTGGTTAACTTTATTAATAATCTGCGCATCATGAGAGCGGTTGCTATCGAGCCAGAAAATAGCAGGCGCTCCTGTTATTCTTGCCCTGTTTACAGCAAGCTTTACCCAATCGCGTACAGGGGCGTCTTTTGCCTGGCACATTCTGAAAATATCACCCTCTTCAACCTTCTGCTCAAGCAATGTCTTGCCGGCATCATCAACTACACGGATTGTTCCTGCTGCTGCAGCAATAAAGGTTTTGTTATGAGAACCATACTCTTCAGCCTGCTGGGCCATAAGTCCGACATTGGGAACACTTCCGATGGTCGCAGGATCAAATGCACCATGCTTTTTACAATCTTCGATGATCGCCTGATACATCGTTGCATAACAGCGGTCAGGAATCATGGCTTTTGTATCATGCAGCTTTCCATCAGCCCCCCACATCTTGCCAGAGTCGCGAACGACAACAGGCATGGATGCATCGACAATGATATCATTAGGAACATGAAGATTGGTAATTCCTTTGTCAGAATCAACCATCGCCAATGTTGGCTGAGTGTTATATACCGCATTGATATCGGCTTCAATTTCAGATCTCCGGGCTTCAGGCAGGTTCTGGATTTTGGCATAAAGATCGCCAAGACCATTGTTAACGTTAACCCCAAGCTCTTTAATAACCGCTGCATGTTTTTCGAAAACATCTTTATAATAGACAGTAACGGCATGACCAAACATTACCGGATCTGAAACCTTCATCATGGTAGCTTTCAGATGCAGCGACAAAAGCAAGCCGCTCTCTTTTGCACTTTGAATCTGATCTGCATAAAATCTCCGTAGTGCGCGAACATTCATTACTGAAGAGTCAATAATCTCACCTAGCAATAAGGGTGTTTTATCTTTCAGGACAACACTCTTTCCATCGCTGCCGATAAACTCGATTTTAACATTTGCAGCACCCTGAAGCGTAACTGATTGTTCACTGCCATAGAAATCTCCGGCGCTCATAGAGGCGACATGTGATTTTGAATCACTGCTCCATGCTCCCATTTTATGCGGGTGCTTTTTAGCAAAGTTTTTTACTGAAAGCGGAGCCCTTCTATCGGAATTTCCTTCACGTAGTACCGGGTTAACCGCACTTCCGAGAACCTTTGCAAATCTTGTCTGAAGCTCTTTTTCAGCTTCATTGACAGGTGCCTCAGGATAATCCGGAATGTTATATCCCTGATCCTGCAACTCCTTGATCGCAAGTTTCAGCTGGGGAATTGAGGCACTGATATTCGGGAGCTTGATAATATTTGCTTCCGGTGTCAAGGCGAGAGCTCCTAATTCAGCGAGATAATCAGATATTTTCTGAGCAGGGGTCAGATTGTCGGGGAAATTTGCAATAATTCGTCCAGCAAGAGAGATGTCCTTAGGTTCAAAGCTGATTCCTGTCCCCTTGGCAAACGCATTGAGAATAGGAAGGAGAGAGTAGGTTGCCAGAGCAGGAGCCTCATCAATTTTGGTATAAATGATTTTTGCTGTTTTAGCCATCTCGGTCGTCGTTTTAAGTATTTTAAAAAAAATTAGTTGCTAACGATACTCCAGGAATAGGCTCTCAAAAAAATCGAATCTTAGCGGAGAGGTCACCGCGATAAAAACGATATCAGATATAATAAATGAAAAGCCTCCCGGTGAACAACCTGCAACAGAACCTCGCAGTATGGGTTTCTGCAGCCGGTTACAATACAATATCAAATTATTACTGATTCAAGTAAAAAATGCTTCGGCGATAAACCCCGCGATACTCCTCTGATCATAACTACCAAGGATGTTGCAGCATACGTAAAACCTCAACACCAACATTCAATAGCGCGATTGAAACATATAGATAGAAATAATCGGGAAACCTGCTACTGCCTGGTTTCCCGATACATTCAACTGGCGGGAATTCACTCATCAAGACCGACCCGGTCGGCAAGATCCTTGTCATTCAAAACTTCATGAGCAAGCTTTATCATGGGAATAGTAGCTCCCATTGAACTATAGCCGCCGTCATGGAAAAGGTTCTGCATTGTGACTTTTCTGGACAGGTCACTAAGGATGGTCATGGAATATTCAGCACACTCTTCTGCCGAAGCATTCCCGAGCGGCGACATTAGATTGCCGTAGTCATACATCTTCTCAAATCCAGGAATACCGCTTCCTGCCTTGGTATAGGTAGGGCTTTGTGAAATCGTATTAATCCGGATATTACGCTTGGCGAGTCTTGGCCCGTAACTGCGAACAATAGATTCAAGCAAAGATTTTGCATCTCCCATATCAGAGTATGACCAATAATTTCTCTGCGACGCAATATATGAAAGAGCTAAAACGCTGCCGCCATCATTAATCGCGCCATTCTTCAATGCATAGGAGACAATACGGTGGAGTGATAAACCAGACACATCGAGAGTTTTCATAAACCACTCGTAATTGAGGTCTTCATAAGGCAGCTGCTTACGAATGTTCTGTGACATTCCGATGGAATGCACAATAAAATCGACAGAACCGATTTTATCCTTAACCTCCTTGAAACATTTATCGACATCTTCATTATTAGAAGCGTCACAAACAATCAATGGTGCGTTGCCGCATAGTGCGGAAAGCTCTTCGATATTTCCAAAACGCAGCGCTGCCGCTACATTAGAGATGGCGATTTCGGCACCTTCCCTATAAGCATGAAGCGCAATCTGCCAGCCAATACTGCTCTCATCAAGCGGGCCGAAAACAACTCCCTTCTTCCCCTTCAATAAACCATAGTGCGCTTTCTCGGACATGATATTAGCTGATTCTTTAACAAAGACTGGGGTAAATCCCCGTTACCTCAACATTTTAAACGTTTAAGATACAAGATTCCCTTGAAAACCTAAACTGTTTCCTCTTAATTTTTCTCCATACTTTCATGCAATGGAGATCCTATATCTTCACTCGCCGCATAGAGCGGAGCTTGTCCAGCATGTTTTTATTCACACTCAGCTCAGCTTCTTCCTTGTCAACCGGAATCTCCCTGAACACCACCCGCAAAAGGCTCTCCTCCCGGATATACTCTTCCATTTCAAGACTGTACAACGCCCTTGGAAGCGTGATAATCCGCTGTGCCCTGTCGACAGTGACCACAATATCAGTACCCATGCGATCAACAACTACATCTTCGGCATCCTTAAGAAACGGTATTTTAATACAAAGCACTTCACGGTGGTCTTCCGTTACAGCATTCTTTTTACTCTCAATCCAGAAATTCTTCCCGGAATAAAAAGTCTTGTCAGGCAACTGCTCACCAAAAACAAGCTTACTGATTTCATGCAACGCATCCGGCCCTATCGGTTCTGTTCTCTGGAGGTGACAGCGGAAAACCGGCGTAGGATAAAATGAGTTGTCAATCTCCATCAGATACTTACTGTGCAGGTCAGCCCAGAACTCAAAATACTCACCAACAGTTTTTGAGGTCGGAAGAATCTTGTTGATCACAATAGCATCAACATTAATCCCGTAAAGATGAACAAAGGTATAGGCGCGCTTCGTCTCGAGAATAGAGAGCTTTTCAGGGTTCAGTACCAGCCGGAAGGTAACCTCCGGACTGAGAATAAACTTGTTGATATCCTCCATCTGCTTGAGCAGCACATTGACCTCATTAAAAAAGTCATCATCAGGAATAGATTTCCCGCTCAATGGACGGGCAAGGGATGACATGCTTTTATAGAGCTTGAAAAACTGCTTGCCCATGTTGCCGCCTATAATAATTTCAGGATAAGCGAGTAGTCGAAGCGTGTTGCCGGTTGGAGAGGTATCGAGCACAACAACATCCCATTTCCCTGACTGAGCTTCATCAAGCAAACGGCTTAATGCAAAAATTTCATCAAGACCCGGCTGCGTTGTCAGCTCGGTAGCCATTCCGCTGTCTATCCCCTTGTTTTTATAAGACGAGGAGACAAACTTCTGAAACCCGGACATATTCTTTTTAAGCTCATGAACGGTATCAACCTCAAGGCCGTAAAGATTATCTTCGATCTTCTGCGGATCATTGCGGCTTATCTTTGTATTAAAAACGTCAGAAAGGGAGTGGGCAGGATCGGAGGACATGATCAGAACCTTTTTGTTCTGCCTTGCCAACGAAACTGCTGTGGATGAAGAAATAGTGGTTTTTCCGGTTCCACCTTTTCCTGAATAAATGATAACTCTGGTCTGCAACTGGCTTTCTGTTAAATCCCTCGACAACATAAAAACTCCTCTGTTAAAGGTCAATAATCCCAAAAGGCGTCCCCTATTCGAAAGGAAAAAACTAACGTCGAATAAAGTACCACTTTTCCCTTGCTTAGAGAAAAACAATCTTTTCCTTCATAGCTTCAGCGAGAAGCTCCATATACTCCTCATGACTGATTTCAACTGCCCCGAGCTTTTCGAGATGGGGATTCATAATCTGGGCATCAAGCAGCATATATCCTTTATGGATGAGATGAGACACAAGAGAATCAAATGCTATCTGCGATGCATAGGCTCGACGAAAAAACATTGACTCTCCAAAAAAGGCTCCTCCCAAAGCTATCCCATACAACCCGCCAACAAGTTCACCCTCATACCAGCTCTCTACACTGTGAGCAAGGCCAAGTCTGTTCAGCTGAATATAGGCTTCGATAATCTCGCTGGAAATCCAGGTTGCATCATCATTTTTTCGGGGAGCTGCACATCCTTTTATCACTCGCTCAAACTCCTCATTAAAAGTGACTCTGAACTCTTTTTTCCTTTTCAGACGGCAAACATCCCTTGAGGGGCTGTAAGAATCAAGACGCACAATAGCCCTTTTGTAAGGCTGACACCAGTATACCTTGCCATCTTCAGGATCAGACATAGGAAAAAAACCATGATGGTAGGCTCTGAGCAGATCATCAATACGGATCATCACTTCTGAAAATCACTCAAAGGTTAATGAAATCTCAAAAGTAGGTCATCAAGCATCCTTTTTGGAACATGATGAATATTGTGAACATCCCTGAAGTAGCGAACAGAATCATCTCCTGAAATCTGGTCAATAACAACGGTTTCCAATGGCTTTCCGAGAGCAATGACCATGAGAATTTCATACGTGACCGGAATTTTCAGAAGCTCCCGTATTTTTTGACGATCAAGAGAAGCAATAATGCATCCGCCAATACCTGAAGCGGTCGCTCCAAGAAGAAGAGTCTGCGCAGCGATACCACTGTCACACGCAAATTCAGTGTTTATTGAACGGTCACCAAGCATAACGATATAGGCCGTTGGGCGCTCTTTGTCTATCGGACCCGGCCAATCGGAAAGATAACCGGCCCAGGAAAGAGAGGGGAAAAGGGCTGCAACTGTTACCGGCTCTGTAAGAGAAATATATTTCAGTGGCTGAAGATTTTTTGCAGATGGGACATAGCATGCAAGTTCAACAAGATCCCGCACAGCTTCTTCAGTAACCGGAACCCTACTGTCAAACCTCCGGCAACTCCGACTTTTCGTTACAAGATCCCTGAAATGCATGATGTTGTAGTGTTAAGAGGTTTTACCCCAGGCAGCATCAGTATATTTTTGAAGCTTTTCCCACTCGCCACTTCCTATCCATTCGGCAATATAATCCACGGTTTTCGCATAATGCAATGGCTCTCTCGATGGCTTTTGAAGCCAGGCAGCAAGAACGGAAACGTCAAGACTTTGCGTTGCCATACCATACCCCAGCTGCTCCATTGCAAGCGCGTTGGACTGCTGTTCAATCTGGCCGTCGAGAGGCCGGAGCAAAAGCTTTTTTCCGAGATGAAGCGCCTCGCCGGGAAGCTCAAATCCTGCATTACAGACAACACCGCAAGATTCCATGAGATCATTCAGAAAACCCTCCCGGGAGTAGCCCCTGAAATGGAGATGACCTTCATCACGACTCTCTGATACCTTGCCATAGATATAAAACTCATATCCTTCACTTGATTCCAAAAAGGCTGTAACGTCTTCCACCTCTTCAAATGGCAGATAGACGAGAATCTTCTCTTTAATAACCGCGCCTGTATTTTCGGCATAGAGCGAGTCAGGAATAACCGGGGGGAAAACAGGCTGATTGAAATGATTCCAGTGAAGCCCTGCATTATATCGGGCAGGAGCAAAATTCAGCAAGGTATATTTTTCAAACATATTTCCCTTTGCAACAGGAACATTGTATCGGAATGCATACTGATGGCCGAACCCCATGGATGGAATATTTCGTATTCGCGCCACCGTTGAGGTTATCGGATCAAAATCGGTAATAATAAGGTCGGTCCCGGCGGTTTCAAGCGTCAGAATATCAGTCATAAGACGAACAAGATCAAGCTGAAACATCGTCTCCATATAGTTCAGCTTACCCTTATAGGTAACCAGAGTCATACCCTTCATCACTCTGTATGGCTCGAATATTTCAACCTCTTTCAGATCTTCTTCTTTTCTTCCGCTGATGATGACATCAACATCGTGACCGTCCGACTTAAGCTTTTTCACCAGCTCCCGGCTACGGCTGATATGACCATTGCCCGTTCCTTGAACACCAAAAAGGATTTTCATACTATTTCAGGACTGGATCTTAAGATTGGCATACTGCACCATCAAGGTCTTTTCACCCGTATTTCGAAACGTTATCCTGACCTTTTGCTTAGCTCCGGTTCCCTGGACATCCAGCACGGTTCCCGGACCAAAAAGAGCGTGATGCACCATCGTTCCTGAACGAAGTCCCGACTTTGGAAGATTTGACTGATCTGCAGATGATGGCGCTGCCATTTTTGGCTGATAACCTCTTGATGAGGATAACCCCGCACCGGCCGGTTTTTGTTTTTCCAGACGATCTGAAAGCAGAACTCCACTCTCGGTCTGAATGATCGAAGCATCAATTTCGCCGATGAACATAGATTTTAAACAGTAGTGCGGCTGACCATACTGATATCGGCTCTGCGCCCATGAAAGAAATATCTTCTCCTGCGCCCTGGTGACAGCGACATAAAAAAGCCTTCTTTCCTCCTCAAGCTCATCAGGCTCATAGCAGTGCAAAGGAAAAAGCCTCTCCTCAAGACCGGTCACGAATACAACAGGAAACTCAAGACCTTTGGCAGCATGGACAGTCATTAAAGAGACAAAATTATCAGAATCCTGCGTCTCTTCATAGTCAGAAGCAAGAGAGATATTTTCAAGAAAATCCCCAAGCGAACCATTGTCAGGATTATGGTCTGAAAAATCTCTGGCCATTGAAAGCAGTTCCTGAAGGTTTTCATTCCGGGCCAGTGATTCAGGTGTGTTTTCAGCCTGCAGCAGCAAGGGTATCGAGGTCAGATTGAACAACTCACCGAGAACGTCGTATACAGTTCCGCTCTCTGCCTGATCCTTGAGCGCTTCAATGACAGTGCTGAATGAACGGAGAGCTGTGACCAGGCGCGCCTGAAACCCGCCCTCGTCAGCCCGTCGTATGGCATCATAGAGGCTGATCCCATTATCTTCAGCAAATTCCTTCAGCTTTCCGATACTGACATCACCGATTTTTCGAGGAGGAAAATTAATAATTCTCAATAGTGACTCACTATCACGCTCGTTCAGGATAAAGCGAAGATAGGCAACCGCGTCCTTGATTTCCTTGCGTTTGTAAAACGATACACTTCCGAAAATCTTATACGGGATTTTGTGCTGTCGCATAATATCCTCAAGTACCCTCGACTGTGCATTGGTCCGGTAAAAAACAGCAAAACTTCTATACTCATAGCCCTGCTTCAAGCGCATCGTGCGTATATGCTCTCCAACTTTTTCGGCCTCGTTACGTTCATTGTATGCCTCGATAAGCGTCAGAGGCTCACCCTCGTTACGATGCGAAATCAACTCTTTTTTTATCTGCCGCTGGTTACGGCTGATAATACTGTTTGCCGCCTTGAGAATGGTTCCTGTACTGCGGTAATTTTCAACAAGCTTGAAGGTCAGAGAATCATGATAGTCATCTTGAAAATTAAGGATATTCGAAATATCAGCACCCCGCCAGGAATAAATTGACTGGGCATCATCACCGACTACAAAAATATTCCGGTGCTTTGCACCAAGCATTTTAGCAACAAGATATTGCGCCTTGTTGGTATCCTGATACTCATCAATCATGATATAACGGAAGGAATCCTGCAACTCGGCAAGAATTTCCGGGCGGGCATTAAAAAGTTCAATCGGCTTGATCAAGAGATCGTCAAAATCAAGCGCATTGTTTTCCTTCAGTTTTCTGGTATAGAGTTCGTAGATCTGCGATGCCTTCTGCTGGTTATAATCAGAAGCATTGCCATGAAACTCGGCAGGAAGAATAAAACTGTTTTTCGCCCTGCTGATCATCCCCTGAACAGTATTAACCGGGACTGATTCCACTGAGATATTGAGCTCAACCATTGACTGCCGGATGAGACTTTTACTGTCATCCGAATCAAAAATCGAAAAGTTCCTATCGTAACCGATGAGGTGAATATAGTTACGGAGAAGCCGGGCAAACACAGAGTGAAACGTCCCGATCCACAATCCGCTGGAACTCCCCTGATGCAACAGGGTATCTACCCGATGCCGCATCTCGCCGGCAGCCTTGTTGGTAAAGGTAAGAGCAAGAATATTGTGGGGTGCAATCCCCTCATTATTAATCAGATATGCGATACGGTAGGTAATCACCCTTGTCTTGCCGGATCCGGCGCCAGCCAGCACCATAACAGGGCCTTTTGTAGCAATTACAGCATTGCGCTGCACTTCATTGAGATCATGTAAAAAATCCGTCAAAACTTCTAAACACCAGTTAACTGTTAGGGCGCCCTTTAACCTTACCCGCCTGCGCCAAAATCTCCAGTGTGAATTTCGCATAACTTTCCCCGTTTTACAAATCAAGGGGAGATCAGAAAGCGTTGGCCCTCCTGATTGCTATAGCCTATTTGGCGTTTTTACCTTTCTGCCTGCTTCTTTTGAGTTTAAGAGTTACTATATTTGACCGCAACGCATTATTCAATAAAACGATCCTTTGCATGTTCCCTCTCGTTTACGAAATCAATACCAGAATCTGGCTGAAAAAACTTAGCAAAGAGCATAACCGGGCCATTACACTCGGCAACATTCCTGAAGAGGAGTTCACCTTTTTTTCAACCTGCGGCTTCAATCTTGTCTGGCTGATGGGTGTATGGCAACCAAGTCTTTACAGCAAAGCTATTGCCACTGCCCATCCAGGTCTTCGAACTTCGATCCTGGAGCACATTCCGCTGGTTACACCCGACGATATAGTATCATCTCCTTACTCTATTCCTTCATACACGGTCAACGAAACACTCGGTGGAAAAGATGAGCTCCTTCTATTCCGCGAAAAGCTCAACCGCAACGGCATAAAACTGATGCTGGACTTTGTGCCGAATCATCTGGCTCTCGACAATGAGTACCTCCCGGAACACCCTGAGTTTTTTATTCCGGTATCGGTTGAAGAACAACATCATGACCCGGGAGCCGGCTTTGAATATATCAAGGGGGAGTACCTGGCACACGGTAAAGATCCCTACTTCGCACCATGGACAGACACACTGCAGCTGAACTACGCAAGGCCTGAAACACATGCGATGATGACGGAAAACCTCTTCAAAATAAGCTCACTTTGCGATGCTGTACGCTGCGATGTTGCCATGCTTATTCTTAAAAGCGTTTTCAACACCACATGGAGCAACCTCGGTGGCGCCATGACTAAAGAGTTCTGGGCTGACGCAATAAAGGCTGTCAAGCACCTTCACCCGGACTTTCTTTTTTTGGCAGAATCCTACTGGAACAAGGAGTGGGAACTGCAGCAGCAGGGATTTGACTTTACCTATGACAAACCCTTCTACGACTTTTTATGCAGTGCTCCTGTCAATGTCGAAAAGCTGTCGGGGCACATGACGGCTCAGTGGGACTACCAGAAACATCTCTGTCGCTTTATTGAAAATCATGATGAACCGAGGGCTGCCAAAGAAATCGGGCTCAACAACAACGCTGCAGCTATGGTAATGCTGACAGCTCCCGGAATGCATCTTATCCATCAGGACCAGATGGATGGTTACCGCCATAAAATTCCGGTGCAACTTATCCGACAAGCTCCTGAACCCTCAAACAGTGATCTGGCTGCGCTCTACAAAAAACTGTTTGTTCTTCAAAAAAACAGTGCTTTTCAGGATGGAAAGATAGAGCGGCTTGACTTGAATGCTTCGAGCAACTCACGCTGTTTAGGATTCCACCGCTTTTCAGCAGAGGAAGACGCTTTTGTTCTTGCCAATTTCAGCCCGACAGGCATTGCCATAGAGTTCGGGCATCCTTCACTTGAACATATCGACATCGACCTACTCAACATCCTCAGTACCGATGCCGATAAAAACAGAACAGATGTTCTCTATGAAGGCATGATGATCCGGGTTCGACTCTCTCCTCATGAAGGCGTGGTCATAACCTTCAGAAAAAAGCAATTATAACCGTTTGATCTGATGCATTACATTACAAAAATCATTACAGTTCAAACGACAAGGCCGATTGAAATCGTCGATATTTCCGACGAAGTATCAGAGGCCGTCTCTTCATCAGGACTTGATTCGGGTCAGGTAATCGTTATAAGCCAGCATACGACCGCTTATATCAATATCAACGAAAAAGAGAATCGACTTGTTGAAGATATGGAGACCTTCCTCAAGCGCTTTGCGCCAAGAGACGGCAACTACCTGCATAATCTCAATCCTGTTGATGGACGAGACAATGCCCATTCGCACCTGCTCGGGCTGCTCATGAACACATCTGAAACCATTCCCTTTTCTAAAGGAAAACTTCTTGTCGGCAAGTGGCAGTCACTGTTTTTTGTAGAACTTGACGGCCCACGCAAAGAGAGAAATATTCTCCTTCAGATTTCCGGCATATAAAGGACCGCATAAAAAACGGATTACATGGAACCGGAAAGCGTAAAGCATGGTTAAACATAGAGAATGAACTTAAACCTGATGTAAAAAAACTATGCGCGATTCACTGCCGGTTCAAATCACACAACAGATGCCGCTTCTCTCAGGAATCCACTCTCCAGAGGATCTTAAAAATCTAACAATTCCGGAACTTCAGACACTGGCAGATGAATGCCGGAAAGAGGTTATCAACCTTGTTTCGGTTAATGGCGGCCACTTTGCATCAAGCCTTGGCGTTGTTGAACTGACGGTTGCATTGCATCATGTGTTCAGCACCCCAAAGGACAAAATCATCTGGGATGTCGGACACCAGGCATACGTGCATAAAATCCTGACAGGGCGAAGAGAAATGATGCCAAGCAATCGACGGTATGGCGGACTTGCGGGGTTTCCTAAAACTTCAGAAAGCCCCCATGATGCGTTCGGAACCGGTCATGCATCAACGTCAATTTCAGCTGCTGCCGGGATGGCTGCCGCAAGAGACCTTGCCGGCAATAAAGAAAAGGTTATCGCTGTCATTGGAGACGGCAGCATGACTGGAGGCATGGCATTTGAAGCCATGAACCACCTTGGAGATCTGAAGAGTGATGTCCTCGTCATTCTCAATGACAATCAGATGGCTATTTCACCAAGTACAGGAGGCCTGAAAACTCATCTTGTCAACATCTCGCTGAATAAAACCTACAACAAAGCCCGTCAATTTATATGGTCGGCCATCTCTCTTTTCAACAATGACATGGGAAACAGGGCTAAAATTGCAGTTCGTAAACTTGAAGATGGAGTTAAAGCCGCATTGACTCCCGGCGCATTTTTTGAAGCGCTCGGATTACGGTATTTCGGGCCGATTGATGGCCATAACATGGAGCAACTCGTCAAGGCACTTAAAGAGATGCAGGAACTCCCCCATCCCAAACTGCTGCATATTGTCACAACAAAAGGAAAGGGATTCAAACCGGCTGAAGAAGATCAGAGCAAATGGCACGCTCACAGCGGTGGGTTCGACACAACTACAGGAAAATCCCTGAAAACAACTACCACGTCACTTCCTCCAAAATATCAGGAGGTATTTGGCGAAGCACTGGTTGAACTTGCCCTGAAAGATCCAAAAATCACTGCGATTACCGCTGCCATGCCAAGCGGAACATCACTTGATCTTTTCCAGAATGCCCTGCCAAAACGCTTTTACGATGTCGGTATTGCCGAACCGCATGCTGTCACCTTTGCTGCTGGCCTTGCAATTCAGGGATTCAAACCGGTATTCGCTATTTATTCCACTTTTCTGCAGCGCGCTTATGATCAGCTTTTTCACGATGTAGCACTCCAGAAACTGCATGTGGTTTTTGCTATTGACCGTGCCGGACTTGTCGGAGAGGACGGCCCGACTCATCATGGCGCATTCGACCTCTCCTATCTGCATGCCATTCCAGGGCTTGTTATCATGGCCCCTGCAAATGAACAGGAGCTTCGCGATATGCTCTACACCGCGCTCTATGATATTGAAGGACCTGTTGCAATCCGCTATCCGAGAGGGAACGGCACGGGTATTCCTTTGCAAAAAAACTTCAGTTCCATACCAATAGGAAAAGCGCAGATTGTACGGGAGGGCGGTGATCTGGCAATTCTCAGCATTGGCACCATGACTTCAAAGGCCCTTGAAGTGGCTGAGTCACTCAATGGTGACGGTATCAATGCAACCGTGGTTAATATGCGTTTTCTCAAACCTCTGGATACCGGCCTGCTTGAAGAACTTGCAGCCCGATCAACCCATTTTGTTGTACTTGAAGAAAACAGCCTGATCGGAGGACTCGGCAGTGCGGTAATCGATCACCTAAACTCCAGACGACTTTACCGCCCTGTTCTGAAACTCGCTCTGCCGGATGCATTTGTCACTCATGGAGCAATGAATGATCTCTTCAGGGAGATCGGCTTCGACACTCCAACAATGACCGAAAACATCAAGGTGTTTTATAAAGAGAACGGCAGGTGAAAAAGAGTGAGCAGTGCAAGCACGCCTCGTACTGAAAGATTGGCAAAAAAACCGGCAAGCAGATCATCAGCCATGATACCAAACCCTCCCGGCAGTCGCTGGGCGGAGTTGACAGGGCCGGGTTTTGCAATATCGAACAGTCTGAAAAAAGCAAGTGAAAGCAAAACGGGAACCACTCCTGCCGGCAGAGCCGCAAGTGCCAGCCATTGACCGGCCAGTTCATCAATGGTAACTATTGAAGGATCATTTCCATACTCCTCCTCCATAATTCTGCCTGTCCATATCCCCACAACAAGAGCGATTAGAACAAGCGAGAGAAGCAGCAGTGTGGAGTGGAGTGCCGGGATAAACACGTAAGCTATAACCGCGACAACACTTGTAACCGTGCCTGGAGCCACAGGGAAAAGACCGATTCCAAAACAGGTGGATAGAATTTTTGCAGCAAGAAGCTTCATGCTCTCACCGGCCCTCAAGAGGCTTTTGAAGATAAATCCGCCAATTGCTGACCAGATAGGATATGCCGGTGTAGACAGTAAAAACCGTGACTGCCAGCATGATATAGTTCAGATAACCTGAAACAAGAAAACGGCTGGTCATGACGGCAACACTGGCACCTGAAAAAGATGCCTCTTTCATCAAAATCAAGGCCATGATAACATAGACAAAGATATTCTGCACCAGTGTCTTATACTTTGCCTCGACGCTTGTAACAACCGGCCTGTTCTTGAATTCGGCATAGACCCTCAATGCTGTTACAACAACATCTCTGACAACAACGAGAATCACCATCCATAAACTGAGAAAGCCCATGCCTACATAAAGAAAAAAGGCTGCTGTAATGAGCAATTTGTCGGCCAGTGGATCAAGAAAAGCACCAAGACGGGTGGTAACACCATATTTCCTGGCATGGTAACCGTCATAAATATCCGTAAGGGAAGCCAGCACAAAAACAATGACCCCAAGCAACTTCATGTAGGGATCAACCTGAAGAAGAAGCCAGACAAAAACAGGCACAAGCAGTATGCGCAGCGCCGTAAGCTGATTGGGTATCGTCAAATATGTTTCGTTCTGCTCTTTCAATCCCTGCAGGATTAGTAGTTAAAAGCCTGTGATTTATCACCATGAGCATGGAGAGACCTTATTGGGCGTAAGATACAGTATTGCACTCTGTTTTTCAATGCACCAGCCTATCGTAAATAATAATAATTACTCCAGCTCGACAACTGTCACACCGGCACCGCCTTCTCCCCATTCACCGAGTCGAAAACTTTTTATAGAGCGGTGCTGCTGCAAAAACTCTGTTGTACGCTGGCGAAGAGAGCCGGTGCCTTTACCATGAACAATGGTTGCCGTATGAATCCTGTTAAACCTCATTGCATCAATAAAGCGCTCTATCTTCATTATTGCTTCGTCACCACTCAGGCCACGCAAATCAACTCTTGTTGACTCAACTTCCCCGGCTATAGCCGACCACGAACCTTTCGGCTTGGGCGTATCAGGCTTTTTGAGATTTTTTCTGGCCTGTGTTTTCGATGTTTTTTCAAGATTTTTCAGAGAAGTTGTCAACCTGAAATTACCGCATAGAACAACGACACTCTCTCCATTGACGCTCTCAACCTCACCTGAGGTACTTGAATCCAGAATTCTGACAAGGTCACCCTCTCGAATGCTGCGATCAACAGGAGCCGATGCTTCAGCTTCAGCAAGAAGAGTGGACTCTTTTTTGCCGGCTTCCTCTTTTGTCATAGCTAGTTTTTTTCTGGCTTCCTGCACTTTCTTTTCATCAGCAGGAGCACTTTTCACTTCAGAAAGAATATCCCTGATCTGTTTTCGGGCGAATTCAACCTCTTTCTGCAGCTCTCTTGATGCTCCAAGCTTAAGTTCCCTGCGTTTCTCGGCGAGACCGGCTTCTTCACTCTTAACAAAGAGTTCCCTTTCTTCAAGGTTTTCCTTATCGACCTGAAGCTGCTGCTTCAAAAGTCGATTCTCTTCAAGCAACCCGCTCAGATCATCGAGCATTCGATCAAGCCCGATCCTTTCGCCATGCATAAAGCCGGAAGCCCGCTCAACCATTGCAGGCGAAAAACCCATCCGCTGCATCATGGCAAACGCAAAACTGTTACCGGGCAATCCCTTGATAAACCTGAAGGTCGGCACAAGACCGATCCGGTTAAATTCCATCGCGCCATTTACCACACCCGTTCGATCATGGGCATAGGCTTTCAACTCACCAAGGTGAGTAGTTACAATGGTTTTTGTCCCCCGATGAAGCAGCTCCTCAATCACCATACGCGCAATTGCCCCGCCCTCTTCGACATCAGTACCGGCACAGAGTTCATCAATCAATACAAGATCCCGGCTTCCGGCAGAATCAAGGATTCTTTTGATCTCGGCAAGGTGGGAGCTGAACGTCGACAGATCATTCTCAATGGACTGATCGTCACCGATTTCAATAAAAATATTGCTGAACAGCGGAATAACGGAACTCTCACTGCAAGGCAGAAGGTAACCGTGAACAAGCATGCAACAGAGCAGCCCGGCGGTCTTCATGGCTACCGATTTTCCACCTGCATTAGGACCGGAAATCACCAGTACCTGATCACGATAGTCCAGAACAAGATCGAGCGGAATAACCTCTTTATAACGATGGGAAATCATCAGCCAGGGATGAAAGCCTTTTATAATGTGAAGCGATTGACCTTCTGCAATCCCCGGAAGCACAGAGCGGGTTTCTACAGCAAAGCGCGCCCTTGCATAGAGAGCATCAAACTCACCGAGAAGAGCTTCATTATGTTTAAGATTTTCAAGCTCAAGGCGAATTTCATTCGACACTTCTTTCAGAATGCGCTCAATCTCCCTTCGCTCACTGATTTCCAGATCCTGAATTCTGTTACTGATCTCAAGAGTTTCAGCCGGCTCAATAAACACCGTCTGCCCACTCCCGGAATAATCCTGGATATATCCAGCTATCTTGTATTTATACTCCACCCTTAAGGCAAGAGTAAGGCGACCATTCTTTATTGCTACAGTATCTTCCATCAGCCAGCCGCTTTCCTGACAGCGTCTGACAAGCCTCTCCATTTTGCGGCGAATCAATTCACGGCTGCCATTCAACTCCCGTCGAATCATCAAGAGAGCATCGCTGGCACTGTCCTTCACCCTGCCCTGCTCATCAATAACTCTCCTGATTGCCGTCTGGAGACTCTTTTCAAGCCAGATTCTTATGGTAAAATCATTAAGCAGCGGGTAGACCTCCCTGTTGAGAAACATAAACTTTCTCAACAGCACGGAGGAAAAGAGCAGATGATAGATATCCTGAAGCTCTTCAGGCTCAAGATAGCTCTCAAGAACTTCAAGCTTTTTCAGAAGCAGCCGGGTATCAGGCAAATACGAAAAGGGCAGAGGGGCCTCTGCGTCAAGCAGATTTTTTAATTCAAGAACCCTCTCAAGCTCTGCAGAAAGCAGTTCCCTGTCCACCAAAGGCAGAGCTGCCAAAAGTCTGTCGCGCCCCATTGCAGATAGACAAAACTGCGCAACGTAGTTGGATACTTTATCAAATTCAAGCTTTTTCAGACTAACTGTATTCATAAGCACTGCATAATTCTATAACCCACTCCGTCAATTCTCTCTCTAATCAGAGCATAACAGCAGATAAAACTGTCTATTCCAACATGATCAAAGCGAACTTTTCAGCAAAATTTCAAACCGCCGACAACAATCATCACTCTTCCTGTTTACAATAGGATGCCATTACTGATATCATCGTCCTTCCTTAAGGCTGGAGATATCAATCACAAACCGGTATCGGACATCACTGTTCAGCACCCGCTGATAGGCCTCATTTACCTTTTGAATCGGGATCACCTCCACATCGGAGACAACACCATGCTCCGCACAAAAATCAAGCATCTCCTGGGTTTCACGGATACCGCCGATGAGCGATCCAGAAAGA
>Ga0118677_10006811_pt1 | contig 19187 bp, 12 predicted proteins | sample AliMusrvi5mmetaG_FD_86154 | JGI IMG/M metagenome (GOLD analysis project Ga0118677, IMG submission 86154) | reverse complement strand
TGTTCCGCGACACCAAGGTCCTCAACAACGCCGTGAATGTCAATCCGGGTCAATCCCCCATGGGCGGCGAGGCTTCCGACGATGTGCTCTCGGCCGGGACCAAGCCCGTGTCCATGCCGGCCTTGCCGGCGGCGCCGGACCTCCAGACTTCCACCCAGGCCGCGACGGTATTCCCCGCGGCCCTGCCGGCCGCCTCCACGGCGGCCGCGGCGATGGCGGCCCAGCCCCCCAGCCAGGCCGCGACGGCCTCGACGGCCCCGGCGGCCGCGGTCGTCCGCGACGAGGGCCCGGCAGCCGTCGACCTGGTCAAGAACTTCCCTCTCGACGACGAGCATGGCAGCATCGGGGCCTGGCTGCAGTATTCCTTCACGGCCAGCCCGGGCAGCGAGAACTCCGAGAAATGGGACGCGGGCGCGGTGGACGAGTCCACCTATCTGGTGCGCTACACCGTGCAGCCCACAGGCCAGAAGATACGGGAGGCCATCACCTATCTGTTCGAGGCGGACGTGGCGCGCAAGACCGTCAAGGGCCATAACCCGGCCGCCAAGTACCTCCTGGCCGGCGGCGGCCGCCCCGCCGCGAAGCCGGCCAAGCCCAAGAAGAAGCGGGTCGCGCCCAAGCGCGCGGCTCCGGCCCGGGCCCAGGAAGTCCCGCTCGCGCCCCTGCCTTCGGACCACGACCTCGCGCCGGCCGCGGAGGAGGCGCCCGCCTTCCGCTCCGACACGGTCCAGCCGAATCCCTGAACGGATTTTTAGTATCATTGGACCGATCCCATGGTATCGATGAGCGAGCTGTTCCTCCTGATGCATGAGAAGGGGGCCTCGGACCTGCACATGACGGTCGGCGCGCCGCCGACCCTGCGCATCGACGGCCTCTTGGTGCCCACCTCTTTCGAGAAGCTCACCCACGAAGTCAACCAGAGCCTGGTCTTTTCCCTGCTGACCGAGAGCCAGCGCCAGCGCTTCGAGGCCACCAACGACCTCGACCTAGCCTTCACCCTCAAGGGCATCGGCCGCCTGCGCATGAACGTGTTCCGCCAGCGCGGCGCCGTGGGCGCGGCGATCCGGGCCATACCGGCCACGTTCAGGACTTTCGAGGAGATCGGCCTGCCCCCCGTGATCTTCGACGTGATGAAGGTCCCCAAGGGCCTGGTGCTGGTGGTGGGGCCCACCGGCTCCGGCAAGTCCACGACCTTGGCCAGCATGATCGACTACGTCAACGAGAACCGCAGCGCCCACGTGGTCACCATCGAGGACCCCATCGAGTACGTGCACAGCCATAAAAAATGCCTCATCAACCAGCGCGAGGTCGGCCAGGACACGGAGTCCTTTCAGACCTCGCTGAAGCACGTCCTGCGCCAGGACCCCAACGTGATCCTGATCGGGGAGCTGCGCGACCTCGACACCATTTCCGCCGCGCTGACCATCGCCGAGACCGGCCACCTGGTCTTCGCCACCCTGCACACCACGGACTGCGCCCAGACCATCAACCGCATCATCGACGTCTTCCCCCAGCACCAGCTCGGCCAGACGCGGGTCCAGCTTTCCTTCGTCCTGCAGGCCGTCATCTGCCAGCAGCTGCTGCCCCATTCCTCGGGCACGGGGCGGGTCCTGGCCGCCGAGGTCCTCATCGTGACCCCCGCCATCCGCAACCTCATCCGGGAGCAGAAGGTGGAGCAGATACAGCTTTCCATCCAGACCGGGGGCAAGCTCGGGATGCAGACCATGAACCAGTCCCTGGCCGACCTCTACCGGCAGAACCGGGTCACCTTCCAGGAGGCGATGCTGCGCTCGCTCGACCCCGACGACCTGCGCCGCCTCATGCAGCGCGCCATGCCCCAGCCGCAAGGGCCGCGCTAATATCTGCTAAAATAGCCGCATGGCTCCGACGGAGGCCCTGCCGGACACCCCGGTGATGCGCCAGTACGAGCAGCTCAAGGCGCGCCATCCCGAGGCCATCCTCTTCTTCCGCCTGGGGGACTTCTACGAGATGTTCGGCACGGATGCCCGGGCCGCGGCTCCCCTTCTGGGCCTGGTCCTCACCGCGCGGCAGGGCGTGGCCATGTGCGGGGTCCCCTATCACAGCCATAAGAGCTACGTGGCCAAGCTGCTCAAGGCGGGGCACAAGGTCGCCATCGCCGAGCAGATGGAAGACCCCTCCCAGACCAAGAAGCTGGTCCAGCGCGCCGTCATCCGCCTCGTGACTCCCGGCACCGTCATCGAAGACGAGCTCCTGGAGCCCACGGCCGCCAACTTCCTGGTCGCGGTCGAGGTCGACATCGTGGGCTGGGGCGCGGCCTGCATCGACGTCTCGACCGGAGAGTTCTGGGCCACCCAGGCCTTGAACGACCGCGGCAACCGCCGGCTGCTGGACCTGCTGGCCCGCGTGCGGCCGGCCGAGGTGCTCTGCGCGCCGGGCGCCGTCGAATCCCTGCGGCCGGCCCTGCCCGCCCCCGCCTGCCTCACGGTCGAGGACTTCAAGCCGGAAAGCGCGGCGCCTCCGGCGTGGAGCCGGGAGTCCTCCTGGGCCAACCACCACCTGGCCCTGCGCGCCGCCCTGCGCTGCCGCGCCTACGTCGCGCGCACGCAGTTCCATCTGCGCGAGCTCATCGCCCCGGCTTACCGCGAGACCGGCAACGAGATGCAGCTCGACGAGACCGCCATCCGGACCCTGGAGCTCGCCAGCTCTCCCTCGGGGGAGAAGAGCCATACCCTCTGGGGTTTCCTGAACCGCTGCCGCACGGCCATGGGCGGACGCAAGCTGCGCTACTGGATATTGCACCCCTCGACCGACCTGGTCGAGATCGAGCTTCGGCAGAACTGCGTGGAGGACCTTTTCGACAAGCCCCCGGCGCGCGAGTCGCTCGGGGCCGTCCTGGACGAGGTCGCCGACCTGCCGCGCGTGGTGAGCCGGCTGAGCACCCGCCAGGCCACGCCCCGCGACCTGGGCGCCCTGCGCCGCTCCTTGGGCCAGCTTGCCGGCCTGGAGGCCTGGTTCCAGACGCACGCCCTGGCCCCCGGCCTGACCACCTTGGCGGCCCAACTCCAGGAGATCGCCGCGCCGCTGCAGGCCTGCGCCAACGAACTCGGCCGGTCCTTGGCGGACGACCCGCCCGCCCGGATCTCCGAGGGCGGCTTCATCCGCGCCGGCTTCCACGCGGAGCTCGACGAGCTGCGTCTGCTGCGCTCGGACAGCCAGGCCTTCCTCTCGCGCCTGGAAGCCCAGGAACGCGCGGACACCGGCATCTCCTCGCTCAAGGCCGGGTACAACTCCGTCTTCGGCTATTACTTCCAGATCACCCACGCCCACAAGGACAAGGTCCCGGCGCGCTACCTGCGCAAGCAGACGCTGAGCAACGCGGAGCGCTACATCACGCCGGAGCTCAAGGAGCTGGAGAACAAGATCCTGGGGGCGGAGGAGAAGATGCTGCGCCTGGAGGCCTCCCTTTTCGAGCGCCTGCGCGCGGACGTCCTGGCCCGGCACGACCTCATCCAGCGGCTGGGCGCCCTGCTGGCCGACCTCGACGTCTTCAACGGCCTGGCCGAGTGCGCCGTCCTCAACGACCTGGTCAGGCCCAAGGTGGACTTGAGCCACGACCTCGAGATCGTCGATGGCCGCCACCCGGTCCTGGCCTCCGTCCTGCCGGCCGGCACCTTCGTGCCCAACTCCCTCTGCCTCAACGCGAGAGACCCCCAGATCATGGTTCTGACCGGGCCCAACATGTCGGGCAAGTCCACCTACCTGCGCCAGAACGCCCTCATCGCCTTGCTGGCGCAGATAGGCTCCTTCGTCCCGGCCAAGTCGGCCCGGGTGGGAGTGGTGGACCGCATCCTGACCCGCATCGGCGCCCAGGACGCCATCTCCCAGGGCGCCTCCACCTTCATGGTGGAGATGAACGAGACCGCGCACATCCTCAAGTCCGCGACCGCGCGCAGCCTGCTCATCCTCGACGAGGTGGGCCGGGGCACCTCCACCTTCGACGGCATCTCCATCGCCTGGGCGGTGCTCGAGCATCTCCACGGGGCCTACGCCAAGGCCGCGGCCCCCGACGGGCCGCGCGGCCCGCGGACGCTCTTCGCCACGCACTATTTCGAGCTCACCGAGCTGGCCCGCCTGCTGCCCGGCGTGTGCAACGCCAACGTGGAGGCCAAGGAGTGGACCAACGCGCAGGGCCGCACCGAGGTGGTGTTCCTGCACAAGATCTCGCCGGGCCCGGCCGACCGTTCCTACGGCATCCACGTGGCGGCCCTGGCCGGCCTGCCGCCTTCGGTGCTGGCCCGGGCCCAGGAGATCCTGGCCCGCCTGGAGAACGAGGCCGCCTCCGGCCGCCTGGCCGGCGCCCCGGAACGGTCCGCGGCCGCGGACCCCGTGCTGCCCCTGTTCGACGAGAACCCGGTGCTGCACGCCCTGCGGCTGCTGAATCCGGAAGCCATGACCCCGCTCGAGGCCCTGGAAGCATTGGCGGCCTTGAAGAAAAAGCTCTAGTGTCCGTCATCCACCGGCTCACCCCCGAGGTCGCCGCCCGCATCGCCGCGGGCGAAGTCCTTGAGCGCCCCGCCTCCGCGCTCAAGGAGCTTCTGGAGAACGCCCTGGACGCCGGAGCCCGACGCATCACCGTCGAATGCTTGGGCGCGGGACGCAGATCCCTCCGGGTCGTCGACGACGGCTGCGGCATGTCCCCGGAGGATTGCGCGCTCGCCCTGGAGCGCCACGCCACGAGCAAGATCTCCGAGCTCGAGGATCTGGACCGGCTTGCCACCTTCGGCTTCCGGGGCGAGGCCCTCTACGCCGCGGCCGCGGTCGCCCGGCTGAGCATCACCAGCGCCCGGCGCGCGGCGCCCTCGGGCTGGAAGATCCGCGCCGAGGCCGGCAAGATCCTGGACTCGTCTCCGGCCCCGGCCGTGCCGGGGACCGCCGTGGAGCTCGAAGACCTGTTCTTCAATACGCCCGCGCGCCGCAAGTTCCTCAAGTCCGACGCCTACGAACGCGGCCGCCTGGCCGCGGTCGTGGAAGAGGCGGCGCTGGCCAATCCGGACGTCGCCCTGACCTATAAGTCCGAGGGGCGCCTGGTGCTGCGCTTCGTCCCGGAGGCCGGCGCGCCGGCCGAGAAGCTCCGGCGCCGGGCCGTGCAGGTCCTGGGCGAGACCAACGCCGGCCGCCTGCTCGCCGTCGCCGGGGAGCGGCCCGAGATGTCCCTGAGCCTTTTCGTCTCGCCCTTGGACGAGATGGTCGCGACCCGCGACTTCCAGTATTGGTTCGTCAACCGCAGGCCGGTCTCGGCGCGCATCCTGCAGCAGGCCCTCTATCACGCCTTCCGGGACCGGCCCTCGGCCCGCCATCCGGTCTGCGTGGGGCATCTGGAACTGCCCGGGAACACCTTCGACGTCAACGTCCACCCGGGCAAGCGCGAGATCCGCTTCCGCTCCGACCGCGAGATATTTGAGGTGGTCTCCGGGCTCGTGGCCGGCGCCCTCTTGAAGTCCAAGCCCGCCGCCAGCATCGTGGCTCCGCCGCGCGGCGCGCCGCCGGCGTTCCTGCGCGAGCCGTCGCCGGCCTATCGCGTGGAACCGGTGCGGACCCAGGCGGTCCTGGATCTGCGCGGCCCCGCCGCCGAAGGCTTGTCCGCCACGCCGGGGCAGCCGCGCTGGTTCACGCCGCCTTTCCGCTATCTCGGCCAGATCGAGCGCGCCTACCTGGTCTTCGAGGCCGCGGGCGGGCTCTTCATCCTCGACCAGCACGCCGCGGCGGAACGCATCCTTTTTGAAAAATACCTCGCCGAGATCGCGGACGGCCGCGCCCGGTCGCAGAAACTGATGCTGCCCATGATCGTGGAACTGCCCGCTTCGGCGGCGCAGAAGGTCCTCTCCCAGCGGGAGCGCCTGGAGCAGTTGGGCTTCGCCCTCGAGCCGTTCGGCAAGCGCGGCCTGCGCTGCCTGGCCGTGCCCGCCTTGTTCCATAAGCAGGCCGACCTCAAGGACCTGGTGCACCGCGTCATCGATTCGCTCCACGATCCCACGGCCGCGGCCGAGGCCGTCCAGCGCCACGCGGTGGCCGGCATCGCCTGCAAGGCCGCGGTCAAGGCCCACGACGCCCTCTCCGGCCAGGAGGCGCTGCGCCTGGTCGAGGACCTGAAGGACTGCCGGGACGGGTCCTGCTGCCCTCACGGCCGGCGCACCATGCTCGCCTTGACCCGCGACGAGCTCGCCCACCGGTTCCAAAGGCCGGGCGCGCCGCCGCTCTAAAGGATCCCGGATGGCGAGCGGCCTGGGCCTCACCTCCGACCAATATCCGAGCTTGGTCCAGATCGACGTCAGCAACTTCTGCAACCTGAAGTGTCCCTTGTGTTCCAACCGCGACCGGCGCAACCAAGTCCCGGTCAAGAAAGGGAATATGTCGCTCGCTGATTTCAAGGTCGTCGCCGGCAAGCTGAAGTCCGCGCCGCGCTTCCTCTTCGGCGCCAAGAACGAGCCTCTGATGAACCGGGACATCTTCGGCATGATCAGGCATCTTTCCGACCTGAACCCCAAAGTCGAGACGGAACTCCTGACCAACCTCACGACCGCCGGCCAGTTCAAGATGGAAGAGATCGTCGGCTCGCGGGTCCAGCGCATCTCGGTCGGCATGGACGGGATAGACCCGCAGATGTATGCGAAGTACCGGGTCGGCGGAGATTTCAACGCGGTGGTGGAGAACATCCGCGCCATACAAGGATTCAAAGCCCGGCAGGGGGTGGAACTGCCGTCCCTGGAGATCCTCTTCATCGTCTTCCGCCATAACGAGCACGCCTTGGGCGAAGCCCGGGCCCTGGCGCGGCGGCTGGGGTGCAAGATCACGTTCTTGCGGACTAATTTTTATGAGGGGCTCGAGGATTGGTTCCCCAGAAGGACGGGCCTCGACACCGGCGCGGCCCGCGCCCCGGCTGAAGAGAGGGCGCCCCGCGAAGGCGTGTCGTGCCTGGACCCGTGGCAGAAGATGAATGTCTATCATGACGGCCTGGTCTGCACCTGCAGCAGCGAGGCCAGGATCCCGGCCGGGAATATCCTTAAGAGCTCCTTTGAAGAGGTATGGAACGGAAAGGTCTACCAGAGCACGCGGGCGAGGATCCTGGGCCGGCTGGAATCCGTGACCGAGCCTGACGACTGCGAGACCTGCCCGGTCTATCGCGGGCAAGGGACGATCGGCACGATATTGGGTCCCGCCTAGGCCAGGGGCCGCCGCGCCCTGTAATTGACATTTTGAACTAATATTGTCAAAATGTCTCAAATAGAATGCGCGGCCAACGCCGGAGCCTGAGAAGGAAGCACATCCTGGAGGCAGCCCTGGGCTGCTTCCTCCAGTACGGCTACGCCAAGACCGCCCTGGATGACGTGGCCCGCGAAGCCGGCGTCTCGCGCTCTCTCCTTTATACCTACTTCACCGACAAGACGGACCTCTTCGTCCGCCTGGTCAATGACCTGCTCGACGCCCAGCGCGGCAAGACCGAGCAGGTCCTGGCCTCGCGCGCCTCCCGCAAGGACAAGTTCTTCCGCATCATGGAGCTGTGGGGGGTCGACCTTTACGCGCTGGGGGCGGCTTCGCCCCACGGCCACGAGCTTTTGGACGAAGGGAACCGGGTCTGGGACAAGATCGGCCATAAGCATGCGGATGCCCTGGTCCAGGCGCTCTCCGGGTTCGTGGCGGGCGGCGCGGCCGCCGAGGTCATCACCCTGGCCATCAAGGGCATGCAGGCCGACCATCCCACGGTCCCGGTCTTGCGCAAGAGGATCCATCTGCTGGCCGAACTGGGCTGGAAGGGGCGGCCATGAGCGGGGCCGCCTGGCTGGCCGCGGCACTGTTCCTGGTCCCGGCGTCGGGCGCGCCGGCGGCGCCGCCGCTTGTTCCGGAGGCCGCGCCCCTGGAATTGAGCCTGGAGAAAGCCATTGCCTTGGGCCTGGAGAACAACCTCGACATCAATCTGGCCGCGGAGCGGCTGGCCTACTTGCAAGCCTTGCGCCGCCAGGCCATCGGCGCGGGTCTGCCGGCCGTCGCCTTGAACGGGCTCTACAGCCGCAACATCGGTAAGCCCACCTACTTCCTGGGCGGCCAGTCCATCCAAGCCGGATCGGACAACAGCATGCGGGCGGACCTCAGCCTCCAGCAGTACCTTTTCGCCGGCGGCATGGTGGCGCAGGGCATGAAGGCCGCGCGCCTGGGCGTGGATCAAGGCCGCTTCCAGCTGCACGCCAGCCGGCAGGATGTGGCCTTGGCGGTCAAGCAGCTCTTCTACGCCGTCTGCCTGGCCAGCGAGACGGCGGCCATCCAGAGGGACTCTCTCTCCTTGGCGGAGGACCACCTGCGCACCATCCGGGAGCGTTTCCGCCAGGGCCTGGACAGCGACCTCGTGGTCCTGCGCCAGGAAGTGGAGGTGGCCAACAGCCAGCCCGCGCTGTTGGCCGCGCGCGACCAGCATGAGCTGGCCCTGACCCTGCTCAAGGATTCTTTGGGCCTGGACGTGGACGCGCCGGTGCGGGTGGTCGGCGGCCTGGACCGCCCGCGCGCGAGCCTGTCCGCCTACGAGGCCCTGCAGTCCGCGGCCGTGCGCAACAACCCGGATTATCAGGCGGCGCTCGCCCGCTCCGAGCAAGCCGAAGCCCTGGTCAAGGTGGAGCGGGCCGGCCGCTGGCCGTGGCTCATGGCCTACGCCGATTACCAATTGTATTCCGAGTCGGACGCGTACTGGCCGCGGCGCAACGAGCGGGCCGACAGCTCCCTGGTGGGCCTGCGCCTGTCCTATCCCTTGTTCACCGGAGGGCAGGCCACGGCCAAGATCGATGAGGCCCGCAGTGTCCGAAGCCAGGCGCGCACGAGCCTGGAGAAGATCACGCGCGGCATCCGGGTCGAGGTCAAGCGGCAGTGGCTGGCGGTGCGCGAGGCCCGGGAGCGGGCCGCGAGCCAGGAATCCGCCATCAGCCAGGCGCGCCGGGCCTTGGAGGCCACCGAGGTCCGCTACCGGGCCGGCGAGGCGAGCCTGCTGGAGCAGAACGACGCGACTTTGGCCCTGCAGCAGACCCGGCTTTTGTACGCAAACGCCCTGCACGACTACCGTGCCGCCGCGGCGGCGCTGGAACGCGCCGTGGGCGGGCCTGTGGAGGAAACCTTACCATGAAACACCTGTCGCTTTTTCTGCTCGCGGCCAGCCTGCCGCTCTGGTGCGCTTGCGGCAAGAAGCCGGACGCCGCGGCGCGCCTCGACACCTTCCCGGTCAAGGTCGCCCCGGCCCAAAAGCGCGACCTGGAGGAGACCATCCTGTTGGTCGGCAGCATCAAGGCCAAGTACGAGGCGACTCTTTTCTCGCGGGTGCCGGGCAAGCTGAAGGAGAACCTGCTCAAGGAAGGCGAGGCCGTGCGCAAGGGCCAGGCCGTCGCGCTCGTGGAGCGCGACGAGGTCGGGGTGCGCTTTGAGCCGGCCCCGGTGCCCTCGACCTTGAACGGCACACTGGCGCGCATCTTCCTGGACCGCGGCGAGAACGTGACTTTGCAGACGCCGATCGCCCTGGTGGTCGACGCCAGCGAGAGCATCGTGCGCGCTGAGGTGCCGGAGCGCTACGCGGCCCATGCGCGCCTCGGCCAGGCCGTGCGCGTCCGCGTCGAGGCCTATCCGGACCGCGTCTTCGCGGGCCGGGTCTCCCGGGTGAGCCCCGTGGTGGACCCATCCACACGCAGCACCTTGATCGAGGCCAAGCTCAACAACGCCTCGGGCGGGCTGCGTTCGGGCATGTTCGGTGAGGTGACCCTCATTACGGGCAGTAGCGCCGGGGTTTTGGCCGTGCCCAAGGAAGCGCTGGCTGACGCCGCCGTGGTCTTCGTGGTGCAGGACGGCAAGGCGCTGAAGCGCGACGTCGAACTGGGCCTGCAGGGAGACCGTTTCGTGGAGATACGCCGGGGCGTCCAGGCCGGGGACCAGGTCGCGGTGTTCGGCCTGTACGGCCTCAAGGACGGCAGTTCGGTGGAAGTCCTGGCCGAGCCCGTTGGCGAGGAGAAGGAGTGAAGGAAGACGGAATCATGCCGTCCCCCGAACTCCGCGCCGCAGGCGCGGAGTCTGCGAGCCCCCCTACGAGGGGGGCGAGCATTCCGTTAGGGGTGGCAAAACGACAAGCCTCCAACCGTCCCCAAGCGCCTCGGCTTCGCTTCGGCGCGGGTTCCGGCGCGCAGCGCCGGAACCTCGTGGGGGAGAGGCGGGCCTCATGAAGCTGGTTGATGTCTGCATAAAGCGTCCGGTCTTCACCACCATGATGATGTGCGCCATGGTGGTGGTCGGCATCTTCTCCTACCGCCGCCTGGGCGTGGACCTGTTCCCGAACATCGACCTGCCCTTCGTCATCGTGTCCACCACCCTGGCCGGCTCCGGCCCGGAGGAGGTCGAGACTTCCATCACCAAGCCGGTCGAGGAAGCGGTCAACACCATCTCCGGCATCGAGACCCTCAAGGCCACCAGCTACGAGGGCCTCTCCCAGGTGATGATCACTTTCGTGCTCGAGAAGAACGTGGACGTGGCGGCCCAGGAGGTGCGCGACGCGGTCTCCCGGGTCCAGCGCGACCTGCCCGCGGGCACGGACCCGCCCGTGGTCCAGAAGTTCGACCCCAGCTCCATGCCCGTGATGTCCCTGGCGGTCAGCGGCGGCATGCCCATCCGGGAGCTCACCTTCATCGCGCGCAAGCAGGTCAAGGAGCGCCTGGAGTCCGTCGACGGGGTGGGCAAGGTCTCCATCGTGGGCGGCCGCGAGCGGGAGATCCACATCGTCCTCAATCCCCTCAAGATGGCCGCCTTCAAGCTGACCGTCAACAAGGTCAAGGAGGCCCTGCAGCAGCAGAACATCGAGATTCCGGGCGGTCGGGTCGAGGCCGGGCGCCGGGAGTTCGTCCTGCGCACCATGGGCCGCATCGATACCCCGGCCGATTTCGAGAAGGTGGTCGTGGCCACGGTGGCCGGCGTGCCGGTGCGCATCAAGGACATCGGCCGGGCCGAGGACACCGCCGAGGACGCGCGCTCACTGGCCCGCGTCGACGGCAAGGAGGCGGTCTCCCTCGTCGTGCAGAAGCAGTCGGGCACCAACACCGTGGAGGTCATCGCGCGGGTCAAGGAACGCCTGGCCGAGATCATCCCGACCTTGCCCTCCGGCGTCAAGGCCGAGGTTATCCGGGACATGTCCGAATTCATCCTGGCTTCGGTCCATACGGTCGAGGAGCATCTGGTGCTGGGCTCGCTGCTGGCCGCCCTGGCCGTGCTCCTGTTCATGGGCGCGGCGCGGCCCACCTTGATCGCGGCCTGCGCCATCCCGACCTCCATCATCTCCACCTTCCTGTTCCTGGACCGGGCCGGGTTCACCCTCAACACCATGACCCTCCTGGGCCTGACCCTGGCCGTGGGCATCGTCATCGACGACGCCATCGTGGTCCTGGAGAACATCTTCCGGCACATGGAAGAGGACGGCACCCCGGCCGCGGAGGCCGCCTCCGCGGCGACCTCGGAGATCGGACTGGCGGTCATGGCCACGACACTGTCCTTGGTCATCATCTTCCTGCCCTTGGCCTACATGGGCGGCATCGTGGGGCGCTTCCTCAGGAGCTACGGCCTGACCGTGGCCTTCGCCGTCATGGTGAGCCTCTTCGTGGCCTTCACCCTGACGCCCATGCTCTGCGCCCGCTTCCTCAAGGTGGAACCCCGGAAGAACCGTTTTCAGCTCTGGGTGGACCGCTTCAACGAGTTCCTCAAGGAGCGCTACGGGCGGATGGTGGTCTGGGCGCTGGCCAACCGCTGGAAGGTCGTGCTCCTCGCCATCGCCATCGCGTTGTCCTCCGTGCCCATGCTCAAGCTGGTGGGCAAGGACTTCCTGCCGCCCGACGATTCCGGCGAGTTCGAGGTGAACTTCACGGCGCCGGAGGGGACATCGCTGGCCGCGACCGACCGCATCCTGCGCCAGGTCGAGGCCGAGGTTAAGCGCCTGCCCGACATCCGCTTGGTCCTGAGCTCGGTCGGCGAGGGCGAAGGCTCCAACGTCAACGACGCGAGGGTCTACGTCAAGCTCGAGGATATCTCCCGGCGCAAGCGCAGCCAGGCCCGCATCATCGACTTGGCCCGCCGGGCCCTGGCCAAGTACTCGGCCCTGCGCCTGAGCGTCTCGCCGGTCTCCCATTTCGGCGGCGGGGGCAAGATGCGCGACGCCGATTTCCAATATTACATCACGGGCCCGGACCTGACCGTCCTGCGCGCCTACGCCGACAAGGTCGTCGCGGCCCTCAAAGCCGTCCCCGGCGTGGTGGACGTGGACACCACCATGGTCTTCGCCAAGCCCGAGATCAAGGTGCGCATCGACCGCGACCGCGCCCAGGACCTGGGCGTGAAGGTCGAGGACATCGCTTTGGGCCTGCGCACCATGGTCAGCGGCGAGGAGAAGATAACTAAATATAAGGAAGGCGGGGAGCTCTACGAGGTCCGCATCCGGGTGGACAAGCAGTTCCGCGACCGCAAGGAGGTGGTGGGGGCGCTGCACCTGCCGTCCTCCAAGGTCGGCCTGGCCCGGCTCGACAACATCTCCCGGCTGGTGGAGGACACCGGGCCCTCGCAGATCGACCGCATGAACCGCCAGCGGCAGGTGGGGATCATGGCCAACCTAACGGGGGTCCCTCTGAGCGTCGCCATCGCCAAGGCCGATGCCGCGATCCGCGCCCTGCACATGGCGCCCGGCTACACGAGCGGCATGGAGGGCAAGTCCAAGGAGATGGGCAAGATGCTCCGGGAGTTTCTGCTGGCCTTCTTCCTGGCCGCCATCTTCATGTACATGATCCTGGCTTCGCAGTTCGAGGATTTCCTGCATCCGGTGACCATCATGCTCTCTTTGCCTTTGGCCATCCCCTTCGCGATCCTCTCCTTGCTCGCGCTCAACCAGTACCTGACCATCTTCTCCATCATGGGGCTGTTCATGCTCTTCGGGATCGTGAAGAAGAACGCCATCCTGCAGGTGGACTACACCAACACCCTGCGCCGCCGGGGCATGGGCCGCGACGAGGCCATGCTCGAAGCCAACAAGACCCGCCTGCGGCCCATCCTCATGACCACTTCGGTGCTGGTCGCGGCCATGATCCCCGTGGCCGTCAGCCGCGGGCCGGGCTCGGCCAACCGCGCCACCATGGCGGTGGTGATCGTCGGCGGGCAGACCCTGTGCCTGCTCATCACCCTGCTGATCGTGCCCGTGGCCTACTCCCTGTTCGACGATGCCGGCGCCTGGCTGCGCCGGCGCTGGCGCGGGGTTTCCTGAAGGCCGGCCGCGGCGCCAGAATCCTTTTTAGGCTTTCCGCATCCAAAGAGCAGGAGGACGATGCATGATTTCGGCAAGAGCAATGTTTTGGGCGGCTTTGGCGTTGGCGCTAATTCCCGCGGTGCGCGTTCAAGGCGCCGGTTATTCCCTGGGTGCGGCGGTGGACGCCGTCCTGCGCCGGAGCCCCGGCGTGGCCGGGGCGGGATATCGGGTCCAGGAGGCCGAAGCCGCCCTGCGCGAAGTCCGGATGAAGCGTTTGCCGAGCCTGGCTTTGGAAAGCTCGTTTACCCGGAGCGACAATCCGGTCTATGCCTTCGGGACCTTGCTGGATCAGAAGGCCTTCACCGCGGCGGATCTCAGCCTCAACAGCCTGAACAACCCGAGCCTGCAGAGCAACTTCAGGAACTATTTCGAGGTCGGGGTCCCGCTGTTCACCGGTTTCGAACTGCAGAGCCACGAGCGGCTCGGCCGCCTGGGGCGGGACGCGGCCGCCAGCGGCTTTGAGCTGGCGGGGCAGGCCGCGCGCTACGCGGCCGCCGAGGCCTTCCTCCAGGTCATCCTGCAGCGCGAGCTGGGCCGGACTTTGGCGGAGCGCATCGCGGCCTCGGAGTCCGAGATCGAGAGCGCGCGCCGCCTCAAGGAAAAGGGGCTGGTCCTGGGCTCGGATTTCTTCGCGGCGCAGGCCACGCTGGGCGGACTTCGTGCCTGGCAGTCCAAGGCGGCGGCGGGGCTGGCTGGCGCCAAGTCCCGGCTGGCGGCACTGCTGGGTGAACCCGCGCAGTCCTTGGACGCGCAGGGGAGCCTCGACTATCAGGACTGTCCGCCCGACGCCGAGGCCGATTGGCTCGACCAGGCATTGAGCCGCAGGCCGGAATTGCAGCGATCCTCGCTTCAGGAAGACATGGCCGGGGTCTGGCGGCGGCGCGAAGGCTACAGCCTCCTGCCCACGGTCGAGGCCTTCGGCGCCATGGAGACCGACACCAAGGATTTCAACGGCAACCCCTGGAACAGGATGTTCGGCGTGAAAGCGCGCCTGCCTTTGGGCGACCCCGGCTATCCCGCCCGCCGGGACAGGGCCCAGGCCGCTTTGGAGGCCAGCCGCGCCGAGACCCAGGGGGCGCGGGAGGGCGTGCGCATCGAAGTGGGTCAGGTCTATCAGGGTTATCGCGGCGCTTGCGAGAGCCTGCCCATCGCCAAGGACATGGTGGAGAAAGCCGAGGAGTCCTTGCGGCTCTTCCGGCCCCTGTACCGCGAGGGCCGCCAGAGCATCATGGAGGTGCTGCGGGCCGAGGAGGGCGTGGCCAGAGCCCAGGCCGCCTTCCTGGAGGGACTCTACGGGGTCCGGGCCGGCAAGGCGCGGCTCCTGTTGGCCGCGGGAAGCCTGGACGGCCAGGCCGTCAAAGATCTAGAAAAGGGATTGGGAGCGGCGCGATGAGCAAAGAAACCAGCGGCGCAAGACATCTGGGAGTGGCCGGGGCCATGGCACAGGCTTTCATCCGCTCCAAGCTGACCGTGCTTTTGGCCCTGGGCGCCGTGCTCCTGGGCGCGTTCGGGGTCTGGAAGCTGCCGCGCGAGGAGGAGCCGCAGATCAACGTTCCGATGTTCGACATCTTCGTGGCCCTCCCCGGCGCCAGCGCCAAGGAAGTGGAGGCGCGCATCGTGGACCTGGGCGAGCGCAAGCTCTGGGAGATCCCCGGCGTCGAGTACATCTATTCCACCTCGGAGCCGGGCTCCGCGCTCTTCATCGTCCGCTTCAAGGTCGGCACCAACCCCGAAGAAGCCATGACGCGGCTCTACACCAAGACCTCCGCCAACCTCGATTTCATGCCGCCGGGCGCGGGCCAGCCCCTGATCAAGCCCCGCTCCATCGATGACGTGCCTATCCTCGCCCTGACGCTCTCCGGCAAGGGCCTCGACGCCCTGGCGCTGCGCCGCGCCGCGGCCCTGCTGCGCCAGGAGATCAGCGCCGTGCCGGATGTCTCCGACACCGAGCTCATCGGCGGCCGCAGGCGGCAGTTCCTGGTCCATTTCGACCCCGCGGCCCTGACCCGCCACCGCCTGACGCCGCTGGAGGTCGCGGGCGTCATCCAGTCCTCCAACCAGAAGCTCGCGGCCGGGCATTACGACCGGCGCGGCGGCGCGGTGCAGGTCGAGACCGACGCATTCATCCGTTCCGTCGAAGACCTCAAGCGGGTCGTGGTGGGCGTCTCGGGCGGCCGGCCGGTCTCCTTGAGCGACGTGGCGGCCGTCAGCGACGGCCCGGACGAGGACGAGCGCGCCGTATTCACCCAGGACGCGGCCGGTTCCAGGACCGCGGTCACCATCGCGGTCTCCAAGCGCCGGGGCGCCAATGCCACCGCGGTGGCTAAAGCCATTTTGACCCGCTGCGAGGCGGCGCGGCGGGACCTCCTGCCGCCGGCCCTGGAGTTCGCGGTCACGCGCAACTACGGGGAGACGGCCAAGGAGAAATCGGACGAGCTGCTTTACCACATGTTCCTGGCCACGGTCTCCGTGACCGTGCTCATCGCCCTGGCGCTGGGCTGGCGGGAGGCGATCGTGGTCGCCATCGCCATTCCCGTGACCTTGGCGCTGACCTTGCTCATCTATTACCTGGCGGGCTATACCCTCAACCGCATCACGCTCTTTGCCCTGATCTTCTCCATCGGCATCCTGGTCGACGACGCCATCGTGGTGGTGGAGAACATCCACCGCCATTTCATGATGCGCGATGGCCGCTCCCTGTGGGACCTGTCCGTGGACGCCGTGGCCGAGGTGGGCAACCCGACCTTGCTCGCCACCTGGGCCGTCATCGCGGCCATCCTGCCCATGGCTTTCGTGGGCGGGCTCATGGGCCCGTACATGCGGCCCATCCCCGTGGGCGCCTCGGTGGCCATGCTCTTCTCCGTGGCCATCGCTTTCATCATCTCGCCCTGGGCCTTCGCGCATATCCTGGAGCGGTTCCCGCCCCGGACAAGTCAAACCCATGAGGAGTCCGGCCTGGACCGCTTCTATCGGCGTTTCATGACCGTTTTACTGGAGAACGGACGGGCCCGCGCCTGGTATTTCGCGGTCATGCTTGGCCTGCTGGCGGCGTCCGTGAGCCTGGTGCCGTTCAAGGCGGTGACGGTCAAGATGCTGCCCTTCGATAACAAGAACGAGTTCCAGGTGGTGCTCGACATGCCGGAATCGAGCGCGCTGGGCCGGACGCAGGAGGCCGCCGGCCGCATGGCGGACTATCTGCGCACCATCCCGGAGGTCCGGCGCGTCACGGTCTATGCCGGCGCGGCCTCGCCCTACAACTTCAACGGCCTGGTGCGGCACTATTTCCTGAGGCAGCGTCCCTATCAGGCCGACATCCTGGTGAGCCTATCGCGGCGGCAGGAGCGCAGGCGGCAGAGCCATGCCATCGCCCAGGAGGCCCGCGGTCCCATCAAGGACATTGCCCACTCCTTCGGGGCGCGCGTGCAGGTTGCGGAGATACCGCCCGGCCCGCCGGTGCTGTCCACCTTGGTCTTCGAACTCTACGGCCCGGACGCGGCCAAGCGCACGGAACTCGCGCGCCAGCTCAGAGCCTTGCTGGAGCGCAGCGAGGGCATCGTCGACGTGGACACCTACGTGCCCGACCCCCAGCCCTTGGAGCGGCTCGTGGTCGACCGGCAGAAGGTGACCTTGAACGCCATCCCCGCCTCGGCGGTGGCGCAGACCGTGAGCTTGGCTTTGGACGGCCGGACCGTGGACCTGGCGCACCTGGATGAGGAGAAGGAGCCGGTGGACATCCGCCTGCGCCTGCCTCCGGAGCGGCGCCATGACCTTGCCGCGGTCCGCGCCATCACCCTCATGTCCCGCAACGGCACCGCCATCCCGATCAGCGGCTTGACCGCGGTCGAGGCCGCTCATCAGGACCTTCCCGTCTATCATAAGAATCTCCAGCCCGTGACCTACATCATCGCCGACGTGTCGGGCCGCCAGGAGAGCCCGGTCTACGCCATCATCAAGCTCAGGCGGCAGGTCCTGGACCTGGCCCGGTCCATGGGAATCGAGCTCAACGAATATTTCACCCGCCAGCCGGATTCCTCGCGGCAGTGGGCCCTTAAATGGGACGGCGAGTGGCACATCACCTATGAGGTCTTCCGGGACATGGGCTTGGCTTTCGCCGTGGTGCTCCTGCTCATCTACATCCTGGTGGTGGGCTGGTTCAAGAGCTTCACCGTGCCCTTGGTCATCATGGCGCCCATCCCCTTGACCTTGGTGGGCATCCTGCCCGCGCACTGGGCGATGGGGGCCTTCTTCACGGCGACCTCCATGATCGGCTTCATAGCCGGCGCGGGCATCGTGGTGCGCAATTCCATTATCCTGGTGGACTTCATCCAACTGCGGCTCAAGGAAGGGATGTCCTTGGAAGCCGCCGTGGTGGATGCGGGCGCGGTGCGCTTCCGGCCCATGCTGCTCACCGCCGCGGCCGTGGTGGTGGGTGCGGCCGTCATCCTGTTCGATCCCATCTTCCAGGGCTTGGCGGTGTCGCTCATGGCGGGAGAGGTGGCGTCCACCGTGCTTTCACGGACCGCGGTACCGGTGCTATACTTCCTGTTGGCGCGACGTCGGCGCCCGGAGGAGGAACTTCATGGGGACAGGTGAATGGTCCGCGGTGGCGGTCGTGGTGCTGGCCGCGGGGTTGTGGATCTACGCGAAACGCGGCGGCATGCGGCCGGCCCAGGCTGCGGAACTGGCGCGCCAGCCCGGGACATTGGTCCTGGACGTGCGGACCGATGGCGAATACGCGCAGGGGCACCTGGAGCGCGCGGTCCTCATCCCGATCGAGGCCCTGTCGTCCCGGGTGGGAGAGCTGCCTCAAGACGAGAATACGCCCATCGTCGTCTATTGCGCGAGGGGAAGCCGCTCGGCCATGGCCGCCGGGATCCTCCAGTCCAAGGGGTACCGGCATGTGCATGACCTGGTCGGGGGCATCGCGGCCTGGCAGGCCGCGGGCTTGCCGGTCGTGAAATAGGAGAGCCTATGAGCATCGAACATAAGATCCGGTTGATCGCGGGCAACTTCATCCTCATCAGCCTGGCGCTGGCGGTCTGGGTGAACCAGAATTTCCTGTGGTTCACCGCCTTCGTGGGAGCCAACCTCATCCAGTCCGCGCTCACGAAGTGGTGCCTGATGGAGAGGATCCTCCAGAAGTTCGAGAAAGAGCCCGCGCCGCCTTGCTGCTGTGGGGGCGAACCTAAGAATTAGCGGGATGAAGACCCTGCCGGCGCTGCTCTGTGCCTTATTCTTCGCCTGCCCCGGCTCGGCGGCGGCACGGGACTATATCCGCCTGGTGGTGTTCTCGGACACGCACCTGCCCGGCCGGCTTCGGGAGCAGAAGAGCCAGGTCGTGCGCGCGGTGAGCAATTGGAGGGATGTCGACGGCGTCGTGGTGACCGGCGACATCACCGAGACCTGCGGGACCGCGGCGGAGTACGCTTTCGCCAAGGCGTTCTTCGCCAAGCTCAAGAAGCCCCTCTATCCCATCGCCGGCAACCACGACTACATCTACGACCTCGGCCCGGCCGGGAAGCTGGCGAAGGCCTCCGTCGCAGTCCGCCGGGCCAAGCTCAAGCTTTTCCAGAACACCTTCGGCCTGTCCGCGACGCATTACGAGAAGAGATTCGGCCGCTACCTCTGCCTGTTCATCTCCAACGACGACCTCGAATCCGACCTGCTGACCGTCATGTCGAGCGGAACCTTGGTCTGGCTCCAGGCCGAACTGCGGGCCAACCCGGTCACCCCGACCATCATCTTCTTCCATGGCCCGTTGGAGGGAACGGTGCAGGGCAAGAACGAGGTCACAGGCCGGCCGAGCTTCGTGGCCCAGCCCGCGGACAAACTGCGCGCGATCCTATGGCAG